>ERZ1292625.2089-Hain-H41-01um-R1-2089-length-19837-cov-4_pt1 | contig 19837 bp, 18 predicted proteins | sample MGYA00564400_ERZ1292625 | MGnify/ENA primary metagenome ERZ1292625 (study PRJEB36523, sample SAMEA6512639) | groundwater metagenome | collected 2019-01-08 | study: AquaDiva: Metagenomics assemblies of 32 groundwater samples
ATCTTCCCCGCCGCGCGCAATTCATCGCAGAGAACGCGGTATTCATCGATGCAAAGGCTCAGCAGATAACCCTCGCCGGGGGACAGACGCTGCCCTATGATGTCCTTGTCATTGCAAGCGGATGCACGATAGCAATGGATGAAACACCCGGCATGCTCGATGGCTACGGTAAAACCATCTTCGATTTCTATACGTATGAGGGCGCCCTTTCTCTTGCATCGGTGCTCCCTTCATTCACCGGCGGCAGCATCGTCATGCATGTGAATGAAATGCCGATAAAGTGCCCCATAGCCCCACTGGAATTCATCTTTCTCGCTGACTGGTATTTTTCCAGGAAGAAGATACGCAACGATGTGCGCATCACCTTCGTTACGCCCCTGTCGGGCGCCTTTACAAAGCCGATCGCAGCAAAAATGCTTGGTTCGCTCATCGAAAAGAAACATATCGATATCGTCGCGGATTTCGGTACGGAGCGTATCGATGCCGATGCGAAAAAGCTCATCGGCTATAACGGCCGTGAAATACCGTATGACATGCTCGTCACCGTTCCCACGAACAAAGGGAGCGAAGTGATCGAGCGCTCGGGGCTCGGCGATGATCTTCGTTTCGTCCCGACCGACAATAACACGCTCGTATCGAAGCAGTTCCCGAATGTTTTCGTCATTGGGGATGCGACCAATGTACCGGCATCGAAAGCGGGTTCGGTCGTTCATTTCGAGGCGGAAACCGTGCTCGAGAACATCCTGCATTTCATAACCGGTGTCCCTTTGGCACCGTCGTTCGACGGACACGCGAATTGCTTCATCGAAACGGGATACGGCAAGGGTATCCTTATCGATTTCAATTATGAGCAGGAACCGGTACCGGGCCTTTTCCCGCTGCCGATAGGTCCGCTCACGCTCCTTTCGGAAAGTCCGCTCAATCATTTCGGCAAGCTCGCGTTCGAATGGATATACTGGAATATGCTGCTGAAAGGCATTCCGATACCGTTCATACCGAGAAGAATGAGCCGGGCGGGAAAACAATTTCCGGCCGTGCAGAAATAAGGAGGCTTGTATGGCGACAAAATCTATCGGCGGACGCACGGTCAATGTCGATGAAGAAGGTTTCATGACCGATCCGGCGGAATGGAGCAAAGAGGTAGGGGAAGCGATAGCAAAGGAAGAAGGCATCGCACTCACGGACAGGCATTGGAACGTGATCACGTTCATGCAGGCGGAAACGAAAAAGAACGGAGAACCTCCCACGATACGTGCCATGAATAAAAGCGGTGTTGTTACGACAAAAGAACTGTATGAATTGTTCCCGGGCGGACCGGCGAAAAAGGCGGCAAAGATAGCCGGGCTTAAAAAACCGGCCGGCTGTGTCTGATCATTCGTCCCGAATATCCGATCAAGGAGTGAATTATGGCTGAAGGAAAGATCAAAAAGGTCTCGATAGGCGTTTCAAAAGGCTCGATAGAGGGTGTGTACCCGGGACTTATCATGGCGAACGGCGCCCGTATGGAAGGGATAGAAGCGAATTTGTTCTTCACCTTTTTCGGACTTGACGCCATTGTGAAAGCGCGCATGGGTCGTATCGCCGTATCCACCGTGGGAAATCCCGGTATGTATTTTCCGCCGAAGGGCGGTATCCGCGTACCGACACTGATGGGAATGCTCCCCGGCATGCAGGCGTTCGCAACGTGGTTCTTCCGGAAAAAAATGGACAAGCTCGATATACCCCCCGTGCCGGAATTCGTCGAAATGTGCCATGATGCCGGCGTCCGCTTCTACGCCTGCAAAGCGACGGTCGATATGTTCGGTTATAAGAAAGAGGATTTCTGCCCGCAGGTCGAGGCGATCATCAATGTCGGTACGTTCTATGAAAAAGCTGCCGGCGGCGAGATAATCTTCACCTGATACCTTTTTTATCCATCCCGGCCGACGGACGTTTCGATCGTCCGCTCGGGGACAATGTCAATGCCGCGTTCATGAGTCGTTCATGTACCGCTGTTATCCTCTGCTCATTTGACGTGATCGTTCTCACGCTGATACTGAATTCTATCTCCGAAGCAAGTACTACCGAAACAGATGAACCGGCAAGTTCGGCGAAGCGATTTGAAAGGCTTTCTACCGTTTGGTTCGTGATGGTGAATTGACGTAAAAAATCCGCGATATCATCCCTTTGTATCGTATCGTCCCAGATAAGAAATGGGAAATTATCATACTCGTTCACCCGTTCCGCCTGATAGATCAGTACATCACAGTCATTGCTCTGCATCGTCCTTTTGAGGACTCGATTCTTCACTGCAAGGTGCGCGAGCCCTTTCGTCGGGTATGCTCCTCCTCGCGGCACAATGGCCCTTCGCACGTTTTCCCACTCGCTCGGTGCGAGGAATTCGCATATGGCATTGCTGAACCGGGAATATACCGCCGCGTTCGTGGGCGAAGAACGTGCAAGTGCTGCGTAGAATTCCGGCAGTTGAAAATAGCGTTCACCGATGTTCTGGACATCATTTGTCTGTGCGTACGCAGAAAAGCACAGAAGGCATAGGATACGGAAGGACTTTATCATTGCGACCATACTATCGCAGCAGGGAAAAAAGTACAGAGATATCAATTACGGGAACGGTGACTTATTGCTCGAATGTCCCGTCATCCTTGCCGTACGCGCTAATGACGGATTCCTGTATCGTATTTCGGAACGTCGTGGTCAATGGATGAACGACATCCTTATACTCGCCGTTCCCGACACGGCGGCTCGGCATAGCGACGAAAATGCCGCGCGTCCCTTCGATGATCTTTACATTGTGGATGACGAATACATCGTCGAACGTCACTGAGGCATACGCCTTCAGTCGGCCCTCACCATCGACCTTTTTGATGCGAACTTCGGTGACCTGCATGTGCGCCCCCTGTGAGCAGAGTATCACGCAAGCGGCGCGAGGAACACATCAATGTTCGCACATCCGTCCGTCAATGCGTGATGAACAAGGGTTGCCTTCCGGCGAGTGTCGAACAGGAAAAAGAACGCTGAACCCGAACCGCTCAGATGTGCCTCAGCGGATGCCGTCCGCTCCATGGCCTTCTTCGCTCGCGCAAGCTCATCGTTCCCTTTAAGGAGAACTTCTTGGAATATATTATAGCACATTTTATCGATTTTGTCCACCGGGCCGTTCAACGATGCTTGAAATGCAGCCATGTTCCCTCGGTTAAAATCAGCCGGGGACATCATTTGGTATGCATCCTTTGTGGCGATCGCGATGCGTGGATACGCTATCACCGCATACCCGGAAAGTCTGTTCGGATACGGCGTCAGAACCTCGCCGATACCGCTTCCCCAGGCAAAACCGCCGTTGATGAAGAACGGTACATCGGCGCCGAAACGCACGGCGATAGCGGACATCGTAGCGGCATCGAGACCGAGAGTGCCGATGCGATCCAACGCCATGATGATATGCGCGGCATCGGATGATCCGCCGCCGAGCCCGGCACCGACCGGTACGTTCTTCTCCAGATCGATAGCGAGCGGGCGGTCAAAGTCGTACTCCTCTGAAAAAAACCGATATACCTTCATGATCAGGTTGTTCTCGGGGTCCCCGGTCAATGCGGCGTAACGCCCTGAAACGGAAAGCGTCGTTCTTTCAGCATCCTTCAGTGATATGCGGTCGCATAGCCCGATAGTATGGAAAGCGGTTTCTATGGCATGATACCCATCGGGGCGCTTCTCAATTATGTCAAGAAAGAGATTTATCTTGCAGGGTGCTTCAATGCTGATCTTCATCCGTATTCCTGAGCGAGGAGGGGAGCACGGCCCCGTACCGCATCCGTACATACCGGTAGTCAAAAAGGCGCTTTGTGTGATCGCTCTCGCTCCAGGTCACTACGAACGGTATCATCGCATAGCGGCGTGTCTCGTCGCGGTCGCGTACGGGTATCATGAACGGTATCGATATGGTCTGTCCCGCCGTGAGCGACGATATCGTTCTGTTCGACACGGAGCGTACCGCAGGCGTTGGCACAACGGAAACCGTGAACGGCCCGATCGTGCTGCCCGTGACGTTCATGATCTCAAGCGACGCACTCACCTTGTAATCGCTCGATCGCTCGCGGTCGAAGTGTATCTCCGTCGTAATAGGAACCAATTTGTACGCCGCCTTCAGATCACTGAACGCCATTCCGCCGGCGACTATCCATTCCATCGCGGGGAATTCGCCGGTGCGCCCGAAATTCGCCCGCCAAATGTCATGGAAGAACACACCGCGGGGGTGCCCTTCCTTGAGCAGATCATACACGGCATAATGCATGCGCCGCGTGTATTCCTCCACTGGGTTCAATTCATCCGAACGGAGCAGCGGCGTATCGACCGTGTTCCCCACGACAATATTGATATCATTACCGCTGATATAGCTGCCCCACTGCCCGCCGAGATAATCATAGTCGCGAGCCTCGGGAATTTCATAGAGCATGATGAAATTATAATCGGCACCGCCGTCAAGGAACATCAGCGGGTCCTGACCATGCTCGATGCCGTGCGCCCAGCCGAGATTGAACACCCAGAGGTCTTTGTTCACCCGCGCGTCCTGTCTCACACGCTTCACGATCTGTGCTTCCTTCTGCGCTTTATAGTACCGCCATGCGTGCATGTATTCATCACGCCGTTTTCTGAGCAGCCAGAGCATTTTCTGGTCTTTCGTCCAGGAATCGTATCCTTCGGGTTTCTCTATCCACATCTCGTTCACAAAATCATCAACGAGCTCAAGCCCGCCAGGCGGCAGCGCGCGTATATAATCAAGGCCGATCGCATCGACATTGGGGTCCCGATTAAGCATCGCAGTGAGCGCAGTCATATCGCGGATACGCTTGTCATCGATGAGCGAACAATGCCAATCCGCCGTGAATTCGCCCGCATCATTCTCATATTTCAGCGAGGGGCTGTATCCGAGCCGGAAAAAATCCTTGTTCCTCGCACGCGCACGATCGAGCCAATTGGGGATATCATTACCGGGAAATTGAATGAAGAACGAATGCAGCCATGCGCCGAATTGCATGTTCTCCCGTTTGACCTCACCTGCGAGTGTCGTGAGGTAATTAAGCTTCTCCTTGTTCCATACGTTCGTCGCCGACAGGAACGGCGAGGTACCTGTCGTCTCCCCGACATTCGCCGCGAAAACATCAGCACCCATGAATTTCGCGACCGTAACGAGATTGCGCCAATCCCCTTCGGTGTTATCAATTCCGATATAATTGCTCTGCAGAAGAAGATGTCCGAGCGCTTCGAGCGTAACGAATGAGATGGGCGTGTTCGTATTCTTCGCTTTTGCTCCCTCGATGGAAAATACCGTATGCCGAAACTCTTCATTGCCGGCCTTTCGATACGACAACACGGCATCATAGTCCCCGAGTGCAGGGGCGAGTGGAGAGAACCATCGCGCCTCATATGCCTTTCTCCCCGGATCAAAGCGCATTTTTACAGCACGGCCATTGATCTTTGAAGTAATGATCTTTCGTCCCCGATATATTTTTACGACCGGTTCTTGTATCGGTGTTTCACTTGTTAGTGTAAAAAAGACCGTTTCATACCGTAGATACCTTTTTTTATCCGTCGTAAAGTCGCCTTTTTTCGCAATGTCACCTTTTTTTGACAAGGAGGCTTCATATTTACGGTATGTCGGGTCGACGAGCAGATATACTGAGCTGCCAACGAACGCAGCGGTAAAGACCAATATCGCAATTATTATGCCGAACGCTATTCGACGCATCGCATGTTACTTCCATTGTGCGATTCATGAAGCCCGTGCGATAATAGCGCATACCTGTTAAAATGCAAGACATTTTCTTGTTTATCAATCTGTTGATATCCTGTTCTTTCTGTGAAATTTCGTGTTTTTTTGAATTTGACTCTTACTGTTACACGGATTGGGTTGTTATTCCTTGCCTTCTTTCAACGACTTATACGTAAAGAAACAGGTAAATGTACCAGTATAATCCGGGCAAAACAACGATATCAACAAAAACGAGAAACAACAACAATCACTTATATATAAATACTACTGATAATTAGGGAAAACTGGAACAAAGCATGGAGAAGCTATAGAATTCATCAATGTTGATATCTTGTTCACTTGTTAATAAAGCAGATATCTAAATTCTCGCTCTTTATCCCGTTTTTTGTGAATTCATTCGCTGAATTTGCTTTCATTTATGGTTACAACAACAAGGGGCTGGCGTTCTATCTCTTTAAAGAAAAAACGCTGCAGCATGTATTTTGTCTCATATTGCAGGATAGAGGATTTCACTTTCCCTTTTTTCACAAGATTTTCGATAGTTTCTACGACGATATCCTTCCCTTTTTCGACGAGGGCGTTCGTTTTACCGTCATAAAAAATGAACCCGCGACTGACAATATCAGCATTCACTGAAACGGAATTATTCTCCTTATTTATCGAAGCGGATACAAAAACGACCCCATTTGCGGCCAATTTCTGCCTGTCCTTTATCACCAGCTCACTGATGTCGCCGACCCCTTTACCATCGACATACACGTTGATAAGGTCAAGATTATCAATGACGGCCGCGCCATTCGGCGTAATTTCAAGAACATCGCCGTTGAACATGAGGAATATCGATTCCCTCTTATCAGCAAGAGGTTCAATCGTACGGACATGCCGTATGAGATGACGATTCTCCCCGTGAATAGGGACAAAATAGCGCGGCTTCACGAGGCGGTATATCAATTTTAATTCTTCACTCGACGCATGTCCCGATGAATGGATATGATAATCATCTTCGTCAATAACGACAGCACCTTTGCCGTAGAGATGATTCACCAGCGAATTAACGGAGACCTCATTGCCGGGAATGATCCGTGCAGAAAGAAGAACAACGTCCCCGCTGCGTATCTTTACATGCCGGTGAGCATCCTGTGCGATAAGCGAAAGGGATGAATACGGTTCTCCCTGACTTCCGGTAGTGATGCAGATAACCTTTTCACGGGGATATTTCGAGATATCCTCGATCGGGATGACCGTGCTGTCAGGGAAATGCAAGTGTCCGAGCGAACGGGCTATTTCGGTATACCGAAGCAGACTGCGTCCGGAAAACGTGACGAATTTTGAATTTTTATGCGCGGCCGATACGAGCTGTTGTATACGGTGAATGCTTGATGCGAACGTTGCCACGATTATCATGCCGGAATTGATAGCAAGAAAATGTTCGAGCTCTTTGTTCACGATGCTTTCACTTCTCGTGAAGCCCGAATTCTCAACGTTCGTGCTGTCGCTCAGGAGCAGAAGGACGCCGCGTTCACCGTATTCAGCGAATTTATAGAGATCGATGGGTTTGCCGTCAATGGGCTCGAGATCGATCTTGAAATCGCCGGTGTGTATGATCGTGCCGAGCGGTGTTTTTATGGCAAGAGCGACACTGTCGACAATGCTGTGATTGACATGGATGAATTCAATTTCTAAATTCGAAAGTGTTATCACATCTCGGGGATGTACTTCGGTGAATTTCATTTTTTCAAGGTCGATATGCGCATCCATGAGCTTTTCCCTGAGAAAAGCAAGCGTCAGGCGCGTACCATAGACAGGGGCATCGAGCGTTTCTATGATATGGGCTACCGCACCGATATGGTCTTCGTGCCCGTGCGTAAGTATGAGCGCGAGGATCTTTTTATCGCGCAGATAGGAAATATCAGGAATGACATAATCGACGCCGAACATGTCGTTCTTCGGGAACATGAGACCTGCGTCGATAACAATGACGTCATCGTTGTACTCGATGACGAGCATGTTCTTGCCGATCTCTTTCAGTCCGCCGAGCGGCACGATACGTATTCGGGAAGCAGCGTCATCCAATGGAGAAACCATGTATGGAGGGACAGATTTGCATCACTGCCATCTATACTAGCAAACAGCGACAAAATGTCAAGTAAATTGCGGGTGCTACTCGACAGTAAAGGAAAAAGCAATGCCGTCAACCGTTAATCGATATGAACCCGTGCAGAGATCGCTTATGAAAACACGTTCATCGCGCTGACCGGTACGATATACGACGTCATTATCGCGTACAAGCGTGCAGGACCTGCGAACAGAGGATATAACGATGCGGAACGTGCATCGATCGAGCGGTTCAAGGATGACCGGCCCGGATATCAGTGAAACAGCACTGCGCCGTTTTCCACGAACCGGTATCGGCGAGGCAAGCGAAAAACCGCCGGCATGTTTCACGACGAAACCATGCGGTGCAAGGGAAAGCGATGCTGACGGCATGGGTATGTCTTCGAACAGCGGCGAGTCCGGGAGCAAGTCCATCGCGGATATCGAGAAGGTCAGCGATACATACGCATGCGCGCATGATGTGCAGGAACGGATATGGGTGAGAAATGAATTATCCGGTTTTCCTGCGTCCACCATACGCAGCAGATCGGGAGTAGAATAACAGTTCATGCCGCCTCCCGTGATGTTCGTGTACGCAGGAACGAACGGATTTTAGTGATGACCTTCGATACGAGGTTGAGCGTGACCGAGAACACGCGTGCGATATGGCGGAATGGAACGGTCAGCTGTATCTGTTCCATACGAAGCGCAAGACCGTTCTTTCGTGCAAGCAGTGATCGTGATGGCGCATCTTCTTTTTTTACCCGTGAGCATATGCGCGTGTAGGTATCCTGCAGGGAAAGCAGCCGCAGATAGCGCTTGCGGTATGTGCGGCGAGCGCGTTCAATGACGGACAGTGCACCGTGCACGGACAGGGAAAGATGATCTGCAAGCGGGATCACGATACTTTCCTTGAACAGTTCAAGGAAATGCATCTGGAACAGCAGCGAATCACGAACAGAGAAACGGTCCTTCAATCGTGCAAGAATATTATCCCTGCGAGTGTCCTGTTCCGAACATTCATGCCGGGCAATATCCTCGGGCATGCCATGAACGCTGTCGGCGGTATTTTCAGAGAGCGGCAGCGACCTGTCAGAAGCATCGTCCGAGCGCGTGCGCAGATGGTTCAGATACAGATTCCTCAGCACTGCGGTGAACCACGTTGTGAAACGGTACCCATGGTCCTCGAATTTCAATACGACGGTCTCCAAGCGCTCAAAGACATAGAGATAGAACACCGATGCAGCGTCATGATCGCGATGGAACACTTTCCGCGGGTAATGATAGATATACGATGCGAGCGCCATTTGCAGCGCCGCAAGCAGATCGCGGGAACGGCTTACCTGATACCGAAGAACGATATCCTTGAGAGACGAATCATTATCCATGATAACCACCTTTCATATGCAACCCGAACGGATATTACCATAGGCGGAAAAAAATGCAACAGCCGGCGGCGGAAACAGTGAATTAAACAGCAGGGGGCAACGCCATGGCCGCGCTTGACAGCGATAGTGATTGCGGCTACAGTATATGAAACTACGCACGAGGAGGTAACATCATGCGTATATTGAGAACACTCCTGCTGGCGATCACAGCCGGGGGAATACTTTCAGCGGCGACGATAACGAACATCACGAGCGTTACAGATCTGAACACACTGAACGGGCAGATCGCAGGTCTTGCGAAGAAGAACTATGGGTTCATGACCGGTTCCGGTAACATCACCCCTGCGAACACTACGGAATTCTTCGGCTTGAAAATCGGTCTTGGGCTTGGAATTGCCGGGAACGCAGGCTTTATGAGTCTTATCAGCGCACCGAATTCCATCACGAGCATCGATACGCTCGTTTCACTCATACCCGCCCCGTATGATGTGCTTTATGCGAAAATCGGTTTGCCTGGATTTATTCCCTTTCTGGACAAAACTGATGTTGGCGTACGTTTCGGATACTTCCCGACGATGAGCATTCCCCTGTCGGGCGGGTTCATGTTCAATGTGAACGGTGTATCGGCATTCGGCATCGAAGTTCGCAAAACGTTCTTTGAACTGCCTGCAGGTTTGATACGGGTCGACGCGCGTGTTGCCTATAATTATTCCGGCGGCGGCATCGGTATAAAGTATACCACGAATGCGGCCGGGGTAACGAACACCTTCACCGAAACAATGACGTGGTCGGGCAATAACATTTCGGTAAAAGCGGTTGCCGGCGTGAACATCCCGTTCGTGTTCGGTGCGTTCGTCGGTATTGGCCCGGAGCTCAATTTCGGCGGCGTAACGGCACAATCCGATCTTACCGCACAAGGATCGTTCAATTTTGCGGGAACTACGTTCTCGGCGCTTTCAACGATCACGTCGTCTGCGCTTGGTGCATATGATCCTTTTGACATTCGTGTCATCGGCGGGATCCACTTGCTCGTTGTCGATGTAGCGGTTGAATATGGACTTCTGAGCGGCGGCTTAAGTGCCTACGCGGGACTCTCACTTGCGTTCTAGCTGAAAATAACATAACAGAAAAGGCGCGGGTATCCGCGCCTTTTTTTATTGGCATGACCGACAGGATGTACACTAGGAATTTGCAATAGTGTACATGAAACACTATAATATAAATATGAAAATCGGGGATGAAAATATCCGGCTTATCATCGGTTTCGGCATATCGGTGATATTCCATTTCGTGCTGTTCTTTCCGTTCGCCGGGGGCAACAGTATTGCCGGGCGCATCTTTTCTATTGAGCGGCCGCAGAAAACAGCGGACGACAAAGAAGAGACCGTGCTCCTTTCCACCGATGCGCCGAAAGAGATGATACCTGACAAGAGAACACCGTTCGTGAGCGACAGGAACACCATGTCAACGGGGAAGCGAACGAAGAGCACCGGCTACAATATATATGCGCGGGATAATACAAAGGTATTCCTGTCGCCGCATGATCGTGACCAGGAAGCCCGCCCTGACCTTATCGTAGAAACGCTTCGCGGGGAAAAAGGGACCGAGCCGCGCGGGGAGAAAGTAGAAAAAAAGGATCCGGGTGATATCACGGTCGGCAAACAGAAAGGGGATACCGCGGCGGTCCTCGTAGAGCCGGGTCAGGAAGAGATGCATGCCCGGCGTATGCCGTTCGTGTATGATGAGAACGAAGAGATAAAGGTCGGCTTCTCGCTCGATGACGGGAAGCTCGTGCTCGGCAGCAGAATGATGCCGTATGCGGGATATTGCATCGAGTTCGTGAACAGTGTACGCGAATCGTTCTTTAAATCGTTATCCCTTGCGGCGATAATGAACCTGCGGAAAACCGACGAGGTGGAGATCCTTTTCTCCATTGACGGCAGCGGGAAGATAGAATTCGTTTCGGTCTCGAAACCGTCACTGCGGCAGCAGGAGAATTTCCAGATACAGTGCATACAGGCGGTGATGTATGCGGCGCCGGTATCGCCCCCGCCGTATGAACTTATGCGTGATGAAGGCCGAGAAGGAAAGCTCTATATTCCGTTCACGTTCAAGATAAAAGAGATACAATAAGGGGAACTGTGTGGACGAAGCGGAACGCTTGCGCAAGCATTTAGGAGCGATCCTTCCGGAAAAAGCCGGCGACGATACCGATGAATCGGTATCTATCGATGAGATAAAAAAACTGGAAGAACAGTCAAAGGCGCTCGCAGAGGACCTCGACAGGCTTGAGCATCGACGCGCGAAAGAAGCGGGAAGCCGCATCCAGGGCGTTGATTATTCTGCAAAGAAGGAAATGCTCTCCAAGGTATTCGACCCGGACAATGTGCACAGCGCGCATCCTGACAGTTATCAGCCGCCCAGGCCGAAGGTCGATGCGTCATGGACGGCGAAATTGGCCGTTGTCGACAAGAATGCTCGTGTTGAAGTACTGGTAAGCGACGATACGATGACAGCAAAAGGGATATTGTATCCGCCGGAAGGGGCCGGCATTCCTGTCTCCGCTGTCATGATCACGCAGGCGCTGAAGAACGCGAATGTCGTTTTCGGCATCAAAACAGAGACATTCCAGACGATAGTCGCCCGGGCGCAGAAGGAAAAAGCGCTTATAACCGACGTTATCCTCGCAGAGGGTGAACCGCCGGAGCACGGAAGGAGCGGTTCGATAGAGTACTGTGTTGAGTTCAAGAGCAATAGAAAACGAACAGGCTATAAGGATACCGAGAAGATCCCTCCCGAAGAGGATTATCGATACGCACTGGTCAGAAAAGGAGATGTGCTTGCGCAGGTGAATCCGGGTTTTACCGGCAGGGCCGGAAAGAACGTACGTGGCGAAGAAATTCCCTGCAGCATCGTTGAGGAATTCAAGTTCATCAATAAAGGGAATGTCACCGTACGAGACGGCGAGAATACGATAAAGGAATATGTAAGCATTGCCGACGGCGAAGCAGTACTTTTTCCCGGGCATATCGAGGTTCGACGGTATCTTGACGGCGAATTCTCGATATCGCTCACGCCGGACCGTATGTCAGCGATGCTTGATATATGGCCGCCGCTTGGAACGGGGGCATTCGTCGATAAAACGGCAATACTCGCAAAAATGGACGAGATGAAGATCATATTCGGTGTCATCGATGGGAACATTGAAGCGGCGATGAAGATGCATGCCACTCGCGAACAGGTGAAGTCGATGCAGATAGCGAAGGGCAAAAGTGCCGTGAACGGAAAGGACGGAAGGATAGAGATCGTTCTCAAGAAAAAAGTGATCGATGATGAACTGCGGGTCGTGCATAAGGACCTTTTAAGCGATCTCGTTGCGGTAACGCAGGGTGAGCATATTGCGTCGCTGTATCCGCCGACATTTCCGGAGACGGACGGCACAACGGTCACCGGCGAGGTCATTAAAGCGGAGCTCGGCAGAACGATAGCGGTCATTGCAGGGAAGAACGTAACAGCGGAACATGACAACAGAACGGATATTATAAGCTATGTCGCGCAGGCGGCGGGGCAAGTGACGATAACCCCGGACGCGATATCGGTCTCTCCGCTCTACAGCGTGCAGAACGTGGATATGAGCACCGGCAACATACACTTTACCGGTGACGTCGCCGTGAGCGGGAACATCGAGGATGATTTTATCGTAGAGGCGGAAGGTACTATCACGGTGAAAGGGAATATCGGCGGGGCGAAGGTCACCGCGGGTCAGAACGTCATCGTCGGCAACGGCATCATTACCAAGGACATTGGTTTTGTGAGAGCGGGCGGCGACGTGGCTGCGCGCTTCATAGAGCGCTCGACCGTTGAAGCGAAAGGGGACGTGAAGGTCGTACGTGCCATCATCAACAGCAGCATCATTGCGGGGAAAAGTATCGACGTATCCGGGGAGAAAGGGAAGAGCACCATCATCGGCGGGGTAGTGCGCTCGCGTTCCGGCGTTCATGCACTGAACATCGGGAATGCTGCTGGTGTACGGACGCATATACTTACCGGGCTCGACTTCTTTCAGCAGAAGAATCTCGATCTTTTGGCGGAAGAGCACAGCAGGTATTCCCGCTATCTCTACGAGATACAACAGCTCATCGGACGCGTACTTGCAAGTTACCCCGATATCACCGCCATTCCGCCGAAGATACGCGGCATTTACGCGGACGCGCTCAAGAAACAGAACCAGTTGCGCACGCTCATCAACCGCGTCAAACTCGAGGAAGCGGACATCATCGAGAAGATGGATAACTCGACGGAAGCATCGATAACGGTCGACGAGAACCTGTTCCCCGATGTATACGTCGCGATAGGGCATACGAAAATGCGCATAGCGGACAAACGGAGCAAGGTGACGCTCATTTTCAACAGCGACGAGAAGCGCATCGATTACCGGCTCTAGGATGTTTCACGTGAAACATTCGGGAACGGACGCAGCAGCGAACAAAGCGGGGCATACTCATGCGTCGTGATGTCATTACCGGGCCGACGGATATAGCGATACGGGAGGGTGTTCATCCCGACGATTTCGCGATGGATTATCATACGCACCAGTGTTACGAAATAGGGATCGTCCTCGGGGGCGAGGGGAAATACGAGATAGCCGCTGACGAAGCGCCCCCCGGACGCGCGATCGATGTATCAGCAGGGATACTCCTTCTCTGGGACGGCAAAGTCCCCCATCGCGCGGTCGATGTGAAGGGAAAGCCGCTTAACCAGATGATAGTGACGTTCGGGTACGAGTATCTGTCCGGAACGCTGTCGGTCCGGTTGACGCAACGTGCAGAAAAAAATCCATTCGTTATGAACGATCCTGTTGCCGTTGCAGGGGCGAAAACGCTCATGCGTCGTATGATGGCGGAACGGCGCAGCGACCGCGAGGGCATGGATGACCTCGTCCGCGCATACATGATCGAACTGGCGGCGATCATCGTGAGAGAAGACGATGGTGAAAAACATGCGGGTGATGTACGGGTACGGTCGGTGCTTTCCGACATTGCTGCGAATTATCATGAGGAGCTTACGCCGGAGCGATATGCGGCGATGTGCGGGCTTTCGGTCAGGCGCTTTTCAGAGCTGTTCAAGCGCGCTACCGGCGCCACCTTCGTCCAATATCTGACAACGATACGCATTGAACACGCAAAAGAGCTTCTCACACAGGGGCATGATCGTGTGCTGTCCATCGCGTTCGGGTCGGGGTATGACAGCGTTTCTCATTTCAATGAGACGTTCAAGAAAGTAACCGGCATGACGCCGACGGAATTTCGGGGGAAGCGGTAGCGGGATAGAGTGATGTTTCACGTGAAACATCACTTCCGTTTTCCGTAAGGCTATTTCCGTATACCGGTAGAATCAGCGGCTGTTCATAGCGATAGTTGTATAACCATTGGAGGCGTTATGCTCACACCATTTCTCGATGATATCGAATCGCGTATCGACGCGGGAAAAGAGGAAGCACATTTCAATGCGTGGAAGGATTTTACCCTCGGGAAGTATCGCGGGGATGTGTTCTCTCCCGCACGCGGGTATGCTGTGCCATCCACCCTGGCCTGGCCGAAGGCCAGCATGAACGAAGCGGTCGCTGACGACGAGAAGATGATACTCCGCGAATTCGCAGCCTGCTCATCGGTGCTGGCCAACGGAAAGGATGCACCGGCAATAATGAACGTGCGTTCCAACTACGGTCCCGGCATACTCGCATCCGTATTCGGCTGCCCCATTGTCCATCTGGAAGACCATTACGACAGCTCGCCGCAGGCGACGCATTTCGGGACACGTGATGAGATAAAGAAGGTGCTTGCCGCCGGGGTGCCCGATCTTTCAAAAGGTTTTGGGCCGAAGGTGTTCGCTGTCGGGGAGCGATATCGCGAGATAATGAAAATGTATCCGAAAATGGCGAAGTACATCCACGTGTATCATCCCGACCTGCAGGGACCCATCGATACGCTTGAGCTTCTCTGGGGGAGCAATGTGTTCTACGATATGTACGATGACCCTGTGTTCATCAAGGACCTTCATTCGCTCATCACGGAAACGTACATCATCATCCTCAAAAAATGGCATGCGCTTTTCCCGCCGAGAACGGATGGTGTTTCAGTGCACTGGGGGCTCATGCACCGCGGGCCGGTAATGCTCAGGAACGATTCGGCGATGAATTTCTCACCCGAGCAGTATGAGGAATTCATACGCCCCTACGATCAGCGTATATTCGACGAGTTCGGCGGCGGGGCGATACATTTCTGCGGCAAGGGGTCGCATTATATCGGCGCGATGTCGAAAATGGATAAGCTCTACGGGATCAATCTCAGTCAGCCGCACCTGAACGATATGCAGGAGATATTCCGTGCCACTGTTGAAAAGGGCATACCGCTTATCGGGCTCAGCAAAAAAGTAGTGGCCGATGAAACGACGAACGGACGGATGTTCCATGGCTTGGTATACGCAGCATAAGGGAGATCATTCCTATGGACCGAAGTGTCAGTTCTTCTCGAATATCTCCATGATGCGTGAGAAATCTTCGTTGTTGTAGTATTCGATCACTATTTTCCCGCGGCCCTTCTCGTCATGGACGCTCACTTTCGTTCCCAAGAGCTTCGTCAGATCGCTTTCGACCTTACGAACGTTCGGGTCTTTTGCCGGTGTTCCCGTTTTCGCCCGCTTTTTTCCGCGCTTACCCTTCAATATCTCTTCCGCTTTTTTTACCGAATAGCCGCCGCTGATTATCTCATTGGCGAAGCTCTCACGAGCGTTCTCATCGGTGATGGAAAGGATGAGACGGGCGTGCCCCTCGGAGATCTTTTCCTGCACAAGGAGATGGCGTATCGTCACGGGTAGATCGAGGAGGCGAAGCGCATTGGTTATGACCGGGCGGCTCTTACCGACGCGGGCAGCCAGATCGTCATGCCTGAGCCCAAGGTCATCGATCAAACGGCGATAGCTTTCCGCTATCTCGATGGGGTTAAGATCGGCGCGCTGAATATTCTCGATAAGGGCTCGTTCGAGCATTTTATTATCAGGGACGTTCATGACGATGGCGGGTATCTTCTGTTTCTTCAGCGACTTGAACGCCCGGAAACGCCGTTCACCCGCTATGATCTCATAACGGTCAGCGGCACGCCTCCTTACGAGCACCGGGCTCATGAGTCCGTGTTCTTTGATGCTCTGCGCGAGGTTCTCGATCTCAGCCTCATTGAAATGCTTTCGCGGCTGATACGCATTGGGCTCTATCTTCGTGAGCGGTATCTCGGTAAGACCCTCTTCGGCGATATCATCTTCCTTGAACCCCTGATCCTTGATGAGGGCGCCGATGCCCCGCCCCAGTGCCCGTTTTTTTGATGACATGCTGTCTCCCGATTCTTTCGTTCTATTAATTACGTGCGATGAATTCTTCCGCGAGCTCACGGTAGCTTTTCGCCCCGATGCTGTCCTTGTCATATTCCCCGATGGGTTTTCCATGGCTCGGTGCTTCGCTCAAACGGACATTGCGGGGAATGATGGTCTTATAGGTCTTGTCCTTGAAGTACGCGGTGACCTCTTCGACGACTTGATTCGATAGATTGGTGCGAGTGTCGTACATGGTGAGAAGCACGCCTTCGATGGCGAGGTTCTGGTTCAAATTCTTTTTCACGAGCTTCACCGTTTCAAGGAGCTGGGTGAGTCCGTCAAGCGCGAGGAATTCGCATTGAATAGGAATGAGCACGGAATTGGACGCAGTGAGCGCGTTCAACGTAAGGAGCCCCAGTTCCGGCGGACAGTCAATGAGGATGAAGTCATAGGTATCGAGTATCGGTTTCAGACCGGTGCCGAGCCGATATTCGCGGCCCATCTCCGAAACGAGCTCTATCTGCGCGCCGACGAGATCGACCGTCGACGGTATGAGATCGAGGTTCTCAACACCGGTCTTGGTGATGACCGCGGCGGCATCCGATTCCTGCATGAGCAGTTCATAGACGCCGTTCTCAAGGCTTCCTTTCCCGATACCGAGGCTGCTCGATACATTACCCTGCGGGTCGAGATCGATGAGCAGTATGCGTTTCCCTTTTGCTGCGAGAAAGCTCGCAAGACTCACGGCGGTTGTCGTTTTTCCAACGCCGCCTTTCTGATTCGCTATCGCTGTTACTTTTCCCATTAATGTCCCTGGTGCCTTTTTGTGAGTACGACGATATGGCGCTCTTCCGCTAGAAAGGGCACCGTCACGGCATCGACGACCGCAGTATACAATGAACCGTTCATTTTTGCCATTTCACCGTCTATGGTCTCACGCTTTCCTTTGTAGCACACGGCGCGTGCCTTTGCCGTCCCGACACGGTGGAGTATATCGGCCAGTTTTGAGAGTTCGCCGAACGCGCGCGCCGTTATCGTGTCAAAACGGTCTCGAAGCTCGAACACGTTCGAATGCGCAACATGAACATTGGAGAGTGAAAGCTCCCGTACCATCGATGAAAGTGCGTTCGCTTTTTTTGCTTTCGATTCGCAGAGCGTAACACGCGCCTGGGGGAACAGTATCGCGAGCGGGATACCGGGAAGTCCGCCGCCGCTCCCGACATCGAGTATCGCCCGGGAAGCCGTGAAATAGCGATGCGCCGCGATAGAATCGATGATATGACGGACGGTGAATTCCGTATCGTCCGTGGTAGCCGTGAGATTGAGGGATTCGTTTATCGAGAGAAGCGCACGCTGGTATGCGCCAAAGAGAGAACACTGCCGGTCATCAAGAGAAAGGGATAATGCGGCAGAAGCCTGTGTGAGCAATTCGTCAGTATTCATAATGGCCGTATAAAAAAACGAGAGCGCCGTACGACAGTGTCCTCGGGCGCCCTCTATGAACCGGCAACGGGATTCGAACCCGCGAAATGTCGGAATGAAAATCCGATGTGTTTAGCCTCTTCACCATGCCGGCGTATTGCAAGTATACCGTGAGAAAGAGCAAAAATCAATGAGCCGCGCAAGATTCGAACTTGCGACCCACGCCTTAAAAGAGCGTTGCTCTACCAACTGAGCTAGCGGCCCGCATTGCGGGGAATCAGTATATAGAAGCATGCCTCGCATGTCAAGCGTGAAACCGATATTTTTTGCGAGGGAACGATCGCTCGAAAAACGAGACGAAAATTGACATTCATGCCCCTCGTGGTATACTCGGGGAAAAGGGACAGGCAATGGAAATGACCATCGTTTCACCACGGACGGTGATAGCACACCCGGGCGCTCTCGCGGACCTTTCTGCAGTGCCGCTCGCCGGCACGGTGCTGCTCGTGGCCGGCGGACGCACCATCGTCGAGAACGGCGTCGTAGAGCGTGCGTCGAAGATCATCGCAGCAAAAGTGAAAAAAGCGGCGCTCTATCATCTCCCCTCCGGAGAGCCGGACACCGCATCGGTCGATTCGCTTGCGGCAAAAGCGCGAACGCTTTCCCCCGACGCCATCGTCGTCATCGGCGGCGGCAGCGCCATCGATACAGCGAAAGCGGTGTCGGTGCTGGCGCGCAATGATGGGTCGATAGCGGATTACCTTGAAGGCGCGAAAGAGATGCGAAAGATAACGCGCCCGCCGCTGCCGATCATAGCCGTTCCGACGACATCGGGCACCGGCGCAGAGGCGACGAAAAACGCCGTAGTCGCCATTCGCGGGGAGAACATCAAACGGAGCCTGCGTTCTGCCGATATAATGCCCGCGACCGTGATACTCGATGCGGAGCTCACCGTTTCCATGAACGAGCGAACGACGGCGATAACCGGTTTCGATGCGCTCGGGCAGCTCATCGAAAGCCTCATTTGCAGGCGATCGAACCCGTTCATCGCCGCTACGGCGCTCCACGGGATAACGCTCATGGGAAAACATTTTTCCGGCGCCTGTGACGAACCGAAGAACATCGACCACCGCGCGAACATGCAGTTCGCTGCGTATCTTTCCGGGTTCTGCCTCGCGAACAGCGGGCTCGGGCTCGCACACGGACTGGCATCGTCCATCGGCGGAAAATACCCCATCGTGCACGGGCTTATCATCGGCGTGCTGCTGCCGCATGTGATGCGCTATAATCTTCAGTCGTCGGAATCATTGCTTGCGCGCGCCGCGGAAGCGCTCACCGGGCGGACGTTCATCAATGATCTTGAGGCGGCGGTGAAGGGAATAGAAGCGGTGGAAGCGTTGAAGGAGCGGCATACGATACCGCCCACGCTTGCACCGTTCGGTATCGCAACAAAGGATATTCCGGACATCGTACGAGCATCGTTCGGCGGAAGCATGAGCGGCAACCCCGCACCGGTCGATGAGGAGAGTGTGATACAATTCATGGAGAAGCTTATCTGATGGGCATACAAGCGGTCGTGATCATACCGACGTACAACGAGGCCGACAATATCGTGAAAATGATACCGGCGGTCCTCGCTCAGGGAAGCGGCATTCATGTCCTCGTCGTTGATGACAATTCGCCGGACGGTACCGGGCGCATCGTAGCGCGCATCATGCGTACGAACAAGCGCGTGCATCTGGTGACCAATCCGAAAAAAGCGGGCATCGGACCCGCGTACATACGCGGGTTCCGCGAGGCG
>ERZ1292625.2090-Hain-H41-01um-R1-2090-length-19821-cov-7_pt1 | contig 19821 bp, 36 predicted proteins | sample MGYA00564400_ERZ1292625 | MGnify/ENA primary metagenome ERZ1292625 (study PRJEB36523, sample SAMEA6512639) | groundwater metagenome | collected 2019-01-08 | study: AquaDiva: Metagenomics assemblies of 32 groundwater samples
CTATCCAGACCTCGACCCCGACCCCGACCTGCGATAGCGCTGCTTGCCGGCGATCACTTCAACACCCCAAATGACTCGACGGCGCTGAGCTGAACGTACCAATCGCCTGGAAGCCGCTGCGCATCCTTCCATGCACCAGTAGTCAGCTCACCGGTCTCATACACGATCGACGCTTCCGACAACTTGACGCAGCTCTCATTGACACCGACGAGCTTGCCAGTATAGATATACGCGGCGCAGAACAATGTCACGCGCTCGCCCAAGAGAGCATCCAAGCCCTCTGCTTCCGTAGTCTCGATGATCTTCTTCATGCTGTCTCCTGCACATCCATAAAGTAATGCGTTATCTCGCCGTATTCACTGCATGCCGATCCGATGTAGTGCCAGGAGCGATCGGCAGACGGCATAGCAGAGCCATAGTCGATAGCCAGAAACTGCACCTGCCGGCGTCCCTTCACCGAATGGTTTGATTCCTGCAACACCAGTATCAACGCTCTTCGGTAATGCTGATCGCTCATCACCCCTAACACCCGCGATTCAGCAGGAAGGCTGATCGCGAATTGCTGCATGGATACCCCAATCCTACAGACAGGCGCCGGATGATGAGCAACAATCACAATCAGCTTTTCCTTTCTACAGGCATATAGCCAGCAAGCGAACGCAACATAGCGATCCTGATGATAGAGCTTTGGATCGGGATGACTCAGATGCCACCCCCGGCAGACCAGGCACCGGTAGAGCAGAGCATCTCACCATAGCACGCCATGATATACCTCATCTCCTACCACCCACCCTAGCACATACCTGACAGCAACGCAATAGTTCCGGTATTAGCTATACAGTATTCATGTGACATGCTATCTCCTATGCATCATGACGCGGCCGCGACACTGCTCACATCTGCCATCCAGCAGAGTCTTGAGAAATCCCTTACGCTCTACTGTGAAACTTCTCAAACAGGAGCTACATACCAGATGATAGACCATCGCTCGTCCAGATCTATTGCCGCTAGCTCTTGCCACCAAGCACCTCCTGCAGCATCCTGACAAGCTTCGAAAGCTCCGGCGCTATCATCTGCACCGCCGCCGTCTTCCTGGCACGAGCCTCCAGTCTTCGCTGCAGCACAGCATACTGCGCTTCCTGCACCTTGGTACGCAGCCAGGCATCAACCGCGACTGCCCGCTCCTTCTGAGATCCTTCGACATGAAAAGCAGGATCACTACCAACAGCAGCAGCCTTCAAAGCCCTTCCTGACGACGCCAGATAACCGATATGCCTGTCATAAGCATCATCTGGACGCTGATGCGCAAAGCCGACATAGCACGACCCATCGCTCGCGATAACGGCTGCTCCATGCGACCAGGTGCCGTCAGAAGCCTGCAGCCTGCAGTGCTGCAAGCTCACCGTGCCACCATAACGGCGACGGCGTGACACCATCTCTCCCCACCGCTGCTTCCACGGACTCACCCTACATCCCTTCTGCATCATCACCCTCCTTGATACTCTACAAGGACAAACCAGTCATCGAGATAGCGCTCCAGGATAGGCAACACCTGATCTCGCGCCAAACAACCATTGCCGCAACCTACCAGCGGCAGAGCAATGCCGGCGCCGAAAATCGCATCACCTCGCTTGGCTCGCAGCGCCAGGAGCTGCAGAACAGACCTCTCGACCAGGGTCAGGCTAGCCGGCTGCTGCCACGTCAAGTAAGGCTTTTCCTGATCCAGTGGTTTGACAGGGAAGAAGATGAGCCGGCGCTTTGGCATCCACAGCACCGGCGTCGTTTCTCGTCCTGCCATGCACCTGGCTCCAACAAACCTGGCGATCCCTTCGAAACGCTGCGCGCACTGCCTAGCAACGCCGGCTCCCATCACGTTCGTGCCATCGCCCCGCCATCCCTGGTTGATTGGCACCACGACCGAGTAGCCATCGTCATGCCACTGCCAGAGATCACCCAGGACCATCTTCATGACACAGCCTCATAAGTCATCTCGAACACGCGAGGATCGCAAGGATACAGCTCGCCTGCAACACCTTTGATGACCCAATGACCCACAGGACACTGCATCGCGCCTTCAAGCGTGATGATCGTCAGTATCGGGCCAACAACAGACAGCGGCGCATGCTCACTGACATCAAGCGCCTGCAACACGCCGGCAAGATTATCACCCCGCCACTGCACAGCACGAATCACTATCGGCTTCTTCCTATACAAAGCCATCACTCACCATCCTTCCCGCACCTAGAGCTACTATCGTAAAACTGGCACTGACTGCGTCACTCGTCCAGCTACATCTACCGGCTGAGTGTAACCACATGCCACGCACACCGCCTCGAACTCTACCTCATCAGGTCGCCTGAACAGCACAGACTCGATGAAGATCATGTTTAGACCGCACTTCTTGCACCTGCTTACCATCAGATATGCTCTCCCTTTACCCCGGCAGTCCTCACCAACCCCAGCGTCTTTCCCCCCCCGTTTCTCCGCGGGCAGCCTGCCGGAGGGGGCTGTAGAAGCGACGCTTATCCTAACCCTCTCCCAGATGGGAAGAGGAAAGACGGGAGTATTCCTCTTCCCCAAGGCAGCCTGCACCGATAACACCCCCGTCACGCGCATCCACAAAGGATCGCCAGTGTTTCCAGCCACCGGCGCAGTGAAATCCCCACGATCGGAGCTTCGGGCCGGTGATGAATAGGGACCACGTCTCTTCGCCAGGCTCCAGCTCTACCCGGTGTGCGGTCCAGGGCGTACGCGCCACGATATCGCCTGCTCGTCGCTCGGTCTTGACGTGTACGCCGCCCGCCCGGATCGTGTGCTCAACATATCGCCCACTCAGCAGCACTGACAGGTTGTGCCAGGGATGATCGTGCAGCGCAGCGTCCTCGTCAGAGCCAACGAAGTGATGCAGATAGAGATTGCACACTCGGTTCCGCGGGATGATATACCAGCGCAGAAGCTGGGGAACGCCGCGCCGGTAGATTATGAAGTCTGGTGGCCGGCGCTCCTCAGTCCTGGCCATTAGCCAGTGCAGCAGGTGCTCAATGTGAAGATGCTTAGTCGATCCGTGATCGCCGCCTGATGACATCGTCTCGCTCCTTCATGAGGCTGAGCAGCACCTCGCCGTGCTTCTCGCATAGCAGCGGATGCGCCAGGTACTCTGTGTCGCTCGCCTTGTAGAGCACTGTCTGCACCTGCAGCATGAACGCCAACGGCACCATGAACCGCGCCGTCCGGTCGCACGGCGTAGTGTTGCGCCGCCAGCCGCACCTGGCTACCCTGTCCTCAATAAAATAGCCAAGCCTGAATGACGGCGTGTCGCCACGGTTCAGCGCTTTGTAGACGGCGACATTGCGCTCATAGCTCCTGCGAGCCTCAGCCTCGATGAGCTTTTCCGGCTGCGGCAACGGATGCCTATCGACGCGCTTCACCGAGCACGCGCTCCGTCCATGATCATTCTCCTGTCACCTTCGGCGTTCTCGCCTGCCGGCCATCCCGATCGCCATGCACTATCGCTCGCGGATCCTTCTGGATGACCTGGCAGGGTAGAGAGGCTTTCACCCCCTCCGTATAGGCCGCCCTGCAGCGTCTCCCGTTGTCCTCGCCGTGCCACCCACGGCCCGACAGTGCGGGATGTTGAGCAGGCGACAACGCCGAAGCCTCAAAAGCTATTCATCCTCCATAGTCAGGAGCACCACGGCAAGCATCAGGAGACTGATGACCAGAACAGCCATCCTGATAGAACTCTCAAGCTCGCTCGCCGCAGTCATGCGATCTGCCGTACATGCACAATCAGGAGAGACAGCACCACCATGATCACGGTCCAGGCCGCTGTCGCCGCTCCCAAGATCACCATCAAGGCCACCGCTACCATCAGCGCACTCGGGTCGTTCGTGTCCCGGGGATCACGCATCGACCGCCTCATACTTGAGGAAGTAGCCACGCGTGCCGTCCTGCAGCACGCAGTCACACTCCAGACTCTCCGCCGGCACTTCGTCAGGCCGATCCCACTTCATCACACGCCCCGACGACGAACAGCGCACATGTATCCAGAAGCCGTTGTCGCTATCCCACCGAAACGCGTCCCAAAGCGTCTGCCGCCTGCCCCGCACCAGAAGATGAGCCTTCTCCGTAAACACGAAGCCTTCAGCTACCAGCGCCCCCTCCGGCAGGCTGCCCGCGGTGATAGCGGGGGGGTGGGGGCTATCCGGTTGGGTGGATGGCTGACCTGTGGGGTTGACCTCGGTGCTTCCCACTATGCGCCTCCATACTCTGGGATAGGAATAGGACGCGTGGGAAGCATCCAGTAACCGTCGCTCCACTGCTCTGTAACCTGCACCGCCTCGTAGTCGCATAATTGCTCGCGGCAGAGCTGGTCCCAGAGCGCGATGTCGTCGACAACCGGCAGCAGATAGTGATCACCCGGCATGCTGCGCGCATAGCCGGTGATCAGTGGTTCTGCACCCGGCAGAGTCGATACCGTTCCGCTGATAAGGATGACGGCATAAGGCATTGGCTTTCCTCTCTGTCTAGGTATCTATTCTTCCGGCAAAGACTGCTGCCTGAATGGCTCCAGCTTGGACAGCATTGGTCCGATGATGGCTCCAGCAAGAAAACCCCAGAAGACCAGGCTCCAGTCGATTTTCCCGCGAGTAAGACGAGATGTGGCGTTGCGCTCGCCGTCGTCGTATCCTTCCGCGTAATCGTCGGATGCTCGCGATGACCGTACCATCAGTTGGCACCTCCTCTATCTGTGACTGCTGACTTTCTGTATCTCCGACGCTTCCTACCAGCGGACCCGTCACGTAGACGTATTTCACGGCGTTTTCCTCTGCAAGGCTTCCTGTCTGCTCATCGGCAAGAAGCCGATCGCAGCAGGGTTCTCCAGGGCATAGGCATCATGATGCCCCAGGCAGAATGAACATGGATGTGGAAACAGCTTGGGATGCAGCGCGAGAAAGGTCTCGCCCTTGATCAGCTCCAGCGCCGCTCTGCCGCGCGCCGCAGCCCAATAGCCATCAGACCAATCCCGTACCATCTCAGCGTTCCTCATCGGATCCTGCTCCAGCTCTAGCAGCCGCCGCTTCTCCGCGACGACTGCATCGAGCTGGCCCAGGCGTTCCTCTAGCAGAGTGATCACCCCGCTGAAGACCTTTGCCGACAGAGCTACCGGCGAAGGCATCTGCATAGTGCTAGAAGTCGTAGGAAGCAGCAGGAGGCGCTGCTACCGGTTCTGCTGTAGCAGGCACGGGCTCTGGTGTTGGCGCTGGCGCTGCTGCTTGCACTGGTGACGGCGCCTGCGGTACTGCCGCTGCAGGCGCTGCGCCGTTCGCACGTGCCGCCTGCAGCTTCGTGATCATCGCTATAGGCACCTGCCCCCATGGCACCGCGCGCTCTATCTCTGAGCGCAGGCCGGACTGCTCATTGCCGTCCTTGTCTCTCCAGATCGCCGTCGTCTGCTTCAGGATCGCGCCGCCCGGCTTGCCAGGAGCCTGCGTGATGACGTCGATGATGCGAAGCTTGACCGGGTCCAGCCCGATCGCTCGCGCCATCTGGAAGTACGAGAAGTAGTTTCCGTCACCCGGCATCGGCGTCATCGTGCGATGCGTCAGGATCTGTTCGCCGACGCCGCCCGTGCATGGCGCCGGAATGCGTAACTTCCACTCGATCATCGGCTTGCCGGTCCTGGCATCGACCGGGTTGGCCTCGACGACCCGAAACGGGTAGCAGTCGTTCGGCAGCAACACGAAGCCGCTGCTGTCCTGCTCCGGCGTAGGGATGTAGTTCAGATCTGCCGATGTAGCGTACTGATTCACTGGGTAACTCCTCTGTTGCTCGTTGCTCGCTTATGGATCGCACCCTTCTGTTGTACTGCGCTCTTAGAAGTTCGGTACTGTATCCTCCTCATCGGCACTATCAGGTTCCGGCTCCGGCGCTATCTGCGCCAGCTTGCCGTCTTTACCCTGCAGCATGAGATCATAGGTGGGATTCACGATCATGTCCGGCAGCAGCGAATACTGCGTCTTCGCGAAGTAGGTCCCCGTCTGCCGGAAGCAGGCTCGCCATTCTCCTACCGAGGTGTCAAAATACATGAACGCCACCAGGTTGAAGAAGTGCGGCAGCACATCACCGAGCTGCCCCCGCAGGTTCGGATAGTATGTTTCCGGGATGGCCAGCATATCCTTCGTCTGGCCTGTCGCCTGCGCAATCCGGTACTTGCGCCTGCTGATAGGGTCGATCCAGGTGCGAGCATGTGCCGTCATCACCGTGCTATAGCCCATGTCGGACAGCCGCTTGATGAGCCGCAGCTCCGGGATCAGAATGCGCTGCCAGTCCTGCATCTCCGGGTTCTCAGGCGTTCGCAGCGCCTTGCCGAAGACCGCTTTGTGCTCGTCGATCACCTGTAGCAACAGGTTGTTCCCGTGCTGCGTGATGCTGTCAAAGGCGACTGTGCCGACGATCTGCCTGGTCGCAGGTTGTTCCAGCCACTCCAGGAACTCGCTCACGTCGTCCCGGTTCTCAGCGACAGCAACTCGCACCGGCTTGATCCCGGTGCGCCTGTGTAGATCGCTCAGCGCCCCCAGCGACGAAGTCTTCTCCGTTACGATGACTGCTACTCGGTCCCATGTGCCGATAAAGCTCGTCTTGCCGCCGTTCGACGGCCCGTACAAGAGAGCGTTCACCGGCTGTCGCTGCGTGATGTCTACGTCCTTGATGGGCACGCTGTACTCCTGCTCTGTTCCATGGTTAGTCGCATTGGTGATGGCCGTACGACAGAAAGTACTTGTTCGCCTTGCGCCACCGGCCGTTCATCCAGAATCCCCATCGCCGGATGATAGGACTGGTGAAGAGGAGCGTCCAGCACTCGCCGCGATCAAGTCTGACGTAGTGCGCGTGTGTCGCCGGGCGATAAACGATCATCCCCGGCGTCATCTTCTGCTCGCCGGCAAACGTCACATCTGTGTAGCCGCCACGCAAGATGCAGGTCACGAATGCATACGGATGATCGTGCAAAGCCCGCTGGTCATCGGAGTGCAACCAGTGATGCAGGCGTAGAGAGAACCATGGAGTCTCCAGCACCCAGCGGCGAACATAGATGTCATCCTCACAGGGAAGTCCCTGCTTCCATGCGATAGACCACTTCCGCGGCAGTGGAGAATTGGTACCGGGAGATGGGTTCGAACCACCGCCCTCCGAGGGTTTATCTCGGTGCTCTACCCCTGAGCTATCCCGGTATATGTTGATCACTGCGGCTCCTTCATGAACATCTGCTCCTTCAGCGCCTGCTCATCTCCACCTAGCAGGTGCATCCGGCAGAGCCAGCGGTAATCACACCAAGAGCAATGTATCCCGCGATGTCTGTACACGATCCCCAGATCTATCGCAGTCTGCACCGTTTCTGCGGTTCGCAGCGCATCCGCCAGCGCGTTCGCGCTCTTCTCCATCCAGTAGCGATGCACCGCCGGCAGCTTCTTCTGGTCTGCACTGCGAGGTCGCTCGACAATGGTGAAGGCAGTTCCCTTGTGGTCCAGGCCGGAATGCGTCGCCAGAACGTGATACAAGTCGACCTGAAAGTTGTTCAGCATGAGCATCTCTTCATCAGGATCACCGGTCTTGTGCTCGATCATCCAGCGCCCATCTCCGAGCTCAATGCTGCCATCTATCGTCGCCGTCAGGCTGCCTTTGCTGACCGGTATCTCCGTTGCACCGTAGACAGTTGGGTCGTTGCCAAACTTCTGATAGTAGGCTCTGATCATCGGTTTCAGCAGCTCTTTGGCCTCCTGCCACCGGTCAGGCTCAACCTCAGCTTCGTGTTGCGCCAGCGCGCTCTTCAGGCATTCTATTAGCCATGATTCTGACCGATCGACGACCGGAGTTTGCAGCCACCGCTGCATCGCCGTGCGAAATACTACTCCGACAAACGGCGCCAGCGCCATCTGCGGCGGCACCAATCCCTCGACCCAGCGATACTGGTACTGCTGCGGACAGGTCATGTATGACTCGATAGCTGACCTACGCATGACGCGTCTCCTGTGCCGCTTTCGTTGCCTCTTTCCAGCGCTTGTTGATGAGCTTCTGCGCGGCGGCAGCATCCGGTATCATGGGCCAGTACTGACCAAACAGCGTGAAGCAGACTTGCACATGCATCGTCATAGGATCGGTCTGCGCGAAGCCGACAACCATCTGCTGAGTACGCGCTATCTGCGTGCCATCAGCTCTGCTTTCCCATGCGCCTCCCTGTGCTGCGACGATGCGTTGCACCGGCTCATAGTCACCTTCGTAGGCGCTCCATGAGATGTTAGCCAGACGCTGTGCCGCCGTGGACGCGATCATGTTAGTGTTGCCTCGGACTTGATGTGATCACCCAGTCAGGTAGGTTGGCACTGGCGCCAACACATGCTTCCAATAGATCGATCGCTTGCCTGACTGATATGCCAGTATGACTGATGCCCCAGCACCGGATGATCTCGAAATAGGGCAGCGTCCAGTGCGATGGTGTGTCAGTACTCGGTAACAGTGCATGCACCGTGCAATAGATCTCCGGCGACTTGATCCGCACCCGTAGCAGGTGCGATATAGCATCACATTCGACTGCTTCAAGGACAACAGGATCGCTCGCCGTGTTCACAGCAAGCCCTCGTCGCTGTCAGCCTCATCTGGCTCTGTCATGCTGATGATGCCGAACAGGATCGCCAGCGCGGTAGCGCCTGCAATGACGACAGCGCCGGCAATAGCTCCGAACACGAACGACACAACGTGCAGGTCAGTCATGGCTTTCCTCAAGCGTCAGTACGGGCCGGATCATGCTGCGTCGCATCGCCGGAAGCTCGTTTGCGTCAGGCGCCTCTGGCTCTCTGATCGCAGCAATGATCCGGTCGGTCATGCCATCCAGATGCTCGATCAGCAGAGATCGCAGCTCCTCTCGCCATGTATCAGGAATCCCGGCGTGATCAGCTATGCCGGCAGGCTGCTGCAGTTTCTCCCGCACCGATGTTATGTCGACCAGTATCCTGCCTCCCAGTCGAGTACACCGGAGATCACCCCTGCTGCAAAGCGTATAGATAGTTGCTCTGCTCAGGCTCAGCATGTCCGCTGCCTCTGTGACCGTGTAGAAGATCTTCGCCGTCATGGATGCTCCAGCCGACCGCTCTGCGTTCCTACACGCTATACTAGCACTATCTTGCAGGCTGTCAATACACGATTAGCCTCTATAGCCTGTAGAGACTAAAACTGTTCTCTCCATGCTGCCTGCCAGTACTCATGGAGGCGCTCAGCGGTGGCGCGGCCTATGCCCGGTATCGCCTGCAGGTCTTGTACCTCGGCTTGCATGACTTCCTGGAGAGTCCGATACCACGCCAGTAGCAGCGCCGCCCTGTGAGCCGAGACTCCCGGTATCGTCATCAACGTCATGAGCTGCTGGGGACCAATGGCTGCCGGCGGCTTCGCCAGGCTGCTGTGATATGGCTTCAGCGTCCAGTCCTGCAGGCCGGCGATGACCCGTGCCGTGAGCCTGATGTCAGGCGACAGGTGCAGCATGACGCCGTAGCGTTGCACCGATGCCAGATAGTTGAGCAGGCCCGTCAGGTGAAAGCTCGTCGGCCAGCCACCGGCGATCAGCGTGTTCTGGTCGCCGGTGCATATCTGGCCATGCTCTAGCTCCAGCAGCAGAAACACCCAGGCGGCCCGCTGGCTGAGTGCAGCGTACAGCTCGGCGTCGAGTACGCCGCTCTTGATGCTCGTGATGGCGTCCGGCAGGCTCTTGCGTTGGATCACTGCCAGGCCGTGAGGCGTCTGCCAGCAGTAGTCCACTGCCTGCAACCTGGTGATACAGGCACCTGCCTGCTGCAGCTCCTGGGCGATAACCGGGTGCTCTCGGTCGTCGACGTCCATGGGGCATGACAGCACGAGGTTCACGGCAGAGCCATGTCAGAATGGCAGGTCGTCCGGTAAAACCGTCAGATCTGGCTCTCCGGCGCTCACCGACGTGCTCTCGTTGCCGGTCGCGCCCGTGATGGCGCGGTAGCTGAGCCAGAGGAACCAGGCAGCCTCGCCCGGCAGCAGCAGACCGTCATAGGATCCCGACGCTCCGCGATCCGCCAGCGTCTTGACGACCCAGAAGTGTGAGCGGCCGTCGAGCTTGCAGTCTGACCGAAGCGTGATCTTCAGGTGCTCGATGACCTGCTGCTCCTGGAACCAGTGAGCAAGATGCAGCGCCTCCCAGATGATGTCGGCCTGTGCGAAGTGCTGCTGGTAGATCAGGCTCGTCGAGGGCTGCTCGCAACGGCCGAGCCAGTCGTTCAGCCGCTCCAGCTCACGCTCTAGCGACGTGAGACAGGCGACGGCTCTGGCTTCGCGAGCAGCTCTATCGGATGCGGTAACCGGGGCTGTCTGTTGTGTCATGAGCGGCAGTATGGCCGGGACTGGCGTGATACGTCAAGGCTGGTCAGGGTCTATGGCGAGGATGACGGATGGGCGAACCCGGCCCGATAGTGTCAACCCAGCTATGCGTGCGGTCGCGTAGAGATGTTCCTCGTATGACGCGTGAAACCCCGCGCTTAGGGGTCCCTGTCTTGCCCTGGTTTGCTTGATATATAGAAAGAAAAGGATTTTATATCATGTCACCAGGGAGGCAGTCCAGGGACCCCTAACAGCGTAGATCGTTTCATCATATGAGTAACTTTGGCGAAAATCACCCACTATCGCGACGGAATGGCCGAAACAGTCAATCTTCAGGGAGGCGATGGCGTATACTTATTCCTCCTATGCGGAATATATACACGCCGTTAGCATCGTATCCGGCCTGTCAGCTAGTCTATGTCGGCTATTGCGTATATATGTTCCGACGAGTAATATAGGAGATGCCACGCGGTGAAGGCAGAGAAAAGCAGTCTGGAGGAGGTCGATCAATGGGCGCTATCAGCGTAGGACTTACCCCTGAGTGTGAAATGGCCGTCAGGGAGTTTGCTGAGGCAAAAGGCTGGAGCGTATCGTCTGTCGTGGAAGGCGTTCTTCGAGCCTGGATAGCAGCCGGAAAGCCGGATGTCCCTCTGAAGGGAAGGAAGATCCGCGTCAGTAGAGCAGACCGTGAAGCCGGTATCGATGATGGATACTGGGAAGAGAGCGATTCTGCACGCGAAGAGCGCCGTCTGGAACGACTGCATGACGAGGCCGAAGCGCAGGTCATCCTCGATCGGGCAGCCCAGAGTTATATGCAGGAGCCCTGGTATACCAGGAAGAAGCCAGGAGAAGCCTGATGCGAGATTGCCTACCACTCCAGCATGTGCAACAGCTCGTCCGTCATGTCCGCGCCGGCAGGGTCAGGCTCGTCAAGCCGCAACGGTACTTCTGTGATCGCGAGCAGGCTCCTGACCGCAGGGCGCAGCCGGTACTCATTGCGCTGCGGCAACCGATCCCGGTCGATGACCCGCGCCATCCACAAGTCCTCTAGTTCCTCACGCGCCGTCGTAATGGGGATCCGGATCCCATCCGCTATCTTGTGCGCCGTGCTATGGTCCTGTAGCACCAGGTACTGCAGGATCATCCGCCTGGCCCTGGGGATCATCGAATAGCATACCCGCCGCAACGCGTCGATCACCTCATCAGATGGCAAGGGGTCTTCATATAAAAAGAGCAGGCTCCTGACGAGTTCCGTCAGGAGCTTCGCCAGTCGTGCTCCGCCGTCCGTCGTCGGCATGCTGACGACTTTATGCATGTGATCGCGCAGCACCTGCGCCCGCAGCAAGCCCATGAGCTTTGCCATGTCATCGATGAGATTCTCTATCGGTATGGGAATCGCCGCGTGTGCATATGGCACCCATGCCTCCTCAATGATGTCGACCGATCGCTCCAGCAACGACGATGAGAACGTCCGCAGCGCCTCACGGATGTCGCCGTCCGACCCAGAGTTGCGCCGGGCAACTTTCACCATCGCCACACGGTCCACCGGCCACTCCACTCGGAGAAATCTGTCTCCCATAGCAGCATTCAGCCTGGCATGCACATCGACCTGTGGTACGCAGCCGGCCAGCAGGCCGAATCTGGACGTGATCGACTTGACGCCAAGCCCAGTCGCCTTGGTAAATGAGCCATCATAGATCGCTCGTAGCTGCGAGAATATCTGGTCCGCCGTCTCTTTCGAGGCGTTCAGCATCACCGTGAACTCTTTGATCAGCAGCAGACCACCGTTCAGTGTGCGCAGATACTCGATGCGGTGCTCAGCTCCGGTGACAAAACCCTTGGTGCTTATCTCGTCCAGCGGCCGGGCTATCCAGTGCCCAGACATCGACTCGATAATGGCTGTTTTGCCTGATGCGCTTGGCCCTACCAGTAAAGCCCACAGCGGATCCCCTGGAAACCGCGTATGCATCGCGACAGCGAAGATAATGTCTAGAGAGGTGGCATCCGGCCAGTGCAAGAGAGACTGGATTGTATCCCACCGATTTGGATCAGGCATGGACACTCCAGTCTAGAGAGGTTTCTTGCAGACCAGGACGATCTCGGCGTCTATAGTATTCTCTGGATGCTTTGCCTCATAAAGCTTGCGAAAGAATGAGGCTTTCTTCTTTTGATAGGACGGCACTTCGTCGAGCATGCTCGGCTGCTTTTCCTGTGCAGTTAGCATAGCGTCCACCCAGAGCACCGGCTCGTAGCCGATCTGCGTCAGAAGCTGCAGCGTCATCAGCGGCAGATCAATATACTTGCCCTTGCGAATGAAGCCCTTGAGCACAAAAGCAGCATGGCCACCCGGAGTCATCGCCTTGAGTAATTCCTGATATACTTGGGCTACTGCTTCCCAATACGTCTCTCGCTCTTTATTACTCTGGTCGCTGATAGCCAGCGGCTCAATTTCATGATGGCCTATCTGCCCTGCTGTATCGCCATAGCGATCCTCCGGCATCATTCCTTTTTGTGCCAGGTCTTTGCGTGTGCCCTGCTTCGTCGCGGTCTGGTTGCCATCAGGTGAAAACGGCGGGCTGGTGATGCTGGACAAGCTACCGATCTGTCCTTCGGATTCTCCATAGAGAGTATGGCTGATGCCGCTCTCGACGCCGTGCGCCCGCTTGAAAACAAAGCTCTGGTCTTGATGCGGCGTGACATCGGCAAAGGGAGGACTGGTGATGGCGCTCAGGATATTGCCCTCCGGCAATCTCGCAATCTGGCCTGCAGCATCGCCATAGCTTCCAGCAGCAGACTGGCCGCGTTTCTGATGCGATTGGCTTCTACTCTCTGTTTTGGTCTGATCCCAATCGATGCCATCGCCTTCGGCCTTGATGCTGTTTATGTAGGGTGGCGAAGTCATAGCGCCGGCTAGATTGCCAATCTGACCATCAGTCTTACCATAGTCGCTCATGCCGTTCTCGGTGACATGCTCGCAGAACCGCTCGAAGATCATGCCGCCCCCCTGCGCCCGATAATGCTCCCACCATGCCTGCAGTGCCTCCGGTGACTTGCGATCGCCGTGGAATGGCTGCAGGCCATCGCCATAGGGTGGGCTGGTGACTGCTCCCAGCCGCATGTTGCCGATGTTGCCGTCGGTCTCGCCGTAAGCGCCGATGCGCTTGGCGACAGGGCCGGTGCCGACGTCGTCGACACGATTGGCGTAGGGGGGACTCGTGATCGATCCCAGTGGCAGGTCGGCAAGCTGGCCATCTGTGTGGCCGTAGCCGCTTTCACTGTGCGCTCTGTCGCCACGCTTGAGCGATCCTTCAAGGAGCGAAGCTAATGCCCCCGTCAGTGTCGACCCGGTAAACGGCGGCGACGTCACGCTGCCGCTTCCTATATATACAGCAACATGCTTACTGAATTGCCTGGAGTCTCCTTGCAAGATCACCGGCCTGAGCACGCGCCGCTTGTGGCAGGCATCGCACCAGCCGGAGCCTTCAGCACAGGCACACCACTCACGAGCCCATAGCTCGAAGTTGCGCTTGGCCAGATCAACAAAAGTTACCTCCAGCTCTACCCCAATCCACCGGAGATCATGATTGGCACAGGCGTGGGCGAAGCCTCCGATTCCACCAAAAGGGTCAAGCAGTGTGCTGCCGGGATGCCACCATCCCCGCGTCAGACCTTCTTTGATAATGCGCCGTCCGAGACCCTTCGCGCCTTTCGCTGGATGTTTAAAGGCCTCAGCGACAAGGTCAACGCCCTCGGTCCAGCGCTCGTCATAGCAGTGCCACCACCGCTCACGCGGAATGTCCGGCAGAACAGCCTGCTCTGGCTCTAGTCTCGGGTGCTCATGCACTTCATGCACTTGTGTTTCTCCTGTATGAAATACTTTAACCCATCTCTGCTTCGGAACCATTGGCTGGTCTGTTCTTCGTCTCTTGCGCCAGGAGTGATTCCAATCACCGCTAGCAGTGGCGCCGTCAAAGATCCAGCCGGCAGCTTTCAGAGATGTTCCAGGCTCACTATCGAGGATGTATGTCTGTATGCGATCAAACCCCATGGCTTCAGCAGCACGAGCGCAAGCAGCATAAAGCATCGAACACGCGTTCTTTGTGCCATTAGTTACCAGTCGTGTCACCTCAGCAGTCATGTACTGCGCAATCTCACGACTAACCGGCCTTCCGACGATAGCAGCGCCTATCAGAAATCCCGAGCTATCTATAGCGCCAATGGCAAAGCGATAGCCTACTGCCGGCTGATGGTGCCGGTGCCAACGATCTATGAGATCATTAGCCTGATCAAGGGTCAGTGGCACTGCTCTGAGAGTCACTGACTACCCGCTGAAAGATCTTGCTCCTGTCCAACACGTGGCGTCCTGCGCTGCGCTCTCTGCACCATGCGCTCGATCTCCGCTCTGCGCTCGGTCAGGTCCGCGGCACCGTCAGCATAGATCTGGTTTTCCTCGATCTTGCTGAGATCGCGGAGGAATGGTACCAGACCCCTGATCAGGAGCCAATCCGTTAGCACCCGCTGGCTCATGTCGAGCTTTGCTGCTACGAGCTTGATGGCAATGACCACGTCTGTTGACAGGTTTGTACTCGTCCAAGCATGGCCATATTCCCTGACACCGCTGACTCTTGTACGAGGCATAACGATCCGAGTAACACTCTATACATGTATTAGGTATGTGTATAGTGCACTATAGCAGCATGACTTGCAAGGGCCATCATGCTATGCTAGCGAGCGGAGGCTGCACGATATGTCACTCTTTAGCATCGCCGTTGGCAAATCCGGGCTGGGCGCTCGCACAAAGCACCGCAAGACCGGCTTCGACAGGAACAACATCGAGAGCCAGGTCAAGAGCCGCCTGCTCACATCCTACTTCGCGGCCATGCCCGCCGACGAAGCCATGAAGTTCGGCCGGTCTCTCATGTCACGGCTCCTGGGCGATACCGTCGACCCCGAGGCCGCCCTGAAAGCCGACCTGTTCGAGAACGACGCCGAGTTCAAATCCGAGTACCGCGACCTGCTGCTCGAAGAGAAGCGGCTGAAGAACGAGAGCATGCGCCGCAAGAACGGTAAGGATGCAGACGATGAGCGCTATGACCCCTTCACTGAGTACGCCCGCGAGATCGCTCTGGAAGCCCTGGAGAAGGGCCGGCGCTCGACCGGCATGGGCGAGAGCTTGATCAACAGTCTGGGCCAGCTCGTCCCGGCGCTGATGGCGATGAACCAGAACCAGAACGGTCAGCAGCTTCCTATTACAGTGCAAACTCCTGAGCAGTTCGCGCAGCAGCAGCAACGCTCTGGCATAGCTCAACCGGCAGACCAGCAATCATCGGAGGCACCCATGGCAAAGCCCCGGCTCCTTATGGAAGTGTTCAGCGCCCCGGATATCCAGCAGCTTCTTGCTATCAAAGACAGCCAGGAAGCAGGCCGGGTCGCCGCGAGCAAGATCCAGGAGGTGTTGCAGACTATGCCGGATCATAAGCAGGCAGCCGCTATCATGGGAATCGAGGCTGCCCTGCGCGCTCCCGTTAGCTTTCTGCTCATGTATCTGGGCGGCTACAAGGACGACCCGGCCTGGAATCCGATCGTGCGCTACCTGGAGCAGCATCAGCAGCATCTGGCAAAGCTGCAGGCAGCCATCGAAGCTGCGATGGGCGAGGCGGATGCAGCAGACCCGGATGCCGGTGATGATATACCTGATGAAGAGCCGGACGTTGTAGCTGCCGGATAGGCGTAAGCGCCGACAGGACATACAGACGATGCACTACTCTGATCTCCGTCGCCGTGGCGAGATCGTCGAGCCTGGCTATCTGGACCAGCTTCTGGACAGGCTGCAGGACAAGGAGCTGCGCGATACTCTTCGAGTAAAGCTTAAGACTATCCTGCCCGATCAGCCGGAGATGGAGATGGGTCGGATGGTCATGGCCGGCGTCGGTGCCGCTATCGGCAGTGCCTATAAGGCCGTAGGCGCCGGGGCAGGCGGCGCTGCAGGCGCTCTGCTCTATGAGATGCTGAAGGAGCGCTATTGGGAGCAACGCAGGCGATGACCGATGTACAGAAGAGTCTCATGAGCTATGGCTGGGAGATCGACGACGAGCGAGTCGTCGTCGTGGTAGCGCGATCACTGGGCGAAGCTGCTGATGCGCTGCGCATCGCACAGGACCGGGAGTATCCCGATAAGGTCGAGCTTCGAGTGCAACAGGCCAGGCCGGTATGTGTTGCCTGCTCTCAGGATCTGAACGGCGACGGCGACTGTTCAGGCTGCGACGAGCCGTGGTATAGCTGTGACTGCAACACGCGCTGAGAGCATGATGATGCAGATCACGATCAAGGACGGCGAGAACGAGAGCCGCTATGAGGCGAAGTCTCTGGCGATGATCTACCTTGACGATGATGGCAGGCCGCAGTTCCTGGTGCGCGGCAGCATCCCGATCGATCCTTCTATCGTGACTCTGCTGCTGCTCAGGCTTATGAAGTAAGTTTCCATAGCTGAGAAGCTATGGCTCCATTGAAGTATGAAGTGACGATGATCGTCGATGTCCGGGACGTAGCAGTCCTTGTCTCACGCGGCTATACATCGGTCCAGATAGCGGCTTATCTGCAGATCAGCCCCCGTTGGGTCCGCAAGCTGATCTCCAGGCATGGCATCAGGCAGCCTACCGCTCGTGATAACTCCCTCACCCGATTCATGGCTATCAGCCATAGCATGACCGACGAAGAGATGTACCAGCGCATCAAAGACGCCATGGCGCATCCTCCGGTGCTGTAATTTTCTCCTCAGTTGCGCAGTTCCGCTGACTCTCTCTCATACTAGCCTGGAAGCAAAAACAAGCTTCGAGGCATACATGCGTGCTCTCCTCTACGAAAACCCGATACCGTGGCGAGCCCGACATCATAAAGGGAGAGGTACTGGCGTGTACTATCGCAACGCGTTCGGCGTCGAGGGCTCGTACGCCATGAATCCCCGCAGACACTATCGCCGGAACCCGAGCTTCGATCTGATGAAGTGGTTCTCCACCAAGAAGATCGTCGCCGGCGCCGGCGTCGCTGCAGGCGTGGTTCTGGGAGAGAGCCTGACCAAGACCATCGGCCTCAACTACGAGGCAGCAGGTCCACCGGATATCGCCAAGACCGCTATCGCCTTCGCCAGCACTGTGGCGGTCGGCGTGTTCGGCGGAGCCATCGCAGAGCAGCTCGGCCAGGATGATCTTGGCGAAGCATTTGTCAGTGGAGCCTATGCCGCGGCCGTCATGAAGCTGGCCGCGAACCTGCACGTTCTGCCCGGTATCCTGAGCCCCGGATCGATCATGATCGGCGGCGGCAGGGCACCAGCCAGGCTGCTCAATCCCATGCCGGTTGCACCTGCGGCGGTGCGGTCGAGCACCTACATTCCACCCGTCTACAGTCTGTAAGGAGAGCCAGAGACTATGATGAGCTACGCCACTGGAACTCCTTTCAAGAAAAGCTACCTGATCTCGGCTCGTGAGATCACGCCCATGGAGGTCAAGCTCCTGCGAGACTCGCTCGCGAACACGCTTGCCAGCCTGCTCAAGAATGATGGCAAGGTCATTACCCTCGAAAACTGCGTCGTGCGCGAAGGTCTGGCCGACGACGATTTTGGCGAGGGCAACACGGACTGGGAAACCGGCGCTCTGACGGACAACACCGTCGCCACCTTCATCAACGGCGCGTTGGCGAACAATAAGTACGCCGGCTTCTGGGCGGTCGCCGCTCAGGATCCCAATCCGGTCGTGTCGACCCTGCGGTTCGCGGTGGGCGCCACCGGAGGCGCTACTCGTGGGCGTTTCCATCTGGAACGTCTCTATGCCGAGCAGGAAGCGATCGGCTACTTCGCAGACCCGATCGTGTATCACCCGACCGAGACTGTCTTCATCGAGGTCGAGCCTCGGGACACCAAAGCCGCTCCTGGCGATAACCTGGTGCTCTGCAGCCTGGTGGCGGAGCCGAAGGGACCGTTTGTCGCTTAGCACTCAGCGCCGCTGGCAGACCGGCGAAAGTCTTCCTTAACCTTACTGCTCAAAGAGGATACTATGAGCCTGAAAGCACTCGTAAACGCAGTCTATAACGGCAGCGTCGGGCTGACCGCGGTACGCTACCGGCAGGAGCCGACCGGTGCTGCCGGCGTTGCCGTTGCCGACGATGCCCTCTGGGACCAGATCATCGCAGGAACGATTCTAACCGGTACACACTGGCTGGTCGGTCTGAACATCGGCACACCAGTTGGCGGCGCCGCCGACACTGAAGAGGTCATCGCAGACGGCATCGGCGGCGCTGATGGCGCGGCTATCGCTGCTGCCACTCTCCTGGTCGAGGTGGACCTGCACTATGCAGTCGTCACCGCGGCCGGTGAAGTGTTTGAGCCACCGGTGCTCTTTCCGATCCCGATGCGCTGCGACACCGGCATCGTCGCTAATGGCACCCGGCATGCTGCTCGCATCAGCACCAGCGCCACCGGCGGCGCCGCGGTCGACATGGGCATCACCTACATCACCGGCCTCGAAGGCTAAGGTTGTTCGGATGGCTGAGACGGCTTTCTGCAGAGGGACAGCAGCGATGCCGCGGCCCCTGCAGAAAGTCGATGCCTCTCGAACAGCTCGTTCTTGCCAATCACTGCTACCACCGAGAAGTGCAGTATCGTCACCGGAGCTGCGCAGGCATCAGGCTCTTGTGTGGTCCCTGTCATCTAGCGATAGGCACGTACGATTACTATGCAGCTTTCCTGCAGCAGATGGCCGAACGCCGGCCTGATCAGTATCCCTGGCAGGATTGTCTGATCGGGCTGGCGGAGTATCTTGAGAAGCTATTACTCCTCACAAGCAAGGGCGTAAATCCAGCAGATCGAAACGAACTGGAGATCGCAAAATGGTAAGCTATGCTCCTCCTCCGATGCATGGCGCAAAGCGCCTGATACCGGCTGATTACGCACCGCATCGTATTATCGACAACATGCGCCGCTACGAGCGATGGCGTAATGACGGCAACATCGGCGTGCAGGGCGTCCAGGTGCAAGCATTCATACTGCTGCGCTCCCTGCACGCCTACATCGCAGATGCTAGACGCGACCTGGAGAATATACTTGGCACAAGGCTCTGCGTCGAGCACTGCTGCTGCCTGCGATCAACGCCAATGATCACGCGGCTTGAGGCCGAGTACATCATCAGCAGCACCGGCTACTACTCGGACTTGCTCCGCATCGCGGAGGAGTGGCTGCTCGAAGAGCATGCCTGCGCTCCCACCAGGCCCGTCGACCTGCCGGCTGTGCTCGGTGGCAGTCCGGTGCCCATCGCGATGCTGCCGCAGGTGGCTGCTGAGATGCGAGCGCTGGCCGGACAGCAGTCTCCTTATCTGATCGCTGAGCACTCCAGCGCTTTCGAGCGTCTTACTGTTGGCCCGTGGGCCAGGACATCC
>ERZ1292625.2091-Hain-H41-01um-R1-2091-length-19820-cov-27_pt1 | contig 19820 bp, 17 predicted proteins | sample MGYA00564400_ERZ1292625 | MGnify/ENA primary metagenome ERZ1292625 (study PRJEB36523, sample SAMEA6512639) | groundwater metagenome | collected 2019-01-08 | study: AquaDiva: Metagenomics assemblies of 32 groundwater samples
CCATCGTGATCTTGGGCCACACCCGCTGATAGAACTGGAACAGATTAGCCTCCCAAGTCCCGTCCGGATAGATACGGTCGCTCCAGCGCTGCGTGAGGTCGAGTTTTTCCCGGTAGTCAACGAAGTACTGCGGAGCGGCGTGAGGATCGACAATAGTCTGGTGTTTCCCGAACATGAGGAGCCCGGCAAGCGTCAACCCGCTTTTCCCGGTAACGCGGTCGCGCCGCCAGCCCCCCAGCTTTTCCAGCAGTTCGGGAATTTCGAGCGTCAACCACGGGTGATCAGGCTTGGTGGCCGAAAAACGCTGGCGGTATTGAGCGAGCGAAACAGGGTCGAGATCATCGATTGAAAATCCTTCAAGAATTCGCCGGTCAGCCGCCTCCGGGTCAGCGTCTGCCAGCATTCGGCGGACTTCATCTTCAGTGCAGTGATAGTCCCCCTCGTGGCTGCGGCGATAGGTATTGCCGAAAGGCGTGGGGCCGAGATACACCGGCCGCTCGCTGCGCGAGGCGCGAGGCACATAAATGGCAAGAATCACGGCATCCTCAATATCGATCACCTGAACGTGCGCAGTTGTTAATAGATTGCGGCTCACCTTGCCACGGTTATTCACCGAATCCCACAGGATTTTCTGATAGTCATTTATTTGCTTTTCCGTCAGACCGTCCGCATAAACAGCGCCGTACTCATTCTCCTCACGAATGCCAAGGAAGATCGTGCCGCCATCGGAGTTTGCCATAGCGCTGTACGTTTCCCAGAAACTGCCGGGAAATCCGCCGCGAGCTGACTTGAACTCCTTGTCCTGCCCTTCGCCGATAGCTTCAATTTTTTGAATTTCCTCTGGTTCCAGAAGTCTCATGGTTATACCGTTTTGAAACTCGTAACACCTTTGGTTTTGAATATCTGCACGGCATTTGCCTTGAGCTGATCGTTGCCCGCAAAACCTTCGTCGAGGCATACCACGCGTGCGGGTTTCTGCTCGGCCATGGCGCGGATAAGCTCCAGGTTCAGTTCCTTCTCAAGGCAGATAAAGAGCGCCCCGTCCGCCGCACTATGAATCGTCTTGCCGGCCAGTGCGATCTTTTTTATCGGCGTTGCGAGCGGAAAGCCGCTCTTGAGCAGAAGTTCGTAGAGAATATCGTCACTCGTTCGACCATCGCGGATATGGTCAACATGCAGGTCAAGCTGTTTCTCCAAGGCCGCAGCATTGCCCTGTTCTACCTGCGCGTTCCAAGGCTTAAAGTTGGACTCTGAAAGTTTAAAAACCTTGAAGCCTCGATCATGTTTGTTCTTGTCATCCAGCGCCAGCTTGCTCTGTTCCTCTTTATTCAGCTTTTGAATTACCCGACGGATGCGCTCTTTGGTAATATCAGCGATAGTCGGATAATCCTCGCGATCTGTTGGTTCTGGAAGCTGGACAAGAATAAATTTGCGCTTGCCGCCGTCCTGCTTATTGAGGTCGAGAACAGCGTGAGCTGTCGCTCCAGAGCCAGCGAAAAAATCCATAACCACATCATTCTTTCCACATCCAAGCTCAATCATCCGGCGTAAAAGCCGAATAGGCTTTGGCGTGCTGAAAACTTTTGGACCCAGCAATTCGGCTGTCTCTTTCTGGCCCTCATCGTTGTGGCCTACCTCTTGAAATGGCCACCAAGTTGAGGGAACGACTCCATCCTGTATTTCCGCGATATAGCGTTTGAGGCGAGGCACTTTGTATGACATATCCGGACCCCAGTAAAGTCTGCCTTCACGCTCAAGCTGTACGTGTTTTTCTCGCGAGTATCTCCAAACTGCATTCTCTTCGGGCCAGACTTCCTTGCCTGTCTTAGGATGGTTGATCGCATACCACAGTGTTGGCCTCTCCTGCTTCGATTTACCGCTAACATACTCGCCAGAGCTCCAGTCTCCTCTCGGATCATTATCAGGGTTTGTATAACGTTGAGTCTGTTTTTCTTTCCGCGGGAGCAAATTTCGTTCAAAATTTTCGGAACGCTGGTATGCGAGAATATGATCATGCATTGGCGCTATGCCTTGATCGTCATTTGATACTGAATATTTTTTTTGCCAGACCGCATTTGCAACAAAGTTCTCTTCACCAAATATTTCATCGAGCAGCGCACGAAGATTTTTCACCTCTGTGTCATCTATACTAATGAAGACCACACCTTCATCCTTCAACAGATTCCTCGCCAGATAAAGCCGTGGATACATCATATTCAACCACTTAGAGTGAAAGCGTCCATCAGTTTCTGTGTTGGTGCCGAACTTGCGACCTTCAGCATCCACCTGCCCGGTATATTCAAGATAGGTTTGCAGGCTCTCGGTGTAGTTGTCTGGATAGATAAAATCGTTGCCTGTGTTGTACGGGGGGTCGATGTAGATCATCTTGACCTTGCCGAGATACGACTTTTGCAAAAGCTTCAGCACTTCCAAATTATCGCCTTCGATGATAAGATTTTCAGTGGTGTCAAAGTTTATGGACTCTTTCGGCGCTGGGATTAGCGTGGCCATGCTCGGGGTCTGGATGGTCTTGAAGCACTCGGCCTTGCCAGGCCAGTTCATGCCGTAGCGTTCTCTGCCAACATCCACGCTCTCGCCCAAGGCAAGCTGCAGACGTTCAAAATCAATCTTTCCACCCTCCGTGAGAATCTCCGGAAAGAGGCGCAGAAGTTTCTGCTTTTTTTCTTCTGAGATATCGAGAGAGCGGAGGTCGAGTTTTTCCGGTTCGTTCATTCTGGCTCCTTTGGCAACACCACCGACATATTTGTCCCACTCCGGCCGCAACCGTTCGCTCTAAAGCAACTGTTTGAAAACTCTACTACAAGCTGCCATAAAAGTCCAGAGAAGAGATTCTGCGTGAATGTAACTTTGAGAGGGAAAGGTGCAGGTCGTTTTGTTGAATAACATTCCATCTGCATTATCAAAAAATCACTTCATTTTCGGTTTCCCTCTCTTCATCCCAGTCGATTCCGGATGGTGCGTCCCCTGTTGTATGACCCGTTATAATTGCGAACGTCTCGTCCGACTCGGAAGTTACTTCTGTGCGTCACTCGGACCATCCGCTTGAGCAAAATACTCATACCCTATCATGGAGAGTACCGCCACGGCCGCGGTCTCGGTGCGCAGGATATTCGGGCCGAGGCTCACGAGATGGAAGCCCTTTCCCCTCGCCGCCCCGGCTTCGGCCTCCGAGAACCCGCCCTCGGGGCCGATGAGCACGACGATATGCTTCACGTCCTGCTTTTGCGTCAGCACCCCCTTGATCGGGTTTGTCCCCTCTTCCCAGGGAAGGAGCAGGAGGGCGCCACTTGATGAAAATCCCCCTCTACCCCCCTTTTCCAAAGGGGGACTTGCTGCATTATTCCCCCCTTTAGCAAAGGGGGGCATGGGGGGATTTGAAAAGGCCTGTAAAAAGTCTGCGTATTTCCGGATCTCTTCGATGATCGGAATATCCGCCCTCTTGCTCTGCATTGCAGCTTCCCGGGCGATCTTTTGCCAGCGGGATACGCGTTTCTCCTCGTCCTTGATCTTGACGATCGTCCGTTCAGTGATAAGCGGGACAATGTTCGCAACTCCCAGTTCCGTCGCCTTTTGCACGATCCAGTCCATCTTGTCCGCTTTTGGCAGTCCCTGGCAGAGGGTGATGATGGGATGCGCCGCCTCCCGCGTGATCTCGCTTACAACCTCGGCGATGATCTCGGTGCGCTCCATGCGGACGATCCTGGCCGTGTATTCCTTTCCCTTGCCGTCAAGGAGGATGAGCAGGTCGCCCGGCTGTTTCCGGAGCACGGTGCGGATATGGCGCAGGTCGTCTCCGGTCATGATGATCTGAGGGCCGCGGACCGCGTCGAGGGTTATGAAAAATCTCGGGGGCTTGGGCATAGGAGGAATTATTACCACGAAATCACTAAGACACGAAGGAAAACTTCGTGCCTTGGAGTCCTTGTGGGGGCGATTGTAATATCATGCTTTCGGCTGTCGCGTTTCCGGCTTTCTCCTTCTCCTCCGTCTTTTCCGGGGAGGTCTTTCAGGCTGCTTGTGGCCTTTTTTCTCCTGGCGCTCCCCGGCAGGGACCGGGGGATGGGCCTTGATGAATTCCTTCCACCAGGCTCGGAGTTCCTGCCGCTCTCCCGTCAGCTCGCTCGTGAACCGGAAATACTCGAAGGCCTCGGAAAATCCGGGCCTCCTGAGAAAATACAGGGGGTATTTGCCCTTCGTCTTTTCGAACCGCGACTGGTTCCAAAGCATATCACGAATGGCAAGGGCGACCTTTTTGGGGATCTGTACCCGGGGGACCTGCTCGCTGAGGAATTCCGCCACGGCCCTGTCCAGCGCTTCGAGCGGAACAGCTCCCGCGGACCTGAACGCCTCCGCCTTTTCCTCGATATACTCCCCGAACATGAGGGCAAACAGGATGTGCGGAGCCACCTGTCTTCCTGCCTGCACGCAGACGTCCACCCACTCGAAGGCCTTGCCGATCCTGACATGGGGGAAGCCGTCGGTCTCCCGGTTCAGCCACTCATTGAGCCGGGGAAAAAGGACGCCGAAGAGCTCCGTTTTTCTCAGGAGTTGAAAGGTCTTCTCGCCCTCGCCGAGGAGGAAAAGCTTCAGCACCTCTTCATACATCCTTGCCGGAGAGGCAAGGGCGATCCGGTCCCTGAGTTCCAGGAGCGCGCGCCCGGTGTTCTCTTCGATCTTGAAGCCGAGAATGGCGGCGAACCGCACGGCACGCACCATGCGCACCGGGTCCTCGGTGAAACGCACGACCGGGTCGCCGATGATGCGGATGAGCCCGCGCCGGAGGTCTTCCATGCCGTCCACGTAGTCGATCACGGAGAAATCCGCGATATTGTAAAACAAAGCGTTCACGGTAAAGTCCCGCCGGAGCGCGTCTTGCTCGGGAGTGCCGAAGACGTTATCGCGCAGGATCATGCCTTCCTCGGTCTTGAGCATGCGCGGCGGGCGGGGACGGTGGGGCGCCTCAGGAAGCGGCTCCGGCGGCGGCGCGGGTTCCGCTGTCTGTTCTTCCGGGGCCGCTGACTCAGGCGCGGACGGTACCGGAGGCAACGCCGTTTCCGCGGCTGTCTCCGCCTCAGGCTCATCGGCAGCGGGAGATCGGAACGTGGCCACTTCAATAATTTCGTCGTGGAAGTGAATATGGGCCAGGCGGAACCGCCTGCCGATGAGGCGGCAGTTTTTGAATATCTTTTTGATGTCCCGGGGAGTGGCGTCGGTGGCTATGTCGAAGTCCTTCGGCTCCCTGCCCAGGAGCAGGTCCCGCACTCCGCCGCCGACGAGGTAAGCCAGGTATCCACGCTCCTTCAAACGATAGAGCACGCGGAGGGCATTGGGGCTGATCCACTTGCGCGAGAGGGTATGTTGCGAACGGGGAATGATTGCCGGAGTTATGGTGTCCACTGGGTGCTATATTAACACAGATGCGGGGAAAAGGTAAAGGGAGAAGTGGCTGTTTCTAATAAAGAAAAGGGGCGGGACAGAGAAACGTTTTCGCTTCGATTGTCTTCTTCGACCTAACCCGGACAAGCCGGAACCAAATATGCCACGAAGGCGCGAAGAAATTCATAAAGAGGTTTGAAGCTTGGTAATTCCCTATTTCTTCGTGTTTTCTTTGTGCCTTAGAGCCTTCGTGGCTGAATTTTGTTTCCATTTTTTTGGGTAGAATTTGATTCTTAACTAACTCCCGCCTGTTGTTCCGGCATTGTGCTACCACCCGTTGTGGTGAACGCGGGACTTGTCGAATCTGTCCGTCCGGGGTTTTTCCTCCGCCGGGTATCCCAGGGGGATGAGCGAGAAGGGGACGATGTTCTGCGGCAGGTTCAGGAGCTTTCTGAGGTTCTCCACCCGGTCCTCGGTGGGATACACGCCGGTCCATACAGCGCCGAGTCCCCTGGCGGTGATTGCGAGCAGCAGGTTCTCCGTTGCGGCGGCGCAGTCCAGCACCCAGTAGCCTTTGTGTTTTTCCAGCGCCGGGTCTCCGCAGACGACGATGGCCACCCGCGCCTGCTTCAGCATCGCCGCATAGGGATGGAACTTCGGGATCTCATCAAGGATGGCGCGCTCGGTAATGACGACAAAGTGCCAGGGCCGTTCGTTTCCCGCCGACGGCGCGCACATCGCGGCTTTCAGGAGTTCCTCGACCACCTCCAGGGGCACCTTTTTCGATGCATATTGGCGTATACTTCGTCTGCTGAAAATCGCATCCATCGCGTCCATGCTCATTCTCCTTTCACCCGGAAACAGAATGGTTCATCGCGAATTTACATGAATTGCCACGACCAAAAACAGAAAGCCTTCTTGCAGGAGATTAAACCTTAACGAGGTGAACCTCAGACCATACAAGAAACTTTACCACGGAGTTGCACGGAGGAGGCGCACGGAAAGAGCAAAAAACAATCTTTATAATATGTTTCTCATCATTTCAGTGAGACTCCGTGGCATTTTCCGTGGTAAAAACTTGACTCAAAATTCAAGATGTCAGTCTGTAAAGTACTTTAACGCTGCAATTCCTTCGATTTTCTCTGCGTCCTCGGCGATCTCTGCGGTTATCCCTGTCACGATCCTGCCGTTTCGATAAAGCACTGCGGGTCCTCGGCGAGAAAGTCATCCTCTCCCCGGGATTTGGAATAGGCGTAGGCAATGGCCCGGCAGCCCCGGCAGTCGTCCCACCTGCCGCAGGAGCCGCACGCCCCCTTGTACCGGCTCTTGTCGCGCAGGGCTTCGAGTACCGGCGATGTGGCCCAGAGCTCCCTGAGTGAATCGCTCTTCAGGTTGCCGATGGGGATATGGAGCCGCCGGCACGGGACGATGGCGCCGTCGGACAGAACGGTGAGGCCCGATACGCCTGCGGAGCAGCCTCCGTGCGGGATGGAATCGCCGCGGTTTCTCCGCTTCGATTTTGTCTTCATCTGCGTCTTCATCTGCGTCGCCACGGGATCGCCCGTTACGATCTCGAGATTTCGAATATCAAGGGAGAAGAGTGAACGGTACAGGTCCTGTACCTCCCGGGCAGGCAGCATTTCCGATACGAGCGCGCTCCCCCTGCCGGCCGGAACGAGACGGGAGAAGCCGACCCGCTGGGCCCCGATGTGCGACGCGAAGAGAATGACATGTTTCATGCTCTGCGCATTGAGCCGGGAGAGGGTGACGTTGAGCGTGACCTTGAGCCCGGCGTCAAGGAGATGCTCTATGCCTTCGGCGGACCTGGCGAAACTGCCGACACCGCGGAGGGAGTCATGAATTTCCTCGGGACCTTCGATGCTTACCTGCACTCCCTTGACGTCGAAGTCGGCAAGAAGCGTCGCCCGTTCCCGGTCCACGAGCGTCCCGTTGGTAAGAAGGTAGCTCTCAAATTCTCTTCTTCGCAGTTCGGAAAGGATCTCAAAGAGGTCATCGCGAAGGAGCGGCTCGCCGCCGGTGATGTTAAAGCTCGGTGAAAACTTCAGGTAGTACGCTTCCTCCCAGGCATGGAACATCTCCACGATCTCGGCGATGCCTTCCTTGATCTCAGCGAGGGAGAGTTCGTCCGGCCGGGACCCATCCTGATAGCAGTGCCGGCACCGGAGGTTGCACCGCTCGGTGAGGTGCCACTGAACGACGAAATCGAAGGCATTTTGTATCGACATGGTCTTATTCCCTGGAACGCGAATTATTATTCAGTTAAGAATAAGATTCTACCCAAAATACAAAATTCAGCCACGAAGGCTCTAAGGCACGAAGAAAACACGAAGATTAAGGAATTACCAAACTTCAAACCGCTTTATGAATTTCTTCGTGCCTTCGCGTCTTCGTGGCATATTTGGTTCCGGCTTGTCCGGATCAGGAGAATTACCGGATCACTGAAACAGGAGTCTGCGGTAAAATAAAAAGGGCAGATATGACGGGTTGCGGCTCTTGCATGGGCCCGCGCCATATCTGCCGCTTGCGTCTTCGTTGCCGACCGGCAACTTCAGCTCTTTCAGCCCTTTCATTTGTGGCATACCGTTCCAGGACGCTGTACCACCTTTTTCATCGTATCCCAGTAGGCAGCCTCTTTGGCGAGGGCTTTCACGCTCACCGTCTTCTTCATCCTGACTTCATCTCCTTTCGGTTAAGATAGGTCCGAATATTTTTTATCATAGCATAAAAATGGTCCCGTCAGTCTTTTCCTTTCATAAATTCCTTCTCGATGGCGATGACCTTGCCCAGCCTCCTCACGTGCCGCTCGGCGCCGGAGAACCGCGCCGCAAGAAAGGCGCTCACGATCTCCTTCGCGAGCTCCGGCCCGATGACCCGCTCGCCGAGGCAGAGAACGTTCATGTCGTCGTCCTCCACCCCCTGGTGTGCGGAAAAGGTGTCGTGACAGAGAGCGGCCCGGATGCCCGGAAACTTGTTCGCCGCGATGCAGGCCCCCACGCCGCTGCCGCAGACGAGAATGCCCCGCTCGGCCCTCCTGTCCATGAGCGCCCGGGCAACGGACCGCGCAGAGTCGGGATAGTCCGAGGGTTCTTCGCTGTACGCGCCGAGATCAGCGGCCTCATGCCCGAGTTTTTTCAAAAAATCCATGATGACCGTTTTCAGGCGGTAGCCGCCGTGGTCCGCTGCGATGGCGATTTTCATGATAGTTTGTCGTCCTGTCTTACGAAGAGGCGTCCTTGTATAAGTTTACCACATTCTTCCGGACACGGAACGCCGCAGGTGAGTGCCGATTACAAAAGGGTGACGTTTTTTACCGTTGCCGGGTATGAACATCGGGCAGAAGATAGGACGGATGAGAACGAATTCGAAATACGAAAGAGCCGGAAACAAAAAACGGGGAGAGATGCGCCCCCTCCCCGCGCGCGGGCGATGATATCAGCAGCCTACGACGGCCTTTTTCTTCTTCGGTGCCTCCCCGGCCTTCAGCTTCAGAGACTTGAGGTAAGCCACGAGGTCCTTCATCTGCGCCGACTTCACATCCAGCGCCTTGCCCTTGAGCGCCATGGTGATGCAGGTGTTCACGGCCTCTTCCAGGGTCTTGTGCGTCCCGCCCGGCGTCTTCCATTCCTTCTTGCCGCCAATGCCCAGGAGCCCCTTGCCGTCGGGGTGGCAGGTGTTGCAGGAGTTGCCCGACGCGCCGCCCCCGAGCTTCGGGTCGTTGAACAGGGCCTTGCCGCGCTCCGTGGGCGTGTGCTTCATCGCAAACGCTGTTGTTGAGACGAGGGCAATGGCAACCAGAAACAGTACAGCAATCTTTAAGCTCTTCATCCAGGATCACCTCCTTTCAGCAGAAAATATGAACGCACACAGGAACTGCGAAAATGAAATCCTTTTAATTTTCAGACCATTATTGCAAAGGCAGGCGCGGCGCTATACCGATAAGTATAACAGCCCTGATGGGAAAAGCAAGGGAGGGAGGGCCAAAAAGCGTGAGCACAAGAGCGTCTGTCCGCCCTACACGTTGAACCGGAACAGCATGATGTCGCCGTCCTTGACCACGTAGTCCTTGCCTTCGGAGCGGAGCAGGCCGGCCGCCTTGACCGCCTGTTCGGTCTTGTATTTCATCAGATCGTCGTAGTGGAACACCTCGGCGCGGATGAAGCCCTTCTCGAAGTCCGTATGGATCTTGCCCGCGGCCTGGGGCGCTTTGGTCCCCTTCGTGATGGTCCAGGCGCGCACTTCTTTTTCGCCGGCCGTGAAATAGGTGATGAGCCCCAGCAGGTCGTAGCCCGCCCGGATCAGCCGGTCGAGGCCCGACTCCTTGAGGCCCATGCCGGCAAGGTATTCCCTGCGCTCTTCCTTCGGGAGCTGGGCGATCTCGCCCTCCACCTGGCCTGAGATGACGACAACGGCCGCGCCTTCTTCGGCAGCAATTGTTCGCACCGTGTCAACGTAAGGATTGGGCTTGTCGACCATGTCTTCGGCAACGTTCGCGACATAGAGCACCGGTTTCGACGAGAGCAGGTTGTAGCTCTTGAGCCAGGCCGCCTCGTCGTCGGAATGGGTGGCCCGCCGGATGGGCTCGCCCCTGCCGAGCATGTCCTTGAGCCGCTTCATGAACTCCACTTCTTCCGCGGCCTTCTTGTCCCCGGTCTTGACCATCTTCTCGGCCTTGAACAACCGCTTCTCCACGGCGTCGAGGTCCGCAAGCATGAGCTCTGCCTCGATCACCTCGATGTCCGTTTTGGGGTCCACTTTCCCGGCAACGTGCACCACGTTCGGGTCTTCAAAGCAGCGCACCACGTGGACGATGGCGTCCACCTCGCGGATGTTGGCCAGGAACTTGTTGCCGAGACCCTCGCCCTGGGCCGCGCCCTTCACGAGCCCGGCGATGTCCACGAACTCCATGGTTGTGGGGGTTTCCTTCTTGGGCTTGTATATTTCCGCAAGCTTGTCGAGGCGCCCATCGGGCATATCGACCACCCCCACGTTCGGGTCGATGGTCGTGAAGGGATAGTTCGATGCCTGCGCCCCGGCGGAGGTGAGGGCGTTGAAGATGGTGGATTTGCCCACGTTGGGCAGTCCCACGATGCCGCAGTTAAAACCCATGAATGACTCCTTTTATCTTTTTTTCCGCGAATTGGCGCGAATGTTCACGAATGAAAACTTTATGAGGAGAGAAAAAGGAAGAAACGTGGAAAGGCTTTTCTCAAACTCAGCGTCTTCAAATCAGCCTGCCGGGAGAGCTTATTCATTCGTGTTCATTCGTGTCACTTCGTGGCTAAATCAGCGCTTTCGCGCACCGCGCGCAGATCGCCGGATGTTCCTTGACCGTGCCCACGCTCTCCTGGTACATCCAGCAGCGGCCGCACTTTACGCCCGTGGCCGGGGCCGCCGTGATCCGGAGCCCCTTCACCACGTCGCCCGTAAAAGCATCAACGGGCGCGTCAGCTGCCTTCGCCAGGTGAACGGAGGAAACGATGAAGATGAAGGCAAGGTCCTTTTCGTACTTCGTGAGGAACTCATGGAGCGCCGGTTCGGCGTAGAGCGTCACGCCTGCGTCGAGAGAATGGCCGATCTTTTTGTCTTTCCTGAGCGCTTCGAGCGCCTTGGCAGCCTCGCCGCGCACGGCGAGTATTTTGTCCCACCGCGCTTCGAGGGCGGTGTCGATGTATTTCTCTTCCGGCCTCGGGAAATCCGCCAGGAACACGCTCTTCGTTTTCGCGCTCTCTTTCATGTATCCCCAGACCTCGTCGGCCGTGAACGAGAGCACCGGCGCCATGAGCCGCACCAGGGCCGAGAGGATCCTGTACATCGTTGTCTGTCCCGAGCGCCGTTCGACCGATGAGGCCTTGGCGGTATAGAGCCGGTCCTTGAGCACATCGAGATAAAAGGCGCTCATGTCAACGGCGCAGAAGTTGTGGAGCGAGTGGAACACGATATGGAACTCGAACGCACCGTAGGCATTGCCGATTCGCCCGATAAGCTGCTGGAGCCGGTGGAGCGCCCATTTGTCGATCTCAAGAAGCTTGTCATCGGACACCGCGTCCCTGTCAGGATCGAAGTCAGCAAGGTTCCCCAAAAGATAGCGGCAGGTGTTCCTGATTCGACGATATGCCTCGGCAAGGTGGGTGAGGATCTCCTGGGATATCCGCTGATCGTCCCGATAGTCGACCGACGAGACCCAGAGCCGAAGGACTTCGGCCCCGAACTTATCGATGACATCCTGTGGAGCGATTGTGTTGCCCGCGGATTTGCTCATCTTCCTGCCCGCACCGTCCATCGTGAACCCGTGCGTGAGCACGGTGCGGTACGGCGCCTTGCCCGTGGTCCCGACCGAGGTAAGGAGCGAGGACTGGAACCACCCCCGGTGCTGGTCGCTCCCTTCGAGGTACATGTCGGCAGGCCAGGAGAGCTCCTTCCGCGTCTTGAGCACCGCCGCGTGGCTCACGCCGGAGTCGAACCACACGTCGAGGATGTCCATCTCTTTCGCAAAGTCGACGGATTTACATTTCCTGCAGACCGTGCCCTTCGGAAGCAATTCTCCCGAAGACTTGACGAACCAGGCGTCGGCCCCTTCTTTCTCCACGATGTCCGCCACGTGGTCGATAACGGCCTTGTCGAGCAGCAGCTCGTTGCAGCCTTTGCACGTAAAGGCGACGATCGGAACGCCCCACGCCCGCTGGCGCGAGATGCACCAGTCGGGCCTGTTCTCGATCATGGAGAGGAACCGGTCCTTGCCCCAGCCGGGCACCCAGGTGACGGCATGGACGTTCTCGATGGTCCGCTTGAGCAGGTCCTTCGTCTTCATGGAGATGAACCACTGCTCCGTTGCGCGGAAGATCACCGGGTTCTTGCACCGCCAGCAGTGCGGATAGGAGTGGACAAGCTTCTCCTCGGCCAGGAGCGCGCCCTTCTCCTTCAGAAGAGCAATGATCCCCTTGTTCGCCTTGTGCACGTGCTCGCCCGCGAACCGGCCTGCTTCTTTCGTGAACCGGGCCTTATGGTCGACCGGCGCATAGATGTCGAGATTGTAGCGCAGCCCGGCCTCGTAGTCTTCCTGGCCGTGGCCGGGAGCAGTATGGACGGCGCCGGTTCCCGCTTCAAGGGTCACGTGCTCGCCGAGGATCACGAGGGAGTCGCGGTCGATGAAAGGGTGGCGCGCTTTGAGGCCTTCGAGCTTTTTGCCTTTGAACTTCTCAATGACCTTGTAATCCTTATCCTTGATCCCGAACTTCTGCAGGGACTGCGCCAGGAGCGCCTCGGCAACGATCAGGACCGACGGGGAACCGGTATCAACGGCAACATAATCGAGCTCGGGATGGAGCGCCACGGCAAGGTTCGACACCAGGGTCCAGGGCGTGGTGGTCCAGATCACGATAAAGACCTGCTTGCCCGCAAGCTTCGGCAGGGCCTTTGCCGCGTCCGGCAGGCCGAACCGGACCGAGATGGAGGGCGACTCATGGTCGGCGTACTCCACCTCTGCTTCGGCAAGGGCGGTCTCGCAGGAACCGCACCAGTACACCGGCTTTTTTCCTTTATAGACGCCGCCGGTCTCCACGAACTTGCCGAGCTCGCGCACGATGGCCGCCTCGTACCCGTAGTTCATGGTGAGGTAGGGATTGTCCCAGTCGCCGAACACGCCAAGCCGCTTGAACTCGTCGCCCTGGATGGCGACGAACTTGTCGGCATACTCGCGGCAGAGCTTGCGGATTTCGGTCTTGCTCATGCCCTCTTTTTTCGGGCCCAGGTTCTTGAGCACCTGGTGCTCGATGGGCAGGCCGTGGCAGTCCCAGCCCGGCACATAGGGCGACGCATATCCCTGGAGGGACTTGTACTTCACGATGATGTCCTTGAGAATCTTGTTCAGCGCGTGGCCGATGTGGATATGGCCGTTGGCGTAGGGGGGCCCGTCGTGCAGGATGTAGCTCTGCTTCCCGCTGTTCCGTACCTGCATCAGGCCGTAGGTGTTCTGCTCACGCCACCGGGCTATGCTCTTCGGTTCGAGCTCCTTCAGGTTGGCCTTCATCGGAAAATCGGTCTTGGGAAGGCTGAGCGTGTTCTTATAATCCATTCAGGTCCTCTCTTCCCATCCGCAATCCGCAATCGCAACAATGGTCCATTTAGTCCGTTGCCTCTTCAACCGGCAGCTTCTTCTTCGGTATCACGTCTCCGCCCTGGTCGAGGAGGTAGAACTGGCTTGCCTTCGGCCCCTTCTTGGAATCGGCGTACTGCGTCGGCTCCGTGCCCCTGCGGAAATAATCAAGAATGGCATCGGGCTGGTCGTCCCTCGCCAGCAGCCCCGACTCGGGGTCGATCTTTACGGTCACCACGTCCTCGGGCATGGGGAACTCCTCTACGGGCTTGTCCGCCAGCGCCCTGGCCATGACGCCTATCCAGATGGGCAGCGCCGCCCGCGCGCCCGTCTCCCGGTCGCCCAGGGATGCCGCCGCGTTGTCGTACCCCACCCAGACTCCCGTGGTGATGCTGGGGGTAAAGCCCACGAACCATGCGTCAACGTAGTTGTTCGTGGTGCCCGTCTTTCCTGCCACGGGCTTATTGAGGGCCTTGGCGCCCCTGCCGGTGCCCTCTTCCACCACGCTCCGCAGCAGCGTCGTCAGGAGGTAGGCCGTGGTCCTGTCCAGGGCCTCCTTGGGGTCGGGCTGGTAGCTCTCGAGCACCGTGCCGTTTCCGTCTACAATGCTCTTGATCATAATGGGCTCGGCCCGGATACCCTGGGCCGCGATCGTGGAGTAGGCCGACGTGAGCTCCAGCGGCGTGACCACGGAGGAGCCCAGGGCCGTGGTGTAGTCGTCGTTAATGGGGCTCGTGATGCCCGCCTGTCGGGCGAAGTTAACGGCCTTGGACAGGCCGATGGATTCCAGCAGGCCCACGGTAACGGCATTGCGCGAAAGCGCCAGGGCCGTGCGCAGGCGCATGGGGCCGAGGAAGCGATCATCATAATTCTCGGGCTTCCAGCCTTTTTCCAGCTCTGTCTTTTCGTGGATGACCGGCTGGTCCAGGACAATGCTCGCCGGCGTGTATTTGCCTGTCTCCAGCGCCGCCCCGTAGATGAAGGGCTTGAAGGAAGAGCCCGGCTGGCGCCTGGCTTCCGTCGCGTGGTTGAATCCGCCTTCGACGAAATCGTACCCGCCTACGAGCACACGCACGTATCCGGTGACGGGCTCCACGGCGACCACCGCCCCCTCCACGAGGGGCGTTTGCTCCAGGCCGAAGGAGGCGAGCTGTTTCTTTTTGTCGTAGTCCTTGAGCCTCACTTTGATGATGTCTCCCGGCAGGATGATCTCCGCCGGTTTTTTGAACTCGTCGGGGTCGTCCCGTTTCTTCTTGGGCTTGATGAGCGCCCAGGCCATGTCTTCCTGCAATACATAGCCGATGAGCCCCCGGCCCCGGACGGTGAGATAGTAATCCCCCACGGCGAGGACGTGGGCGTTGAACACCTCGCCCGGCTTCACCATCACCCGGAGCGCGCTCCACTGGATGGGGGTGGCCTTGAGCGCTTTGTATCCGATGCGGCCGCGGAAGCCCTGGCGCTTGTCCAGGGCGCGGAGCCCTTCTTTGAGCGAGTTCACCGCGGCGCGCTGGAGGTCCATGTCGATGGACGTATAGACCTTGATATTGCCCTGGAAGAGCTTCTCCTCGCCGTACTTGCCCTCGACGTACTTCCGGATATGGTCCACGAGATGCGGGGCAAGCTCCTCCTGGCTCCTCAGGTTTTCGAGGTTCAGGGGCTGGTTGTAGATCTCCATGGCCTGCGCCTCGGTGATGAACGCCTCCTCCACCATTCTCCGGAGCACCTGCAGCTGCCGGAGCTTGGTCAGGTCAACGTCGCTGTACGGGGAATAGACCATGGGCGCCTTGGGAAGTCCGGCAAGAAGCGCGGCCTCGGCCTGGTTGATGTTCCCGATGTCCTTGCCGAAGTAGGTCTTGGCCGCCATCTGCACACCGTAGGCGCCGTGGCCGAAGTAGATCCTGTTCAGATAGAGCTCGAGGATCTCGTCCTTGGTGATCTCTTTCTCGATCCGCCGGGCGAGGATGATCTCCCTGATCTTCCTCGTGATCTTCCGCTCGGGCGACAGGAACACCACCTTCGTAAGCTGCTGCGTAATGGTGCTGCCGCCCTGTTTGAGCCTGACGGCGATGATGTCCTTAAGCGCCGCCCGGAGAATGCCGCGGTAGTCCAGGCCGTGGTGCTGGTAGAAGCGCGGGTCCTCCGTGGCCAGGACGGCATTCACCAGGAACTTGGGGATGCGGCCCAGCGGAACGTGGACGCCCTTTTCCACCTTGATCTGGCCCAGGATCCTGCCGTCCTCTGCGTAGATCGTCGTGCCCGGCAGCGGCTTGTAGTCCTTGAGGGACTCAACCGTGGGGAGGCCGAAGGAGAGCACAAAAAAGAGCAGCGCGATGAAGAGGATCCCGGCTGCGCCTCCGAGGACGAAGATGACGATCACCTTCTTCACCGTAAGCGCCCGCAGCCAGGGCTCGGCGCGGTTCAGCCACAGGTCCTTCACTGCGTTTCCCGCCCTGCGGAGCAGTTCTTTGATTCCTTCGAACGTCTTTTTTATCATAGAGTTACCTCGGGCCGTCTGATTTCCCTTTCTGACTTTCCTTCAGGCAAAGTACCGAAAATAATAACATCACCCAGCGATAAAATCAAACGAAAAGTTGCGTTGTGTCGTGAAAGCGATGCACGTTGTGTTCTTTTGTCAGCGAGGATGGTGTCCGGCAAGACAGGGGGACGGGCCGGCTGTAAGGAATTCGAAATGATCCTCCAGAAGCCGGACGGTTGTCCGGCTTCTGGAGCCATGCTTTGCGCCTCTTAAGTTCCACTTCTCGATACAACGATAGTTACCTCATCGGATACGGAAATTCCCTTATCGTCCGTAACCGTAAGCCGAAAGGTGAGGGTTTCCGCCGAATTGGGCGCTGTGAAACCGGGCGTTGCCGTGCCCGCCCCGCCGAGAACGACGGGAGTGCCCGCCGTCTGCGTCCAGGCATAGCTCACGGTTGCGCCATCGGGATCATAACTCCCCGTGTCGTATTCCACACTGCCCGAGACGGTCATGCTGTGGACGCCGTTTACATCGGACTCTTTCTTGGTCTGGATGACGCGCTTCAAGCCGTCCACAAAGGTGGCCGTGTCGAGGGTGTGTTGAATTTTCAAAGAGCAATAGGGCTGATAGACGGCTTTCCAATGGCATCAACTTCGTGTATGCTGTCTGGAAAATTCTACCCGGAGGGATTTGTGCTCTACCTGCCTGGCAGGCTTATCGGGAAATTGTTCCTTTTCATCTGCAAATTGTACCGTAGTTATCACCCAACGAGGAAACAATCCATACCGTCTGACATTGTTTTCTTTCAGGAAGAGATCAAACGGCTAAGAACTGCCAACTCGATCATGAAACAGTACATCAGGCGGAGGAGATTGAAACCTCCATTCCTTACAAAGTGCCGAATGATTCTCTTCGTTTTTATGTTCAACGTTCCTCACCGGAGAATACATCTCTACCTGCCGGTTTCGAAATCCACGATTCTCCGGTATATCTCCATGGTTAAAACCAACTTCTTCGGCCTCCTATTTAAGCGTTCTCGATTTTTCTTACCCGTCAATAAGACACCAAAGGACATTGAACTGCTGGTGTGGAAGATCAAGGAGGAAAACCTTTCCTGGGGTTATCTCCGCATTGCGCTTCATCTTTGGCGCCTGCGGGTCTTTTTATCGCCCTCTACGGTGAGGCGCATTGTGTTAAGGCCGAGACCCGTGCCCGCGCCGCCTCGGAAAGACAGAACCGATGGGAAGAAATTCAAGCCAATCGTTGTGATCCGGCCGAACGCTCTCTGGTCGATTGATCTTACGACGCTCCGTGTCTTCGGTATCTTCAAGGTTTATGTTCTCGGCATTATCGACCATTATTCAAGAAAGGTCTTTTGCCTCTCATCTACTTTTCATCCGACGGCTGAATGGATAGTGTGCGAACTCAATAAAGTCTGTGGAGTATTCGGAGTACCGAAGAGAATCATAACCGATAACGGCGGCCAGTTCATCTCGACTGTCTTTCAAGAACTGATGACAATATCCGGGATAAACCACGTGAGGACCTCGGTCGGGCACCCTCAGACAAACGGCAAGATCGAGCGGTTCTTTCAGTCTCTGAAATATGAGTTCGTGAGTCTTTTCTTTTTGAGAAGCAAGGGCCAGCTCGACGGACTTCTGGCCGAGTATCTTCTTTACTACAATGAGTTCCGGCTGCATGAGGCTATCGACGGACAGACGCCGAACGCCGTGCATTATGATAAACGGACCGAGAAGCCAGATAAAAGTTCAAAGCGAATCCGCGCCCCGATCGAGGAAATAAGAATGGGCAACGGACATCTCAGGGCATACCGACTGAAAGAAGCTGCGTAGTCAGGCTCCGTGCTTTTTGCCTTCTATGGGACAGGTGCGCCCTTTTTAGGCGTCAATCACCTTTTTCCCAGAGTTGGCGCGCTCAACTCGCTCGCCTTACCGCATCTTTACGCCGCCCGTAACCCTTTCACCATCTCTCAACAGCCGCTTCGTCGTGAATTTTATCCTTTCTCTTATGGTCTCACCGATGGTGAAATAGGACAGGTGGTGCTTTAGCTACTGTTCCCCGGAGTTGGGCGCGCTCAACTCGCTCGCCTTACCGCATCTTTACGCCGTCTGCAGCCCCTTTACCATCCGTCATTCAAAAATTTCGCGGCATCTTGCCCTTTTTTGCATGGTCTCACGGACGGTGAAATAGGACAGGTGCACCTAAGAGGCTTTCCAAAGCTTATTTCTCTTTTTCAAATGTTATCGATTTCCATAATTGCAATAGAAAAAACAGAAAAAACACCCCAACTAGTAAATTGTTAATGAATTGAACGGCAATACCGGATTGGCCAAACGTTCTAATTGGTATCTCAAGAAATCCCATGGTTGCATTCAAGACAAAGATTACTAAAAATAACATAGCGGAGCGGAATTTCTTGACATTCAACGTGGCCATAGAATCTTTCTTAGATTTAATAGAAATAAGAAATTTTATAGTAAAGCCAAGACCGCCCCACATAAAGACTATGAATATCCATTTTGTAGCAAAATACATTTTATTCATTATTCACCCCTCGTTACTAAGATTCAGGGTTGGCAGATGTCTATTATATGACGTTGCATTCACTATTTCTTTTTATACGACATAATGCCTTTTTCTCTTGGCAAATAGATGAACAAAAAATAAATAATCGAAGCGATCCAGTTTGCTATAAAAAGTACCAGTCCCCATAATATCTTATGTCTTAGCCTATCTTTGTTAGAAAAATAATCTACAATCATCCACATCCACAGGATAAGGCCACTTATGGGGCCTAAAGAAGCAAGAAAAATTACTAAATTGTTTACTTCTATTTTCCCTTCGCTAATCTTCTGCGATATGACAGGAAAAAAGATGAGCATACTTAACATCATTACAAATATTAACGCAAATCCGATATTATATTTTCTCATCAAAATCCTCACACAGTGATATTCAACGTTATGAACTTGCCACTTTAATCTTTCAAATTAGCAGGTATCTACTCTGGCTTTTTTTCCGGCACCGGCAGACGCATGGGGGCATGACATTCAATAGTGCTCCGTGGGTTAGAACTTGGATGCGGCGCTAAAGTATAGCTGGGTTCAGCTGGTACAGAGAGACCAAAAAAGTTATCTAACCTGCGTTTAGCTTCTGACACATTTACATATCCCTTTACACCCAGAAAAGCTGCAACCTCAGATTCAACTATAAAATCACTACCCTCCTTTTCTGCAGACATGTTACCCCATGTCAAAAACTGCCCTTTAGCATTCCACTTTGCGTCTTTTAATACATCCCAATAAGTGACACTAGGTATGGGATTTCCAGATGCATCAACTTTTGGTAACTCTGTGCTTCCCCTCGCACTTCTTTCGATTTCACCACCAAAACCGACGTATTTTCCAAACATAACTCCCAAAGAAAACTCTTGGGAGACGGCATTTCCAGCAAAAAGCCAACTTTCATCACGTGCGATATTGACAAATACATCTGCTTCAATGATACCATATACTCTTATTTTACCGCCACCTTGAAGTCCGAATGTAAGAGCAACATCACCCAAAGGTTTGCGGGCAGTCTGCGCACCATCAGGATCTAAGTATATTAACGGATTCTGGTGAGCATACCCGTAAAGATTGATATTAAGAGAGTTAAACACTCCACCAAGTCCCGGGAGATTTTTATCTTGATCGTTATTTCCGGCTGGTAGATATCTCGTTAATATCGGATCCGCGCTGATCCACCTTGATAGCACCGGATCATAGTACCGTGCCCCGTAGTAGTACAACCCTGTCTCCGGATCAAGCT
>ERZ1292625.2092-Hain-H41-01um-R1-2092-length-19819-cov-8_pt1 | contig 19819 bp, 15 predicted proteins | sample MGYA00564400_ERZ1292625 | MGnify/ENA primary metagenome ERZ1292625 (study PRJEB36523, sample SAMEA6512639) | groundwater metagenome | collected 2019-01-08 | study: AquaDiva: Metagenomics assemblies of 32 groundwater samples
AATAGCGGTTCTGCATAATGTGCTTTAATTAGGTTTTGTGGTGAATTAACAGCCCTGGACCAATGATTATTGAAAAAATCATCACGCATATCCGTATTATTATACGTCCAAGATACTTTAAACAAGCGACCATTGTCCCATCTTCTCTCGCCCTGTAATTCAAAACCTAAACTTCTTGCCTCACCTCCATTCATGAATTTTTTTGAATCGGGATCTGAATCAGGATGAGGATTCTGTATTAGGAGTTTACTTAAATCATTTAAAAACAAAGTGCTCAAAAATCTAATTCCATCTGTGGGATACCACTCAACAATTGCCTCATAGCTTTTGATCAATTCTTCACGATTATTCGGGTTGCTTACGTTTGCATTCAAAAGAATATAATCTCTTTCATAAATATTAGGGGCACGAAAGGCTGAGCTGTAAAGTAATTTGCCAGTAAGAGTTGGAGTGATATTCCAAATCAAACCGACTCTTGGATTTATTTGGATATTTTTTATTAAATGATGATGATCTACACGAACACCAAAATTCAATAATAGGTTATCTGAAATTCGATACTCATCTTGCAAATAACCCCCCACTCTAACGCCATGGTTATTACTTTGATTATAAAGTAAGTACTGAGGTACGAAATCGAAGTTTGTCATTTGCTGGCGTTGATCGTATTGAAAATCAATGCCAGTTATCCACTTATGGTTTTTAAAGTGAGTTCCAATTAACTTGACTTCACCACCCCACCAACGTGCTGAAGCTGCATCTTTGTTGATAGCTCGATATGATGCTACTTCATTATCTGTGTTGAGATAAACTTCAGTACTATGGTAATCATACCAATGATGGAAGCCACGTAACTGTAACGCTAAGTTTGCATTAATGGAGGTGTTATAGTCCAAATCGACAAACGCTTGTCGATCGACCATAGCAAAAGGTCTATCATTAAAAATAGCGCCAAATGAAGCCGTAGGAACTCGCTTAGAACGATCTACGTAGCCTGCGCTTAGTGTAAGGCCCCGATAACCGAGTTGACCAAACAAGCGACCACTACGTTCTCGATCAAGATTATTTGCAATACCGTTATTCGTATCAGTGAACTCCGGAAAAAATAAGTTTTTATTTCCTTGACTTGAAAATTGTGAAGCATTGAGCAACAAGTTAACACCGTTATCCCATTGCTTGCCATAAGTCAAACGACCACGATGAGTATCCAGGCTACCGATTTCGCCGGTTAATCTCAACCCATTAATATCCTTGCCTTGTTTGGTAATGATATTAATCACGCCAAGTAAAGCGTTAGCGCCGTAAATAGAGGAACCTGAGCCAGGTATATATTCAATACGATCAATGATATTCATATCTAGTATGAAATCCTCACCAAGGAAGCTTTGGTCGAAAATAGCATCACTCATACGCCTTCCATTGATCATGATCAGAATCCGTGAGTTATATTCACCGACTGGCCCAAAGCCTCGAACACCAAGATAGGTATAGTTACGGTCATTGCGCACATACAAACCCCGTATAGCGTTAAGCGCATCTGACAAAGTTCGCCAATTAAAACTACGAATATCTTCTGCAGTCAAAACTTCAACAGAGGATGGCGCTTCTGAAGATTTTTGTTTAAATCGGGAAGCGCTTTGCACTTCTACATTTACGAGCTGAGTAAGCGGCAAATCAAAAATATCCTGTTTCTTATCAGTTCCTGCAATAACCGTACTTGCAAAAAGAAAGAATATTAAGAAGCTATGTAAACAATGCGTTAAATAGCATTTCTTGTTTTTTTTCATAATTTGCAATTGATTTACCATTACCGACCTCTAACTTCGCGGGCAATTTGCAGCAATTGGGCGTTAAGCTTGATTCCAGAATTTCTGGTAATTTCAAGGTTTATTGCGAAATTAAGATTTTTACCATCATTAATTAACACAATCATGCCATCCATATCGAGAAAGCCATTGATATTACTGATAATAAGGATGGGCTGGTTTTGTGTCAATTTAATCCATTCGCGAACGCTTTCAACACTGGTTTCGCGAGACAAGAACAATGACTGACATTCTTTGGGAGAGTCGGACAGCGTAATATATTTGATTTGAACAGACTTGTTCTGCACATTCCTTGCAGAAATAGTTTTTAATTCTTCAAAAGCTGAACTTTTATCTGTGCATAGATTGATTTCATTTTTGATAGATCCATCAGGCCATTCTGCGAATTTAAGAAAATTATAGAGAAATGCTACAATCAAAGTTTGTTCGCTAACAGTTTGGGATGAAGCAAATAAAGGTGTGATGACAGAAATATTGGCTACCAGTATAGGTACCCAAAAAATACGCTTTAGAGAGATGCAAGACCATGTCATCGTAGCTTGAATTTTATAAGTAAAATTGGCAAGAAATTGAACTCAACTTATTTATTAAGAACGCTATTGTGCTCCCGCATAAATTCCTTGGATGCTTCTCCATATTATCCCAAGTAAATTCTTTGGCGTAGGCGCGATATGCGGCATCTTCATTAATTTTTCCGCCATAACGCGCACCGACAAAACCACGCTCAAAACTGCCACCGCCTGCGGTGAATAATATGCTTTGAGTATCGTGCGCTTTTTTTGTAATGATATTGATAATCCATTTATCGGTGCCGATGCGAGCCACTTCGACACCAGGAGCCATACGCAATGCTTCAGGAATACTGGTTGTGCCAGAGCGGCGAATATTATTGGCTGACACAAAATTCACCCAGAAAAAGTTGACCGATATCAAAAATAAAAGGAGCAAGTGTGCCCCAATATAAGAGCCTGGCACTAGAGTATTTAGCTTGTTATACAACGTAGATATCTCATTGCTTTCATTCGATTAAAAAGCTTTATTTGCTCTTTTGAAACAAAAAACATAATAATTTGCCGCACTAAACTCCAATGAGTGAATTAGAGCTTGTTTTGGCACTCTTCTTTATCAAACGATAATTCTGTTGAGGTATGCTGATTTTCGTGGTGTCCGAAATTTCATAAAATGAAGAAATGAAATAGCGGATGAAGAAGTAAAGTGTATGATGTATTTCGCGAAGCTCAGTGGGTATATTTGGCGATGAAATAGGGTTTGATGATTGAGTTGATGCGACGAAGCCATCCGGTTGCGCTTATGCTGCGGGTGCTTGATGTTTCCAGGAGTGTTTCATACAGGGAGGATACCCACTTTATGAGCGTGAGAATACAAGGTTAGTCACGCTATATGTCGATACTACTAGACCAAGAAATAAATATAATCCTTATCCGTACTAGTCTCTAAAAAACTTCACTTGATAGCGTTCTGACATGCTCATCAAAGATTATCCGTCTATATTTTGCCGGAAAAATACATCAAAACCGTAATATTATGTCTCTTATGAGTATAATAGACGAGATTTTCGTCGAGAATTACAAAATATCAACAGAACCTCAGAACCTAGAATTTACAAGTAATCACAATAAAACTAGATTATTCCTGTGTATCAATTCCGGCTCCGCTACGTACCCTAATATACTTTCGATTTCGTGCGTAGTTGTTTTTAAGATTCGTTGTGTTTCTACGGCACTGTAGTTGACTAATCCACGAGCGATTTCCTTACCCTCTTCGTTCAAGCAAATCACCGCTTCACCACGCTCGAAATTTCCTTCGACTTGCGTGACGCCGATTGGCAATAAACTTTTTCCTTCAAGAATCAGCGCATTCGCTGCACCCCGATCGAGCTGTACACTGCCACGAACCTGCAGATAATCAGCAAGCCACTGTTTACGCGCCGCCAACACCGGAATTTTGGCTTGCAAGTGTGTACCGATCACTTCACCCTGATTGAGGCGAATGAGTATGTCTTTTTCATGTCCAGAAGCAATCAAGGTATCTGCACCGCTGCGTGCCGCACGCTTGGCAGCAATTACCTTACTTTGCATACCGCCGCGACTGATATTACTACCCACCCCACCTGCCATTTTCTCCAATAACGGATCCCCAGCAGTGGCTTGGTACAATAATTGCGCATCCGGATTTTTACGTGGATCACTGGTATATAACCCGGCCTGATCGGTGAGAATGACCAAAACATCGGCCTCAATCAGATTAGTCACTAAAGCGGCGAGTGTATCATTATCGCCAAAGCGGATTTCATCAGTGGCAACGGTATCATTTTCGTTGATAATTGGGATAATGTTGAGCTTTAGCAACGTCGTCAGCGTTGAACGTGCGTTAAGATAACGCTTCCGATTGGATAGATCTTCGTGCGTCAGTAATACTTGTGCTGTTTGTAATCCGTAATGAGAAAAAACCGAAGCATACGCTTGCGCCAAGCCCATTTGTCCCACTGCTGCTGCTGCTTGTAATTCATACAATGCAGTCGGTCGGCTATCCCAATTAAGACGTTGCATGCCTTCTGCAATTGCACCAGAAGAAACCAAAACAATTTCTTTAGCTTGATGTTTAAGTGTAGCGATCTGCCCAGCCCATTCCGCCAATGCTGCATGGTCAAGCCCTTTTCCTTGATTGGTGACTAGGCTACTACCTACTTTAATGACAATACGCCGTGCCTGTTTTAGCATATGTCATCCCCTTGATTGAGATTATCGAGAGTAGCTTCTGTGTTCACTGCCGACGCAAGTTGCTCGGGTGTTAATACATTTTGTTCTAAATACTCCATAATGGCATATGTCAGTTGCTTACAACCTTCTCCTGTAAGAGCTGATATCGTAAAATAATTTTCTTTCCAACCCAATACTTGAACGAATTTTTCGCAAGCTTCAGCTTGCTCCTGCAGGGGCAGCATATCGATCTTGTTCAATACCAACCAACGCGGTTTTTGATACAGCGATTCATCATATTTTTGCAGTTCCTTGACCAGCGCGTGTGCTTCATGAACAAGATCGGTATTCTCATTTAAAGGCGCCATATCAATAACATGTAACAGTAATCGAGTCCTCGACAAATGTTTCAAAAAACGATGCCCCAAACCAATACCCTCAGCCGCACCTTCAATTAATCCAGGAATATCAGCCATTACAAAGCTGCGGTTAGCATCGATGCGTATGACTCCTAAATTGGGTTCCAATGTCGTAAAAGGATAATCTGCAACTTTCGGGCGAGCTGCCGAAACAGCACGAATCAATGTAGATTTACCCGCATTGGGCATACCCAGCAAACCAACATCGGCTAATACCTTTAATTCAAGTTTCAATTCAAACTCTTGACCCAGTTCACCATAAGTAAACTGACGCGGCGCACGATTGGTACTTGATTTGAAGTGAAGATTACCTGCCCCTCCTACTCCACCTTTAGCGAGTAACACCTTCTGCTGATCTTGTACCAAGTCCGCAACAATCTCTTCGGAATTCAAATTTTTGATCAGCGTCCCAACCGGCATGCGCAACACGATATCCTCAGCACTGCGGCCATAGCGATCAGATCCCTGGCCGTTCTGACCGTTCTTGGCACGATGGATACGTGCAAAGCGATAATCGATCAAGGTATTGATGTTGCGATCGGCGATTGCATAAATACTTCCACCGCGACCACCGTCACCGCCATCCGGACCTCCACGAGGAATATATTTTTCCCGACGAAAACTCGCCACACCATTACCACCCTTACCCGCTAATACTTGGATGACCGCTTCATCAATAAATTTCATAACAACCGATTTGTGTCTGAATACACATGTTTATACCATTTTCTAGCTACAAACAAAAAGCCCCATCGTTTTAAGATAGGGCTTCATGAGAATAGAAGGATAATTCTTTATGCAGGCAATATACTGACCGTTTTACGCTTAAGTGCACCTTTAATAGCAAAATTGACCTTTCCGGTAATTTTTGCAAATAAAGTATGATCTTTGCCCATCCCTACATTTTCACCTGCATGAACTTGCGTACCCCGCTGCCTGACGATAATCGAACCGGCAGAAATTAATTCGCCACCGTAACGTTTTACACCAAGTCGCTTAGAATGTGAGTCACGACCGTTTCTTGAACTTCCACCTGCTTTCTTATGTGCCATTTATTTTTACTCCTAAGCCGAGATACCGGTAATCTGAATTTCGGTATAGTATTGTCTGTGCCCTTGGTGTTTCTGATAATGTTTACGACGGCGCATTTTAAAGATGCGAATTTTATCATGGCGGCCTTGTGATAAAACTGTTGCATTCACCTTTGCACCGCTAACCAGTGGGTTGCCAACGGATATTTGATCATTATTCGCAATCATCAACACTTGGTCAATGACTAATTCATTTCCTGCTTCAACGCACAGTTTCTCAACTTTGAGCTTCTCGCCTACTTGAACTCGATACTGCTTGCCACCGGTTTTTATTACCGCATACATAGTAAACTCCAAATCCACACACAACAAAACGCGCTATTATAACGATTTACTGACTGTTTGTGCATAAAAATATACCGTGTTATTCATTTATATTCATACTGCAATCTCTCTTTCTCTCTTTTATGCTTGACACTAAGCCGTCGTCATTTCTAACATAGCGCTTTCTTAAAGGTTACATTGTGTCAATCGAATACATAAAAAGTTTTATCGCTCGGGATATGGACATCGTTGATGGCGTTATCCGGGAAAAACTCCATTCTCATGTTGCTCTCATCCGCCAGGTTAGCGAATATATTATCAACAGCGGCGGCAAACGTTTACGGCCAGCCCTAGTTATTTTGTCAGCAGGAGCTTTTGGTTATTCTGGAAAATTTCATTATAGTCTTGCGGCCATTATCGAATTTATTCATACCGCCACGTTGTTACATGATGATGTAGTAGACGAATCTCAGTTGCGTCGCAATCAAGAAACAGCCAATGCTTTGTTTGGCAATGCTGCCAGCGTGTTAGTTGGAGATTTTCTTTATTCGCGAGCGTTCCAGATGATGGTAGAAATCGATAATATGCGAGTCATGCAGGTTTTAGCCGACGCCACGAACACCATCGCCGAGGGTGAAGTTTTACAACTCCTCAATTGTCGCGATCCCAATGTTACAGAAGAAAGCTATTTACAGGTTATTCGCTACAAAACTGCCAAGCTTTTTGAAGCAGCTAGTTATCTTGGCGCAATATTAGGCAATGTATCCGCTAAAGAAGAAGAAGCCATGGCAGTGTATGGCATGCATTTGGGAACCGCATTTCAATTGATTGATGATATTCTCGATTATTCCGGGAGTGATATCGGCAAGAATCTTGGCGACGATCTAGCTGAAGGAAAACCAACATTACCGCTTATATACGCAATGAAAACTGGTACACAACATCAGGCTGACATTATTCGAAAAGCGATAGAAGATGGCGGACAAGACGGTTTCCAACCCATCTTGGACATCATCCAACAAACAGATGCTTTGAATTATGCTAAAAATTGCGCTGAATCGGAGACCAAAGCAGCAATTGCAGCTATTCGATTCCTACCGGAATCCGAGAATAAAAAATGCCTGCTCGATTTGGCAAATTTTGCAATCACCCGCAATTATTAAATTATACTTACTTAACTTCAGAATAAAATAGTGCGGCTTTCCCACCGCACGAACAGTATGCTGCTTGTAGCCAAAATAGGGTTGAACCCGGCGTACATCACCATCCACACCCGGTTGAATCACTTCAATAAGCTGCAAAATCACAAGAAGCATTCTAACAACCCCGCTACCTGTCGATAGCACACTCATCCAACGAGTGGAAAACCCTGTATCAATTTCAATCTAATAAGCGAATACCCACTCGAGTAGTCAACTGAGATTTCTGGATTAAGGAATCAATACTCAATTGAACACACTTAGAGCCGATATAGTTCGATATCATCGAAAAAAAGTAATAACAGAGTTATTCATTACTGACTTGTTGCGTTAACACTTGATGATTCTTTTACAAATCCAAATGTTGTTTTTGATCATCTTCAGACTAACATGAATCAACGAAGCCAATATCGCAGACTGGTTGATTTTGAATTGCATAATCAAATGCAATTACTTTCAAATCAACTCCAGATTAAACAGCAAGAATTGGAAAAATCCCGTAATTGCTATGTCGATCTTTATGACCATGCACCTGTTGGTTATTTAACACTCGATAATAATGGAAAAATATTTTCAATTAATTTAACCGGAGCATCTCTCCTTAAGGCAGAACGTCATACTCTTATCGGTAAGCTTTTTTCGGACTATTTTGCAAATATTGATAAGCAAGCTTTTGTAACCTACTTACAAGAAACTTTTTCTTCATCAAGAAAAACTTCAATCGATCTTAAAATAGGCAACATAGATGACATTTTAAGCTATGTACGGCTAGAAAGTACCGTGATTAATAGCAAAAATATGTGTCGCATGATGATGACCGACATTAGTCAATTGAAAAAAATGATCAACCTTAATCGTGATTTACTGACTGAGAATCGGCAATTGATGAAGGAATTGTTCCGTGTCCAAGAAAAAGAACGTCGCGTACTGGCTCGTGAATTACATGATGCTCTAGGTCAATGGCTTACTGCTATCCGCGCAGAAAATGAAGTTATTCTTAACTATACCGATAAAAATTCGATCATTTTCACCAGCGCTCAAGCAATTAAAGAATGCACAGAAAAAATGCATCAGGTCATTCGCACCATGTTGCATCGATTGCGACCGATATTACTGGATACACTTGGATTACCCGATGCACTTTGTGAACTTAAAAAGCAATGGATATCCCATAACACAGGGACCATTCTCAGACTTGAACTCAGCGGTAATTTATCATTACTTGGAGAAAGGCTTAATATCAATATATTTCGTCTTGTACAAGAAGGCCTAAACAATGCCTACAAGCACGCAAAAGCATCACAGATTGACGTATTCTTGGGCCGTGAAACTATTATGGGTAACTCGACTGCTGAATTCCTATTGCTGAAGATAAAAGACAACGGCAAAGGCTTTAACCTCCACGCAAACTCTACAGGACTTGGACTCGTTGGCATGCGTGAACGTGTCATTACATTGGATGGCAGAATGGTAATCGAAAGTGCTCAAAATCGCGGTACAGACATTACGATTCGGTTACCTTTTCCCGCAAAAAATTAACTTTATCTATCATGAACAAGAAAATCACCATCCTATTGATCGATGATCATCCTGTAGTTCGAACCGGCTATCGTAGATTGCTGGAAAGCAACCCTGAGATGCTTGTCATTGGTGAAGCCGATAATGGCGAAAGTGGCTACCAAATGTGGCAACAGTTTACACCTAACGTTACTATTCTTGATTTAAATATGCTCGGAATTTGCGGTTTTGAAACGATGCGCCGTATCTTGAGTTACGATGCTACGGCAAGAATTTTAATTTTCAGCATGCTAAACAACGTAACCATGGTTCATCGTGCGATAAAAGCGGGTGCTACAGGTTTTATCAGCAAACAAAGCGGCATTGGAGAAATGGTACATGCAGTACAACAAGTCAGTTTAGGAAAAACCTATATTGAGTCAGATTTGGCCACGGCACTTGCTATGCATGCAACACGCACAGAAAACCATGAAACACTACTAGATATCCTTACCAATAGAGAGTTTCAGATATTTAAGTTAGTTGCCGAAGGATACTCCAATACCGCTATCGCGGAAAAAATCTCAATTAGCCCCAAAACAGTCAGTGTTCACCATCTCAATTTAATGCGGAAATTGGATTTACAAAATACTACGCAACTTATTCGCATGGCTATTAACTACAGCATTATTCAAAAACAATAATCCTCTTCATATCTTTATAAAATATGATCTCGCTTTTTACTTTCTGTAAAAAGCGAGATCATGTACTTTCGAGTTCTAATAAAAACTTATAAAACGATATCACTTGCTACTAACGCCGGTGCTCCCGTCAATTGAATTTGAAAATCGGCGGCAAGTGCTCCATTAACATTCACTTCTAACAAGCCACCTGAATAACGTACTTGAGCGGCGGCCGTAAAAGAAGAACTTCCAATAAATACAAACGCCTGATTGCCTGTCACTCCTGAATTTGCATCAATAGTAAAAAGATCAATGACATCAAAACCGCTTTGAAAATCTGTAATAGTATCTCTACCAGTTGGTAATGATTCACTGACAAGAGAGTACCTAAAACTATCGTTACCGTTTCCACCCGTCAGTGAATCGATGCCACCTCCACCAACCAGTATGTCATTTCCTTCGTCACCGATTAACGTATCATTGCCAGTCGAACCGTCCAATGTGTTATTAGCAGCATTCCCAGTGATTATGTTGCTTAACCCGTTACCCGTACCGTTAATTGCATTTGTGCCCGTTAGCGTCAATCTCTCAATATTACTAGATAAAGTTAATGTCGCCGAGCTTTGCACAGTATCAACGCCTGAGTTGAGAGCCTCAGTAATCGTATCAGTATTGGTATCCACCACATAGATATCATTGCCTGTTCCTCCCACTAAAACATCAATGCCACCGCCACCCTCCAAAGTGTCATTTCCGGCCAAACCATTTAGAGTATTATTATTACCATTGCCGATAAGGATATTACTAAGAGTATTCCCTGTGCCATTGATAGCACCACTGTCAGTCAAGGTTAGATTTTCAAGATTTAACCCCAAGGTATACGTAACAGAGCTCTCTACTATGTCGCCTATACCACCACCAGCAGTTTCGGTAATCGTATCGGTCGCAGTATCAACCATATATTTGTCACTGCCATTACCACCGACCAGTACATCTACCCCTCCCAAGCCATTGAGTGTATCGTTACCTACTAAGCCATAGAGTACATCATCATTAGCGGTACCAACCAGATTGTCATCAACGGATGTACCAATGTAGGCTATTTTGTCAAGGAACTGTATTCGTTCAATATTACGCAACGTATCGCTTCCATCATCCCGAGCACCACCGCCACCATTCGGTATAATGGCGTGATCAATAAAAATGGTACCTGGAGAGCTATTACTAAACGTCAGAATATAACTAGAGAAAAGATCCTGATAAACAGCGGTATCTATGTCCGTAGGTGCAGCAGTGTATTTAATCTCACGCACAATCTTGAGCTGATCAGGGCTATATGTTCCTTTCTGCATAGCACTTCTCAACGTGGTTGTCACATTTTCAAAGGACGTAATTTCAGTATTTGGATTGAGCTTATCACGAACGCTGATCCTGACATTTAACCAAGCATCACCGTCGATGATATCGTCACCAGCACGACCTTGAATTAGATCGCTACCCCCGCCACCTAACAAAATGTTACCGGAATTAAAAGCAGTTGCGCCCCCCAAGATCGTGCTTAATCCATTAATCTGAGCAATTCTGTCCACAACACTATGCCCGCCACCTGTAGGATTATTCACATTATCCAGTGCATTGTTTTGCCCCGATATCGGATCGACAAATGTTAACTCTGTAGCAGTCAAATCATCGCCCAGTATTGTGTCGTTAAAATTCCACCCAGATGCAGCTTCGACAAAATTAAAGCGATCTTCGGTTGGAACAAATGGGCCCGGTAGAATGGCCAGCGCCAGATCGATATTGGCCGCAGCATTCTTGCCATCACTGGACGCCCAATCAAATCCACTGCCCCCATCACTCCGATTGGCACCAAGCATGCCATTCATAACGTCGTCACCACCTTCCCCGACGAATCCATCCGCATTGCCACCACCAATAAATACGTCATTACCTCGAATTGGATCTCGCCCAAAAGGATCGTTATTATCGCCTACTTGATCGCCCGCTCCGCCATTTTCAATCCAATCGTCGCCTTCATTGCCCATTACGGCTCCATTAGCGATATTGCCGAAAATGAAATCATTGCCATCACCCGCAAAAAGTTCTGACGCATCGTTGCCGGTAACAACAAAATCTTGTCCTGATCCGCCAAAAATGATATTAAGACCGGGGCCAGCATTAATCACATCATGACCATCGCCGCCCTTGATAGTGTCATCGCCGGATGCATCGGTAATGATGTCATTACCGCGACCACCAAACAGAAAATCGTTATCAGCACCTCCTTCCAATCTATCGTCCCCATCATCTCCCCAAAGTGTGTCTGAGCCGGCATCGGATCGCATTCTGTCATTGCCAGCAGTGCCCCCCATGACAACGTGTCCTTGGCCGTTGTAGCGAATGGTCGGTCCACCTAAGGTATTATCGCGAACCAGTAATGAAGTCTCATTATAAGCAGTGCCTGGATCATTCAGAATGGGACCACTTGCTCCAATATTGGCTGCCTCAAATGTATAAGTAGGCGTTGAAAACACATTGCCGGGCAAATGCTTTGCGCCTGGCAAGTTGTTCATAATCATTTCCGCAAAGGAGTTTTGTTCCAATTCGGTCAAGAAATTTAAGCCGGCTACTCGATCAAGATAGTAGAAACGATCCGCGTCTTGTAATTTCTCCATCTGTGTTTCAAACACGAAATTGAATGTAGACCCCAACAAACCACCAAATGGTGCTTGCTCTTCGGCCATACCACCAATCCAGAAATCCACATCATCAAGACCAGTGATTGTAGCGCCTGATGACAAATTGGCCCAATCACCTGTGCTATTCATGAAATCGTCACGATCAATTGGAGCATCATCTCCACCATTAACCAATAAATCTGCCGCAGCTCGTTTATCGCTCATGGTAATTGCGTTCAGAATAGATGGATGCTGACCATACACAGCAATAAAATTCACCAGAGATTCCGGATGCCTTAATCCTTGCTGAAAATCTGCCCAACTGTCATAAGGCAATAAAGCACTGTTATGGCCGGTATCCTCATAAAACATACGCCGCGCTTCATTTAATGATGGGATACCTGTATCACGGCCGCGTGTGATGTTAATGGCAGCCAAATCAAGTGGTAATCCGACCAAATTATTACGCAACGCTTCAGTTACAAACTCATCAATTTCATTTCCGACTTGTCGCGTCATACCATTAACCACTGCTGCCGCAGCATCAAAATTATTGGCGTAGTCTGCACCAAACTCAACAGGATTAAGAAATGCTTGTATCAGGCCAATATCATTACTATTCAACGTTCCATCCAAATTGGTCCGATCAACCGTCTCAGTCAGCATCGAATGGCCAAAGCGGTATACCACATGCGCGAACTCAGCCATGATGGCGGGATCTATCGTGCTGTTATAACCGGCGAAGGCATCAACGTTAGGCTGAACACGGCGCGCAAATTCTTCAAATACCAAATGTTGGTACTGCATTTCCGTGGAAAACCGTGCCGCTTGGAACAAGCGCTCACCATTCCATGAACCATCCGGGAATTTCCATTGTGCAATAAATGTGTTATCACCACTTGCGGTGACCTGATCCTTGATGTTTTGAACAGTCCGGTTATGCTCAGCATGGAATACCGTATGCACCGCAGTCAGGCCGATATTTTCATTGCCACGGCCATCACCCGTAATAAAGTGAGCATTCAGTAATTCATCATCATATTCACCCGATGTAACCGGTGTGGTATTAATGATGTCGTCCGTATCAGCGGTTTTCATTGTGCCATCACTGTTACGTGGCGCCGCATTGTGAGCAATATCGTCCAAGAATGCGTGACCGGTACGGATTACATTTACCGGCACATCAACGCCCAACCCGCCGTTAACCAAAGGATCACCCTCAACCAAACTATCATCAGGCGTGTTTGCGATACCATCTGTTCCCACACCAACGATCATTTGTGCAAAACCATTGGCACCTGGAATAAATTTGCCATAACTATCGGTCAGGATTAATGGCAGATTGGTTACATCTGCATCGGTAAGATTAATTCCTAACAGTTGGTGCGCTTGGGCCTTAATATCTGCCCAAGCAGCAAGCCCATCTCCGGTCACGCTATTTTCGATCAATCGTCCTGTTGCAACTGGTTTACCTTCCTTCAGTTCATATTCCCGCAAAAATGCTTGATGCGAAGGATGCGAAGTATATGTTTGGTTTTGGTCGACGTAAGGCGTTGTTTGGTTGATGTGTTGATGAATATCGTCAGCACTTTCATCGACACCCAACGTTAAAGGATCGTCCCCAACAATACCATCAGCCCCCGGCAAATTAGTTGCACGCGTCACGGCCATAAAATTGGCTGCCCCTGGGGTCGGATCATAAAGCGGATCATCAGGTTGCAAAGGTACAAATATCGTTCCGCTCTGACCTTTGTTTACCAGATCCAAACCGTGATCAAAGAATTGTCCAAACAAGGTAAACCAGGAGTTATAGGGTGCATCCGCTCCGGCGTTGGGCGTTACATTCGGAATAAAATGGGTTTGAAAAGGCGTGCCATCCATGCGAACACCATTTACCAGTCCTGAACCATCTGTTTGTGCCGCCGCAGCCACTGCTGCCGGATTGTTGGCTGTTTGGTCAGCTATCAAATTGCTCGCTAAGCGTGGTTTAGAATCAAATACTAAGCCACTGGTTTGTAAATAAGAAGTTGAACTGCCTTCGGGTTGATTCGGATTAAAACCGAAACCTATAGGAACTGCTTCACCGTTTTCAAACGATGGCGCCAACAACCGGGGAAAAATCTGATCAGCTGCTCCATATAAAGATTGTCCTGTTATTAAATTATTATAGGTACCATTTACATTTCTCAAACCGTTCGGTAACAATGGGCTTCCAACCAGTACAGGAAGCGTATCGAAGTTACCTGCTAATTGTGCAGCCGAATCACTTTCGGAAATAAGAATTTGTTGTAATAGAAAATCGAGATCTAATCTATTAAGATTTGCCATTTAATTGCCTCATATTTATTATTGTTATTGTCATCGATGCGTGCTAACTTACTCTTTCAGCAATTTTTAATACTTCAGCAATAACCGCACTGCTATCCGTTTCTGCCTTTACCATTTGATCGGTGAACACATCCCTGCTCACCTGGATAACAAAAGCACTTATGCCACTTTGCTCAAATTCTTAAAAATCACATCCATCACTACACGTCACAGACTAAAGTAGCTGACGCTACAAATAAATAAGCGAAATGCCTGTTTTTATATAAGTAATGACTTAGTTTCTGTTTGTTTCTGATACGAATGTATTAACTAAGTCATTACTTATATAAAAACAGGCATTTCGCTTATTTACAGAAGAATTCTCTGCTTATAGGATTCTGCGGTCGTCTATCTCACAATAATTCAAGGCATTTCAAATAACAAAAATTACAGCGTAACTCCATTGACTTACATTAATTTTGTTTATTGTAGAGACGAATTGCAGGTCAACAAAAAGAGAGGGATGAAATGAAACAAAAAGAAAAGGATCTTGGGCACAAAAACACCAATGATTTAAATATAGATGCATCAAGGCGCACATTTTTCAAGGCAACTGGAGCCACATTGCTAGCAGCTCCAGCTATTCTAACCACGCGAGAAGGCGCAGCACAGGTTGCTCCGCCAGCTCCACCGCCAAGCCCAGCCACAATGCCATGGTTAGTAACTTTACCTGATGCAATAGAACCACTACCACAAACGAGCCTTCTTACGGATACTAATCTTATTCCACAAGGAGAAGCCAACACTGATTTTGATGAATGTGGCCGGAACGATCATCAACGCTGGGGTGAGTTTTTCAACGGACCAACACTCCAGCCCGATGAGGCTGACACTTATGAATTAAAAGTTCAGGCCATTACGAATCATATATTTCATCCAAATTATCCGCCTCAATTAAGCTGGCAATATATGGGCAAGGATGCGAATGGCAACCCTTATGCAAACCCGACTATTCATGCCCGCTACGGTCGTCCGGCCATTGTCCGGTTACATAACCAGTTACCAGCCAATCATACGGGATTTGGCACGCCGGAAATCAGTTTGCATTTGCATAATCTACATACACCTTCCGAGAGCGATGGATTTCCCGGTGATTATTTCAGTGAAACCAAGGCAGGGCCAACACTCAACAAACCAGGAAAATTTAAAGATCAATTTTATCCAAATATCTATGCAGGATTCGATGAATTTCCTAGAAACCCAAACAGCAACACCAATACTAGCAATCCGGTTGGTGGGGATAGACGCGAAGCGCTGGGTACACTGTGGTACCACGATCATTGCCTAGACTTTACCGCAGCCAATGCAAACCGCGGTATGGCCGGATTTTATTTAATCTATGATGATATTGATTCGGGAGATGAGCGCGATACCAACCCTGCCGCATTGCGATTACCAAGTGGCCCTTATGACTATCCACTAGCATTCCAAGACAAACGTTTCGATGTCAATGGAATTCATATTTTTGATCAACTTGACCCTGAAGGCACTTTGGGCGATAAGGTCACCGTGAATGGCAAAATTGAACCGGTACTCAATGTTGCCCGACGTAAATATCGCCTTCGTTTATTGAATGCTGGTCCCAGTCGCTTTTATGAATTTTATTTGGTTAATTCCGCAAACGTAGCACAGCCATTTACCTATATCGCTAACGACGGCAACCTTTTACCTGCACCGTTACTGAATCAAACGAGAGTTCGATTAGGTGTCGCTGAACGGGGTGACATCGTAGTAGATTTTTCTCGTTTTGCGCTAAACACCGAGCTCTATCTCGTCAATCGTTTAACGCAAACTTCAACCCGCGGTCCTGGCACAGTACAAGCCCCTGGTACCCGGGTAATGAAAATTGTTGTAAACCGCAATCCCCCGGTAGCAGATGTCAGTCGTGTTCCCACTACGCTACGTGCCATACGTCGCCCCACAGCCGCAGAAATTGCCGCTGCACCCGTCAGACGATGGGTATTTTCACGCAGAAATGGTTTTTGGAGCATCAACGATAAACTAGTCAACGTTAATTCGGCTGCCGCACGGATTGAATTGGGCGGTGCAGAAATATGGGATTTGGATAATCCCTCCGGTGGCTGGGCGCACCCAGTCCATATCCATTTCGAAGAAGGGCACATCTTAAATCGATTCAGGGGTGGAACAGCAATAGCCATACCGGCTCATGAAAGAGGGCGAAAGGATGTGTATGTATTGGGCCCGGGTGAAAGAGTAAGGTTATTCATGCGATTCCGAGATTTTTCCGGCAAATACGTCATGCACTGCCACAATATGATCCATGAAGATCATGCCATGATGGTACGTTGGGATATCGTTGACTAGAGAGGGTTATTATGAACAAAACAAAAAATATTATGCATTCCCGTAGAGAAATATTGGCCAGTGTTGGTTTAGGCGCACTGGGCGTCATTGGCTTAAGCTCAATTTGGGATAAATTCAGCAACAACGCTTTAACAAGCACATGGGATGGAGACACCTCTACACCGTTTCCAAACGTCACGGTCTATACCCATGAAGGGAAAGCCGTTCGTTTCTATGACGACTTGATTCGCGACAAAGTCGTTGCGATCAACATGATGTATGCGCAATGCGGCGATACTTGCCCCAAAACGACAGCCAATCTACTTGCGGTACAAAATATGCTCGGTGAACGTGCGGGGCGAGATGTTTTCATGTATTCGATCACACTGCAACCCGAGTTAGATACACCCGCAGTGCTTAAACACTATGCTGAAAATTTCGGTATCCAGGGAAATTGGAAATTTCTCACAGGAGCCCCTAACGACATCGAATTACTGCGTCGCAAATTAGGATTCTTTGATTATGAAGCCGAGCTTGATGCGGCCAAAGACAATCATACCGGCATGGTACGTATTGGCAATGCTGCATTGGATCGTTGGAGCATGGCACCTTCTCTTGCTGATCCCGAGCAGATTATGGCAACCATCAACCATTTAGATCCCAAGGCGACGCACACTTTCCATAATAATTACGCTTAACATACGCAAAATATCGCAATCATGATGCCAGAAACCATGCTGGCATCAATTGATTAAAAAATAAAAAATCATTCGGAATCGAATGGTTAATTTAAAATTTTTGCGAAACACCTACTTTCTAGTAAGACAAGGATTTTTTCGGTTTTTTAGTTTGATTGGCGTCAAAAATGCATAAATGGCAGCCTATTTTTGGGGGGAAATGCCCGTTTGGTTGCTCATTTTCACTCATAATTATTTTGGCGTCAGGTTATTTGTCTACCCTGCATTGAGCTTTACCAATGGTCAAAGGTGAAACTCTTTTTATTATTAACTCAACTTAGTATCAGGGAGTTTTCAACAGATACAGACCATCTGAGCCAGTACAACTCAGGTTACAAATCGTACAATCTTAGTGATAAATCAACAGCCCGTATGTTTTTAGTTAAACTGCCAACCGAAATTCTATCGATACCTGTTTCAGCGATTTCACGCACATTCTGTAACGTTACATTACCTGATGTTTCTAAAATAATTTTTTTATCCCCTTGCTGCTGGTGTCGAGTAATGACAACCGCTTCTCTTATCTGCTCCAAGGTAAAATTATCCAATAAAATCATTTCTGCCCCAGCCGTTAATGCTTGTTCCAATTCAGTCAATGATTCCACTTCGATTTGAACAAATGTATCTAAAGGCACGATAGCCTGTGCCTTTTTCACTACCGCTGCGATCCCTCCAGCAGCCAAGATATGATTTTCTTTGATTAAGATGCCATCATACAGACCTAAACGATGATTGGTACCACCGCCGCATTTGACAGCATATTTTTGTGCAATACGCAGCCCTGGCAAGGTTTTCCTCGTATCAACAATAGCCGCTGCAGTACCAGCAACAGCATCAACAAAGCACCTCGTCTGCGTAGCTACTGCAGATAACAATTGCAAGAAATTCAGCGCCGAACGTTCGGCAGTCAGCAATGCCCGCGCATTTCCTTGAATTTGACATAGTTTGTCGTTTGCCTGAACACGATCACCATCAACTGCAAACCAGTTGATTTCTATCTCGGGTGACAATGCTAAGAAACAGGACTCAAACCACTTTGTACCGCACAATACCGCATTTTCGCGAGAAATCACTTCAGCCCGCAATTGCTTATGATCTGGAACTAAAGAAGCTGTTATATCACCAATTAAGTCCAAATCTTCTCGCAAAGCGCTTTGCACATTACAATCAATTTCTTGCTGCAAATCTCTCAATTTCCCACACCTCAATCTTTGAATTAATTGATAAAATTATAGTACACACCCCACATAAATCTAATATTCAGTAGCCATTCGCGGAGGAGGATTCATAAAATCCTTTGTAACCATCCGTAAATAGTGGTCCAATTTTTGAGTAACTTAAAGTTACTCACATTTTGAAATGCGCCTCTCAAAATTTCACGTATCTGCTAACTTAAATTTAATTGTGGTAACTATTTTTCTGTCAATAACAACATTGAACAGGTAAATGCAACAATAAGGCCAATTAATTCAAACACTAAGACTCCGCCATCACCGGTGAATAAGTAATACGTATGAAAAGCTATCGCAATTAGCAATGAAGCGATTAATATTTTTTTTGTCATACCAATACCCTTACTTGTGAGTTTACCTCGCTCAGAGGGTGTTAATTAGAATGATTTGGATAACTCTAATATATTTGCCGTGCCCTTTGCGACGGTACGAGCCTTAGTATCAACCCATTCAGAACCTGAATCAAAGATTTTTTTAGCAAATTGAACCTGAATTGGTAGAAACACTTAGTATCGGGATTGCTTCTGGTTGAGTTACCGAAATTACGGTTTTGAAATCCATACAGAGAAACTAACAAGGACAAGTGGAGTGTCGTTTTACTCAAGAGCGGTTGCCAGTGGAGGTGCATTCGTACTTTGCTATTTGGAGTGAGCCTGCTAGATGTGAATTGTAAAGAACAAGACTTAATCTGACATTTCTATTTAAATTTAATTTTGAAAGGAAGTCAGATGAATACTCAAGTTGGATACAAAATCATTAAGAATAAGATTGGTTTATTAAGGTTATCAGAAACATTAGGGAG
>ERZ1292625.2094-Hain-H41-01um-R1-2094-length-19796-cov-24_pt1 | contig 19796 bp, 17 predicted proteins | sample MGYA00564400_ERZ1292625 | MGnify/ENA primary metagenome ERZ1292625 (study PRJEB36523, sample SAMEA6512639) | groundwater metagenome | collected 2019-01-08 | study: AquaDiva: Metagenomics assemblies of 32 groundwater samples
TGAGGTTTTCTAATTTTTAAATTCGTCGTGTTTTCTTTGTGCCTTAGAGCCTTCGTGGCTGAATTTTGTTTTCATTTTAGCAAGAATTTTATTCTCAAGATTTAAAAGGAGGTTTCGCATGAAGTCTCGCTGGTCCGGAATCATCGCGTTCTGTTTAGTTGTGTTCCTGTCCTTATCACCCACCATATCCCCGGGGCAGACATCGGCCCCGAAAGAACTGGTGATCACGCACCATAGCCCGGAAGGGGAGAACGACGGGCAGGTGCAGATCCAGGTCTTGTTCAACAGGCCCGTGGTCCCGCTGGGCACGCTGGACGATCCGGCGCGAAGAGAAGTGCTCTCCCACTTCCGCATCAGTCCCGCCGTGGAAGGCGCGTTCCGGCTTCTCGGCACCAATGCCGTGGTCTTCGAGCCGAAGCGCCATCTCACCCTGGCCACGGAATACCGCATCACCGTCTCCAAGGGCATCAAAGCTATTGATGGCAGCGTACTCAGCTCCGATCTGACCTGGACGTTCCGCACGCCGGGCCCGAGGATAGAATATATCACTCCCAACAACGTTACTCACGCTTTACCGAACCAGGAAATCTCCCTTGCCTCGAACCAGCCGCTTGATATCTATTCCCTGATCGAACGCACCCGGTTTATCGAGACGCGCTTCATGGCGAAGGAACAGCCCGTTTCCTTCGAAGTCGTTGCTGCCAAGGAAAACCTGAAAGAGACTGAAGACCTCGGCATGGAGCGACGCCAGTACCGCTACATCATAAAGCCCCGCAATCCCTTAAAGCTCGACACCAAGTATGCCGTCACGGTGCAGGCCGGCGTGCGGGGAAAGGAAGGGAACCTTACAACGCCCGCGGCGGTCACGGCCTCGTTCAAGACCTACGGGCCGTTCCGGTTCAACGGCATCGAGCCGCAGCCCGAGAGCACCTACAACAACCTGAACCCCTCGTACCAGCTTGTCTTTACCAACGGCGTGTCCCAGGAGCAGATGGACAAGAACGTAAAATTAAAGGCAGGCGAACGGGCCACGCTCACGGAAAAACTTTTTGGATTTCTCTCAAAGGTCACGAAGGGCCGTGAGAGGCGCACGGCCCTTGCTTCGCAGGAGTCTCTTTTCTCGTCCTATGACGGGCCCATCGTGCGGATCAGCAACACGCCCCTCAACCCGGACACGAACTATGAGCTGACGGTCCTCAAGGACCTTACGGACATTTACGGCCAGAAGCTCCAGAACCCCCAGGACGTCCGGTTCCGGTCGGGAAACCTTCAGCCGGCGGTGGTGGCCCGGAGCGGCATGTACGTCATTTCCAAAAAGGTCGACCCCCTGCTGCCGGTGGGCCTGCAGGCCGTGGACAAGCTCTATTCCAAAATGGCTGCGCTCACGCCCGAGGACCTGCTGGGAGTTCATGATATGCGGTATGGTCTTGACAGCCTGTTGAAAAAGTCCAAGGGCGACTATTCGATATTGCCGGGCGTAAAGGAGCGGAACAAGCCTGAGCGCCGCGATATTGATCTGAAGCCCCGGTTCAACAAGGAGGGTTTCGGCGCCCTGCTGTATGATTTTTACGCGCCTGAGGAGGCAAAACGGTGGAACCGATCTTATGGCAGTAAGGACCAGATACACCACACGGGCCTCATTTTCCGGACCGACCTGGGCGTTCACTTCAAGATATCGCCCCGGGAAGGCCTGCTCCTGGCAAACAGCCTGATAACGGGCGACGCTGTCCCCGGCGTAAAGGTCTCCCTTTACCGCGAAGAAAGTGCGTCAGCGCCCTGCGCCACGGGTGTAACCGACGCCACGGGGCTCTGGAGTTTGGGAGAAAAGGAACTCCTGGCCTGCACCAGGCGCACGATCACGAATAAGGTCGTGAATAAAGAAGAGCCGGCAGAAGGAGATGAGGACGACGTACACTATGACCGGAGCCGCTACGGCGACGCGAAGCCGCCCAGGCTTGCCGTGGTCGTCGCGAAGGGCGCGGACTGGACGTTCCTTCAGGCCCAGGGAGAAGGGAACCCGCCGGTCTGGAATTTCGGCGTGTCCCCGGCCTGGGAAGCGGAGCGGCCCGTCGCAGCGGGGACGATCTTCTCGGACCGGCAGATCTACCGTCTGGGCGAGACCGTGGAGCTCAAGGGCGTTGTACGCTACCTTTCCTACGGCGAGCTGAAGAAGGAATCAGGCGCTGAATATGAAATTGAACTCATCGATCCCCACGGGGCGCGGACCAAGCTTTCTCCTGTCAAGGTGAGCGAGTTCGGCACCTTCAACATCACCATTCCCATCAAGAAGAACATGGCCCTGGGCCATTACGGCGTCACGGCATCATCAAAGGGCAAGAACCTCCGCTACCGCGGCGGCTTCCAGGTGGCGCAGTTCCGGGCGCCCGATTTCAAGGCGAGCATTGCGCCTGAGAAGTCTCTCGTTATCGTCGGAGAGGACCTGAAGGCCACGGTAAAGGCCGAGTACTATTTCGGGGCACCCATGGCCGGGTCGCGCACCTCGTGGAACGTGACGCGGAAACGCACGATCTACTGGCCCCAGGGCTGGGAGGGGATGTCCTTCGGCATTCCCGAGTGGATCGACCGGGAAGGCATGGCAGCGGAGTCATCGGTCAATGTGGCGTCGAACTATTTCGACCTCGACCGGGACGGCAAAGGCGCCATCCGCATCCCCGTGCCCAAGGGCGACGTGACGCGGCCCATGCTTTACAGCTTCGACATCGAGGTGAAGGACCCCAGCGAGCAGACCGTGGGCGCGGCAACGACGGCCACCGTCCTGCCCTATCCTGTCCTTGCCGGCATGAAGCTTGTTGACTGGTTCGGGGAGGCAAAGAAACCTCTGGCAATCAACGTCGTTGCCGTTGCCCCGGACGGCAAGGCACGGCCGGGCACGGCCATGGTGGTGAAGCTCATCAAGCGCGACTGGCACGCACTGAGCAAGGTCATCCGGCCCGGCCAGGAGAGCACCGAGTCCCAGATGGTGGACAAGGAAGTGGCCAAGTGTGAAGTGACGAGCGGGCCCAAGCCCGTTTCTTGTACCGTCATCCCTCCGGCAGCCGGATACTATATTGTCCAGACGGGGTTCAAGGACAAGGAGAACGCCGGCACCGAGGCAAAGGTCACGTTCTACGCCTCGGGCCGTGAAATGGTGGGCTGGTCCGGAACGGAGTACGACCGGGTGGACGTGGTCCTGGACAAGGAGAAGTACGCGCCCGGCGAGACCGCACGGGCGCTGATCAAGTCCCCCTATCCCGCGGCGGAGATGCTCTTCACCGTGGAGCGGGAAAAGTTTTTTATCAAAAAACGACGGCTCGCCGAGGGCGGTGCGGTGATCGTGGAGTTCAAGGTCACGAAGGAGATGATCCCCAATGCCTACGTGGGCGTTGCCCTAATCCGCAAGGGCGCGCCCGCTTCGGGCCAGGAGCCTGAGGACGATCATCAATTCAAGGTCGGCTACGCGCCCTTTAATGTCTCTGCCGAGGAAAAACGGCTTAGCGTATCGGTTGTGCCGGAGAAGAAGAACGCCAGGCCTGCCGAAGAATTGAAGGTTGATTTCGAGGTCAGAGACCAGGCCGGCAAGCCCGCACCGGGCGAGGTCGTGGTCATGGTGGTGGACGAGGCGATCCTGGCGCTCACGGGATATGCTCCGCCTGATCTGGTGTCGGTCATCTACCCCCACCGCGGTCTTTCCATGCGCCCGAGCGACAACAGAAGGTTCCTGCTCCATCAGCAGAAGTTCTCGGAAAAAGGGAATGACGGAGGCGGCGGGGACGGGCCGTCGGTGGCTGTCCGCCAGCTCTTCCAGAACCGGGCCTATTACAACCCGTCGCTCATGACCGGCTCCGACGGCAAGGCCTCGATCAAGTTTAAATTGCCCGACAATCTGACCCAGTGGCGCATCATGGCCGTGGCGGTTACCAAGGACGACCGGTTCGGCGACGGCAAGGCGCCCGTGACGGTCTCTCTGCCCCTCGTGAGCCGTCCGGTATTGCCGCGTTTCACGAGACTCGGCGACAGCTTCAAGGCCGGCGTCACGATCCAGGTCTCCGGTGACGTTGCCGGCGAGGTCACGGTCTCGGCGTCACTTCCCGAGAAAAACAGTGTCATCCTGTTCACGGGCCAGGATGTCAATGCGAAGGCCACGGTGCCGGTGAAGCCCGGTGAGACGAAGAAGGTTCTCTTCCCCTATATCGCCAGGACCCCGGGGAATGCTCCGCTCAAGTTCATTACGCACTTTGAAGGCAAGGACAAAGACGGCAAGGCAGTAACCCACGACGATGCCGTGCAGATGACGCTCGCGGTCCAGGACCTTCCTCCAACGGAGACCACGGTGGCCGTGGGAGAAACGGACAAGGAGAGCCTGGAAAAACTGAACGTCCCATCCGCGGGCATCCGTCCCGACTCGGGCGGGCTTTCGATCTCGCTGGCAAGCACGGCCCTGGCACAGCTCGACGAGGGCGCCCGGTATCTCGTGTCCTATCCCTACGGGTGCCTGGAGCAGCGGACGAGCCTTCTGCTTCCGCTCATGGAACTGCAGGAACTGTCAAAGACGTTCAAATTCGATCTGCAGGCCTCGAAGCCCGTCCCCGAGGTGATCAAGGCCAACCTGGCCCTGGTGCTGACGCTTCAGCATTCCGACGGCGGGTTCAGGTACTGGTCATCGAGCCGCGAATCGGACCGCTGGCTCTCGCCGTACGTGGCGAAGCTTCTGGCGCGGGCAGAGGAACTTCACTACGACGTGCCGAAGGAGGCAAAGGAAAAACTCGGCGCTTATCTTAAAAACAGCCTCAAGGACATTCCCTGGTACATGCGCCTCTGTTCATGGAGATGTATCGCGTACTACCGTCTGAACATCCTCACCGGCATGCGTTACCTGGGCCTGTCCGATGAGTCCTACTACCAGGACATTTACAGCCGCAGGAAGGAACTGGGCCTTGACGGTACGGTCAAGCTGGCCTGGCTCCTGTCCCAGCTTCCCTCGTGGAAGGAGCAGTCCTCGGTCCTGTTCGAAGAGATCAAAAAAGGCATGTTCATCACCGCTGCCACGGCCCATATCGAAGATAGGGCGGACCTGCCGGCATCGTGGGGCTGGATGGACTCGGCCGTGATCAGGACGAGCCAGGCCCTGGACGTGTTCCTGATCCGCGAGCCGAACAATCCCTTTGTGGCGAAGATGGCCCGGTATATCCTGAACGCCCGCAAGAACGGCCGCTGGCGGTACACTTACGAGAACGCCGCGGCCCTTGACGCCCTCTTGATGGTGCTCAAGAAAAAGGAGAACGTGGAGCCCGATTATACGGCCACGGTGCTCCTGGCCGGCAGGAAGGTGCTCGAGGCCGAGCGGAAAGGCTATGATACGAAATTGGTGGAAGGCCGCGTAGAGGCAAAGGACCTGCCCGTGGGCATGTCGGACCTTGCAATCAAAAAGAAAGGCAAGGGATCGCTCTATTATACGCTGCGGTACTCCTATAAGCTCCGCGGGCCTCAGCCGCCGCGACAGGAAGGGTTCTACGTTGAGAGAAAGATCACCCGCTTCGATCCTGCAAGGGCCACGACGGCTGAAAAAGAATCCTTGAAGGAAATCCCGCTCGGCCAGGTTGCTATAGTAGAGCTCACCGTCATCGTGCCCCAGGCCGCATACCGCTTTGTGGTGGATGATCCTCTGCCGGCAGGTCTGGAGCCCATTGACACGAGCCTCAAGACAACGTCAAGGCGCTATGAGACCGACGAGGAAGAGCAGGGGAGGGGCCGCGACGAATACGGGTGGTCCTACAGCTATAACCCCTTTAACCACGTGGAACGTCATGACGACAGCGTGAAGCTCTTCGCCGACGAGATCGAGGCCGGCGTGTACCATTACAAGTACATGGCCCGCGCCACGACGCCGGGAGTGTTCGAGCTCCCCGGCGCCACGGCCACGCTCATGTACGAGCCCGAGCAGTTCGGCCGCAGCGCGGAGGGCACGTTCAAGGTGACGGAGTAGGGGTCACGCCACGGCGTGATGTGGCTGCCCAATTGCGGAATTGAAACAGTCCTTCCTTCCTCTCCCTTCGGGGAGAGGACAGAGGTGAGGGGGGAGTTGCAATTCAGCCTGCGGGCAGACATGCGCTCGCAAATGGACATTTCTATTTTGGCTTGACAACCAAAACATTTCGCCTTGATTTTACAGACGCATTTCATATATAATTTACATAGCTTCATTGAGCGGAGAAGGGATGGGGCATCAGGACAAGCTGATTGAGCGTATATTGGATGGTACCTCCGATGCGAACATTTCTTTTCATGAAATGTGCCGGTTACTCCGGAGCCTGGGCTTTCAGGAGCGCGTTCGCGGCAGCCATCATATTTTTACGCGACAAGATGTTGCGGAGATTTTGAATGTACAACCCAAGGGCGCCAAGGCCAAGCCGTATCAGGTAAAGCAAATACGCAGCGTAATCGTAAAATATAAATTGCGGGGTGAAAGGAATGATTAAATACGAGGTAATTATTTATTGGAGCAACGAAGATCAGGCCTTTATCGCGGAGGTCCCTGAATTACCGGGGTGCGCGGCGGACGGGGCAACGTACCAGGAAGCCCTGTCCAATCTCGAAGTGGTGATCCAAGAATGGATCGAAGCGGCCAAGGAGATGGGCAGGCCCATTCCCGAGCCCAGAGGCCGGCTGGCGTTTGCGTAGCGCAGGGGCGGCTATCGCATTATCTTCATCCCTTTCATAGCGCATCGCAAAACCCGTCGTGTGTCTGAAAAACGGGCCTCCCTCATTAAATTACCGTATCAAAGCATACCATTTTTCCGTGTTCAACGAATTCGTCAATCACAAGCCCAGGCCTTTCATGCCCGTCGAAGTTGTTGGGTAGGACGATTCTGCCGGGGTCACGGAGACACACATGGCGGCAAGGCAGATGGATCGAGAATCCGTCAACGCACATTTGAAGAGTAAATGAAAAGGCATGGTTCGTCCCGCTTCGGGCGCCGTGCCTTTTCTGTTTTGTTCAGCGCTCTTGCATCAGGTTCTCGACATATATCCTGGATGAGCTGGAGGCATCATGGCATACAACAAAGACAGGACAAAGTGGATGAAATGACGCTTGCGCTCCTGTATCTTGTCATGGAGAAAAGCAAAGAGGGCACAAGGGCGTGGAAGGGGTTCGACCGGGACACGATGGACCGGCTGCACGAGAAGGGGTACATCAGCGACCCGAAGAGCAAGGCGAAGTCGGTTGCCCTTTCAGATGAAGGCGCGCGGCCGGCGGAGGAGTTGTTCAAGAAGCATTTTTCAGTGTGATGACGGAATCCCTGCTCGGCGTGATCGCTGATCGGCAGTGGGCGTGAATCGGCAGAGGAAGGGCGGGGAATGGCGATTTTCAAGCCTGGCCCCAAGAGCATGTAAGTACACATGATTTTGATATTGCAAACAACCGGAATTTGCTTTAAAATTGATTTAGATTCCGCATGATTTAGATTCCGCATAAATGGAGGTATGTCAATGTCATACAAAGGTGTCGTTAAAGACAATGTTGTGATACTGGAAAAAAGCACCAACCTTCACGACGGCACTCACGTCATAGTGATTCCCGAGGAAGAATTAAAAGAGAAGCCCGATTTTGACGCTGATCCGTTCTTGAATGTCGATGCCTGGGCTCCTACGCCCCCCCCGGATGCACCACGGGATCTGGCGAGCAGACATGATTTTTATCTCTACGGAAAGCAGAGATAATGGAGAGGGGGACCGCCGTTTTCGTAGATTCAGTCGGTTGGATAGCGCTTGTCCACCGCGGCGATGAAGGGATCGCCAGGGCGTTGACATCAGATCATCATTTTAAACAGGCAGGTTTTGAGAAACTGATGTAAAAAGTCGCCGTCTGTATTTTTCCATTATGCGATTTTATCCTCCGAAAGATGTTTGGTAAACCCCGTTGTTGCACCATGTCGTCGGAGATCACGGTGTTTGGTCGTCCCAACTCAAGTCAATAACGTTCTTCAACGAGGCTTGCGGAAACTCATTTTTCGTGAACTCCAGAATGTTTGGCAAAAAGTGCGCTTGGTACTGTATCGATGCGGTTAAACCGATTCTGCTCCAATGAGTTTCTGCAACAACGGGGTAAAGACATGCACGAAGGCGCGGGAAAAGCTGACGCGCTTCAGGAAAAAGGCTGAATCCTTCAAGGCTAAATACAATCTGAAAACACGGCTCGCGGAAAGACACCGAGAGTTGACCCGGGCCAAGACATAGGCATCGAAAGGCATGGTATGATCGAAGCAGGTTACCATGCCTCTATTTTTTTCACTTTGCGAGCTTGGCGGCTTTGCGCGAGATAATATGTGGGCGTGGAAGGGGTTCGACTGGGACACGATGAACCGGCTGCACGAGAAGGGGTACATCAGCGATCCGAAGAGCAAGGCGAAGTCGGTCGCCGTTTCCGAGGAGGGAGCGCGGCTGGCAGAGGAGTTGTTTAAGAAGTATTTTGCGATGTGATGCGGGGTGCTTTGCTCAGCTAATTGCTGACCGTTAAAATAAAATTTCATGTAAGGATGCAGAGTTTAATAAGGAAACATCAAGAAAGTACAAGGTATGCGAAATAACCGTTCTTGAAAATATCTTTTAGACGATGAACGATCCAGCTGGCGGGTTATCATGCGATAAGATCATTGCGCGCCTTGCCGATTACGTAAAAATGGAGGTGCGTATAGATGATCTCGATGCTGATAAAATCGAAAGCCTTGGCGAAGAACTCTTTTATTCTTGGTACAGCCACCATGAGTACGTTATCGGTTCGAACGAACTCGGCTCTTTAATTCTCGGAGTCACAGTACCAGCTTCGCTTTCAAAGTTCGTTCGTGAGGCAAAAGACTGCTATGCGTTTCAGCAATATAATGCAGCCTATGGACTTTGCAGAATCATTATTGAAGCAAGCGTACGCGACATCTGCTTCAAGAAACTGCTGCTCCCAGAAGGTGCAGATAATGCTATCTACACTAATAAATATTGGTGGCGGGAACTTAGCGGTAAAGTCTCAAGCGGCGTGTTGAAGGATCGTCTTGACGGGCTCTATGACGAGCTATGCACATTGATCCACGGGCGAAAGACAGTTACACGGGAAGAAGCCCGCCATGCCTTCGGGGAGACGCTGAAACTCATTCAGGATCTCTATACGCAGCATGGTTTGTGACGGGAAATGAGAAAAGATGCAAGAACGTAAAGATGATATTGCAATCTTTTAAATAATCGTACCAGTAGAAAATAGATGAAAAGCCTCTCTTAGTATAAGTTTGCCGTCAGGAGGAGATGTAACATGAAAAAATGTCCCTTTTGCGCCGAGGAGATTCAAGAAGAGGCGATAAAATGTAAACATTGCGGTGAATGGTTAAGGGAAAAGGGTAAACCTATCGCTGAAGTACCGGCACCGCCCCCCACACTTACTCTGCAAATTCAAAACTATCTGTTCCAGCAAAACCTCCCCTTGAATTAAAAGATATAAGCTCACGAAGGTTGATTACTCGTGTAGTATTGATACCCATTGCTGTAATCCTAATGGACTTCAGCTTAAAATTTGTCTTTTGGGATTTTATCAAAGAAATTACTGAAAATCAGTGGAATGCTATGGTATATTTTTTCTATTTTTCCTTGGGGATCTGGATAGCAGATTATATTTACAGATTTAAAAAATTTGCTTTAATCACAGTTCTTTCAATTTTCACTTTATTTGCTTTAAAATATTTCCTCATTAGCATATACAAACCCGCTTTGGTTAATTTGGTGATGGTAAATACCATTGCAGAGGTAGTCCCCAAAGCCCTGATCATACTATAAGCAAGGGATCACGAATGATTCCCGTCGGCACAAATCTCGAACTTAAAAAACTCCCCACAGCCACCCTTGCCATCATCGGGGTCAACATCCTTGTGTTTGCTGTCGAGGCGATGCTGCCTTCCCGCAGCCTGGAGTGGGTGTTCCAGCACTTCGCCTTCAGCGCGTATACGAAGAACCCCTTTTCTCCCATCACCGCCATGTTCCTGCACGGCGATATTTTCCATATTGTCGGCAACATGCTCTTTCTCTGGATTTTCGGCGGGCCGGTGGAGAACCGCGTCGGGACAAAGGCATTTATTGTTTACTATTTCGGCGCCGGGCTCTGGTCAAAGGCTCTCTGGGTGATCATGACGCTTGTTGCTGATCCGTTGTCTACGGCTCCTGTTATCGGCGCTTCCGGCGCCATCTCGGGCATGATCGCTCTTTACCTCTACCGCTGCTTCCACTCAAAACTCAAAATGGTCCTTGACCCCCTGTTCTTCCCTTTTAAGATCAATATCCCCGCGGCGCCGATCATTATCTTCTGGTTTTACCTGGACGTCAGACACGGCATCGCCTCCCTCTCTCAACCCGCAGGCGTGGCCTACTGGGGGCATGTAGGCGGATTTTTGTTCGGCCTTGCCGTGGGCCGCGTTAAAAAGTACGGACACGAGGGGCGGTTGGAGCATCTCAGGGATGCCATATTGAAAAAGCTCGAAGGTGGCGGGGGATGGCAGGCGGCGGAAAAGGAACTGCTCAAACTTCTCCGAATCGCGCCCAGGGACGCCGAGGTGCATCATGAGTTGGCGCGGCTGTATGCGGACAAAGATCAATCGTCAAAGGCGGAGGAACGTTACCAGTTCGCGATTCAGCAGTATTTTCTGGCCAATCCGCTCCACGGCGCCTTCGCCGTGCTTGAGCATTTCGACGCCCTCAAAAGGCCGATGGCCGTCCATTATCACCTGAAGGCCGCTGAAGTGCTTGCGTCTAATTCTTTTGCAGAAGACGCTTACCGGGCGCTCCTGCCCGTGATAAAGGTCATGAATGACAGAAGCGCGCTCATGGAACGGGCCATGGCCCTTTTCATCAAGCTCAGTCGGCATCTGGACAAAAAAGAGGAAGCAGGCGAGTCGACACGGATGTTTCAAGAGAATTTTCCCGGCAGTAAATACGGCGAGGAAATCAGAAAGGCGCTCGCCATGAAGCCGGGTGAACTGTTCCCCAAAAAGGCTTCCCCGCCGACGGCGCACGTAAAGAAAGAGCTTCTGGATGAGGACGATGAAGGGCCTCAGAACACGGTGCTGCGCACGCTCGGCTTTAGCGCGGGAATAATCAGCGACCCCCTGTTTCTGCTCGTCTGGATATTGACGACCTGTATTTATGAATTCGGGCTGATTATGACAGGAGCGTCGGAAGAGCGTATCTGGCAGATGCAGATATATGTTTTTCTGTTTGCCTTCGCCGTCACCGCGGTCTTCCGGACGAACTGGCTCGGCCTTTTCAGCCATGCAAGCAGGCGGTCAGAGGAAACGGCGCGGGAGGAAGTGGACGTCTCCATGACCTATAACCGGGCAGTGCTTGCGGAGTGGGGCGAAGATTACCCAAAGGCCGCGGAGCTTTATGAAAAGGTGTTGGCGAAGGAGCCGGATAACGTTCAGGCGCGCTTTAACCTTGCCCGCATCTATCATCACCGGCTGACAGATATGAACAACGCCTTGCGGCAATATCGAAAGCTCATTGAGCTCCTGCCGCCGGAGCACCCCTTTCATCGTGACGCGCAGGATGTGATACAAAACTCCATATCCGCGAAGAAGGCGACTCAAAAAAATTAAAAAACTTTTATAATGCGACACAGGGACGGTCCGGGGAAATTGTTCCCCGTGCGGCATAATGGTGTTGATCTCACTTATTAACAGTCTTATAATTGTAACGACATGATTTTGGGAAATCCCTCCTAACCTCCCTTTTCCAAAGGGAGGAATTATCCCCTCTTTGGAAAAGAGGGATTGAGTCTAAGTTTGAGTCAGTCCTGGCACCGGCAAGCGAAAAAAGGGGATATGCCCCCTCATATTTAGGCAATCAATTCTATGCTTAAGAAATACCGCGTCATATTCATCTCTCTTGTTTCACTGACACTGCTGCTTGTGCTCACCGCAGCAGCGTTCTATCTCTCGGTGCGTTCTGGGGCGCAGAAGACGCCGATCCGTCATGTCGACCTGAAACCCTTCCACTCCCTCAAGATCATTGACCGCAGCGGCGCGCTCCTCCAGGAAGTACGATGCAGGGACGGCAGGAGCTCGCCCGTCAGGCTCAAGAACATCTCTCCCCATTTTATCCGGGCCGTCATCGCCACGGAAGACCGCAGGTTTTACGAGCATGGCGGCGTGGACTGGCGTGCAGTGGTGCGCGCCCTGACAATGAATATCTTCACCGGCCACCGCCGGTCAGGCGCCTCGACCATCACGCTCCAGCTTGCCAAGATGCTGGAACCCGGCAAGCGTACGTTCCGGAAAAAAATCGGCGAGGTAAAGCTCGCGTACCGGATCGAGGCCGGGATGAGCAAGGAGGAAATTCTCGAACAGTACCTGAGCCGCCTGCCCTTCGGCAACCAGCTCTTCGGCGTGGAGAGCGCTTCGCAGACTTATTTTAGAAAGCGAGCTGCCGATCTTTCTCTGGCCCAGGCGACATTTCTTGCCGCTCTACCGAATGCGCCGTCGGAGCTGAATCCGTACAATAATCCCAAAATCGGCACAGCGAGGCAGATATTCATCCTCAAGAGGATGGAAAGCCTGAGATATATCACTCCTGAATCCGGCCGGCTGGCACTGAAAGAAAGATTAGAGATACAGAAACCTCTGCGTCCGAGAACTGCGCCTCATTTCATCCAGAGGCTGCTCGCTTCAGTGGCGCAGGACGTGACGCTCGTCAAAACGACGCTCGACGCCCGTCTTCAGGAATCCGTAGAGCACCAGATCAAAGACGTTATCCGGGAACTCAAGGGGAGAGTGGTTACGAACGCCGCTGTTCTGGTCCTGAACAATCATACGGGAGAGGTGCTGGCCTATGCAGGCTCCGCGGATTTTGAAAGTGCCGATAACGAAGGCCAGAACGACGGGGTACAGGCGCTCCGGCAGCCCGGCTCAGCGCTCAAACCGTTTATTTACGGTCTTGCCCTTGAGCGGGGCATGACGCCGGCCACAGTCATTGAGGACCTGGAAGTCCACTTTGCAACGCCCGTGGGCGATTTTTCTCCCCGGAACTACAGCAAGCAGTTCCACGGCCCGGTGCGCCTGCGGGAGGCGCTGGCAAATTCCCTGAATGTGCCCGCGGTGCGCGTGACATCGGAGCTGGGGCCTGATGCGGTGCTGGAACGGCTGCGGGAGTTCGGGTTCGATTCCCTTGATGCCGATGCCGAGCATTATGGTGTGGGACTTGCCCTCGGCGACGGAGAGGTTTCGCTGTACGAGCTGACACGAGCGTATATGTTTCTGGCGCGGGGAGGAATCCCGATACAGTCCAAGGAAATTATCAAAACCCAAATTTCTGCCACGGAGTCGGGTCGGCAAGGAAAAAAACCTGAAGCAGTTGAAAAACGAAACACCCTGCTCGCCACGAAGGCACAAAGGCGCGAAGGGGAGCGAGAAACGGGAAAAGATTTATCAAATATGCGCATTTCCACATCTGAAGCGGTATACCTCATCACGGATATCTTGAAGGACCCCTACGCCCGGGCAACGGAGTTCGGAACGGACTCGGTGCTTCGCATGCCTTTCTCCTGTGCCGTCAAGACCGGCACGTCCCGGAACTACCGTGACAACTGGGCCGTGGGTTACACCCGCGACTACACCGTGGGCGTATGGGCGGGGAATTTCAACGGTGTTCCCATGCAGCAGGTTGCGGGCGTAACGGGCGCGGGGCCGCTTTTCCGGCGGGTGATGGTGCTGCTTCACGACAGAAAAGAGCCGCGAGACTTTGATCGCCCGAAGGGCCTCGTCGAAGTTGAAGTCTGTGCCCTGTCGGGAAAGAGGCGGGGACCCGCCTGCCCTCAGGGAGTGAAGGAGCTTTTCCTGCTCCAGGATATCGAGGGCAAGGCAATGGAACCCTGCGACATGCACCGCAAGCTCACGGTCCATGCCGCTTCGGGGGCAGTCGCCCTCAGTGCGCAGAATGGCGATGAAGTGGAAGAGCGGATCTTCGAAGACCTGCCGCCGATTTACGAACCCTGGCAGAGGGAGACAGGCAGACCTGCGGTGCCGAGGGAACGTTCGCTGCATGCACGCAGCGCCGCCTTTGAGGTCATCCGCCCGGCGAAGGGCGCTGTGTACAAACGGCCCCTTGACCTCGCGCCCGAGTATCAGACAATTCGCTTCGAAGCGGTAGGCTCTCCCGCAGGGTCGACCGTGGTCTGGTCTTTGAACGGATCGGAAATCGGGCGCACCGTCAGTCCCCATTTCCTGGACTGGCGCGCACAGGCGGGTGAGTACAGGCTCAGGGCCGACGCGGCCGGGGCCTATGATGAGGTCCGGTTCATCGTAGAGTAGCGTCTCCGTTGCCGCGCAGGTATTCCTTCAGTTACGGGGGCAGCAGCCCTTTCGCTCATTTATCCCCGTCACGGAAGGATTACGCCGCGCATAACTTTTCCCTTGCATTTCCGCTTCCAGTATGTTAAAAAGAATCAACACACTCTGGGAAACTTCTTAGAGAGTGGGCAGGAGCTTTTGCCCACTCTTTTTATTTGGGAGAAACAGTGTCGGACGTTGTCGAGGACATACGGCGGCTGCTCGATCCTATCCTCGGGTCTCTCGGACTCTCCCTCTGGGATATTGAGTTCAAGAAAGAGGGGCCGAGGCGGATCCTCAGGGTCACTATCGACCGGGAGTCCGGCGTCAGCCTTGGAGACTGTGAAGCCGTGAGCCGCGACCTCGGGGCGGCGCTGGATGTGGAAGATGCCGTTTCCAGCTCCTACACCCTTGAAGTTTCGTCTCCGGGACTTGACAGGACGCTCTTCAAACCCGAGCATTTTGTCCGTTTTGCAGGGAAGATGATCAGGATAAAAACGTACCAGTCCATTGACGGCCAGAAGGTCTTCCGGGGGAGGCTGCTGGGCGCCGGCGAAACCACGGTGAGACTTGAGCCGGAAAAAGGGGGCGTGCTGGAAATTCCCTTTCAGGAGATTTCCAAAGCGTCATTAGAGGTTGAGTTATAGACACAGGATATTCGTACACCGATGAACGCTGCCCGTATCGGTGTTCATACTGAAGTTTTAAGTTCAGGAGGCGAAGGAATGAGTCAGGAATTGATTCAGGTCATTGAACAGATCAGCAAGGAAAAAGGCATCGCGAAGGAGATGGTGATCGAGGCCGTGGAATCGGCCCTCGTGACCGCCGCCAAGAAGAAATTCGGCGCGCAGCGCATCGCCGTGCGCGTCGATCCCAAGCGGGGCGACATCACCATGTATGCCTATAGAAAGGTCGTCCCCACGGTCACGAATGCCGAAGAAGAGATCACCCTCGAGGAGGCACAGACCCTCTACCCGGAGGCCCAACTCGACGGTGAAGTCCCCCTGGAGGTTGAGTTCCAGGGCTTTGGGAGGATCGCGGCCCAGACGGCGCGCCAGGTCATTGTCCAGAAAGTCCGCGAGGCCGAGCGTGACGTGGTGCTCAAGGAATTCAACGACAAGATCGGACAGCTCGTGAACGGCATCGTGCTCCGCCATGAGAAGGGCGCTTACTTTGTGGACCTGGGCAAGACCGAGGCGGTGCTCCCGGCGCGGGAGCAGGTCCCGCGCGAAAGCTACCGCAGGGGCGACCGTGTAAGGGCATTGGTGCTCGAGGTCCGGGACACCTCCAAGGGGCCGCAGGTGGTCATCTCCCGCAGTCATCCTGATTTTGTCGGACGGCTGTTCGAGATGGAAGTGCCGGAGATCTACGAGAATATCGTCGAGGTCAAGGTGGTGGTGCGCGAACCGGGCGACCGCACCAAGATCGCCGTTAAATCCAAGGATTCCCAGGTGGACCCCGTGGGCGCATGCGTGGGCATGAAGGGCTCGCGGGTGCAGGCCGTGGTGCGCGAGCTCCGGGGCGAGAAGATCGACATCATTCCCTGGTCCGAGGACCCGCGTGTGTTCATTGCCAAAGCTCTCAGCCCTGCGGTCGTGGAAAAGGTGGGCGTGACGGAAGAGGACAGATCGGCGCTGGCTGTGGTGGCCGATTCCCAGCTTTCCCTTGCCATCGGTAAAAAAGGCCAGAACGTGCGGCTTGCCGCAAAGCTCACGGGCTGGAGGATCGACATCCTGAGCGAGTCCGAGTACGAGCAGGAGCGCCAGAAGGAGCGAGAGCAGGAGATCGAGGCGGCCATTGTCGAGGAGACGCGCAAGCTGGCCGAGGAAACCGTGGCGGCCGAGTCCCTGGAAGCGGAGTTCGCGGGAGCCGCGGCGAAAGCCGTTGAGGCGTCCGCCGAGCCGTTCGATGCATCCGCCGCCAAGCCCGACCTTACAAATATCGAAGGGGTGGGCCCCAGGACCGCCGAGCAGCTGCAGGAGGCGGGGTATGACACTATTGAGAAGATAGGGGCCATGACGGAACAGGAGATCATGGCGATCCAGGGGATCGGCGAGAAAACGGCGCAAAAAATACTCGCATCCGCCCGGGCCATCCTCGGGTGGTAACCGGTTCGGTCTTCGCGGACGACAGCCATGGGACACCAGCCTGAAAGAACCTGCACCGGCTGCAGGGGCGCATTCTCGAAGAGCGAACTGATACGCCTCGTCGCGGGACCAACGGGAGTGGCCGTGGATTACCGTGAGAAACTTCCCGGCCGGGGCGCTTATGTCTGCCCGCGCGCGGAATGCATCCGGAAGGCCCTTGCCAAGGGAGGGCTCTCGCGTTTCCTGCGAAGCGCCGGTCCGCCGCCGACGCCCGTTGAATTGACGGACAGGGTGAGGGCGGCGGTCGTTGAAAAGATAAAGTCTCTCATCGTCATGGCGGCCAAGGCAGGCATGCTGGCATCGGGTTATTCCGCGGTCCGTGACGGCATAGAGAAAGGGAAGGTCTCGACCCTCATTTTTGCCGCTGACATCGCGGAGGGGACGAAGGAAAAAGTGGAACTGCTGGACGCCGCACGGGGGATGCCGCGCGAAACGTTGTTCACCAGAGATGAACTGGGCCGCATGCTCGGCCGCGAACTGGTGGGTGTTGTGGGGATCGAGGAGAAAGGCTTCGCCGATGCGGTGCGGCGGGAGTCCCTTCGATTAAAAAGCTTGATAAATAGCGCATGGTAGAGTAGAATAACGCACGAGGTTTACACTACCTTTCGGGGGTATTTGATTTTTATGACCGTAATCAGGGTACATGAGCTGGCCAAAAAAATGGGGATCGAGAGCAAGGATATCGTTTCCGTGCTCGAGAGGATGGGCATCAAGGGCAAAACCCCTACGAGCGGTCTGGACGATAAAGAAGCCAAGTCTCTGATCGAAAAGCTCAAGGCCGCACGCAAGGAAAAAGAGAAGGTCAAGGCGGTCCCGACCGATGCCTCCCCCAGCAAGGACGATCGGATGAAAAAGGCCGCGGCGCTGATCGGGAAGTTTTCCGCAACATTGGAAAAGCCGGGCGCGAAACCCAAGCCTGCTCCTCCGGTGATCCCCCCTCCGTCTCAGCAGGCCGCAGCGCCGCGACCGGAAACAACGCCGGCTCAGCCGGTGAAAGAAGCGCCGAAGGCGGCACAGCCTGCTCCCCGGCCCGAGGGGGGACGCCCGTTCCCTGCACGGCGGGGTGAACGGCCCGCTCCGCGCGGTGACGGCAGGAACCAGGCGCCTCAGCGCGCGGGAGAGCCCTTCAGGCGAGAAGGCTTCAACATAATACCCGTGCTTCAACCGCAGCCGGGGATGCCCCCCGCGCCGACAGCGGGAAAACCGGCGCGAAAAAAATGGCAGAAGAAGCATGAGGAGCGGGGACGGACGGAAGACCGGGATTTTCGGGAAAAACCGTCGTTCAAAAAGCTCCCCGATCTCAAGACGCTCCCCCTGGACAGGCGGTCGCATAAGAAAGACGCGGCATACGCGCAGCATACGGACGTTGCCGAGATCACCAAGCCGAGAAGAAAAGTCGTCAAGATCCAGGAAGGCGGTACCATCAAGGATTTCGCCGAGCTTATGGGCCAGAAGGTCGGCGACGTGATCAAGAAGCTGATGAGCATGGGCATTATGGCCACCCAGAATCAGACCGTCGACACGGACGCGGCCATGCTCCTTGCCGAGGAGTACGGGGTCAAAGCCGAGGTGGCCAGCATCGAGAGCGCCGAGGATATCCTCGAGGAAAAGGCCGATACGGCCGAAGTCCGGGTGGCGAGGCCGCCGGTCGTCACGATCATGGGGCACGTGGACCACGGCAAGACGTCGCTTCTCGATGCCATCCGCGAGACGAATGTGGTGGCGAAAGAGGCCGGCGGTATCACGCAGCACATCGGCGCATACCAGGTAAGCCTCAAAGGCCGCGACATTACGTTCCTCGATACGCCCGGTCACGAGGCATTTACGGCCATGCGAGCGCGCGGCGCCCAGGTGACGGACACCGTGGTGCTTGTCGTAGCGGCGGACGACGGTGTGATGCCGCAGACCCGCGAGGCCATAAACCACGCCAAAGCAGCGGGCGTACCCATTATTGTGGCCATCAACAAGATCGACAAGCCTGACTCCAAGCCGGACCGGGTGAAGCAGGAACTGTCCGACCTCGGATTGATCCCGGAAGCGTGGGGCGGTCAGACCATATTCTGTGAGGTCTCGGCTAAGAAACGGATCGGCATCGAGCACTTGCTCGAAATGATACTCATCCAGGCGGACGTGCTCGAACTGAAGTCCAACATTGACAAGATGTCACGCGGCACGATCGTCGAGGCCAAGCTTGACAGGGGCCGGGGCCCTGTTGCCACGGTGCTCGTGCAGTCCGGCACCCTCAAGGTCGGGGACATATTCGTGACGGGCGTCCAGTTCGGCAAGGTCAGGGCGCTCATCAACGACAAGGGCGAACGCGTGGAGTTTGCAGGACCGTCCGTTCCCGTGGAAGTGATCGGCTTCTCCGGCGTGCCCCAGGCCGGCGAGCGGTTCGTGGTCGTCGAGGAGGAGCGCAAGGCCAGACAGGTCGCCGAGTTCCGGATGCACAAACAGCGGTCGGCCGAAATGGCCGCTATGAAGAAAGTCACCCTCGAGGACCTCCATACCCAGATCCAGGAAGGCGTGGTCAAGGAGCTCAATATCATCCTCAAGGCCGACGTGCAGGGTTCGGCCCAGGCGATTGTGGAGGCCCTGGAAAAGCTTTCCACGGCGGCAGTGAAACTCAAGGTCATTCACAGCTCGGTAGGCGCCATTACCGAAACGGACGTGATGCTTGCCGCCGCGTCGAATGCCATCATCATCGGCTTCAGCGTTCGGCCCGAACCCAAGGCGTCTGACCTTGCACAGCGCGAGGGCGTGGACGTCAGGCTCTATAACATCATTTACAACGCCATCGACGATATCAAGGCAGCCATGGAAGGCCTCCTGGAGCCCACGCTCAAGGAAAAGAGCCTGGGCCGCGCCGAGGTTCGCCAGACCTTCCATGTGTCCAAGGTCGGCACCATAGCAGGATGCTATGTGCTCGACGGCGTCATCACCCGGCAGGCCGACGGCGTGAGGGTGATCCGGGACAACGTGCTTGTCTACGAGGGCAAACTCCATTCCCTCAAGCGGTTCAAGGACGACGTGCGCGAGGTCCAGGCGGGATACGAGTGCGGACTCGGCGTCGAGAACTTCAACGACATCAAGGTGGGGGACATCGTCGAGGCCTACGTGGTTGAAAGGGTAGCGGCAAAGCTTTAGAAGCAAATTCTAAATTCAAAGTCCGAAATCTTAACCGGACAAGCCGGAACCAAATATGCCACAAAGGCGCCCCCGATAGAATCTTTCGAGGGCAGGCTCCGGCACGAAGAAAGCAATGCATAAGTCAAATTTCAAAATGCAAATTGCAAAATTG
>ERZ1292625.2095-Hain-H41-01um-R1-2095-length-19790-cov-9_pt1 | contig 19790 bp, 20 predicted proteins | sample MGYA00564400_ERZ1292625 | MGnify/ENA primary metagenome ERZ1292625 (study PRJEB36523, sample SAMEA6512639) | groundwater metagenome | collected 2019-01-08 | study: AquaDiva: Metagenomics assemblies of 32 groundwater samples
AGCCCTGTCTGTGCGACTTGCCTCGATCATTGGCCTGCTGACAGCTGGACTGTTGTTGTGCGCGCCTTGGAGTCTGGCCGGCACTATCAGGGTCGATCTGGGGGTCGAGCAGGGCCCGATGAACCATCGAGCCAACGGGTATCTGGTCAGCATCGAACCGACAGACCCGCCGATGGAGCTGATTCTTCCGTTGAAGCCCACCAGTTTTCGCGGAAACACCGGATATGTGTTGAGTAACTATGACCGGCTCAAACAGGCCGGGGTGACGGAGTTTCAGCTGACCCTCGGACTGGTCTTCGAGCATCGCGCCCTGCAGATTTTTGATATCAATCAGATCGGTCTCGACGGGAACTATAAGCCCTGGCTGGCGCATGTGGATCATGTGATCGATCAGGTGCTGCAGCGACAACTGTCGGTCCTCTGGGATATCTACAATGAACCCGATCTTGCGGCCGTTCCTCTCAATGACAGCGAACGACTCAAAGAAGGCTGGCGGCTGGCCTATCAGCGCATCAAGCAGCGGATTCCCGGTGCGCAGATCGTCGGGCCGAGCGTGAGTCGATACCGGTTACTCAAGTCCTTTCTGGAGTGGAGTGATTCACAGGGGGTCTTTCCCGATGTCGTAGCCTATCATGAATATGCGGATCCATCGGATGCCATCAGGTACGTGAATGATTTGCGCGACTACTTGAAGGCTCACGGTCTGGCGCGGCCGATTTCAGTGAACGAGATCCTGGGGCAGGAATCCTGGACGAGTGCCGGTTATACAGTGGGAGTAATTGCCGCCTATGAGCGGGCGGACATCCTCAGCGCGATGCGTTCCTGTTGGCCTGATCCTCAGGACATGAGCCGGAGCTACGTGGAGAATACCTGCGATAACCCTACGCTGGACGGGTTGTTGTATGTCGATCGGAAGCAGAAACGGCCGGGATGGCACATCTACAAGACCTATGCGGAGATGGAGGGTGTCCGGCTGTACACGATGACGGATAGTCCCAAGCTCCATGCCCTCGCCGCGCTGGATAAGACCGCCGGCACGTTACGACTCTTGTTGGGCAAATACGAGGACGATTCGCCTGGCGAAACGAAAGTCGTGCTGAAGAATATCGGGCGTCTGTTTTCCTCGCAGCGCAGCGGGACGGTGCATCTCTGCGCTGAACAAATACCAGATGTGGGGTCCGGTCCTCTCGAGGCGCCTGTTGTCACTCTCGATCGTGTTCTCTCCGTGGAAAATGATGAGCTCTCGTTCACACTGCCTCAGTTCTATCATTCCGATGCCTATCGGGTCGTCCTGAGCCTCTCCGAACAGTGCCGCGTTTCGCATTGACTGGAACAGCCGACCGACCTCCACAGCGACAGGTCTGCATTCGAGCAGGCCGTCGGCAGACTTCACATAATTACTCCGGCTGAAAATCAGTAGTCGTGGCCTGTCTCGGGATCTTGTTCCATTGAGCCGCAAAACGGCCTGTCGAGGAGGCGGAATAGTGATCTCCGCCTGAGGCACATGAAAGGTCAGCAGTGTGGATGCCGGAAGATGAACGATGTCGGGGCCTGGTCGAGCCTTGCTCGACGGGATACGGGCATACGTGGCATGTGGAGAAACTCCCCGTCTGCGGCTCTTATACGAAGCGTCCGCGCTGGTCGGGATTGGCAACGTGGCATGTGTCGGCTTTCCCCATCCACTGGTAACGATGACGCGCAACATAATCGTACAGCGCATCACGTATGGGGCGTGGAATCAGGATGCCGAGATAGAATAGGGGCCAGAAGCCGGGGAGCTGTCGCACAACTCTCAGCGCGGCCGTGGATTTGGTGTAAACGCGGGCCTGCTCCAGCAGGAGAACGGTCGAAAAGTCCTCGGTCGGAAGCTGCAGTGTATGCAGAATCTGTTGCCCCTGGTCGGATTGAAGGGTGCCGAACTTGAACTTCTCGTGGGGATCGTGATCGATCAGAAAGCTCACCCAGGTATGGCACCAATTGCACACACCATCGAACACAACGACGTGTTCATGCCTGGCCCACTGGTGGGATTTCGGATCAAATTCGCCTGTCATCGGCTGCATTTCCCGCTGAAACGACTGCGGATTCTTCTCTCTACGGATGGAATCACGTGTTTCAGACGACATCACCACCGGCATTGTACCGGTTCATAAACAGGCCGGTCCATCATCTCGATTTCTCTGCTGTGTCGGCGTATGCTTTTGGGGGAAGCGACCCGCAAGTTCTGGCCGGGTGGGTGTATGGCTGTGGCCGAGGAGCGAGGCAACCACGCGCGGACAAGAAAGGTGGGTGCAGCATGAAGGGTACAGGATTTTTCACCGGCCTCGTAGTCGGCATTGTGGCCACCGTTCTGTTGAGTCAGTGGACGATGAGTGCCGCGAGCAAGGAGGCGGGGAGGGCACCCTGTTTGCCGGCCGATATGGTCGCGGATTATGTGCATAGCGTGATCCAGGCCGATCGGGAGTTCTACACCACCGACATCGTGGAGCGGATGCAGTTGCGAGGAATCGTCTTTGCCGCAGAAAACTGGAGAGAGACCTCCAGGCTTCCCCTTCCTGCTCAATTCTTGCTCGAATCGGGACGGCTCGTCGCTCAACAACACAATGGAATTCGATTCCGGCTCATCAGCAATTGGGCGATCAATAAGACGAATCGTCCGGCCACCGACTTCGAGCGGGCCGGTCTGACCGAGATCCTGCTCAATCCCGATCGTCCCCATACCGGTGTGACGACCGAGGGGGGCAGACCCGTCTTTCAGGCTCTCTACCCGGATAAGGCCCTGTCCCAGACCTGTGTGAGTTGCCACAATGCGCACCCCAACAGTCCAAAGAAAGATTTCAAGCCGCATGACGTGATGGGGGGAATCTTGCTGACCCTTCCGCTTCCCCACTAGCAGGATGCGGAAAAAGTCCGCCAGCGGCGTTCTCGCCTCGCCGGGCGAGAGGATCGGACGCCGGAGTAGGTATTCATGAATAGTCCGGGTTAAGGAGAGACTCTATGCCGGACATCGTCCACGCGCAATTTACGCAGACGAATGCGTATCTCACGCAACTCATCGAGCAATGTGCCCGGATCGACCGGCAAATCGAGAATGGGGAAACGGTCACCATCAACATGAGCGACGGCGACCGATCAGTGTCCCTCACGGTCAGTCGTGACAAGGTCGCCGAGCGTGCCACTCCACCTCAGCGGCCCGCGACGGGAAAGGCTCCGGCGTTGGCCGACAACGACAGTCTCGTGGCGGCTCTCACCAAATCGTTCAGCATCGAAACCGGCCGTCGACTCCGGGGTGAATCTGCGCCGGACACTGGAGTTGCCTGAACCCGCTATGACGTACAAAGGTCCCGAATGGGTTGTGCTCGACGATTGTCGGTATGCGGCATTGGATGGGTTCTTTGTGACGGCCAAGCGCGGCTTCAAGACCGACTTGGCAAGTATTCCACGTTTGTTATGGGGCTTCATCGCGTCATTTGAACTCTCGCTGGTTGCATCGATCGTGCACGATTTGATTTATGGCTCCGCTGGAACCGTGGCCTTGCCTCATGGCGAAGTCATGCCTGCAGACAAGCGCTTCGATCGGAAAGAGGCCGATGACCTGTTTCTGGAATTGATGACGCGAAGCAAGATCGCGTACTGGAAGCGCAACGTCGCCTATCTGGCCGTCCGCGCGTTCGGCGGATCGTCCTGGCGGCAAGGATGAGCGCACGAATCGTGCAATCCGTACGGACGAGCCCCCTCAGAACCTTCCAGGAAGATCTTTCCTCTGATCAGGCTGAATATGTGCACGCCTGTCAGGAGAGGTATCGCCCATGACCACCCAGTATTACACCGCTTCAAGCCTCGACGGATTCATTGCGACCCTAGACGATTCTCTCGACTGGCTCTTTCCCCTTGGCGATATCAACGAGACGGGGTACCCATCGTTCATCAAGGAGGTCGGTGCCTTGGCGATGGGCTCCGCCACCTACGAGTGGATGCTCCGCCACGTCATCAATGTTGCGGGGCGCGAACCGGTCGCCTGGCCTTACCCGCAGCCTACCTGGGTGTTTTCGAGTCGGGGCCTTCCCCTCGTGGAAGGTGCGGACATCCGGTTTGTAAAGGGAGACGTCCGCCCCGTTCATGCTCAGATGAAGGAAGCGGCAGATGGTAAAAACATCTGGCTGGTCGGGGGAGGCGAATTGGTCGGGCAGTTCTATGATGCCGGACTATTGGACGAACTGATCGTACAGGTCGGTTCTGTTACCCTCGGATCAGGCAAGCCGCTTCTGCCTCGCAGGATCACGTCGCCCTCCCTCATCCTTGAGTCGGCCCGCGCGATCAGACCCGGCTTTGCCGAGTTGCGGTACCGCGCCCCGCGTGGGTAGGTCCTCAGGCGCGTGATTAGTCCACGAACGTCCCTCGAACGGAACTGGCTCAATGACTCATTGAGCCAGTGTCGGGGGAGAGGTCGTCGGAGGGGACGTCGCGAATCTGAATCGAGTCGACGCGTTGTTGGGCGAGGACGTCGGAAATGATCACGACCTTGTCCCCGGCTTTGAATTCCTCGCGGTCCTTCAGAATCTTGAACGCCGTCTGCAAAGTCTTTTCCGGGTCCGAACTGAAATCGATCTTGAAGGGGAGGACGCCGCGATTGAGCATCATGGTTCGCCGCGGTTGGCTCATGTTGGTAAAGGCATAGATGTTGGTGGCGAACGGGCGGCAGTTGGCGACGAGATCGGCCATGAGCCCTCGTCTGGTGATCACGACGATGCCTTTGGCCTTGACGCCCTCGGCCAGCTGCACGGCCGCCGCCGCCAGTTGTTGCTTGTTCTCCGCGTTGCGCAAATGTTTCGCAAACTGCAATCCGGGTATCGTTTCGGATTTCAGCGCAATCCTGCGGAGGAATTCGACGCACTTCACGGGATACTTCCCCACCGTGGTTTCGCCGGACAACATGACGGCATCGGCTTCCTCATAGATCGCATTGGCGACGTCGGTGACCTCGGCCCGGGTCGGATGCGGGTTGTGGATCATGGATTCGAGGAGATGCGTCGCCACGATGACGCGCTTTCCATATTCGGCACAGAGCCGTACGATCGTGCGCTGGACATTCGGCAGATCTTCCAGGTTGATCTCCACGCCGAGATCTCCGCGCGCGACCATGATACCGTCCGACTCCTTGATGATGGCTTCCAGATTCTTCACCCCTTCCTGGTCCTCGATCTTCGCGACAATCTTCACCCTCCCGGCCTTGTCGCCCATCAACGTCTTGAGCTGCTGAATATCTCCGGCCTCGCGCACGAACGAGAGCGCGATGAAGTCCACGTCCCGCTCCAGACCGAAGAGAATATCCTTGATATCCTTTTGCGTAATCGACGGGAGATTCACGCGGACACCGGGGAGGTTCACGTGGCGTTTGCTCTTCAGGAGCCCACCGTCCAAGACGCGGCATCGCATGTGGCGTTCGTGCTTCTCCAGTACCTCGAAGTTGATCAGTCCGTTGTCCACGGTGATCCGATCCCCGACGTTGACCGCCTCAAGCAGGTCCGCATAGTTGATGTGGATCGAGCTTTCCTCAACGTTCATCGGCCCGCGCGTGGTCACGGAGACGATGTCGCCCTGCCGCAGATCGAGCTCGTTGGAGAGATCGCCGGTGCGGATCTCCGGGCCTTGCGTGTCCAGGAGAATGGGAATGGGAAACTTCACCTTCCGGTTGAGCGACTTGATGTGCTGGATGACCTTGGCGTGAGACTCGTGGTCGCCGTGGGACATGTTGAGTCGGGCGATACTCATGCCCGCCTCGTAAAGCTTGTGCAGCATCTCGTAGGATTCCGTGGCGGGGCCGATCGTGCAGATGATGCGAGTCTTTTGCATGTAGCTCCCTGGGGGCAGCAGCCGATTCCTGTCAGCTGAGGTGCGACCGACGAATTGATGACGATCTCGCGCGGGGAAGGCGAGCAGAACGAGAGTTATTCTACTTGGTCCCGCCGGTCGAGTCTATCGCGGGGAGGAGGCGCGCAGTCCATGTTTCGTGAAGAATGCTGTGCGACCAGGACCGCCGTCGATTGCGGACGGCGAGCGTATCGCGTGAACATCGTCAGTTCTTTCGTAGCAGCCACACATGTTCTGTCGCCGCGCATTTTCCTTTGAGTCCACCGGGCACATCTTCGCTGGTGAGGAGCCTGAGCTGGTAGCGATGCGCGTAGTGCCGGCGGACTTCCTCGTGGCTGATCGAGAAGGGAGGGCCCTCCGCCGCATGCTGGTCGTATTCGTAACAAATGAGCAACTGCGGCGCGTGATCCGTAATCTCCGTGACGTGCGCGGTGTAGCGACTGCGCATGGTTTTGGGAAGAGCGACCAGCGCAGCCCTGTCATAGATCGCATCGACCGGCCCCAGCATCGTGTTCGTCACCTCGAAGATATCACCGACGAAGATGTCGAGGTCGTTCGCATGGTAGTGAGCGATTCCACCGCTCCTCGTAATCGTTGGTTTCACCCCGAGCTCCGCGAACAATTGCTCAATGGCGATGGCACTCAACTCAGCTCCGGCGACCCGGTAGCCGTTGGACAGCAGCCACGTAATATCCAGCGTTTTTCCGCACAGGGGCACAAAGACCCGGCTGCCTTTCGACAAGTTCAGCTCATTGAAATACTTCACCAGGAACGGGTTGGCTTCACTCTTGTGAAAGCCGATCTCATTGCTCGCCCACCTGTCATGCCAAAATTGCGGCTCCATAGTCGGTGACCTCTCTATTGATTGACTCGCACAAACCCTCAAGTTCGTGCACGGGTCAGTCACTTGCGTTCGCCACGCCGGAGTTCACGGTGTCGTTGCGCTGGCACCCGCGGCTGGACGCCGATCTTGTTCATCGCCGGCGGCGCGGTCATGTTCGGCAGATCTGCACGGCGATTCCCTGAGGGGGACAGCCTTCAGGCAAGGCGTCACTCTGTCACGCTCATGCGGTGTCTTTTTCCATGGAGGCAACGAAGGCATCCGCTTCCTGAATGGACGCGTTCAAGTCCTTGATCAGGGAGTCGATGTTGCCTTCGACCGTGACCAATTCGCTCTTGAGCGAGGCGATGGCCTGCGCGTTCAGGTTATGCTTCAAGAACAGGACATGGTCCTTCAACTTCGCCAGGACCGGATCTATTTTCGCTTCCGCCCGTTTCATGGCTTTGATCAACTGCGCATATTGACTGCGCGTCTGGGTGAGCTGCTTCTGGCTTTTCTGGCGCAATGCCGCGTTGGAATACTGCTTCAGTTCCCCATCCCATTCTTTAAATATGCGTCAGACACATTTCCCACCGACGCGATGCGATCCCGAACGGCTTGCGCTCTCTTTTCGCTCTGTTGGTATTCGTCGTTCAGCGCCTCGTACTTGTCCTGTAGTTCGCCGCCCTGGACATTGAGGGTCTTGGTGAAGCGATCGAGCGCCGATTTGAATTGTTCCTTCGCGTCCTGTTGGGCGTCACGGGCTTTCTTTACATCGCTCACCATCAGGTCGCGCTTGTGATAGCCGAGTTTTTCCATTGTTTCGTAATAGGCGGTCTGGCAGCCGGAGCCGATCAGGCCGATCAAGACGATGCCGCAGGTCAACGCGAGCGACAAGAGTCTATGAAAGCGGGGAGGGTGCTGAAGGTACATGATGCCATCCTTATCTAAGCGGTTCATTCAGACGACTTGACTGCCGCTACTCTAACAGACCGACCATGCTTCCGCTATTTCTTCTGCCGGCCGTCAGGTCACATGGATCTACTCCAGACGGAGAGCCACGGCCAGCCGGGCGCCTGGACATGGGAGGAGGAATCCGTCATCCTTGAAAAATCATTCATTCTGCCATCTGGCGTTCTGATTGCATTGGCGTTCAGAGAAAAGGAGTGTGAGAGATGCCGAACAATACCGTCCGCCTGCACCGCGTCTTTCGGACAACGCCGGAGCGGGTATACCGCGCATTCCTGGATGCGGATGCCAAGGCGAAGTGGCTGCCGCCGAACGGGTTCACCGGGAAAGTGCACCATCTGGAAGCCAAGGTAGGCGGCACGTACAAAATGTCGTTTACCAACTTCACCACCGGCCAGACCCATTCATTCGGCGGGAAGTACCTCGAACTGGTGCCGCACGAACGATTGCGCTATACGGATAGATTCGACGACCCGAATCTTCCCGGAGAAATTCAGGTGACGGTTACCTTGAGGAAGGTGTCGTGCGGAACCGAGATGACGGTGGTGCAAGAAGGTCTCCCCGACGTGATTCCCCTGGAGTCCTGTTATTTGGGTTGGCAGGAATCGCTGATCCTTCTCGCGAAACTCGTCGAAGCGGAGATTCGTGAGTAAAAGTTAGCAGGTGCGTGTGCCCGGATGAACGACTGTTCGGGCATGCACCTCGGCCATTCAGCAGCGAGGGGAGCACGTGAGGTTGCAGAATCGCGTATTCATGGAGCTTCAATCGTTGCTCAGTGATGTGAACACGAGACCTGCCGCGAACCTCACCGCCCCCTGCCGACCGGGCTGCTTCGATCAATTGAGCGGCTACGTCAAGGCCCACGATGTCAATCTATCTCGCCCTTAACTCCCGGGTGCGCCATCCCGCCCTGCATCCGCAATCGAACTCAGAACGGTCGCATCATGTTTCAGTAAAAACGGAGCGAGCCGGGTGTGCGTCGGACGAAGGCCGACGATCACCGGTCATGTCGTCTGGATGGGCTTCAGCTCGGCGGTCGTGGACTCACGACCGGCTGATGGCTGTTTGGGCGATTTGGCCTGGGTGCGGAAGCGGGCAGGCGGGAGCCCGAACTCGCGTTTGAAAGCACGGTTGAAGGAGGGTTCGGACTCATAGCCGATCTCGCCGGCGACTTCGGCCACGCTCTTGGACGTGGAGGCTAAGAGTTGCGCGGCGAGGTGCAACCGCCAGCGAGTGAGGTAGCCGATCGGTGTGTCTATCAGGAAGTGCTGGAACCGTTCGGCGAGCACGGATCGGGAAACTCCGACCTCGGCAGCAAGCGTGGCGATACTCCATGGTTGGGCCGGCCGTTGATGCAGGAGCGCCAGCGCTTTGCCCACATCCGGATCGCGCACCCCGGCCAGCCATCCGGTCTGAGTGTGCGGCAGCTGCGCAATGTAACGTCGCAACGTTTCTACGAACAACGCTTCGGATAACTTGGCGATGACTGCGGCGCCTCCTGGGCCGGAGGCCTCGGCGTGATCGACGGAATAGCGGAACGTATTTTCCAGCCACTCTCCCGACGGGGTATCCCGGATATTCACCTTGAGCATGGCAGGCAACCCGGCCAGAACGACCCGGCAGAGCTGCGCGTCGCAGGTCAAGTACCCGCAGATCAGCTTCGTGACTTCACCGCCCCCGGCGAGTTGGGACAGCATGCGTCCTTCCGCAAGAATCTGTCGGATTTGCTTGGAGGTGTCCACCGGTGTGACGGGAGGGCCGTTTCCCATACAGTGCGCATCCCCGTGCGTCAGAACGATGATGTCGCCCGCCGTCAGCGGCACGGCGCGGTCTTCCTGCTCCAGACGGACATAGCCTCGTCCTTCGAGCAGTAGATGGAAAATGATGATGTGGCCGGCTTGGGTGGGCAGATACGACGCCATGGTCCCGGCGTCCGGCTCTCGAGCGCACCAGGGCGCGGCGAACTCACCGTGGAAGAATACCGCGCCGTCGAGTTTCACGGCCTTGAGCACTTCGGACAACACGTCCATAGGAATTTCCTTGGCAAGGCCGGAGCCTGAGCAAAGCAATCCGGACGCCCGGATACACAAGTTGCAGCTTAGCATGCCCCTGATAAGAGAGCCAGACGCCCTGATAAGACTCGAACCATCCTCTGTCCTATAGTGTGACCAGACAGGACGCGGCGCCGGAAGCCGGGACATAGCACCCACACTGAAGGAGGAGACCATGACGACGAACACGGTGGTGCCGGAAATGGATGGACTGAAGACCTTGCTCAATACCATTTGGACAGCGGGGGACTACGATCGATTCTCGCGGTACATGGAAGGTGGCGCCCGAGAGTTTTATGAGCGTCTCCAGCTTGCGCCGGGATGCCGGCTGTTGGATGTGGGTTGCGGATCCGGCCAACTCGCGTTGATCGCCGCGAAAGATGGCCTGGAGGTGACGGGAGTGGACATCGCCGCCAATTGGGTGGAGCGAGCGCAAGCCCGTGCCCGCGCGGAAGGGGTGCCCGCTCGGTTCGAAGTGGCCGACGCCGAAGCGCTTCCGTATGAAGCGGCCAGTTTCGACGTCGTCGTGAGTCTGATCGGCGCGATGTTTGCTCCGCGTCCTGATCTGGTGGCGAAGGAGCTGTTGCGGGTATGCGTACCGGGAGGGACCATTGCGATGGCCAACTGGACGGCGGAGGGGTTCGTCGGACAAATGTTCAAGAACGTGGCGAAATTCATCGGGCCGTCGGGCATGCCGTCGCCGGTGCTGTGGGGGAATGAAGCCACGGTTCAAGAACGCCTTGGTCACGGATTATCCACGCTCAGCCTGACCAAGCGGCAGTATCTCTTCAGCTATCCGTTCCCTCCCTCGGAGGTCGTGGAATTCTTCCGTCTCTACTATGGACCGACCAACCGGGCCTTTGCATCACTCGACGCCGAGGGGCAAGCGCACTTGCGCCGGGATCTGGAAACGCTCTGGACCGCGCACAATCAGGCAGGGCCGGATTGCACGACGGTGTATGGCGAATATCTGGAAGTCATCGGCATTCGGGCGTGAAACCGGAATGACACACAAAGGAGACGCATCATGACGAACGCAACTACAACCGAGATGGACCAGACAACGGGCCTGTATGACATGACGAATCTGGAGAAGATGAAGGATCTGGGGACACATGCCCCAGAGGCGATGAGGGCGTTCGTGGCTTTCGATAAAGCCGCGCTGGCAGGCGGCGCGATTCCGGTGAAGTACAAGGAATTGATGGCCATGGCGGTTGCGTTCACGACGCAATGTCCCTACTGCATCGAGCTGCATACGAACAAGGCAAGAGAGTATGGTGCGTCGGCCTCGGAGATCGCTGAATCGGTGCTCGTGGCAGCGGCCTTGCGCGCCGGCGGGGCCATCACGCACGGCACCCATGCGATGAAGTGAACATAAAGCGGCCTGCGGGCCGACATTGTCGGCCCGCCATGCACGGACAACATCCATGACGCGGACACCGATGTCGCTCACTGTTTACGATCGAGATAGACATGGATCATCCGCGTTCTGCAATCGAAGAGGAGGCCACCATGAAACCACATAGACTGTTCGCGTTCACCCTGGGGTTGTTGCTCGCAGGCTCCACGCTCGCCTCGGCGGAAATCCTGGCCCTGCTCAACTATGAGAGCAAGCCGGACCAGCCCGTGAGACGGGAAGGCATTGCGCTCATGGACATCGACCCTGAGTCCGGGAACTTCGGAAAGATTCTGATGGAGATACCCCTGCCGCCCGACCTGGTGGCGCACCACATTTTCTTCAATCGTGACCGGAATAAAGCCTATATCACGGCGTTGGGGAAGAGCGTCCTGCACGTCGTACATCTTAGGATGTTTCCTTACCGGCTGCAGGCCATCGACGTGCCGGACTGTCAGATGGGCGAGGATCTCGCCGTGTCGGAGGATAACCGAACCTGGTACCTCACGTGCATGGGCTCGGACAACGTCATCATGGGGGACGCGCTCCTCGATAAGCCGATCAAAACGGTCAGCGCCGCGAAGCCATCCGTGGCCACGATTCAGTATCCGCATGGCATCGCGATTCACAACGGCATCGATCGCGTCCTCGTCACCAGTACCGTCAAGCCGGATATGTCCGATGCGGGAGAATCCATCACCGTGATGGAGGCCGGCAGCGGTAGCGTCCTCTCGACCCATAAGGTTTCGTCGAAACCGTCCCCGGCCAAAGCCGCTCCCGTCGAAGTCATGTTCAGCCCCAATGCGAATCCTCCCGTGGTGCATATCACCAATATGCTCGAAGGGACGTTGTGGGCCGGTGTATGGGACCCAGCCAGCAAGGCCTTTTCGTTCCATCAGGTTGATGATTTTGGTTCAAGGCAGCAGGGCATGCCGCTCGAAATGCTCTATAACGCCAAAGGGGACCGCCTGTTTGTCACCACGGCCAAACCGGGGTTCGTAAATCTGTACGACAACAGCGATCCGCGGCAACCGAAGTTTCTCAAGACGATCGCAGCCGCGGCCGGCGCGCACCATAGCGTCCTGTCGCCGGACGAGCGATACCTGTTCGTTCAGAACAGTTTTCTCAATCTGGACGGCATGAGCGATGGATCCATCACCGTGATCGACCTGAAGGTGGATAAAGTCCTGGGAAGCATCGACACCCTGAAGGCGCAGGGGTTCAATCCCAACTGCATCATGCTGCTGCCCATTCAGCCGGGCGACCTGCGGGCAAGCCGGGTTATCGAGTGATTGGCTTGTGAACGGCCGGATGGTGAAAGCGCGGGGAGACGGCGGGAGCTCTGTCTCCCGCCGTACTCGTCGGTCACGTCGGATGCGAGTTTATGCGAGCACCGCTTCGACGACGCTCACGGCCGTTTCCGTCGGCACGAGCCGGGTGAGACGGAATCCGGCTTTGCCGAGCAGCGTACGGTATTCCGGTTCAGTCCGTTCCTGTCCGCCGGGGCCCACAAGCATCATCATATCGAGCATCTTGCCTGGATGCGGAACGTTGTCGGACGGCAGCACCATCTCAATGATCAACAAGCGGCTGCCGGGTGTCATCGCGCGGCGGCAGTGGCCGAGGATGGTGAGGCATTGGGCCTCGGTCCAATCGTGGATGATGTGCGACAACAGATAGGCATCGCCCCCGCTCGGCACCTGGTCAAAAAAACTGCCGACCTCGATCGTCACGCGATCCGCCAGGCCCCTGGCCTGAATCAGCGCCGGCGCGTCGCGAACTACATGAGGCAGGTCGTAGAGGATGCCGCGTGATGCGGGATTGCCGGCGAGAATCGTCGTTAGGAGATGTCCCGTGGCCCCGCCCACGTCGATCACGGTAGACAAGCCGGAGAAATCGTACGCGGCGGCGATGGCTATCGGCTCCGCCCCGTGAAAACCCACCATCGTTTCGCTGAACAACGACGCCTCTTCGGGATGCTTGGCGAGCCAGTCGAACAGGGGCATCCCCAGCGATTGCTCGAATCCGCAGCCCCCGGTCTGCACCGAATAGAGCAGATGCTCCCAGCCGCGTGACATCCAGTCGCTCGCCAACGTCAGGATGCTGGCACGCGCAGATCCCGGCGCGCCGGTCTTGAGCGCCTCACCGAGGGGTGTCAACGCAAAGCGGTGAGCCGCATCTTCCGTGAGGATATTGAGGTTCGTGAGTGTCCGCATGAAGCGATATAACGTGGGGGCATGGGTTCCCGTCGGCCCGGCGAGGTCGTCGGCAGTCTTCGGCCCGTTGGCAAGGTGGTCGGCCAGGCCCAGTTTGGCGGCGACGTAGGCAATGCGGGAGACCCAGTGGGCCATGGCCATCTGTATCAGTTGCACGTGGGGGGGTGGCAGTGGAGCGCTACTGTGATTGTTCTCAGGCATGCCGGTTTCCTCCGGTTATGATGTGAAAGAAGCCCATGTGCGATGTTGCCGGGAAAAAGTTATACGCGGGATGTTTCCTGGTTCGTTGTCGGATGCATTTCTTCAGGCCAGCCGGACGGAATAGTGTGCAAGCGTTCATGGCGTGCCATGGCCTACGTCTTGCCGGGTCAGTGTATCTCAAGGCCGCAGGTGTATTCACCACTCCGAAGGCGTTGCATCCCATATCTCACCGGTGAGATACACCCGCTGTATCTTTTTTGGTTTCTGCCGCCACTGCGCTAAGCACCTGTTCATCTCTACCGTTTCTCTACGAAGACGAATTTCTTCAGAACATTGGCGGCTTATGAATGCAATCATTCTTGTGACTCACACCGGCTGATGATGGCATGTCGTATGCATTCAACCAACGATTGTGAAATGGGTCTCAGTGCCGGGCCCTGCGTCATCCCCTGCGAACCCCTAACCTGCGAGGTGTGTCATGCCAAGAAAACAGATCAAGATGTGCATTGATCGGATCATTCCGCGGGAGCTATTGATGGAGACCAGTCGTCGCGCCGTGGAGGAGAACCAGGCAAACGCTCCGATGATGCGCGACTTCCCCCTGTTCGGCGTCGATCCAGGCGATCGCCTGCGGATGGCGATCGTCACGGGGAAGAAGTGGCAGAAGGGCCGCACTCTCAAGGTGCATTTTCTCGACGGCCACCAGGACGTGCAGGCGAAAGTGCAGCACTATGCCCAGCAATGGAGCCAGTTCGCGGACATCACCTTCGATTTCGGCTACGACCCCTCCGCGGAGATTCGTATTTCGTTTCTGCAGGAAGGATCGTGGTCCTATCTCGGGACCGACGCATTGGGGATCTCGCGCCCCGGGCCGACGATGAACTATGGCTGGCTCACCCCGGCCAGCACGGACGACGAGTATCGACGGGTGGTGCTCCATGAGTTCGGTCATGCGCTGGGCTGTATTCATGAACACCAACATCCGGAGGCGGGAGTTCCCTGGGATAAGGAAGCCGTGTATCGATACTTCATGGGACCGCCTAACAACTGGACCAAAGAAGACGTCGACCACAACCTGTTCGAGAAGTATGGACAGGACCTCACAAACTTTTCCCAATACGACAAATTCTCCATCATGCACTATCCCATTTCGAACGACTTGACGCTTGGTGATTTCGAGGTCGGATGGAATCGCGATCTCTCTGCGACGGACAAAGAATTTATCGGGACGATGTATCCAAAAACGACGGCTCCAGACGTCACGTCCATTGCGGTCGGTGCCGCCCCGGTTGAAGCCTCGATCGGGAAACATGGAGAGGAGGATCTTTTCAGCTTCACCGTGGGCGCAAAGGGCCCCTACATCCTGGAGACGAAGGGTTCCACCGATGTGGTGATGGTGCTCCTCGGTCCGAACAACAAGACGGCCATGATTGCCGAAGACGACGATAGCGGGAGGAGTTATAACGCCAAGATTGCGACGAAACTGGATCCGGGCACGTATTACGCCCGCGTCCGCCATTACAGACCCACGGGGACTGGAAAGTACGGCATCTCGGTTCGCGCGGGGAACTAACTAACTCATACGGCCAGTGCGGAGGGGGACCATGTCTTGGCGAGACCCTCTCCGCCTGAGGAACGGATTGGGGAGCAGTGCGGAGCGGGGAGGGGCGAGGAGAATCGAATGGCCATCGCGGAATTTTAAAGGCCGAGTTCCTTCAGAATGACGTTGAGTGGCTTGGCGCCTTCCTTCTTCGTTTCGGCCAAGGCTGCTCGGGCATCGGCGAGGTCGATACGGTCTTCCAGGTCCTCCAGCAGTCGCAAGTCGGCAATGGGGACCACGGCGGCGACTTCTTTGCCGCGTCGTCGCAAGATCACACGCTCCTTGCCGAATGCGACGCGATTGATCGTATCGGCGAATCCCTCTCGGGCTTTACTGGTCGGCAGATGCGCCACAGGCCACCTCATCAGGAACTGTACTAAACGTACCAATTGTACGAAATGTACGTTTGAGGGGGCGGGAAGTCAAGGAGCGGAAGAAGGCAGGGTGTTCAATGCTGAGAGATGAATGTTGATGGCCCAAACGTGATGGGATTCAAGCATTAGGCCCGCCAGGCGCAGGGATTGTACGATTGCCAGACCGGACCCTACATTTATGAGCGGTGGGTCCATCACGGTGATCGACCTGAAGGCGCAGGGGTTCAACCCCAACTGCATCATGCTGCTGCCGAATCATTTTCAGAGGAAAGAAAGGGGACAGGGTGCGTCGGCGCGAAGCCGGAGGAGAGTCGCGAATGAAAGAGTCGTACAAGGTAAGACCGAGCCAGTCGCCTTGGCCTCGCGTGATGCGTGGTGTCGGGCAACCGGCAGGACGACGCGTTCACAGAGGGACAACCGGGCGGTGTATGGAGCTCCGAAAACATCGTTCTGCGGTGGCCGACCTTGTCCTGACAAGGGGAAGGCAATAGTCATGTCGAACAACCCTGGCGAGTCCGGTGTGACCCCCACGGAGTCTGAGACCACAGGCACGGGTGGACACGTTTCTCACGGAAGCCGAGAGACCCCGGTGACCTCCACTTCCCCCATGGAAGTGGATCGGTCGGAGAAGGCGCGAGGCCACAAGGCCGACCGGCCCGTCGCCGGGGAGTCAGACGGCTCCATAGTACCGGAGAAGCCGGCGAACAAGGGCGGCGTGCCGCTGCCTGCGGAGTTGGCGGAGGGAAGGGAGCTGACCAAGGAGAACACCGGGCAATCGCTACTGGACCGGATTCAACGCCGGAACGCGGACGGGACACCGTTCGTCCCCAGATCGTGCGGATTGCTGGGTGTACGTGACGCGGCACAGAAGGATACGAAGCGGAAGTTCACCAGCTTGCTGCACCACATCACACCGGCACTCCTGCGAGCCAGCTTCTTTGCACTGAAGACGCACGCCGCACCGGGAGTCGATGGTGAAACGTGGCGTGACTACGCGGTGGAGTTTGAACAGCGGATCGACGATCTCCATGGACGAATCCATCGCGGCGCGTACCGGGCCAAACCTTCCAAGCGGACCTACATCCCCAAGCCTGATGGCGGGAGGCGACCGCTGGGAATCGCTGCCCTGGAGGACAAGATCGTCCAACAGGCGGCACGCACGGTGCTGGAATGTCTCGACGAACAAGACTTTCTGGGGTTTAGTGACGGCTTTCGTCCTGGACGCGGCTGTCACCACACCTTGGATGCCCTGTTTGTCGGTAGCACGAAGCAGACAGTGAACTGGATCCTCGATGCGGACATTCGAGGTTTCTTTGACCACCTCAGTCACGAGTGGCTGAGGAAATTTCTGGAGCATCGAATCGCCGACAAACGGAGGCTGCGGCTGCTGAAGAAATGGCTCAGGGCTGGAGTGTCCGAGGACGGCGAGTGGTCCCCCACGAATGTCGGAACACCCCAGGGAGCGGTCATGTCGCCGCTGTTCGCGAACGTGTTCCTCCACTATGGGCTGGACCGCGGGATCCATGAGTGGCGGCAACGCCATGCCACAGGCGACGTCACCATCGTGCGCTACGCCGACGACGTGGTGTTCGGGTTCCGCGAGGAATCCGACGCCCGAAGATGCCTAGCGGCTTTGAGGGAGCGGTTGGCCAAGTTCGGCTTGGAACTGCACCCGGAGAAAACGCGGCTGATCGAATTCGGACGCTATGCAGAGGCGCGGCGAGCGAAACGCGGTGAGAGCCCGCCGGAGACATTCGACTTTCTGGGTTTCACGCCTAGCAGCGGCAAGACCCGGCGAGGCGATTTCACGATCCGCCGCAACACGTCGCGGAAGAAATTCCAAACGAAACTGGCAGACCTGAAGGAACAACTGTCACGGCGACGCCACGACGACCTGGCGCAAGTCGGCGCATGGCTGCACACGGTGTTTCGCGGCTGGTGTCAGTACTATGCTGTCCCCGGCAACTATCCACGCTTGCAACAATTCCGTGATGCGATCCAGGACCGGTGGCTCCGCACGCTGCGCCGGCGCAGCCAACGCGGACGCCGCGTGACCTGGGAAAAGTTCTCGAAGCTCTGCAGGCGCTGGCTCCCGACACCGAAGATCCTTCACCCGTATCCCAACGTGCGGTTTGCAGGTCAACATCCAAGGTAAGAGCCGTATGCGGTAGTGCCGCGCGTACGGATCTGTGCGGGGGGCGGTCAGCAATGACCGTCCCTACCGCGATAGTCTTTGTTTAAGTTGCTTTTGGTCTTCCTCGTGGCCGGATGGTCGATTCCATTCCGAATCGTTTGGCCATCCGCCGCGCCCAGAGTTCTTCACCAAACGGACGCCCCCGCTGTACACTCACCCGGAGTGACTCCAACTCTGATGCGGACTGCGGACGATTCACTCGCGCCACCCAATCGCGCGGACGCCCCACCGGCCAGTCGCTGAGCCAACCCGTCACTTTGGGATCGGCCTGCTCCCGGCGCCACAGACTCGACCATTGCCAGTCTTCCGCACAGCCTACAAGCTTGGCCCGCCGCGCATTGCGCTCGATATACCGGGCCACCGTGAGAAAATGCTCGTCGGTCTGCACCGGAAAGGACTTGAAGCGCCCCTGGTAGACCGGCCCGGTCCCCGCGGTCTTGTGATGGGCATGCCACCGTTGCGTATGGGTCACGGTGATCCACCGCAGCACCTCGGAGAGTTCTCCATCCTGTCGTGGCCAAAGCAGGAGGTCCAGTGATTCGGCATCAAACAGTAGGCGGCGATGCGGATCTTGGTCTGGGTCTGGGCTTCAGCGAGGATCTTTTCAAACGCGGCGTAGTCAGCAGGTTCCACGAAGGGCCGCAATCGTTCCACGCGACGATTCAGGACGTGATAGGCGAGGGCTCAGCAGCAGGGCGTGGGCGACGGGATGGCACCGAGTGGCTTGGGTGGCCCCGAAACGATAGACACTTCGGAGTGCCGCAATCCAGCTATTTCTCCGCCGTCATTGCGCCTGGGCTCGACGCGACAGGGACACGATATAGGACGCCGAACGCGCGGCGACCATCGGATCGGCTGCCTCGATACCGGGAACCAGCGCTCCCGGCATGAAGAGCAACTTCTTTTCTGCGTTGTGGCTGTCTGCCACGGCTTTGGTGATGGTGATCGTGATCGTTCCCAATTCGACCTGCTTGCGACTGTCCGGCCATGCGATCGAGGGATCGTCGATCTTGTCCTCTTTTTCAGCCACCTGCAGGAGCAATTTGAACTTGGCAGGACCTCGGCGCACCCGTTCACGAATCTCCGTGCTCAGATAATCGGGCCCCATCGTGGCGAGTTGCTCCTGGGTGAGGAAGTGCTCGCCGGCCACGGGCCGGAGCTGGTAGCGAGCGAATGTGGTGGCCCCTTTCGCGTTCGTGAACTTGAACGAGTTGATCCCGAAATAGGGCAGCGTGGCATAACTGACCGGTTGTGGCTTCGGGCTTTCCACGAAATGTTTTGCCGCCGGATGGGTGCCCAGAAACGTCTCGATGGCGGTCGGTTTAGGAGCATCTGGTCCGCTCGCAGCAACCGCGAGCAGAAAGTCCCTGAACTCTTCTGCCGTGGCCACGGGAAATCCGTTGAACGACAAGAGGACGAGATCCGTCTTGGATCCGTCGGGAAGTGAAAACTTGACGGCCATGCCGCGCGGCATCTGGCTGGTGTCGGGGACGTTCGGCTGCCCTGAACCGGCAGAGAACCGCACCGTCACCGGAACCGGGGCCTTCTTCTTTTGCAAGTGAGTGGCCTTGCTCACCGAGGCTGCCGCAGCAGCAGGGGTGAACGTACCCTCCAAGACGACGCCTTTCGGGTGATTGGCGCGCAGTCCAGGATGAACGCCGAACACGCCGTTGAAGGCATCGACGAGTTGTTGAGGCAGCGACTTCTGACTGGCGGGTGCCTCTTGAGCCACGACAGAAGCGGGGAGGGTCAGGGCAGCGGTGAGTGCGGCGATTCCTACGAGTGATCTCCACATAGGTCTGTCCCTCCTCAAAGGCTGTAGATTCGACGATGCAGAGTACTGCGGAAGCTCAGCCAATCAAGTCTGTGAACCGACGGGGAGGTTGGTCGGGGAGCGGTGAAAACCCTACTCCTCCATGGCAACTGAGTCAATTGGTCAGCGAGGCAGATCAAATAGAAAAGAAAAGGAGTGGCCGCCACACGCTGGGAAATGTGATTTCAAGGTCTGTCCATATTCGGGATCGCCCGGCCATATGTCTAATACCTGTCAAGCCATCTGAAAATCTTACCGAAGCCCGAGTCGTTGCGTCATCAGAAA
>ERZ1292625.2097-Hain-H41-01um-R1-2097-length-19788-cov-45_pt1 | contig 19788 bp, 18 predicted proteins | sample MGYA00564400_ERZ1292625 | MGnify/ENA primary metagenome ERZ1292625 (study PRJEB36523, sample SAMEA6512639) | groundwater metagenome | collected 2019-01-08 | study: AquaDiva: Metagenomics assemblies of 32 groundwater samples
CAACATAAAAAATATAAGTGAATTTCATAAAAATGGAAAGAATAAAGATAATTCTATTAGATATCAAACTAAATGTAAAGCGTGTTTAAAAAATATTATAATCGATAATGAAATAATTAAAATCGATAGTTTCCAAGATTTTTATATTAAATTCAATATAACAAAGCAAGATATAAGAAATTCAGATCGTATTGATTATGACCCTTATTATGATGAAAAAGACCCTTTTAATTTCTTGGAAGGTTATTAAAATAAAATTTTTTTTGACTTTAAATTTAACATATTTATTCAATTCTAAGCATATCAAATTACCCCTAATTAATTATTTAATTTTTAAAAAAGAATATTATTATAGATATAATGTCAAACGATCTAAGATCAGCATACGATATTGAGTTAGAAGGTTTAAATGATGAAATTGAGTTATTAAAATCATATAGAAGATCTGCTTTGAAAGAAGAAAGGAAAAATTATAAAAAAGGATTAATTGAAAAATACGAATTAAATAATAATATTAGAGATATTAAAGACAGTTTTGAATCTGAGTTAAAAGTATTAAATAACATTAAAAGAAGAATTAAAAGAAATTATAAACAGAAAGATGCGGAAATTACTAAAATAATTAGAAATTTTCAATCAACAGAACAAAAAGAATTAATATTTAATAAACCCTCGTTAGACGAGATTAAGATGATAATTAATAATTTACATAAAAGATATAATTATAATACGACTATTATTATCGATGGAGTATATTATACTTTAAGTGATAGTAATTTAAAAAAATTAAGGGAATATAGTTTTGAAGATAAAAAGATTGAAGAAATATCAGATCAGGAATTTATACACACTTTAAAAACAACATCAAAAATATTAATTACTCAATCTAAAAAAGGTCGTTCTAAACCAGCAGGCGCCTTTTTTCCCTATTTAAATACATTAGATATTGATTTAAGTAGATATGGAATATATAATACTATTGAAGTAGAAAATTATGAGAATAATTGTTTATTTGAAGCACTTAAATTAGCAAATATAAACGAAACTAAATTAAATAGTCTAAAAGCAATAATGAGATGTAAAGATATCCCACAAAGTGATTTTAAAAGAATAACAGAATTATTACAAATATCAATCTGCTTATATTATAGTTATAATAAAAACGAAAATAAAACATATGGTAATTATGAAGAAATAATAAATATAGGTTTAATTGAAGGTCATTATTTCTTGATTGAAGAAACAAAATATACATCTTTCAGCATAAAAAATTATGAAAAACTTAAAAATAAAAATAGATGGTGGGAATTTATTAAAATTGATGAAAGAGGTAAAAATAGTGGTATTAATTCGTTTAAACTAATTAAATTAATGTTAGAATTAAATCTTTTCACTCGTATTACTATGAATACACCAAATATTTTAAAAACACAACATTATAATGATATAGATTTAGAAATAACTAATTTAAATTATAATGAAAAAGATTTAAAGAAAACTGAATATAAAGAAAGTTCAACTGAATTCGAACATTTATTTTATGCAGATTTTGAAACTTATAAAGATAATACTTTAAATTTAAATACTGCTTATTTATGTTGTGTAGTTGGTAATAATACTGAAAAAATATTTAGGAGTGAGAAATGTGCAAATGAATTATTAGATTTTCTACCAGATAAATCATTAGTATATTATCATAATTTAGGATTTGATTTCTCATTTTTAGTAAAACATATTAGACCTATAAGATTTATACCATCCGGATCTTCTATTAAATCGTTATCGTGTAATTATAAAGGAAAATTTATAACATTTAGAGACTCTCATGCTTTTATTGCATCTGCATTAGAAAATTTTTCATTAATGTTCAATTTAGATGTAAAGAAAGAAATTATGCCTTATAATTTATATAGTGAGGAGAATATTAACAAAGTATATGTTAATTTTGAAGAAGCATTAAAATATGTTGATGATAATAAAAAAGAAGAATTTAAAGAATTGGCAAAACCTTATATAAAAAATAATTTATTTTCACATATGGATTATGCTATTTATTATTGTCTTCAAGATTGTAGAACATTAAAAGCGGGTTTTGAGTATTTTAGATCTATGAGTTTAACTGAGTTTGACTTAGATATTTGTAATTATATATCCCTTCCAAGTTTCTGTTATAGTTATACTAAAAAATACGGTTGTTTTGAAAATTGTTATGAATTAAGTTGTATTCCTCAGTTATTTATTCAAAAATGTATAGTAGGAGGAAGATGTATGTCTAATAATAATGAAAAATATCATACCGATTGTATTATAAACGATTTTGACGCAGTTAGTCTATATCCGAGCGCTATGTATCGAATGGGATTTTTACAAGGAAAACCAAAAGTTATTTCCAAAGAAAATTTAAATTTAGAATATTTAAATCAGCAGGATGGTTATTTTATTGAAGTATCGAACGTAAAGATTAATAAAAATAGACAATTTCCTTTACAATCTAATACAACAGATAATTTAAGTAGAGACTTTTCAAATAATATAACTGGAAATTTATTCTTAGATAAAGTATCAGTAGAAGATTTTATTAATTATCAAGGAGCATCTTTTGATATTGTTAGAGGTTATTATTTCAATGAGGGAAGAAATTATAAAATTCAGAAACTTATTAAAGAATTATTTGAAAGACGATTAAAATATAAGAAAGAAAAGAATCCCACTCAGGAAGTAATTAAATTATTTATGAATGCTATTTACGGCAAAACAATGCAGAAACCGATAGAAACTAAAATAAAATTTATTCGTGGTAAAGAAAAAAATGAGAGATTTTTAAATTATCATTTTAATTATATTATTGAATATGTTAAGATAGAAGAAAATTATTATAAATATAAATTGAAAAAATCAATAAATACGCATTTCAATTCGGTTCATATTGGTTCGGAGATATTAAGTATGTCTAAACGTATTATGAATGAAGTTATGTGCCTTGCGGAAGATATTAATTGTAAAATTTATTATCAAGATACAGATAGCATGCATATTGAGGATGCAGATATTGAAAGATTATCAGCAGAATACAAAAAAATATATAATAGAGACTTAATAGGAAAACAATTAGGACAATTTCATAGTGATTTTCCACAAGAGGCAAAAGCGGTAGAAAGTTATTTCCTTGGTAAGAAATCTTATATTGATAAACTTTTAACACCAACAGGAGAAACTATTTATCATATTAGAATGAAAGGAATACCTAATAAATGTTTATTATCAAAAGGAGAACCATTAGAGATTTATAAAAGTTTATATGAGGGAAACGCAATTACTTTTAATTTAAGTGAAAATAAGTTTATATTTAAAAGAAATAAAGATTATTCACAGTCTATAAATATAGAATTTTTTAGGACAGTAAAATTTTAATAAATTTAGTAGTCGTTAGAAATATTTTCTAACACATTGATTAACTTCGTAAATCTAATAATTAGTTATAATACATTGGTATTTATTAAAATTATCACACATTCTAAAAGTGCTTTGATATACTTCTTTAATTTTATCTTTTAAATTCATATAGATATAACCTGAAAAATCTACATGCAGTATTATTTTAAGTTTATAATTGTTATCTAACATTATTTTTACTAAATATTCAAATATATTTATAATATCTAATTTACTTAGACCGTAAGACAACGAATTTAAATAAGGAGGGTCAATATATATTAAAGTTTTTTCATTGTTCTTTTCTCTTTCAATTATATCTTTCATATCTAAATTTGTTATTTGTAGGTCTTTACAAATATCTACTAAATCAAACCAATAAGGATAACGATTTGATATTCTACCTTCTAAATATAATTTACCGTCCAAGTCGCTACGTCTCATATTAGGCATCGAATGTCCTAAATTTCCTCTATATGCGTTTGCAGTAAGGAATAAAAATTCTTCTAACTTAACTTTTGAATTATCTTTACTTAACTCTTGATTTATTTTAATGTAATTTTCTTTTGTTTGTTCTATTTGTTCCAGTTTTATTATCATTTCTTCTAAGTTTTCTATATTTTTAAGATTATTAAAGAAACTACATAAATTTTTATTAGTATCGTTATAACAGACAGTATAATTATTTTTTAACTGTGATTGTAATTTACATAAGAAAATACTTACAATACCTCCACCACCACAAACATCGATAAATTTATTAAAATCTCCCGCTTCAACAATATATTTATAAATTTTATCTAATTCTTTCTTTTTACAACCTTGCCATATAATTGGAGATTTAGTTTCTTTGATAATATTCTTAACATCCTGCGAATACAACATATATTTAATTAATTATTTTTATTATTTTATGTAATTAATATAGCACTTAGAGAAGACTGATGGAAGACATATTAAAATCATCGCATCAAAAGCAAGGTAGAGAACGTATATTCAACAAAGAAACAAACTATTTACCAGAAGAATTAAAATTAAGAGACACATATACAGCGTCAAAAGAATTTAAAGACGATTTAGGGCAGAGTTATTGGAAATGTAGTAGTTGTAATGATAAAAAGAATTTTTCATACCCTGAATTATGCCACAATTGTATAAAAGAGCAACAAAGTAAGTTTTTATGTGTTAAATGTGGTAGATTTAACGAAGAACATAAAATATTTTCAACAGGAGAGGTCGTTTGTAGATGTTGTTATGAAGAGTTATATGGAGCACACGCTATCGTAATTAGTATTCAGGAATTAACAGAAAGTATAAAAGATTTATTAATAAAAATAGAAGAAATAGAAACTAATAAATATAATTCAAAAGTTAAGATAGAAAAAGAAATTGATGAATTATTGGAACAAAATAGAATTGATAACGCAAAAGAAGACTTTAAAGAACTACCATAATTAATCGATTATTAAAATAATAGTCTATTAATTAATTATTTATTTTTTTAAATTGTCTTTCTTATTAATATATAACGTAAAATGAGTAGATATTTAGAAGAAGATAATTCCACAAATCAAGAACTAAACGAACAAGACTTAAAAGAGTATAAAAAACAGGAATTTTTAAAACGAATGAAAGAGGCAAGAGAAAGGAAAAAATCCAACACTAATCCAAATACCACAAATGCAGTCGCAAGTCCCGCGAATGCAGGTTCCGCGAATGCAGTTGCCCTTAGTAAAAATATTTATGAGAGTTTAGTTAAAATTAATAATGATATTCAGCAGATACTAAACGAACAAAATAAACCTATTAAAGTGCAAAAGACTAAGAAAACCAAATCTGTCCTTGATAAACTATTAGATAAAAAGAATAAAATTGAAGAACAGTTAAAGATGTTGCAAAGTTAAGATATAAAGTTAATTCGACTAATATATTAGTCAATAAGTTTAAATATTAACGTTAAGATTTAAACGTTAATTTAATTAGAATATTATTTTTTTTTAATTAATATAAAGACAAGATGAATTATGAAAGAACTGCAAGTGGTTTAAAATATAAAAGTAATATTAATGAAGTTAAGGACACAACCTCTGAACATATCTATTATAATGTTCAAATAATTAATGATGAAAACGCTTATCTACCATTAGATTTTGAACAAAAATTAAATGATCCTATATTAGAAAATCCTGCTAATTATGAAGGTTCAATCATTAGATTTTTAATGTCAGGGCAAGCGCTACCTGTATTTAACTTTCAAACGAGAGACACTGATTATTTAGGAAACGAAATAGTCCTCGCAAGTGGAGATTATGGTCTTGGGATTTATTGTTTTAATATAGTCTATAATAACGCAGGAGCAGTTGAGAATTATGTTGGAGTTTTAAAATTTAAACCATCAGATTATTATGCAGGAACTTATGATTTTTATGTAAATAATTATAATACTATGATTGCTATGATGAATTTGGCATTATATGAATGTTATACAGAATTTAAAACTGCTTTTCCTGCTACTACTGCTGTTCAACCCTATTTTACATTTAATTCTCTAACAGGAGCACTTACATTACAAAATTTAACTGGTTGGGATGACACTACGGTATATCCAAGTCTGCCTGCGAATGGAAAAGCACAATTATGGTGTAATTCACAGTTAGCAAGATTTTTAAGCGGATTACCTACTTTCTCAGCATTAAATTCTTATATAAGTCAATATTCTTATTTTAATGGTGTAGATACTTATTTATTAAGTTATGTGGTAGATAGACAAATACAAACTCAATATGCTACAATCGGACAGACAGATGGTGTCCCAACTGCAACCGCTACTCCACAACTTCTAAGTGAAATAAATTGCTTTTCTCAGTGGAATGATGCAAGAAGTCTGATATTTACAAGTAAATTCCTTGGTAATGTTCCTGAAAGTATTCCACAATCTACCACAAGTTTAACATCAAATACTGATATAAGTGTAATTAATGTTTCAGGTAATAATAATACAAAACAAATAATAACTGACTTTATAGTCAGTAGCGATAATGGCACTGACACATTTAGTAATTTAGTATATAATCCTACTGCTGAATATAGAATATTTAATTTTACAAAGAAAGACCCAATTAGAATCGTCGATTTTCAAGTGCTATGGTTAGATATATTTGGTAATTATAATACTTATTATGTTCCTCCTTATCAATCAGTTTCACTTAAATTGATGTTTAGAAAAAAGAAATAATTAATTAATGTTATAATTTAAATAATACTATTAATATAAATGTCATTTAACTCAAAGAAACAGGGAAGACCACTCGCTTATATTATTAATACTAAGAATAGTAAATTAGGGACAATCTACTTGAATGATAAAGATTTATCAGGAGATACTGAAATTAAAAATAGTGATGAGTTCAAAGTGGGATTATTACCTAATTGTAATGAGAGAGACGTATTATATATTGCCGGTGCGAGTGGTTCAGGTAAAACTACGATGGCAAATGCCTTTATTGAGGAGTATTTAGAAATGTTTCCAGATAGGTCAGTTCATATATATTCAAGTGTTGCCAATTATGACAGAAGTTTAAAATCAGCAGATAATCCATCCGTGGAAATACACGATATAAATGAATTAGTAGGAGAAGAACAAGAAGTAGAAGATGCAAAAGGTAAAATTAAAACTATTTTAGCATCTCCTTGGGATGAACCCGCTTATATTTTAGAACAATTAAATAATAGTTTGGTTCTATTCGATGATGTATTTAATTTAGATAAATCTATATTGGATCGAATTTTGTTTATTCTTAGAACTTTATTAGAAACAGGCAGACATTCTAATACAAGCGTAATTATTACTTCTCATATCTTACTTGATGGTAATCGCACGAAAATGTTTATAAATGAAGCAACCGCGGTAGTTTTCTTTCCGAGAAGTAATAAATCGCAGGCAATGGGTTATTTAAGAAGATATGCCGGAATGGATGAACAATCAGCGAGAGAGATAGTAAATTTAAAATCAAGATGGGTAATATATATGAAATGCTATCCAAACTGTATTATTTATGAAAACGGGACATTTCTTATCTAAAAAAATAGACCTCGACCTACCACTAAGGGTCTAAATTTAAATAGATTAAAAAGAGTTAGCGTTTAATTTTATTAAACTTAACTTCGAATGCAATCGATTAACTTTATTAATCAAATTAATCTTGGACTGAGTTCAATATTTAATTCACAACTATTACAAAAACAACACGGTTTTATTTTTTTAAAATTTTTTTCAGACTATCGAACTTGGTTTTAGTAGTTTTTTCTTTTATTGATAATTTATTAATTTTTTCTTCTATTTGTTCTAATCTATTCATTAATTCTTCATTTTGATTTTTTAATTTAACATTTTCTTCAATCAATCTAAATATTTCTTCTTTATGTTCTTCTACTTCTTTTTTTCTATGTTCTATTAATTTATTCTGTTCTTCTTGAATAATCCTTTTAAATTCTTCTAATGCGATTAAATTGTTCCTATTATTCTGTTCTAACTTATTTAAATCCACTTCTAAACTTAACTCTTGTATTTTAGGTTTATTTCTTAATTCTAATTCTATCTTCTCTCTTAATTTCTTTTCCTCTTCTAACTTATTATTAATTTGATTTTGTTGGTCTCTAAGAGTTAGATGCGCGAACATACTATATTAAATCGGTTTAAATTTTATAATCAAGTAATTAGTTATTCTATACGATACTGAATGCTGTAATTTACATATAAAGTTGAACTAATCGCCCAAATATTATTACAGGTTAAGTTAATCGCTAAATAAGTCTGTGTAGCAGATGTAATACGTCCTGTGAGCAAATAACCAGCATCGGTTTCACCTGAAATACAACCACCCGCATAAACAACTAACGCCCCTCCTGCGCTAACAGGTAATTTAATTTCAAAACTCGCAGTAGAATTAACAAAAGCGGTAGTAGTAGCGGTAAAACTACCAGTCCATTGATACGCAGGATATACAGACATAACCGACGAATTACCTGCCGTAGTTGATGTTATATTCACAAGGTTCTGTGTAGTTGTTCCACTGCTTGATTGATATAAACCAACTAAATTACCCGCTACGGTGCTATTTATCGTATAACCTGTCCCTCCTAATACTAAACCAATTTGATTACTACCTACGCGATAGAAACCTGTATCGGTATCATTTGTAAAAGATATACTTGGTGTCCCTACTGACCCATCTGACTGTCTAATAGTTGTAGAGGTTAGTGTTCCTATACCTGCCAAATTGCCATTTATTGTTAAAGCACCATTTAAATACATTGCTCCATCTGTATAAAGTTTATAACTTGACCCCGCTAAATCACTGCTACCAATCGAAATATTACCCGCTCCATTAATAATCATTCTAATTGACCTACCTGCTGAACCAGTTGGAGTAGTAGCGAAATCTATAAAAGTGTTAGCGGAACTACTTGTGAAAGTCTCTCCTGAAACGATACGTATCGCACCTGTATTGCCATTATAACCACCAGTAGAATGATAACCCTTACCCCACATACCACATAGAACATCATTTATAATTACTCCTGTTGGTGATGAGATTGTGTTTCTTGCTCGGGAACCTGATACTCCACCACCATAAGCATTTGAGTCGTTAAAACCACGTGAAATGATAGTACCCCCCGAACCATCGCCCACGCCTTGTAATTGTGTAGTAAATTGATTAGGTGATGTAGTTAGAGTAGTAATTGTTCCAACTGTTGTAATATTAGGTTGTGAAGTGGTTAATAATGTTCCTGTAATATTACCGAATTGGACATTGCTTGAAGTAGTTAAAGATTGATTGAGCGCTCCTAAATAACCAAATTGAGTACCACTAATAGCAACGGATTGAATGCTTGTAATGCCTGCGAGTGTGGTTATATTAGGTTGTGAAACAGTAGTTAATGTTCCTGCTATATTAGTCGCGGTTAAATCGCTTACACCTGATAAAATTCCATTTATAGTTAAGGCACCATTTATAAAACTTGCGCCATCTGCGTATAATTTATAATTTGTAGTTGCTAAATCACTGCCACCTAACGTAAAATTACCATTCGTATTACATAATAGACGATAAGATGCCTGTTGAACATCTCTTATATAAAAATCTTTAACTGTATTCGAGCTACTTGATTGACCTATATTCCACCCATTCGCTTGTAATGCTGTGCTTCCTATTTTAATAATAGCACTTTCATTAACGCTTGGATTTACTGCCTTAATTACTATACCTACTGCGGTAGAAGGATTTTGAACAACTAAATTATTGCTACTCGCTGTATTATAATTAAATTCTACTTGACCACTACATATTAAACCTAATAGAGTTCCTACCTTAGTAATTCCAGATTGGTCGCTTGTTAATACATTACCTGTTAAATCTCCTGCTACGTTTCCTGTTAAATTTCCTAATACGTTTCCTGTTAAATCTCCTATTAAAGTAGTTGCGTTTATATTATTAACAGAATTTATGTTATTTCCATCTAAATTTATATCTCCTGCCATTAACAAACTTACTAAACTGCCTACCGTAGTGATTGCAGTTTGACTTGCGGTTAAAACACTACCTGTTAAATTACCTGATACGTTTCCTACTAAATTCGCTGTAATTTGATTTGCCTGTAAATTTGCTAAGGTATATGCAGGTAATACGCTCGTGGGTTGTGTTCCTGTATCAAAAACGACATAAGTAGAGGTAGTAGATGGTGATAGTAGATGGTCTCTTGCGACCCCTGAATATAACGAAGTTTTGCCATCAAGCGAATATTGAGAATAAATACCTAAATCAACTGTATTTGTTAAATTTCCTACTCCTGTGCTAATTAATGGGTCTTTCACGTCTAAACTATCTACGGATGTTAGTGTTCCCAATACTTGTAAATTGCCATTTGCTATAATTGTTTCGCCGACTGTCCCCATTGACGCTAAATTAACTACACTCGTTATGCTTGATTGTGAATTAACTAAATTTAATACCGGACTGCTATTTATTGATAAATCTTGGTTAATTAGCGATAAAAATTCTAAACCTGTCTCATCGATAGTTATTGTCCTATCTAAATTATTTAATTCATTTAAATATAAACTACCAATACGGCAATCGGTTGGTAATTCTAATGTATTTTTATTATCTGCGAGAATATAATTCATATGATATATTATTAAAGATAAATTAAATGGAAGAATTAACTGAAAACATAGAAGACATAATAAGAGACGCTTATAAAATTGCCTTATCTAATGAAGATATAGAACGTGTTTGTGAGGGACGTATTAATGTAATAAGTTATGAAGACTTAGATAATTTTACAGATAGTTTAGAAGATTTATTTTATCCTTATGGAGTAGTAATTATATTAATTCAATGGAGGCAGAATTTTGGTCATTGGATAACACTTATAGATCATAATTATACAGGAAATGGAAATTATTTGGAACAATTTGACCCTTTTGGCAGTTTCTTTGATGCCCAATTTGAAAAATCTAATCCATATGGTTTAACGAAACAATTAACGAGATTATTTTTAAATTCTGATTATGATTATACTCAGTTTAATATTCATCGTTTTCAAGATATAAAAAATAATACTTGTGGTAGATGGGCAATAGTTAGGGCATTATGTAAGGATAGAAATTTAGACGAATTTACAGATTTATTTGATAATCAAGAGTTAGCATTAGAACCTGATTTTTATATAACAGCGATTACGTTATTTTCAAGTTGAAATAGATAATTTAGAGGTAATCATTATTTTTTTTATAATAATAATAATAATAATATACCCAATTGTTTTAAATAAATATTTAAACGCTAATATATTATTATAAAAATAATGATTGCCTCTAATATATAGAGAGTTAAGATGGCAAGACCTTATAATTTTGGAGATTTACAATTACCTATTAATAAAATTGAGACGTGGTCTATCGATTATTTAAAAGATAAAAATAAAGATTTAGTTGCAGAATTAGATAAACAAGTGATTAAACAAATGGATGAAAAAAGAAAGAAACTAATAGAAAGAATAGAAATTAAACCTTGTGAAATTGATACAGTTAATATGAGACTAAAATATAATCGTCTGAAAGAAAGAGAAAAACGTAATTTAAATAAAATAAAATAAAATATATCGTTTAATATACTATGAATTATTTATTAACAGATAGTAAAATTGTTTCAGATGGTAATTTAACCGATTGTAGTTTTAATATAATTACTTGTAAAAATTTAGTTATTAATAATCCACCTGTTGTATTAGAAAGTAGTAGCACTGAAACTAAGACAAGTAGTGTAATTCCTACTCTTGAACTTCAAAATACAGATACAACTGTTGGCAATATGGAAATGATAGCATTTTTAAATTCAACAGAGGATGAGGTAGCAACTTTAACAGGAGTGAATGTTTCTAATTTAACAGGAGAAGGAAATTTAATATTAAGTGTTAATAATTCAAGTGGTAATTTAACTGATTGTCAGACCATTAGTGCTAATTTTATAAAAAATCAAGTTGGAGAATGTAAGAAAACATTATCTGCTGTTAAAACTGCAGATTATACATTATTACCAAGTGATACCTTTATTCCAGTAGATGATTCAGGTGGTAATATTACTTTAACTTTACCCGCTATTGCATCATTATCAAATGGATGGAATTGTATTGTTAAAAAAACAACTGTAAGTGCCAATGATACATTTATAGATGCCTCAGTAGGTAGCACAATTGATGGGGTTGCTCAATTAACTTTAAATATTTCATATACTTGTGTCTCATTAATTTATTTCGCAAGTAATTTCTATATAACTGCTAATTACTTATAATGCATTCGCGGATCGTTATCGATTTCAAAATAATTAAATCTATTAAATCTATTAAATTATTTTTTTAAAAAGTTAATTTCTTGACATTAATATATAATGGACAAAAAAAATAACAATAATCGTCTAAGTATCGTTCCTACATATTTCTGTTTAAAATGTAAAAGAGAGTTTATGTTAGTTTTATCTAATTTAGATTATCATTTTGATGAGGAAAAATTATCGCAGGGTTATACATGCATTCGCTGTCTAAATCGTAGTTTAGATATAGTAGATAAAGAACAAGCAGAATATATGCGAATGCGTTATAAAGAAATAGATTGCGAATTATTTGAGAAATTAATAGGTAAGAGTGGTAAATTAGATGACATAAGAACTTTTGATTAAATTAAAAAATAAACAGACTAACTTATTTTTTTTGATTAAATAGATTAACTATTCATTACATTTAAATATGCTTTTCTTATATATTCTTTATAGTTTTCTTTACTTGCGTTCCTAAATTTATAATACTTTTCAGCCATTGTGGAAGGAGATATACCAAAACCATTATAATTATAAGCAAATGTAAGGGCAATTATAAATCCGCTATCTGTTCTTTGTTTTGATAATTTATCGTTAGGTAAGAATTCTGATAATCTTATATTATTCTTTTTAATATCCAATTTCTTACTAAAATAATATTCAAGTCCTGAAATAATTTCATTTGGTTTAATATTAACTTTTTTTCCTTTTCTTTCATCACTTTTGGGCATATTTTCAACTTGTTTTACCATCTGTTCTCGTTGTTTCTTATCTTCTAAAATACGTTGTTTAGTTCTTTTATCTAATTCTTCTAAGTATTCTAAACGTTTCTGTTCTGGCATTTCACTTAATAATTTGCTAAATTGTTCTTCTAATTTAGAAGTTTTATCTCTCTCTTGTTTTGATAAATCTACTAATTCTAAATAATATTTTTCCTCTTCTTCACTTAATGGTTGATATTTTGCTCTTCTTTCTAATTCTGCCTTATGTATTTCAACCTGATTTAATAAAATATTACTTTGTTCTTTCAAATCTAATATTTCGTCAGTAGGACTTAAAATTATAGGTTCGTCTAAATTTAGTCTATTTTCTAATTCTTCCAATTCTTCATCATCTAATTCTACTTCAATATCTAAATCTTCTAAATCTCGATTTCCAACTTCCTCTTTTAATACTACTCCTGTTAAATCTAATTCATCTCGTAATTCGTCTCGAATATCTGTATCTAAATCATTTAAACCATTATAACTCGCTACACTACTTATTATTTGTTCAGCATTTCCAGCAATCTTTCTTTTTAAATCTATAATTTGTTTATTCAACTCTTCTAATTCTACTATATTGGAAGGTTGTTCTGCTAATTTTTCTAATTTCTTTAATATATTTATATCGCTACGTTGATTTCTAATAGTTTTTCTGATTGGTTCTGGTATTTTTATATCTATTTCTTCCGCTGATTTTAAATCCATATGAGGTTGATTATCATCTAACTCTCTTCTTATTTTTTCTTCTCTATATAATGCTTCCTCAATATCTACTGGATAATTTACGAGTTGATTATTTTTTATTAATTCTTTTATTTCATCAAGAGAAATTTTATCATTTTCATAATCTTTAACTAATTGATTAAATACATCATATGTAATTAACTTGTTTTCTGCTAATTGTAATAAATCTTTCTTAATAATTTCATACTCAGTCAGTGGTCTATTAATATTTTCTCTTTTTATTTTATCCATTTCGTCCTGTATTTCACTCACTGCTTGTCTTGATTTAGCAATTTCTCTTAAACTTTTATCAAAATCCGACTGATTATTTATTTGTTTGTCTTCTAATGCATTCGCAGGGTCTCCTAAGTCATTCTCTTTCTTATCTAAATCATCAAATTCTAATATCTTCTCTACATCTTCGATACTTAATATGTTATTTTGTAAATCATATACTAACTGATCATAAGTTGCCTTATTAATCTTATTATTTTTTAATTCATCTTCCAATCTATTAAAAATTAGTTGATAACTTGGTGGAATTGTAGATAAATTTGCATTCTCAGATTGATCAATATTTCTATTCTCTGTTATTTCTATAAATTCCTCGTCATCTTCTTCTTTATTTTCTAAACTTAACTCTTGCTCATCTATTAAATCTAATGCTGTTTTTATATCTTCTTTATCAATTCTATTTTGATATAACTCTTCTAATAATAAATCATAATATTCATCACTAATTAGATTAGTATTTCTATAATGTGCCAATCTTTTCAGTTGATTATCATCTAACTCTTGCTCTTCTGGTTGATTATGATTATCATTTTGATAGTCATTAATTTCAAATTGACTAACTATTAATTCATCTAACTCTTGTTCTTCTTGATTAATCCATTCTTCTAATTCATTTTTTGAAATATTACCATTTTGATATTCGTCTATTAAATTATCATAAAGATTTTGGTCTATTTGTTTATTCTCCAATAATCTTATTAATCTATTTACTAATATCTCCTCTTCATTATTACTATCATCTCTTATTTCCATCCAGTCTATTAATTCTTGATAACTGACTAAACCGTCTAAATAATTTTGTCTATTTAAATTATATTCCTCTTCTGTTATAATATTATTTAAATATAACCCATTTAATCTATTTAAAACAAACTCACTTTGTTCATCATCTAACTCTGCTTTTTCATCATAGTAATCTAAATCGTTAAGTTTATTACCAATTTCATAGTTCAAATCTTGTGGAACTTCTTGACCTTGATTTAGTTCTTGTTCTTGTTTATTTAGTTCTTGTTCTTGTTTATTTAGTTCTTGTTCAATTTCATCAATAGATATTAAACCTCTATTATATTCATCTAAAATTATCTCATAATCTTCTTCACTGACTAAACCACGTAGCATATGATTTTCTAATTTATTTAATGTTTTTTGCTCATTGCTTATTGATTGATACTGCATTCGCGGATTTGGATAGGTAATTACATTAGGTTCTACTCCACGAAATCCAAACGGTTCATTAGGAGCAGATGGTTTAAAATAGTTTGGATTAAAAGCATTTGGATTAAAAGCATTTTGTTTCTTATTTAATTCTAATCTTCTTGAAATTACTCTATCAGGGTGGTTTAATTCTTCCTCTAAATCTATCTCGTCATAATCGGGGTCTTCTCTATATTCACCTGTATTTATAAAATATTTATATTCTTGTTCGTATCGTGGTTGTAATTGGTCTTTTAAATATTTATCATATTGTTCTTTAATAAATTTATCCTTTTCTGCTTTATTATTAAAATAATCATCTGAAATTAACATATTTGCTCTCCTTTCGTATTGTTGATAATCATTTAGTGTGAAATCTATTGGTTCGATGTTATAATGCATTCTCGGATCGTTATCGATTTCAAGTGGGTCTTTCAAGTTAATATCTGCTAAATCTTCTAACTCAGGTTGTAAAGCAGTTAAGACGTCTAACTCACTTCCTTTACTTTTACTAACTCTATCTGCTAATTGTTTCCCAGTTAGATTATTATTTAAATAATTTGTTTTCGTCATTTTATTAGGTTTAACTACTTTTCCAATCTCTTCTCCACATTTATAACCGTATTTAGTCGGTTTTCCGTTCTTACATCTCCATTTATCTGCGATGCGTCTAACCAATTTTTTTCTATTTCCATTTAGACCACTTGTTATTTTAATACCATCTGATTTAAGTTTTTTCATCTCTTCTTTAAAAAATTCATTATAGGTAGTAATCTTTTTGTCCTTCATCTTGACGTTATATTAGATTAATTAATTAATTTTTAATTTTTATTAAAATATGTTTTGGATAATATAAAAGGATGAAAAAAGATAATAAGTATCCAAGACAAATTTCTATTTATAAGATTGTAAATGATGTAGATGATGATATTTATGTAGGTTCTACTTGTAATAAACTTTATAAACGATTATCACATCACAAAACAAGTTGTAGAAATGGTATTAATTTTAAACTGTATAGAAAAATGTTGGAAATAGGTGTTGATAAATTTAAAATTATACTAATAGATAAAAAGATAGTGAATTCGTTTGACGAACAACGGATGGAAGAAAGAAAGTATTATGATATATTAAAACCTACACTAAATCAAAATTTACCTTACAGAACAAAAGATGAGGAAGATTTATGGAAATTAAATTTTAGTAGAAAACCAAATCAAAAACAAAAAGCGTCGGTAAGAGTTAAATTAAGCAGAAAGAGGAATATACAAGATAGAAAATATTTATGTAGTTGTTGTGATTATGTTGGTTTCAATCAAAGTAGATTAAATAGGCATTTAGATACAATTAAACATAAAGAAAATATTTATTTAGTTGAGTTAAATAATTTTATATAGATTAATTAATTTTTACATAATATTTATTTTTTTTTAATTATATCTATATTGACTGTAATATATATAAAATGTCCTTAGTTAAAGTGAGAGACCCTCGTGTTGAGATTAATGCTGAAAGAACAAAAGTAGTTTATGAATGTAGTAGAGAAGCACAAAGATTGTTTGTATCTTCTACTAATCCAAGTAGTTCCGCAATTCTATTTAATATTAGACCTCCACAAGGTGTAATTATTGATAGAACTATGGAAATAGACCTACAATTAACCCTAACCTTTACAGGAACGTGTTCTGCTGGTGGTAAATTGATTAATATTGGAACTTCGTCTGCGGGTGGAGATAGTATTAGATTTCTGCCTTTTACACAAATTTGCACATCTGCTACCGCTACAATTAATAATTCATCTGTTAATTTTGTTCCTTATCAGTGTAATGGTTTGTATCGTTGTATTTCAGATGCTGATCTAAATTCCTTTTTCAGTTTAACAGGCAGTATGCCAGACCAATACCAGCAATATTTTGATGCTACTACGCTTGGTGTTAATAGAAATCCTATGATTTCCTATGGTGTGAATAGTTATATGCAGACGAGAGCAAGTTTGTATTATAATGTTGTTTCAAACGCAGTAGATGCTACATCGGCAGTAGTTCAGGTAGAAATTAGCGAACCAATCATGATACCTCCGTTCCTTTATGGTAAAAATGGTCAAATGAGATGTGGATTAGCAAATATTCAAACACTTGATATTAATTTTGTTTTGGGTAATTTACAGCGTTTCTGGTCTCATTGTAATGTTTCAGGAGCAGTGACAAGCACTATATCCGCAGTTAGCGCAGTAGTTAATAAGGCAAATATGCTACTTACGTATATTAGTCCTTATCAAGATAATAGAGTTGAAATGGACAAACATTATCTTTATCAAAATTATCGTGTAGTTCCTTATAAATCAACTAATCAGGCAACAAGTCTCGCTGCCGGAAGTTCTGCCACTCTCGCTCTTGGTGCTCAAACTTATGGAAGTATTCCAAGTAAGTTATTTATTTTCGTTGAAGTTATAGATGCTAATAAATCTCTAACTACTGCTGATGCTTTTGCTTATATTTCACAATTAACAATTACGTGGAATAATAGAACTAACTTGCTCGCGAGTGCATCTGCAATGCAGTTATATAAAATGTCGATAGAGAATGGACTTAATATGAGTTTTGCTCAGTGGCAAACATATGTAGGCAGTATTATTATTGTTGATGTTGCGAAAGATATTGGTTTAGATAATTTTGAGAGTGTTGGTATGTTGAAACAAATTCAGTATCAAGTGCAGGCAACTTTCACAAATCCAAGCAACTATAATGGTCTTGCAGGTGTTGCTATTTCATATAATTTAGTATGTATTCCTATTTTTAGCGGATATGTGGCAATTAAATGGGGTGAATGTCAGGTCGTAGATGGCGATTTAACTCAACAGGATATTATGCTTGCAATGACCAGTCCTGATGTTCGTTATGCTAAATATAATGCTCAACAGATATTTAATGGTGGATCGTTCTGGGATGACGCTTGGAGTGGAATTAAGAACGTAGGGAGAAAGACTTACGATTTTGGTAGAAAAGCATACGATGCTGGCAGAGATGTTGTTTCAGGTATTAGAAAAGGAGTCGATGTATTAAGACCGGCATTAAGTCTTATTCCAGGTGCTAATACTGCTCTTGGTGCTTATGATTTAGCAAATAGCGCATTGAAATCGGTTGGTGTTGGACAGCAGGGTGGTTATGGTATTGGTGGTATGACAATAGGTGGAAGAAAAATGCAGGATAGACGTTATAGACCTAAATTGAATAAGGGAGGTCTAATTTTAGGCGGAAATGGTAAATATATTCAAAATGCCGATAAATCAATACTCGAGAAAAGATTGGCGAGACATAATCTATAATAACAAAATAAAAAAATAAATTTTATAATTAAGATATAGATGCAGAATATTAATAAGAAATGTGCTAAATGTAATTTAGATAAAACTTTTGATAATTTCTATAAATCAGGGAAATATTATCATTCATACTGTAAAGAATGTAGCAAGCAAGTCGCAAACGACTATAATAAAAATCTACCTGATTACAACGAAAGACAAAAAAAATATCATTCTACTGATGAATATAAAAAATATCAAAAAGAATATCAATCTAATTATAAGAGTTAATACATAATTACCAATTCTATTCCATTTTGTAATTTTCTTGTAAAATATTTTTTTTGTTTATTCACGGGTTTCTGTCTAAATCTATAAAAATTAGCAGTTTCATCTACTTTTATATATTTTAAATTATGATTTCTTAAATAATTGATAGCGTCTGTTAATTTCCAAATGGACTTATTAAATAAAACACTTTGAAGCATCTTAGTCCTCTATATTAGCGTTTAAATATTTATTTAAATCAATTGATTAACTTTGTTAATCTAAATTAAATGGTAGATTATTTAATAACATTAAATTTAGTTTCGCTTCCTTGTTCTGTTTTCTAATTACTTTATTGTAATATATTCTTTTTGGTTTATGTTCATATTTACGCATAAATTCCTTTTTATGTCCTACTTTATCTAAAACTAAGGGAATATTATTATTTAGAGTAGGTTTTAATTCATTATAATACTTTAATTCTTCCATTAACATATCTTCTTCTTTAACATCTTTAATTTTTTCAATTCTAAACATATAATCGTGTTTTTTCATATGCGAATATATTTTCCTATTAGGGAATATTTTAGAATGTTCTTTATGTGAAGAGAAACGTTTTCCTAATGGTCTTGTTGTTGCACCTACGTAGAACTCTCCACAACAATTACATATTAATTTATAAACGGTTGCCATCTTAATGTTAATATATTAATAGGAAGAAAAAATAAAAATAATTTATTAATTATCACGGTGGGGAAAATAATTATAATCTTCGCGAGTTTCATCATCAATCCACGGAATAAAACCTCCAATATATATTAATTTTTGAGATGTTTTTCTTTCTTTATTATTACATATAATACATATCTCTTTATATCTTATTGTTTCGTCCTTATTTCTTCCGTCTCTGTGAAATTTGAATAAATGTTTAATATCA
>ERZ1292625.2100-Hain-H41-01um-R1-2100-length-19774-cov-8_pt1 | contig 19774 bp, 22 predicted proteins | sample MGYA00564400_ERZ1292625 | MGnify/ENA primary metagenome ERZ1292625 (study PRJEB36523, sample SAMEA6512639) | groundwater metagenome | collected 2019-01-08 | study: AquaDiva: Metagenomics assemblies of 32 groundwater samples
GGGGACAAACGCCCCTCCAAGAGCTTTATACGCTTATTATCGGGTATTCTAAGGGGTGCTTTAAGGCCCAATGTCCAAACCCCGGGATCAGGGTTTAAAGCTCTAATTTTACGCTCTATTTCAACGGCATTAGACCCTCCTTTTGCCTGCGCTTCCTCCAAATCCTCAGGCTTTACAAAACCGTCTTCCGTAGTAAATTTTTTAGTAAAAGTCGCTTCATCGTGATTTTGCTCTTGAGGCTTTATTTCGCCATTTATAAATTTTGGCAAAACTTCAACCAATAAATCTCCGCTCATTTCCGCTAATTTTTTTGACAAAGTTTCGTAATTATCACTACTGACTATTGGTAAATCTCTAGCGGCTAATATTGGCCCATGATCCACCTTTTCATCTATTAAAAATAAAGTCGTGCCGGTTTCTTTTTCTCCATTTAAAATAACGCTTTGAATAGGCGTTGCGCCGCGGTATTTGGGGAGAAGCGACGGATGAACTCCAATAACTCCAAGTTTTGGAATGTCTATGATTTCCTTGGGAATTATTTTTGAATAAGCGGCAACAACGAAAAAATCGTATTTAGTATTAAGTAGTAAGTATTTAGCCTCTGATAAATTTTCCGGTTGAAAAATCCCTATCTTACCCTTAATACTTTCTACTTGTTGCATAATACTCGCCTTTACCGGAGGAGAAGTTAGAACCTTTTTCCTGCCAACAGGCTTATCTGGATTACAAACAACCGCAGCCGGAATAAATCCGGAAATTATCAGCTTATTTAAAATTATCTCAGCAAACTTAGGCGAACCGAAAAATATATAAGACATGGTAGTAAGTAGAAAGTATTAGGTATTATGGTTTTTTAAACTCTTAATCAGACCGTTTATTAATTTACTAACAATAATAGACAATTTAGAAAGCTTATCAAACACGGCATTATTAATATAATTTATATCTTTTGCAATAATAAACTGATTTTGCAATTCAGTTAAAGAACCTAAAGCCAAGTAATAAAATTGAATCTTTTCTTTATATGAATTCCTTGAAAATCCTTCTGCAATATTACTCGTAATTGAAACGGCGGCTCTTCTAATCTGGCTCGTTAAACCATAAATTTCTTTTTGAGGAAATTTATCGGTTATTTTATATATAAATAAAACAAGTTCATGCCCTTCCTTCCAGGCAATTAAATCTGTAAAATTTTGTATTTTATAATTGTTCATATTCCATCCGATGTTTTGCTTTATGCCTAATACTTAATACTTGATACCTAATACTAAATATGTATAATTATACTATACGCCCAGTATTACAACTTTGACAAATTCTCTATAAAAATTTTTGAGAATTTTAGAAGAAATAAGACTAGGCAAAAATAAGGAAACATTAATTAACCGTCAACTTCGAGAATTAACACAAAAATAATCGAAGTTGTAATACTGGGATGAAATTTTTTATCGCATCGCCTTGGAAAAATAAAGAGCAAGTAGAAAAATTGACGGAAGAATTAAAAACCAAAGGGCATGACGTCTACTCTTTTTTGGAAAGCGGAGAAAATCTTTTAACCGGCCACCCAATAGAAGAAGAAATGAAAGTCTATTGGGAAGCGCTTTCCAACTGGCAGAACGACAAACGGATTTCCCAAATTTTTGAATCTGAAATAAACGGCCTAAAAGCCTGCGACGCTTTAATACTGCTCTTACCGGCAGGGGACTCGTCTCACGTTGAAGCCGGCATAGCGTATGGGCTCGGTAAAAAATTGTTTTTAATAGGAGCGATAAACAAGCCCGAAGTTGTGTATTTGATGTTTAATAAAATCTATATGGACATCACTTCTTTTCTCTCGGATCTGCCTAATATTTTCTCTTAAATTCTAGCCTTTTCGTTGTCTCTAAATTTACGCAAATTTTTTGCTTTATCGATAAATAAAATTCCGTTTAAATGGTCTGCCTCGTGCTGAAAAACGCGGGCCAAAAGCCCCCTAGCTTCGATTTTTATATGTTTGCCGTTTTTATCCTGGCCAGACATAACAACCTTTTCAAAACGTTCAACTTCGCCGAATATTTCCGGCACGCTTAAACATCCTTCTTCTAAAATTTCTTTTTCCTTCAAAGCCTTTTCAATTTTTGGATTAAAAACGTAAAAAAATTTCGTTATCCCGTTTTTATCGGAAAACCCTGCCACAAACATTTTAAAATCATAACCAATTTGATTAGCGCTAAGGCCAATGCCTTTGGCCTTTAACATTTCACTTCTCATCTCTTGGCATAAATCCCGAATTTCTTTTTTGGAAAATTTTTCAAAATCAAAATCACGCGTTTTCTTGCGTAAAAACTTTTCTTCATTCTTATCCGCGATTGTAAAAATTTTTCTCATAAAAGTCGGGGCCTAATGGCTAGTGGCTATTTTTTTAATGTTTTCAACATACTCATAAAATACGCTCCTTTTTTTGCGATTTTTTTATTCTGCGAAATAGTTTTTGCCAGAGCCCTTAACTGCTGTTCATTGTTCTCTTTGGCAAGTTTTATATAAAGCGATTTGTGGGGCAAGTCGCCTAAAATTTCGGCGATTTCCAAGCCCGTTGCCTGAAATTTCTTATAAACCCGCGCTTTTTGCGTCCTTTCTTTTATCTTGCTTAAATAATCCTTATCCATTTCTTTTTCAAGATTATAGCATGAAAATTGCTTAAAAATCTCATAAATATGCTATAATATCTTCACATGATATACGAAACAAAAAATTACGAAAATTTAATAGGGTTGCCTGGCTTTAGCGAGCCTCTTTTAAAAAACCACTTTGCTCTTTATCAGGGCTATGTTAACAACACAAATAAATTAATAGACATGTTAACCGAATTCGCGAAAGACGGCGTTGGCCATTCAGAACTAAAACGCCGGTTCGGCTGGGAATGGAATGGTATGAAACTTCACGAATATTATTTTGAGAATCTTTCGAAAGAAAAAATCCAGTTAGACACCAACTCTGATTTATATAAAAAGATAGTTGAGTATTTTGGTTCGTACGAAAATTGGGAAAAAGATTTCAAAGCAGTCGGCGCTTTACGGGGAATTGGCTGGGTAATTTTGTATCATGACCCTAATGGCAATCGGCTTTTCAATACTTGGATCAACGAGCATGACGGAGGGCATTTATCAGGCGCCAAACCAATTTTAATTATGGACGTTTTTGAACACGCGTTTATGATTGACTACGGCATAAAAAAAACGGATTATATCGAAGCCTTCTTTAAAGTTATAAACTGGAACATCGTAAACGGCAGATTTTAACAAGACGCGCACTAAGATGATAATAACGCCCCATCTTTTAGTCGGAGCGGCGATTGGCTCAAGAATTCATAATTGGTGGGCTGTGGCAATATTGTCTTTCGCCAGCCACTATTTGCTCGATGCCATTCCTCATCCGGCATACCAGCTAAATTTTTTAAAAACTAAAACTTTTGGAAAAGGAACTGTCGCCGATATATTAAAATTAGGCGCGGATTTTTGTTTGGGGTTTTTATTTGTTTTCCTGGTTGCCGAAAAAACCGCCAGCTTTCCTTATATGGCGCTGGGAATGTTTATGGCGATTCTTCCGGATTTTCTGCAAGTACTCTATCGATTTTACAAGAATCGCTTTTTAGAACCTTTTCAAATTATTCATGATTATTTTCATTTCGATAAGACCAAAAAATTCGCCTGGCAAAGCGCGGTTACGATATTTACCATATTTGTCGCAATCACCTCAATTATTAGCATTTTAATAAAATAAACATCATGATAAAAAAAATAAAAAATGTATTTAAAAGCAAAGTTTTCCTATCCGCTGTCTCGATATTAATAGTCTTTATTTTAATAGGCGGAGCTTTTTATCTCGGTTATTACGAAGGCGTTAAAAATCCGAAAGAAACAATAATAAGAGGCGTCGAAAATCCGCAAAGTAACGAAAAAAATATCGACTTTAATTTATTTTGGGACGCTTGGCAAATCGTAAAAAATAAATATATAGAAGGAGATAAAATAACAAATCAGCAACTGCTTTACGGCGCTATTTCCGGACTTTTAAACGCGACCGACGATCCTTATAGTAATTTCTTTTCACCAGCGGATGCCAAAAAATTCTCGCAGGAAATAAGCGGCCAATTCGGAGGCATTGGCGCGGAATTGGGCATAAAAAACGAGCAGTTGATAATAGTGTCTCCACTCAAAGACACTCCAGCCGACAAAGCGGGAATTCGAGCCGGAGATGAAATATTAAAAATCAACGACACCATAACCGTTGGATTTACAACCGAAGACGCCGTGAAATTAATAAGAGGGGAGCCCAAAACAAAGGTTACTTTGACGATTTTTAGAAACGGCTGGGAGCAACCTAAGGATTTTGTGATAACCCGCGATATTATTCAAATACCTACTTTGGAGTCAAAAGAAATTGAATTAAAGCCCGGCTCTCGAGAAAAAATACTCTATTTGCGCTTATACAATTTTAACGAAAACGCGCCATATCTTTTTTATCAAGAAGCCGTCAAGGCGATGTTTTATGACAACAAAGGCATTGTATTTGATTTAAGAAATAACCCCGGCGGCTATTTGGAAGTCGCCAATGCGCTAGCCGGATGGTTTTTGGATAAAAACGCGGTGGTTGTTAAAGAAAAATTCAGAAGCGGCGAAATTCAGGAAACTAAAGCCAACGGCTCTGAACTTTTCAAAAACATTCCGATTGTTGTTTTAATAAACCAGGGGTCCGCTTCCGCCGCGGAAATTTTAGCAGGAGCGCTAAGAGACAACCGAAAAGTTATGCTAGTCGGAAAGAAAAGCTTCGGAAAAGGAAGCGTACAAGAGATAGAAACTTTAAAAGACGGTTCAATGATAAAAATAACTTTCGCGCACTGGCTGACGCCCAACGGGACAGTTATCGAGAAAAATGGCCTTAAGCCTGATTACGAAGTTGATTTAACCGATGACGATATTAAAGCCGGACGCGACCCTCAACTTGATAAAGCAATGGAGGTACTAAAGTCGGAAATAAAATAACCAATCAAAGCCACAACTAAAGCCTCATGAAGGTCATACTTTTGCAGAACATAAAAGGGCTTGGGGAAAAATACGACATAAAAGATGTTTCAGACGGCTACGGAAGAAATTTTTTGATTCCGAAAAATCTGGCCAAGTTTGCCGGCCCGCGCGATATTGAAGAAATAAAAAAATTAAAAGCCGGTCAAGAGTTAGAAAAGGAAAAAACAATAAGCGAGTTAAAAAACCTTGCTACAAAATTAAACGGCGCCGAGATCGAATTCTATCCCAAACTCGGAAAAAACCATGAAGTTTACGGTTCAATTACAAAAGAAAACATTAAAACCTCCATTTTTGAAAAATTTATTTCTGATAAAAACGAAAAAATCCTCAACGATATTGAAATAGAATTAAAAAAACCGATAAGAGTTATCGGTTCTCACCAGATTGAAATCAATTTAGGATTCGGGATAAAAACGAAAATCAGCGTGCGCGTTTCTGAAAATCATTAAAGGCTGGACAAAACCGAAACCTCCTTGGCAAATCGGAGGCTGCCGTCGAAATTAGTTTTCTTTTTGGTTTTAAAATTGACAACGCCGGCTTTCATCGCGTAAAGAGAGTCGTCGCCGGCCCGGACAACATTTGTGCCGGCCGAGTACTTTGTTCCTCTTTGGCGGATTAAAATTTCGCCGACTTTAACTTTTTCGCCGTGTTGCCTTTTAACGCCCAGTCGCTGTGATCGGGAATCTCTGCCTAATTTTGTAGAACCGCCCGATTTAGTATGTGCCATTTTTACAATAAAATCCTAAGCCCTAAGCACTAAATTCTAAACAAATTCAAACCACCAAAATTCAAAATCCGAAACGTTTAGGATTTAGATATTAGAATTTATGATTTGTAGATTATAGTATATAATCTTATTATATGTCAACACCTCTAACTGATTTTAGCCAAAAAAAGAAACTAGTTTTCGACATTGAAACAATCGGCGTTGATTTTGCCAGTCTTGATAAAATCTCCCAGGAGTATCTTTTGAAATTCGCCGAGGATGAAGAAGAAAAAGCGCAAGCTAAAGACCAATTAAGTTTCTCTCCGCTAACCGGAGAAATCGTCGCTATCGGCATGCTAAACCCCGACACCGATAACGGAAAAATTTATTTGAAATCGGAAAAAAATATCGGCGCGGACAAATTGGAGGAGGGGATAGACATAGAAATCGGAACCGAAAAACAAATATTAGAAAAATTCTGGGAAGACGCGAAACACTATAATTATTTTATTTCTTTTAACGGAAGAGGGTTCGATGTTCCGTTTTTGCTTATCCGTTCCGCTATTTTAGAAATTAATCCCACTAAAGACCTAATGAGCAATAGGTATTTGAGTTCACAAAAATTTGGAGCCCAGCACATTGACTTATTCGACCAGCTTAATTTTTACGGCGCGGTCAGGCGTAAATTTAATCTTCACTTTTGGACAAAAGCCTTCGGCATCAAAAGCCCTAAAGAAGAAGGGATTACCGGCGATGATGTCGGCCGTTTATATAAAGAAGGAAAAATTTTGGATATCGCCAAATATAATTTAGGCGACTTGCGCGCCACAAAACAACTGTACGAAAAATGGGAAAAATATCTTAATTTCTGATTTATGGATAAAATTAAATATTTTTATCAGGAAAGAAAAAAGGTTATTGATCTATTTTTTATTATTTTTATAGTTGGCACATTAAGTTTTGGCTTGGGATTTCTGACAAACAGAGAATTTTCTCATGCCCCGATTATCATTGAACGTTGCTCCGAATTAACACGATAAAAGAGTACAGGGCCTAACGGCCCTTTTTTGTTGCCAAATAATTTACAAATAATTTATTTTAGGTAATATAAGAGATAGATTGTATTAAAATATAAATAAAAAAAGAGGGGAGGGAATCGTGATGGAAAATGAAGTCAAACGATACATATTCTGTGTGCATTGCACGCGAACAGTCGGTTGTTGCCAAAATGGAACTCGAGCAGAGTGCGATCAGTGCCCGGAAGGACGCGATTGCCCAAAACCAGAAGAGGTTGGAAAACCAAGCCACGGACATTGCAAAACATGCGCTACCAATGATTGGTGCGCGCAACCAATAACGCAACAAGGGGCGCCTAGATAAAAACTAGAGCCCCTTTTGTTTTGTAGTTGTTTTATAGATATCCTGCCTGTTTAAGCCAATAATCATTTTCCCACTCCCAAAGCTTTTTTGCTCCCAAAAACGCTTTAAAATCCTCCTGCCAATAGGGGAATTCTTTTAATTCTATTTCACCGGTTAACTCCGACCACTCATGAGTTTCGTCCGGGCACATAGGCAAAGCTTTGTTGTTTTCGTTTCTAGCCGGCCGTATTTTGTCTCGTCCACCTTTAGTCCTTAGGCTCGCCCTGCATTTAACGCATTTTTTTATTTGATCGATTCTTAATATCCAGCGTGATTGCAAATTATTAAATTCTTTTTCAAGCGCTCCCATATATGCCGAAGTTTGAAGATTATAGTCGCGGTAAATCGCTTGCGACGTTTTAATGTCCAACACGCCGAATTTGCCGTCTATTAAAGCCAAGGCGTCTAAAGTGCCGGCATACCTTTGCTCGTGATTAACAACTTGTTTTTCAACAAAATCTTTATCAACTTGAATATTATTTTTTTCTATAAATTCCGTGAATGCCTTTATCGACGGCGCGATTGAAGGATCGATAACAGGGGACTGACCGATTAAAATCTTTTCCACCGCCTCATGGATAAGAGTTCCCTCTCCGGCGGAAATTTTTTTAACCGCTTCGCCTTCGGCAAAACTATTAAGTTCGCCATAAAAATGATACAGCGCCGGCTTGGCCTTTATTTCTATTATCTTTGTCACGCGGGGATACCAAACGTCACCGATTTCATAACCGGCAAGAGATTTGAAATGTTTTAAATCAAAATAGTACATAAGGGGAGTGGTGGTTTAAAGTTTTTATACCTGTCGCAAAATGATTCTTTTACGACATATATTAAAGTAATACCTCATAAATGGCCCGAATTTCATATTAAGCGGCTAAAACAGATGCATCACCCATTTTACCAGATCAATCGCTAAAAGCAGAAGTTTAATTATTAAATTACCTATAAATTTTATTGTCGCGCCAATATTATGGATTACATTCAAATTGATCCAGCTAACGGATTTGCCTACGAATAATGTAGTGGCTTTAATTAATTCTGAAAAATTTATTTTGGCTATCATAAATAATTACAAATAATTAGTCGGATTAATGTCTCCGCCAAATGGCATCGGTCCGCACATTAGGCTGGGACCCATTCGGAACGTCTGGCTGGCAAAAACCGTAAAATGAAGGTGAGGGCCAGTAGCATAACCGGTCCTACCAACATAACCTATCAAATCGCCCCGCCTAACTTCTTTTCCTTGAGTAGCGGTAATTAGGGAAAAATGCGCGTAAAGCGTTGTTAAATTATTTTCGTGTTCTACAACGACAAATTTTCCGTAAGCTCCGCGGTAACAGTATTTATCCTGATTGCCGGTTGCCACAACTTTTCCTTTTTCCGCCGCGTAAACCGGGGTTCCAATAGGCGCGGCTATATCAATGCCGTTATGCCATTTACCGCGATAACCGCCTTTTGTGGCAAACGGCGTGGCTCCATAGTCCTGCGAAATTAATCCTGTAATCGGCATTGCCAATATTCCCGGGGCCCGCGTTGGAAGCAATCCCGGATTTATTTTTAATCTCAGCTCTTCATCTATTTTTTCAATCTCAGAAGCGATGGCTGTTTGTTTCTTTTGCAAATCCGTTAAATATATTTGATAATTTTTTTCCTTATTTTTTGTTTGCGCCAAAAAATCTTGTTTGGATTTTTTTGTTTCTTCCACAATTATTTTCTTGTTTTTTAAATTATCACTTTCGATTTCCTTGGAGGCTTTCTTATTAGTAAGAGCTTCCAAATCATTCGATAATTCCCCTCTTAATACATTTAAATCCGCCACATCATTATATAGCCCCTGCTGCAAATCAACCAATCCCTGCATTTGAAAAACGCTCTCGCTTAAATCTTTATTTCTTAAAAATATCTCCAGCGGACTGTTAATGCCCGGTTCTTGCTGTAATTTTCTTAAAGCCGCGGCTATAATTTGTTTTTTATCTTCTATTTTTACTTCCGCTTCAGAAATATTGTTTTGAATCTGCTCTGACTCAAGGCTGTATTTATTAATCAAAATTTCGCTTGATTTTATGCCCAAATCCATCTGTTTTACGCTATAATTTATCTGGCTTAATTCATTTTGAAGAGAACTTTTTGCGTTTTGAGTAGCTTCCAGCTGTTTTTGAACAACCTTAATTTGACTATTTACGTTGTCCAATTCCTGAGTTTTTTGTGAAAGCGAATCCTTTAATTCTTGCGCTTCTTTCGCGTCAACTTTTATTTTTTGAAAAAGCGCAAAAAAAATCGCCACAACCAAAAAAATCGCGAAATATTTTCTAAAATTTCCGGAGTTCTTATGCATTAAATTTATCCGCTGCTGATTTAATTCGTTTTAAGCTTTCGTCCTTCCCTAAAACATCCATCAATTCAAATGGTCCAGCGGAAGCTTCCCGCCCCGACAATCCCGCCCGTAGCGGCCACAGAAGCTCTCCCCTGCCCCAAACCTCGGTAAGAGGCATAATTATTTGTTCCAAACGTTTTTTTCCAAAATCGCTTTCAGGAATTTTTAAAATTTCTTCAGAAAGCATTTTTAAATTTCTAAGCGTGTCTTTTTCGGAAATATCTTTCCACAACAAAAGTTTTTTGTCGTAAAAAGGTAGCTCAAAAAACGGTTCTGCTAAATTTTTAAAACCCGCCAAGCTGTTCATTCGCGATTTTTCCACATCAATTATTTTTATAAGCAAATCCGGATTTTCAAGCCATGCTTTAGGAATAAAACTTTCCAGCCGGCTTAACAATTCCTTACTATCCATTTTTTGTATATATTGGCTGTTAAACCATTCTAATTTAACGATATTAAAAGCTGCCCCTCCTTTTTGCACTCGCCTTAAATCAAATTCTTTTATTAATTCTTCAACCGGCATAATTTCTTTATCTTCCGTTGGATGCCAGCCCAAAAATGCCAAAAAATTAACGAGTGCTTCCGGCAAAAATCCTTCGTTGCGGTAATCATTTAAAGACGTTTCCAAATGCCGTTTTGACAACTTACTTCTGTCCGGCGCGAGTATCAAAGGCAAATGCGCGTATTTAACTTCGTCAAATTCTAAAGCTCGTTGGAGTAAAATTTGTTTTGGCGTATTAGTTATATGATCTTCGCCCCTTATCACATGGCTGATTTTCATCTCAAAATCATCAACTACGCCCGCAAACATAAACAGCGGGGATCTTAAATTTCGAGCGATTACGATATCTCCGATTAATTCCGCATTAACCGATACCTTGCCTCGAATAATATCCGTGAACTCAACTTCTATCGGCGGAACTTTAAATCTTATTGCCGCATGCTCTCCGTTTTCAACGCGTTTTTTAGCTTCTTTTGGATCTAAATTACGGCACCTCCCGCCGTACTTTGGAGCCATTCCTTGGCTTAACATCGCTTGTCTGTCTTCTTCAAGCTGTTCCTTGGAACAAAAACAATAATAAACTTTTTCTTCATCAAAAAACTTGTTTAAATATTTTTCATATATATCCAGCCTCTCGTTTTGCCGGTATGGCCCGTATTGGCCTCCCACATCCGGCCCTTCGTCCCAATCAAAACCAAGCCATTTAAGGCCGTTTATTATGTCTTCCTCGTATTCTTTCTTTGACCTCTCAAGATCGGTATCCTCAATCCTCAAAATTATCTTTCCATTATGGCTCTTAGCAAAAAGCCAGTTAAAAAGCGTTGTTCTGGCTGTTCCTAAATGAAGTGGCCCTGTCGGAGATGGCGCCATCCTCACCCTTACAGGCTTTTTTACACTGTCAGTCATTTGATTATTCTACCAAAAAAAACCACGCTTTGCTATTGACAAAAAATATAATAAATTGCCTTACCTAGCCTTTGTTGCCTAACTTAATTATTTCTTCCGCCAATAATTTTGTCGCGTTTGGTTTAGCGAATTTTTTAGCCGCCAAAGACATCGCATTATAATTTTCCTGATTACCAAAAATTTTATTCACTTGAGCTAAAAACAAATGCGGAGTCAAATTTTCCTCTTCTATTACGATTGCGGCTCCGGTTTTTGCATACTCATACGCGTTTTTTTTCTGATGATCCGCCGCTGACTCCGGAAGCGGTATTAACACGGACGGTTTTCCTATCGCCGCTATTTCAAAAATAAAACTTCCGGATCGCGACACGATTAAGTCCGCCGCGGCCATCGCATCCTTCAATAATTTACCATCTAAAAACGGCATTGTTTTATAAGCAACTTGATACTCTTTGGGCAATTTTTCCAAAACTAATTTTAATTCATTATTAAAACCATGAAGATTATTCACTCCTGTCTGATGATAAATTTGAAAACCCTCTTTTAATAAATCAGGCGCGGTATCAAGAAAAAAATCGTTTATTCGTATTGAGCCCTGCGACCCGCTTATTACCAAAAGAAGCTTTCTATTCGGGTCAAGTTCCAAAACTTTTTTAGCGGTTTCCTGATTTAAATCAAAATCGGTTAAAAACATATTTCTTATCGGATTGCCCGTTAAAGCAATTTTTTCCGACATTAATTGACGCTTGATTTCTTTTTTATATAAATTTACAAAAGAATCGGCGGCAACGTCATATGAAATCGCAATCCTGTCGCTGAATCTTGCGGACAACAAATTTTGCGCGCCCGGAATCGAATCGCTGTCTTGGATGATTATCGGCACTCGGTAAAACCAGCACGCCAAAACAACCGCGAAAGATCCGGTTCCTCCTTTTGAAAATAAAACATCGGGCATTATCCAAAAAACTTTCCAAAAAGCCTGGAAAATGCTAAATAAAAATTTCGGAATGTCTATAAAATTCCTAAAATCGAAATATCTTCGTAATTTTGCCGATACGATACTCTTAATTTTAATACCGGCTTTAATAAGTTCGGCTTCGTAAATATCCGGAGTTCCAACATAAAAAAAATCGCTGCCAGGTATTGTTTCTTTTAATTTGTCGCAAACAGCGATTATCGGAAAAATATGTCCGCCCGATTCCCCGCCGGTAAATAAAATTCTCATAGTCGTTAGTAGTTATGTGTTCTTCGATATATTACCAATTATGCCGGCCATGGTCAAAAAAATTGCCAGCGAACTACTTCCGTAGCTTACAAAAGGCAGGGGCATTCCGGTCAAAGGCAATAATCCCGAAATCGAGCCGATATTAATTATCGCCTGTATGGTAATTATAGAAACAAAACCAATTACAACCAGTCGGCTAAATTGATCCCGGCAATTTGCTGCGATTTGAACGCCTCTTATAAGTATTACTGCAAAAAGCACTATCAAAAAAATCGCTCCGGCAAAACCGAGCTCCTCGGCGATTACGGCGAAAATTGAATCTCCTATAGGCTCTGGCAAAAAATTATACTTATTAGTCGAATTGCCATAACCAACTCCCAGTCCCCCGCCCGAACCTATCGCCATAAGCGCCTGTTCCCGATGAAAACCGCTTGTTAAATTTTTCACCCTCTCCAATCTATAAGCAGGACCTGCCACAACAAAAAGCGCTATCATTAAAACCATAACTGAAGAAAAACCGACAACATAACGCATTTTTAAACCGCTAACAAAATAAACTATCAAACTAGCGGCAACTATAACAACAGCAATTGTTGTCGCGGGCTGCATAAAAATCAATCCGGTTATAAGAGCCATTACCGCCAAAAAAGGCAAAAATCCCTCCCAAAAACTTGATTGCCGCTCTTTTTTTTTAGAAAGCCACGCAGCTAAATAAATTATAAAAGTTATTTTTAAAAGTTCCGCCGGCTGAAACAAAACCGGTCCAAAATTAAGCCACCTATTCGCGCCTCCAGCCTTAAAACCAAAAGGCGAAAAAACTAACACAAGCAATAATATGCTTATTCCTAAAAGCGGCACTGCTAATTTCTGCCATTTTTTGTAGTGGATAAAAAGCCCGATTAAAAATCCTAAAATCCCCAAACCCAAACCATACATCAACTGTCTTTTTAAATAATAGTTCGAGTCGTTGAATTTTATTTTTCCTAAATCCGAAGAAGCGCTTGCCAGCATTATTAAACCAAAAACAACCAGTATTACTACTGCCGCCAAAAACACGAAATCCGGCCCTTTCCCAACTCTTGTTAACGCTCTTTTCGCCATTTTATTTATCGCCTTAAAACTCGGCCTGACATTATATTCAAATACTGGCCGTTTTTAACAGTAATTTTCCCGTTAACAAACACATGCTCGATATGCGAATCACGAAAAATTACCAGATCGGCAAAATATTTTTCTTTGATAAGCCCCCGGTTTTTCAAGCCCAAAATTTTAGCCGGCAACCCCGTTATTTTTCTAACCGCAATTTCAATTGGCAAAACGGATTTTTTTAGCGAAGAATCCAAGAATTTTGGGAATGCGGAATAAAATTTAGCGGCTACTAAATTTTCCGGATTTTTATTAAAACTTACCCCGCCCGAAGAAACAACGGCTCGGCTGTAACTGATCAAATTCAACAAGTTTTTTTGGTTATAACCTTTATAAACAACCGCTCCCCGCAAATTCAAAAAATCAACCAGGTGTAAAAACGCGTTTTTTGCCGTCATGTCCTTTGCTTCGGCAAAATCTTTTAAAGACTTGCCAACAAGATAATCGTGGCGAGGCGCGGAAATAATTTTGAATTCCTCGCTTTTAAATTTTACCGGCAGTTCTTTTTTAATCTTATTTATAAAAACCGCGTCGTTTAAATTATTATGGATTTCTTTTAAACTGCCCCTGGTCGCGAAACACGGCAAAAAAGAAAAAATCGGAGCGATAAAACGGGAAAGCGGGCTCAGACTGAAATAAATATTTGCCTTAGCGGAACTTTCATCGATTAACTCCGCAATTTTTTTCAAATCCATTTCTGTTCCGGAAAGCGCCGAAAAATTTCCTATGTTGATTCTGGCTTCGGTTTCTTTCGCTAAATTTATAATTTCTTCGGCCATTGAAACGCTGTTATTTTTGCAATCATTACAACTTTTTAAATTAATACTCGCAATCCCCTTTTGAGCGGCGACTTCTTCGACTAAAAATTTGATTTCTTTATGCGGCGTTAAAGAAGTAAGCGGAAAATTCAAATTAACCGATAATCCAAACGCGCCCTCTTCCAAAGATTTTTTTAAAACCATTCTGGCGACATTAAGTTCATTTTGGGTTAAATCGCGAAAATTATCGCCGATAATAGATTCCCTGAGCGTCGCGTGGCCCACAAGAGTGCCGAAATTCACGCCGAACTTTTTTTTGTCTAACGTATCAAGCAACTCACCGATCGTATGCCAGTTGATGTTTATTTTATAAACATCGGTAAAAAGCTTGTTTAATTCCAAAGACCCGTAAAAAATAGGCGCCAAAGAAATCCCGTTTTGACCGCCAATAATGGTTGTTACTCCTTGCAAAAGAAAATCTTTCTGCGTTGGATTTGAAAAAAGGGTCAAAAATAAATCCGATGAAGTGTTTATATCAATAAACCCCGGCGCCAGATACGCTCCCATGCCGTCTATTATTTCGGCGTTCTGATACCGATGGAAATGGCCAATGGCCGCAATTTTGTTGCGTTTTATGATAACGTCCGCTTTCCTGGGTGTCTGGCCGGTTCCATCTAAAATAACAACGTTTTTAATAAGAGTAGTCATAATAAACGCGATGCCAATATACTAATGCATTCGAATGATACGAATAATACGAAAATTTACTTGATTGAATTCGTATCCCATTTGTATCATTAGTATAATTCGTATATTAGTATCAAGATTATTATTTTACGATATTTTTGGGCTAAAAGAAATTGTTGTTATTCACAACTTTCCAAAACATTGATACATTCAGTATGATTCAGTATCAACACTGAGCCTGTCGAACGTGTTGACTTTTACAACAAATGGGTATATATTTATATTCATAGTGAGTGTGTTTTTCTTATCCTTGTTCGAAAGAATCAGGACATTTAAGGAAAACTCCCGTTTCCTCCCCCGCAAGGGGGAGGGTTTGTTTTATTCGGCGCTACCCTGTAATATTTTCCGTTGAGCCCCCCCGTGGGGCTCGTTTTTCATGCCCCGTGGCATTTCTTATATTTTTTCCCGCTTCCGTCCGCCTTCGCCGAAGCTTCGGCAGGACTTCGCTTTATTACTTATGATGTGACGCGTTAATTAAACCGCATTGTTTCCATTTATAAACTTTGCCAGTCTCCGAATTAATCGCTCCGCATGGGCAGGGATCATTTCTGCCCACTTTTTTATCAGTCGCAGAAATATTTTTAACCGGCGCGTTTTGTCTAGGAATATTTCCAGTCGGCGATTTCAAAATCCGCCAGATATTTTGAAATACTGTGTCTTCAAAATTAGCGAAAAGATTTTTAAAATGCTGATGCGCCTCTCGCCGATATTCCACTAAAGGATCGTGCTGACCGTACGCTCGTATTCCAACCGACTCCAAAAGCGCTTCCAGATTTTCTAAATGCGTCATCCAAAACATATCCAAAGTTCCCAGAAGCCGGAACTTTATTTCTTGCTGGTTTTCTTCGGTGATTAAGCCGTTTATTTTATTTTCAACCAGCGCCTCAATATCGCCTTTTTCTAATTCTTCTTTTTCAAGAATGCCTGTTTCGGTTAAAATTTTCTCCAATTGATCGCGCTCGGAAACATTATTTTTTATCCGCTCCCAACTGTTAAAAGCTATTTCTTTAAAAATTTCTTTGGCATTCGATTCTATTATTTCCTGCCTTTTTTTATAAACCGCGTCTCTTTGCTTATTTAAAACATTGTCGTAATCAAGCAAATGCTTTCTGGAATCGAAATTCATTCCTTCAATTTTCTTCTGCGCTTCGTTAACGACTTTTGAAATCATTGACGATTCAATCGGCTCGTCTTCGGGCAAATTAAAAGTTTCCATTAATTTTCTCACCCTTTCGCCTCCGAAAATTCTAAGCAAATCATCTTCAAGCGAAAGAAAAAATTGCGATGAACCATGATCGCCCTGCCGACCGCTTCTGCCCCTAAGCTGATTGTCAATTCTTCGCGCTTCGTGGCGTTCAGTGCCGATAACATGAAGTCCGCCCACCTCTTTAACTATTCGAGCTGTTTCGGGACTTGGCGGATTGCCTCCCAAAATTATGTCCACTCCCCTTCCCGCCATGTTAGTTGCCACTGTCACGGCTTTTAATTTTCCGGCTTGCGCGATTATTTCTCCTTCACGTTCATGATTTTTCGCGTTCAAAACCTCGTGCGGAATATTCGCTTGGCTTAAAAACGCCGAAATAACTTCATTATTTTGTATAGAACCCGTTCCTATTAAAACCGGCTGTCCCGCTTCGTACCTTTTCTTTATATCACTGATAATAGCTTTGTATTTCACTTCCAAATTTTTATATATTAAATCTTCTTTGTCTTTTCTTATTGTCGGCTTATTTGTGGGAATAGAAACAACTTCCAAGCCGTAAACTTTGTCAAACTCTTCGGCAGACGTCTGCGCAGTACCGGTCATGCCTGAGATTTTCTCGTATAATTTAAAATAATTTTGAATGGTGATTTGCGCGTAAGTTCTAGACTCTTCTTTTACCTCCACGCCTTCCTTTGCCTCAATTGCTTGGTGAAGACCGGCGCTGTAGCGTCTGCCGGGCATTAAACGGCCGGTAAATTCGTCAACGATTATAACCTCGCCATTTTTAACAACATACTTTTTATCTTTATGAAATAACGCCTTTGCTTTAAGGGATTCTTCCAAATAATGGATTAGCCGGGCGTTTTCCGGTCCGTACAAATCTTTAATATTCAACATCCGCTCCACTTTATTTATTCCATTTTCAGTTATTAATACTGATTTTAATTTCTCGTCAACGCTATAATCCTCTTCTTTTAAAAGATTAGCCGCTACTTTTGCGAAAACTTTATAAAAATTACTGGACTCGACATCTGGCGCGGAAATTATAAGCGGGGTTCGTGCTTCGTCTATCAAAATACTGTCTACCTCGTCAATAATGGCAAAATAATGTTCCCGCTGAACCTGATCTTCCTTGCTATGCGCTAAATTATCGCGTAAATAATCAAACCCGAATTCATTAATGGTGCCGTAAGTTATATCCGCCAAATAAGCTTCTTTGCGAGATGCCGGCCTTAGAAAATCAGACACAACTTTAAAACTGCCTAAGGCATCGCGTTCTTTGTCTTTTTCGCCTTCATTGTTTGGCTTATACAAAGGGTCGTACAAAAAAGCTTGATCATGAGTTAAGCAGCCCACAGTCATTCCCAGTAACCAATAAATTTGCCCCATCCACACCGCGTCTCTTCTAGCTAAATAGTCATTAACGGTTATAGCGTGCGCTCCTTTTCCCAAAAGAGAGTTTAGATAAATCGGAGAAGTTGCCGCTAAAGTTTTTCCTTCGCCGGTCGCCATCTCGGCAATTTTACTTTGATGCAAAACCAACCCGCCGATTAATTGGACATCAAAATGCCTTTGACGTAAATTTCTTTTCGCTGATTCTCTGACTAAAGCGAATGCTTCTTCGATAATTTTATCGAGATCGTTTTTTTCTTTTATTTGATTCTTCAGCTCGATGCTTTTTTCTTTTAATTCATCGTCTGATAAATTTTTAAATTTATCTTCCAATAAATTTATTTTTTTAACTTGGGCAGAAAAATCCTGCTTTCCAAGAAAGCTTTTTAAAAAATTCTTCATATCTTATTGCAAAATTTTCGTTTTTCTCCGACTGAACGCCGGAGAATTAAATATGCTATCGAGAATTTATTTTTTTTCTAAAACTCCAAATTCTATTTGACCATTCTGGCTTTTTCAATAAACGTTTCTTTATATTTTTGGATGCTTTGTTTTAAAACATCTTTAATCGTATCAATTGCAGCCCGCAAATCAACGCTACTATTTTCAACTCTTAAAACTTTTTTTGGCAATTCCATTGTAGCTTCCGCATAAAAAATTTCTCCGCTTTTATGATGTTTTGTGGTTTTTCCAATTTCCACAAAAATTTCAACCCCTTCTTTTGTGTCAATTTTTTTAATAAATTTACCAAGAGAACCTATTTTTTTCTCTGTGTATTCTTTCAAAGCGGGGGTTAATTCAATTTGGGTGGTTTTTATTATAATTTTCATATCATTAATATATTTCCTTTATTGTTACTTAAAAATAACAATAAATTCACGCATTGGCATAGTATATAACATTTTTCCAATAATAAAAGACCCGCCCCGATTTGATTCGGGGCGGGATAGAAATTTACCTTCTCTTTCTCTTTTTAGCAGTTTTTTTCGCTGCTTTCTTTTTTGCTGCCATTTTACTTATCCGCTTGCGTTTAAAAATTGCGCAAACAGAAAATTATTTTAATCTAGAAATAAATGTCGACCACGCAAATTATTTCTAAATTTTAGCGCACGTAAAATAATAATTCCTACTACGTGCTTCTATATATATTTTAGAACAAATATTTCGAAATGCAATTGTGGATAACTTGGTTGGCGAGAAATTCGTCTTATTATTTTTTGGAAACAGAATATTTTTGCTCCAGCGGCAAAAATTTCTTCGCCCTCGACGCAAAAACTCTTACGAGACCGAGCTTTTTACGCCTGCGGGACGTTCCTTAAATTAATAAGACGAACTGTGTAGATTAAGTGTGGCTGTATTGTAAGCGGGTGCCCAGAAATTTGTCTATTCACTCAAAAACCTCATTTTTTTAAAGGAGGTGGGATTGGCATACATAAATCCCTCGCTTATAAACGAAGGATTTATACTGCGGGACAGCGGTGGTGACCTCCGTTTTTACTAGTGAGTGCGCAGCACGCTGTCCCAAAACATTATAACAAATCGGACGTCGAAAGAGAACGAACAAACCCTAAGCAGCTATCGGTTGCAGTTTTTTGAAAACAATAAATTTATAGCCCAAAAAGTTCCAAACAAGCGAAGCCAGCGTTGCCACTATCGCGCCAACGTTCGCCCATAAAGTCACGGAAATTCCGCCTACCGGACTTATAAAATTCACAACCAAAGACGCGATTCCTATGTTAATGAGAAAACCCACAAAACTAACTGCAAAAAATTGTCCAAATTCTTTAGTAGTCGCCGATTTACCAGATCCAAAAGTCCCAAAAGTCCAATGTTTATTCCAAAAATAACTATTTATATTAGCGACAATAAAAGAAGCTCCTTTAAAAATCGAATAAGAAGATCCGGAAGTTGCCACAAATACAAACATGAGTAGATTCAAAACGCCAATATCAAGTAAAGTATTTAAAACTCCCGTGGCGACAAATTTAGCAATCTGCAAAATCATTGGAATTTTTCCGCTGATTATTTTCGCAACCCACAAAGCAATAACCGCCAAAACAGTCAGCGCAATCACCATCACCACGCCACGGATTGTCGTTAAATTAAAATTAATATTTTTAACAATCGGCAAAATCAATAGTCCTGAAACGAATCCAATTATCGCGACCAAAAAATAATCTTTTTTTGAAACAAACGAGCTTGAAGAATTATTATATTGATTATCCATACGCTTCGCTAATATGATACTAATATACTAATTTTACTAATGATACGAATGAGATACTAATTTCTATTATATTCGCATTTATTAGTATCATTCGAATGCATTCGT
>ERZ1292625.2101-Hain-H41-01um-R1-2101-length-19759-cov-7_pt1 | contig 19759 bp, 36 predicted proteins | sample MGYA00564400_ERZ1292625 | MGnify/ENA primary metagenome ERZ1292625 (study PRJEB36523, sample SAMEA6512639) | groundwater metagenome | collected 2019-01-08 | study: AquaDiva: Metagenomics assemblies of 32 groundwater samples
CCTACATCAACTATTTTGTTTTCACTTATAGCTATTAAATCTAAGTCATTAGTGTAACCCTCAGGCTGTTTAAATGCTTGTACACCAAAGCCCTTATCAGTAAACGTAATTTTTAATATAATGTACTCATCTAGCTTCTTGTCAAATAAGACAACTCGCCAACCAGTATCATTCGCTGTAAATACTATTTGTTTTTTATGTTTATTTATTTGCATAGTTCAAAGTGAGGATAATCAGGTCTAAGATTACCGTGCTTGTCTCTAAATTTACCGCCCCATTTTAAACCTAGTTTTTCACCTATCTCGCCAACTTCTCTATAATCGGGTATTTCGTTATTATTAACAGAGACTTTTACATCATACATTGCTTTACTTGAATAATCTACAACGACTATATCGTACGCTCTAGAAAAATCATTGAATTGATCGCTATCATCAAGATTAATAAGATGCTTAGAATTAAGAGTCCAAGTAACTTTATGCTCATTCTCTAACCCAGTAATTGCTTGCATATTAGCTAATTTACGAAGTGCATTGACGTCTTCAAGTATTTGACGCCCTTGAGCAAATAGTGCGACTTGTTCTTTATAGAAGCGCGCTGTGCATGTTATAATAATTCTAAGATTTACTTTTGCACATGCGTCTATATGCAATGCACAAAGAGTCTTAAGTTCTGGTACAAGTAAATTTATATCTCTACTTGACATACATATTCTCGTCTAACACGTTTAGTTTTTGTTTAAGCTTTTGTACGTCTTCTTTTAATTGACGGTACTCATCTTTTATTTCTTGTTTCATTTTACTTTCTGAGCCGAAACGATCTTCAAGTTTCCAAATGCGCTGCTGAAGATTATCTGCTCTATCTTGAATAATCTTTTGATCCAAACGTTGCTCAATGAGCTGCACTTCTGCAGATTGCGCGTATCTAGCATCAATAAAAAATGCTGAGCTTAATATTGTAGCAATGCTAGTAATAAGCAGTGCTACAAGTTTATAGTGGTTTATAATTTTGTTTAGCATAGTGTGCCTACTTTTTACGTGAATAGCCATAGAGCATTAGTATTGCAGCACTCATGCCAAGTATATGTCCCACCCGTAAACCAAACATAACTTCAGTATTTAGCATATTCACAATCTTAGACATAAATGTATCTTGCTGAACTACTGCTCTACTGTCTTGAATCAGTGCAGGTACAGTCGACACTGAAACTTGTCTATCTCTATTTTGGAATGCTGTTATAGCAACAGGATCCACAGATAGACCTGCATCTATAACTTCCTGTATCAGAGCATTCATAGTTTGCACACCCACAATGCCGTCTACTTTAAGACGCTTTCTGCTTTGAAATCTTTTAACAGCTGCTTCTGTTTGAGAGCCATAAATTTGTGCGCTTGTTTCTAAACCTCTACCGTCGCCCAATAAATTTAGAGTTGATTGCACCCATACAATATCAACGCCTCTATCACCTCTTCTAATAACTGGCATATATTAACCCTCTCTTATTTTGACCTATGAAAATAACGATAGCTTACAATGACCAATAATACTACACTCAAGATTGCTGGTACAGCATATTTTGTACTTACCAAACTAGTAGTTTTAGATATCTGCGCAGTAGAGATAGTAGACTGTGATTTATACATTTGATAAGCATTATATGCTTTATCAACATATGACTGATTAATGTATGCACCAGAAGAAGTTAATCTCTTAGAGCCTGCATTATATGCAGCAAATGCGTCTTTAATATTACCGTTGTATCTACGTAATTGATATGCAATATATCTAGTACCTGCCTCAATATTAGTTTGAGGATCAAAGAGCTGTGTAGTAGTCAAACCCGGATTTTTTAATTGCTCACGTGCAGTCTTCAATAATACTTGCATTAAACCTAAAGATGAATCATTTAAGTGTGACTCATATCTCGAAGCAGTAGTATCCCAGTTGCTCTCAACTTTTATAATTGCATGAATGATTGCTGGCTCAACATTATGCCTCTGTGCAGCATTTAATATATACGGATCTATAGAAGAAGCTGATATGACTGCGCCTAACATCATGACTGCACCTGTTATCATACATTTATATTTGTAAACACTATCTAGTAAATTTTATAACTGTAGCCAATATCTTCGCTCCTTGCTGAAAGCCATCTAAAAATTCATGAAGTGCATTTTGCAATTGCACATTTTGTGTGTGTGGCTGTTGTCTATTTAGATGTTCTTGCGTTTTTATTCTTTGAACTTTACGAGCTTTCAACTTTTGCCTTCTGCGTTCTTTTTCTTCTTTTTGTTGAGCTTGATGCTTAATTCTAGCTTCTTCAGGCGCATCTGATTTAGATATCCAGATGCCGTTTACTTCAATGAGTTCGACTGATTCTTTTTTATACATACAGTTATATTAGACTATTTTTTTTTCAATACAAAAAACGCTAATACTCCAACCACAGCAATGCTACCAATCAAAGGCAGATATGACACAGTAGTGTGTATAACATCAAGTCTACTCTTTTGAACAGTTGGAATACTAGGGGCTGCATATGTTTTACCTTTGATTGAAATACCTCTCTTAACTACTCGTTCAAGTTCTGCTTTAGCTGCAGTTGACAATGCTGGTAAAAGCCCGGACCAAAAGCTTGGTGGATTGAGTGGCGAATCTCCAGGGCGAACGGGTCCCTGTATCTCTGCTCCAAGACCATTGAAACTCTGATGTTGAATAAACATAGTACTACCTCCTCATCTTCATGTTTACTGCTTTATACACTATCAAACCTACAAGAGATACTATAATGACTCCCACAGCTATATATACTGCACTGTAAGCTTTTGCTACGTCAGTTTCAACAAGAGCAGTAGCTGTTTTTGTTGTTACAGATGCAGCTTCTGCTTGTATAGGTGTAACTTTTACTCCTATCTTTGAAGCACTGGCAGTTGTTTGCTCTAATTCAGCAGCACGATTACTATTTAAACGATTCTTTATCAAAAAGGGCATGACTATTTAGCTTTCTTTTTTGTCGACATATACAGTGCTAAACCCACAACTGATGTTGCTATAACTCCTCCAGCAATATATACAAACATGCGTTTTTGCTTAGCTTTAGCTTCAATCTGCACTGCTGTTAAATTAGCAGTTTCACCTGCAGCATACTTAGCAGCTGCAGCAGCTTCTGCTTTACGTGCTTTTGAAGCAGCAGCTTTAGCTTGTTTTGCTGCTATGCTTTGTCCGCCAATACCCAGAGCAGTACCGATAATTGGTAAAAAAGGTATAAGCGCTGGTAAAAATCCCAAATTCTGTTCAGTTGCACTATTATGATTTATAAACATAGTGTACCCTCCATTATCTTTCTCTACGAATCAAATACCAAATCCCTGCAGTAATTGCTGCTGTTATAGCAAGACTTTTGTAATCAATTTGTATTTTGCGTTGTGTATTTACTTCTTGTAAACCCTGTAAATTTTCATAATCGTCCGCATCATAATCGTCTGCATCATACTCAGATTGATTATAGTCTTGAGGACCAATATCACGAGAAGAATCTATCAACATCTCTACTGCCTCTTCGGGCACACTCTCTTCTCTAGTATACTCAGGCATAGAATAATCGTCCCAGCTATCATTGTACAATTCGGCGTAATAATTATCGTACATCTGGTCTGTTGAAGGGGCTGTGTACTGTGGCTGTGCACGCATTACGTGACTGACTTGTGCTTTAGGCATCTCATCAACTCGTGCAGCTACAGGACGGACTTGTGCTTTAGGCATCTCATAAACTTGTGTGGCTACAGGGCTGACTAATGGCGCATATATTGTCGATACACGTGGTACAGCACTAGTAGGCACTTGAGCTGCTTTGGCTTTTACTTTAGCAAGTTTTTCAGTTAGCTTGCGAATCTTTCTTTCAAACTTAGCGCGTTTAAAAGCTGCTCGTTGTTCTTGCTGTAAACCTTTTCTAACTTTCCGTTCGGCGCGTCTATCAGCTGCTCTACGCCCTTGTGTTGAGTCTTGAATAACGCCTAATTGATTAATGAATGCCATAATGCCTCCAGTGTTCTATAATGCATATTTATTTTTTAAACGCCGAGTGCCGTATAATATCTAAGTCATTCTGCATATCATCTGTTAGGCAAATACAGCTTGTCGATACGTAACTCCATACGCGTCATCTGGTCTTTAAGATTTGCAACTTCTACTTTTATTTCTCTAGCACTTATATATCCTGCTAACAAGCCTATTACAGCAGCCCCGATGAGCATTTCAGTAATACGCCCAGTATTTAACTTTGCTTTGCCATCTACTATACAAAGAAATGGAATAATTTCTGTAAGGTGGTGTGATACATTTACATGAAAAATATCTCTCAACCAGTCCATTTGCTTAATGCTCCTTTATAAATTATCATACTGTATGTCGCTTATCGTAGTTTTAAATAACAGTTACGTCATTACCACAGTATGTGTATTTTTTCATAGCAATAAACCTATACCGACACCTGTAAGCACAAATAACGTGTTATTTAGCAAAGTTCTAAAAAATCCAGGTTTTGCTTGTTCACTAACTTCAAGAGTTGTAGATAATGTCGAATTACAGCTTTGTAGCTGATCTTCAAAAATCTGCAGTTGTTGCACATAAAGAGTATTTTGTTTCTCAAGTATTTCAGACTTCTCTTTATACCCTTCACAAAATGCTAGCGAGTTGTATAAAAAGACTTCATCGTTAAAGATTACTTTAGTCTCAGCTACACTGTTATTCGCAATTAGCAAGCTTAGCAGAATAGCCGAGACTATTAAATGCTTTAACCAATTCATGTTTATCTCCAGAAAATGTTTGTGGCTTTTGTGAAAGTCGCTTATTAACTGCATTGAGCTGAGTCTGTAGAGTTTGATTCTGTTTTTCAAGCATATTTATTTTTTCTAGATATTCAGTTTGCTGAGTTCTATAATTACTGAGTAGTATATCAGTAATACGCGTAGAAATATCTGTAGAGAAGAATAGTGTCCCCACAAGTATAATAGCAATGCCCATGTATATAAGATGTCTTAATCCCAAATCAAATTGAATTTTCATATCACTCACTTAGAAACTGTAAGACCTTTTTCTTCTGCTTTGTTGAAAATTGAATCTGCCATATACCCAGCGCTGAAAACACTGAAGATATCAGTAGTTTGAAGTTGATATAAAATAAAGAAAACTACTGTATAAGCAATGCCAGTTAATAGAGTGTTAATGATATCGTACTTGAAGTAGTACCTTAAGCAAGCTGCCAACGGATTGACGTTACCCGCAACTTGAGTATTGAGCTGATTGCGTTGATACTTTTTAAGAAAGTGCGAAATCATGCCAAGAAAACCGATGAAAAATAGAAAGTAATTTGAAGCTATAAGAGTTGAAATGTGCATAGTGTGTGTCTCCTTTATGGTATTGAGTTCGTAGTCTTAACCTTCGTTATCGCCTTGTTTATGAGTGTGTTGATGAAGTTCTTTTCCGTCGTGGTCATAGTGTCATAGTCGAGACTAACAGCGCCGCTACGAATAACCGCGCCGCCGGAGTCGCGGGTTTCGTAGGTAATACCTATGACGTATTTTGCCACGCCTTCGGAGTAAAACTTCTGCACGTTCACCGAGATAGCCCCAGCAGTATCGCCGCCCACCTGAGATTCCGTAAACGTGGCCGCCTGTGCTGTGTTGATGAGAAACAGACTTATTATTACTGCTACGAACAACAAAAACTTTTTCATTTTACTCTCCTCCTTTTAAGTGTTAGTTCTATCAATACGCTATGCACGAAACTCTTAAAATATCGCTTGCCGTCCAAGCAATTGCGTTACCTGTTGTCATGGAGTAGTTTGTTACCGTAACTGTAGTAGCCGTGCCTCCTGTCATCTTGGTATTGAATGAGTCGGGATTCGTTACGTCCCACATATTACAAACCCAAGCTGTAGTAGCCGTTGGCAAAGTAATCGTTCCTGTCGAGGCTGTGCCACCCGTGCCTACGTTAATCGTAAAAGCGTGAGTACCGTTCGAAGTTACTACTGATGGAGACGTGCCGAAGCCAGTTACAGTCGGTGTTGCACTTGCGGCCGCGCTCTTTACAACTGTATGTCTTACGGTAGAAGGGCTGAAAAAGAGTTCCGTTCCATTATATTCAATCGCCCCCGCTTCGGGCGTTGTAAGATTTGTGCCAGATGTGAACTTAAGGGGCGCATACCCAGCCGTTGCAGTACCTGCAGGAAGATGAAAACGTGCAGTAGGAGCATTGCACTCTATGCAGAGACGCTCTGTGTCAAACTCTCCATAAAGAAATGGCGTGGTATCGCTGGTAACATCCACAATAAATCTCTGTGAAACATTACCTGAACCAGAACCAGAAGAATTGCCTATACACACATTAGAACCACCCGTCGTTACTTGGACACAGGCTTCACCGCCGAAGCCGAAGTTATAATCGCCAGTAGTTACTCCACCCATTGCATCTGAGCCTATACCCACGTTACCCAAGGCGCTTGTCGTTATTGCATCAAGAGCATTATTGCCTATCCCCACATTGTTGATACTCGTAGTCGCAGTTGCATTTCCGGCCCCTGCACCGCCAAAAAAGTTTATAGGACTGCCCCCTGCACTGTGCAAAAACTTAGTGCCATTTATTGTAAAATATCCTTCAGTAGCAGTTGATGTGGGAAGATTTAATATGTCAAGATTTAATGTTGTCCCTGACACAAAAGTCATGTCGCTATCGCCGCCAAAAGCTCCCGCATTATTGAACTGAACCTGTGTATCAGCACCGCCTGGATTTGTAACAGAAGTCATACTACCTGAGAAGGTAGTTGAGGCAATAAGTATAAATCCAAGTAAAAAACCGAGTAGTTTTTTCATTATTGCACCTCACGATACACTGCGGTTGTTGTTCCGCCAGAGCCTATACAGTACACTGCCCCAGTAAAGACGGCTGTATCATCAAGAAAGCTTGCGCCTACTACTACTTGATATCCAGTCGTAGCTGATAAGCCCGTATTACCGCAGAACATGGCAAACGAACCAATGTTTTGGATGAGCAAACTTTTACGCGATGTATTGGACGCAATGAGAAGAGTACCCCCCGCAGTAACGGGTATGGAAACTTGAGCATGATTTTGTGTAGCAGTTGTGCCTACAATTACTGTAGCATTAAGACTTGAAGCTGTTGGCTGTATTACAGTCACATTGCCCGTAATTGTAGAAGCACCGGTCCACTTATCCCAAGCTGAGCCATCCCATATTAGATTACCACATGATAAAAGACCCGATGTAGAATTATCTGCGATATTACCCGCATCTTTCACACGCTTACCAGAAATAAGACTACCCGATACTGTAGAATCTTGCACATCAATAAGCACTTCAGAGGAAGGCGCGGAGTGTGCTAATGATATAGCCGCTAATTGTAACCCTATAATTAGTGCAGTAGCAAGAATAACAATTACGATACTGTTATCAAGATATTTTTTTAATATGTTTAACATAAAAGCTCTACCTCCTACTTCTGCGTTTTCGTGTTATAAAATATGTAGTAGTGCCTAAAGTAATAATAGCAATTCCGGCTACTGCAAGATACATATTGGGCACACCCGGTATTAGCATAGCAGCTTTTCTAGCTGCGTCTTTTTCAGCTTGTTCTATGGCTTGTTCTTGTTCTACTGTTAATGCCGGTTCTACTAGTGCTTTAGGCATCTTTGGACTACCACCTACTACTGCGCCTACTAAAGCTAAAGGTCCTGCAATAACAGGAGCAATAACTTTTGTTGCTACTCCAGCAGCCTTTTTAACTGCTTTAGAAATCACACTGCCTAACGAGTCTTGTCTAGTATAATAAATAAACGCCATATTGTGCCTTACCACGTCCCATCATTATTTATTCTGCGATTAAAATCGTAAATAGCATTACGACAAGACATTGATGAACCGCCTGAGCCGAAGCCCATTGCATAACTTACTACTGGATAATCACCTGCTTCAAAGTTATCTACTACTGTTGATCCAGTATTTCCCCCTAAAGCAACAAAACCTGCTGAAGTAAGCTCCGTATTCCTAACCGATAATTCTACGTTACCATTAACTACAGCTGTTATGCTATCGCCACTTGTTATAAGCTTTAATGAAGTTACTGTGCTTGAATATACTTTTGATGCTAACTCGATTTCTGTACCTGCTAATTTTCTTGTAAGAGCTAATTGTGTGTTTAAAATGCCAACAGTATAAAAATTATTCGTATCTTGTACTCTTGTGTATAATACAGTAGACTGAATACCACTAATACGATCTACTTGAACATAGACATCTCTTGCAGTTACTGCTGAAAGATAGTAGCTTCTGCCACTAGATACGAATGACAGTCTATTAGAAGATATGCTAGGCTGTGCGCCTGTACCCTTAAAATATGTCCACGTGCCGCCAATCTCAGGCGTATGCACGGTAATTAATGTGCCATTAGCGTCAGTAAAACTATCTTGTGCTAAAATAGCCATTACAGTTCAAATATTCTTAACTCAAGTGAACTTGAAGCAACTGCCCAAAGATCTGTATTTTCAGTAACTACAAATGACCTTGATTGACCTTCAAGTAATGGGAAACCAGAAGTTGTAGTGACTCCGCGATCACCAAGATAGACAGTCTTATTAACTCCAGCAGCTGTGCCTGGTAGACCGTCTTTTACTACATAGCCTAATGAAAAAGTAAATGATGGTGTTGTGCCGCCTATAACCCAACTGATTGCAAAGTCAGAGGCAAGGCCTAAGCCAGCAATATTTGCATAAGCTGTTTGTGTACTATTTAATCCGCTCCAGATAGTATTAACACCTGCCCAATTACCAGATACTGGATCTTTTGCTTGAGAAACAATCTCTAGTGTCGGCGATGTACCTGATACTGCTGTAATATTAAGAAACAAGTGCATGTCACGAAAATTTGCAACGCCAAGTGAAGTAGATTGAGTATTACCGCTTGCTGTGCGAGCTGCAGAGGCCAGTATCGTACCCGTAGAAGTAAAACCAAGCAGAGTTGCTGGATTTAAAATAATATAGCCTTTAGGAAATTGAGATTGAATAATTTGAGTGGCTGTAGTACTTACAGATACAGTGCGACCAACAACGCCCCTTGTAATAGTATTAAGTGCAGCAAGAGAACGCAAGTACTGTTCAATCTGAGAATCACTCGATTTTTCTACTGCATTCTCACGTATAGATTCTTCAACACCCGTCGATATTCTAGAGGCATCAACGTCTGGAGGCACTGTATATACACTAGCTGAAGGGAATTTAACTATTTGACCCAGCCCCAAAGAGTTATTAGATTTTAATTTTCTTCTGCCAAACATATTCATAGCTAACTCCATAAGATGTTATCTATTTATGATAAAGTTTTTCACCAATAAAGGTTAAAGACATCGGATTAGATGAGCCACTAAGATCCTGAATAGAAATATTAATAACTGAGCCGTATCTTATATGACGAGGCGCAGATAACATATTAGGAAATTGTGCATTACCAAACAAATTATCTATATGCACGGGTTTATCCATCCATGATCTGTCTACAGAACCATCTTGTATAGATATTAAAGCAGTGCCTGTGCGAAATGCAGTTAATCTATGCACAAGAAAGTCAGCATCATAATTAATAGAGATGTTGATATTAGATGTCGAGTTTGCAGCAACAGTAAAATTCTCTGTATAGAAAAATGGCACACGCGCTGCAAAAGGAACCACATTACCTGCATCATCTAATTTAAAATTACCCAACTCATCTCTAGAGCCCATCCAAGGAGCAAAACCTTTTTTAACTTTACCACCGTGCATGCTTAAACGCACAGAATTAGCAGAGCCTGAAAAATCAGCAAAAGAGTATGTCAAATTAGTACCGCCCTTAATTAATAATGGCGCAGGCAATATACACGGTGTAAAGCCATTTACTGTAATTCCAGAAAGTGCCTTACCTGATATTGTTCTTAAGTCTACTTTAGCATTTGTGTAATAACGTCCATACGCATTATCCATCATTCTATAATACAGTCTATCATCCGTGGCTACGTGTATAAGTTTATTAGCCTCAAAATTAGAATCTCTATCAAAACGCACAATCGTGTCTTCAAAAACAGTTCCAGTGCCACTGGCTATGGACGTGTCTTCGACAGAGTAGATAAAATATTCTTTAAACGTGGGATTAAGAATTTTAGAAGGGTTTATAGCTTTCATATTATCTCCTACTGGCAAGGATTTATTTTTTTAAATAACCGGCTTTTTTATACTGGAGCCGGCGTAACCAGTAGCGGCAAGGAGGAAGGAGGAAGCCGCTAGTTGTTAAGACCCAGGCCTAAGCTGCACACTGTGCAAATAAACCTGTATGTCTATAGCTTTCGTAAGTGCTACCGTGCCGTCCCAGTTCATATTAAATGTAAATGACTGATTCGGAGGTATAGTCACTGGCTGCCTGAATTTAAGCCTCGGGAACATAAGTGATCCGCCGCCGACTGAACCCAGCATCGTAGTATTAGTCGTCGTAGTAGAACCGATTACTATAGGATTCATCTCCGGTAAATACACGAGAGGCAGTTCAAATACAAGACCATCGCCTATTTTAAACTCACACCAGCCGCCGTTCCTAAGTTTATCTCTATCTGTAGGATTAGTTACTTCACCTTCATCTTCATGTATATAGGCTACAGATATAGCGCCTACAACATAAGTCTTACCCGATACCTGCCCTGACGTTGTCAAGTTAGTATCTCTCTTCGTCTTCTGAAAAGAACCAGTAGCACCAGCCCTTATCAAAGTCGCAGTAGCTCCAAACTGTGTAGAAAAGAAATTAAGCTGTGCTGTAGTGCCCGCTGCAGGGAAATTAACCCTATCATAAAGCGGCTGATCGAATACTGTGGGTGCGCCGTAATTTACGGTCATACCCTGTTGTGCACGTCTAATTTGATTCTGTGGCTGTGCCATATTATATGGCCTCCTTTGGGTTTAAGTGTTAATAATACGCATTAGTCAATGCAATATGCATTAGTTAATACGCGTATTCGTTTATTTCATCAATTCCATCAACTTCATCTACTTCAGCAACACTGTCTATATCATTTTCTGTTACGAATGCCCCCAGCTCATTTTCTGGAATAAAGGCCGAAAGCCCTGCAAGTGAGCGCCCAGGAAGAACTTTGGGCAGTATATACTCAGCTATAGCGTCAGCAGCTATTACAGCCAAACCCGTCACTGTCCAAGTAAAGCCGTGCTCTTTACCAAGAACCTTATTGACTACCAAACCGCCGCCAATAGCAGTAGCAGCTTTGATGCCATAACGCGCCGGAGCTGAAGTCATTCCCACTAGACCTGGAGTAAGCTTAGTAACAAGTATTGATACACCGCCAGTAATAGCTATTGGAAGAACTTTGCCAAAGTCTATTCCGAGCAATCTCTGTGCACTTATCGCAGGATTTATGCGAAGAGTACCAGCAACTTTATGGCGTCCTTTCTTAACAAACCTCTTACTCAAATTCTTAGCAGATGCCTTCTTACCACGCTTTATACCACGCTTCACACTATGCCTCTTGCCTTTCTTTGGTCCACGTTTCTTACCTTTTGTCTTTTTACGAGGATTCCAATCCATATACGATTTCTCCTTTCTAAATGGGTTTGCGCCTAGAATAGCTAACTCAGCCCCAAGCGGGTTTCTAAACAACAATCTACTTTTGTGTCTAGCGCTATTACTAAGAAGACTTGACCTACGTCTAACCTTGTTACTGTGTACACTATGTCTCATGGGATTTACTAAAAACCGTTCAGATGCCATAAACATGCCCCCTATCAATTAATTAAGCAATCAAACTGTGAAGCTTTATTACTAGTGCACGAAACCCTGCACTATCTGCACTGCCGCCTACAACAAACGTCTGACTGTCGTATGTAGATACGAATAGCGGGTTAGTTGTTGCAAGAGCAGAATTAATAACAGAAATATGATCGGGTGTCGTTCCAAGACCGTGCGTAAATGTTTTGCCTGTAGCAAGTATTGTTCCTGTAATTATCGTAGCTAGTGTAGCCATTGTTCAGCCCCCTTTCTGTTTTTTAACGTACTCATTTATGTTGTATACTGCAACTGCTATTGATAGCAGACCCGCCATAATGCCTATGTAATTCCAATTCACTAAAGCTGCAAGTGTCTTTTTTGATATTTGTATGTCCATAGTATCCAATCATTAGCAACAAAAAAGCCACATCAATTCAAATAATTCGAATTAACGTGGCTCTTGTGAGTCCTACGTGTATATATGCGTATATAATTTTTATTATATAAATGTATTATATATTTTCAAAACACGTTTGTACACACTTATTTTTATCATTTAAGTTTAATTGATATTGTTACGTTTAAAAATGCGCTTTTTCCCCTATTTTCTTGCTCGACTTTATAAAATTGAAGATTATACTTTTCAAAAAATGTTTTAAACTTAGACAATATCTCAAGCACTTCAGGATCTATGTGTAAGTCTAGAGGCATTTAAATAACTCCGTGTAATAGTTTTAAAATACTGTTTATGCCTACTAGCTACATGCTGTCGTAAATTATCAAAGGCCGAAATAATAAAATCCCCACAATCAATAGAATATTTTTCTATTGAGAAATCACATAACTTACATTTAATTACATTACATGATTTAGTACTCATAACTTTATGCATAATTAATAATCTACGCCCTTTGTATACCCTTTAAAATTTTTCCATAATTTTTTACCTTTAGTAGATATAATTAATATACTACCATCTTTTAAGCCTAACACTTTAGCCTCAGAATCAAAATCATGCCTAAAGTGCTCTCCTGGCCAAAGTGAACTATCTCCTTTAATAGCCTCTATTGCAGTTATCTCATCATATATCTCTACAATCTCATCATCTAAATATCCGTCATACTCGTCTGCAGTCTCATTATAGCCTGTAGAAGGATTTGTGCTATAGCTAGACGTTACGTCTTTAGTAATATATTTTTTAAGTTCCTTTAATACTCTACCTCCTGCACCATGCTGCAACTTAAAATCTATTTTATGTATAATATATCTAGAAGGCGCTTCTCCTTCATATACTCTATTATTAATTTGCACTATAAATCTACCATGTCTATCTAGAGCTCTAAAAAATACTTTCAGTGATTTCTTTTGCATATTATGCCCTTTTACTTATTTTTGAACTTATTGTTTTTATCATAGGCCCAAAAAGAAATAATAGATAGCCAGTTACTCCAATAAGGGCTACCCATTTAATGGGTTCAAATGCTTTTGCAATGCCTCTTGTAGTCTCAGTTGCAACTTCTACAGGTATCTTTACGACTTCCTTAATAACTCTAGTAACATCTTCTGTGACTGTAGGCGCAACTACTACTTTATCAATAATAAGATCAACAGGTCTAAACGTGCCTACGTCAGTAACGAAATTGATAAACGTTTGAAAAGGCACATCTGCACGAGGACTAAAATTAACGTAGTATCTCAATGTACCAGTGCCCACTGTAGTGCCAAAGCTTCTAGTAAGGCCGAGTATATTAACGAATGCTAGTGATTTTCTAACTGCATCTATTGACGGCTTTATTAAAGCAGTCGAATCAAATATAAACGTGTATACTTGATTACGCTTAAGCATATAACTTTGAGGATTAGTTGGCAGCGCGCCTAAAAACATATCGTTATCATCCCTTCTTAGTGTTAGTCTCTCTGATATTTCTTTAATAACGAGTGCACTTCAGGTGATACATATTTTGTCTTGCCTGAAACTATAGACATAGCTTGATTAGTCAAGTATTCTGAAATACGGGCAGTTAACTTGTACTTGTGCTTTAGCATATCAAATATTTTTTCAGCGTTATCATGTTCGAGAAGCAGTTTAACTGTTAAAAACAATAATTTACTTAATCGCTTAGATTTGGGATTTATGCCCATTTTTAATGATTCAAGTTCTGATATCTTATGTGCAAACGCTTGCCCTTTATCAAATGCTCGATCAACTGCTGATCGTGTATTTATTTTAGACGCGTTGTCATAACGCTCAACTAATTTTGCATGCCACATAGCACCAGGATTACGTTTAGACATAAATAGCTCCTTATTTGGATTTCTGCTTCTCTCTTCACGAATAACTCTACGCTTAGCCGCAGGTGACATCTTGTGATACCATAATGAGCCACAAACTGCTTCTGGGCTAATGACGCTAGTTTTAGCGACTTTCTTTACACAACGCTTAAACCATTTCTTTGAAGGTCGCTTTGGCATACGATTATTTCCTTGTGCCTTTGAATAAGTAAATTACTATCAGCCCGATAGCCCCAACACTAAAAACCATTTTAGCTAAATGCATATAAGAATCAGTCGTTGGCATGCCTTTAGATGCGTCAATAACTTTTTGTGAGTCTTTTATGTGTACATTCATGGCGTTAGCAAACAAACCAAGAAGACCAATCTCAGTATACGTGTACACACCCATTTTAAGTTTATCAATAACTACAAGTTGCTCTTTAAGTTGGTTTTCTAGACGCAACTGATTGCGATAAAGTTCTTTTGCTTTAGTGCTTATTTCCGGATTAATATGGTTTGCAGCATTAAGTAACTGCTCTTTTAAACTAAGAAACGTTGCAACTTGTGATTGCACCTTCGCTTCAACAGATTCTTGAAAAGTTGCCATAATATGCCCCTTTAGTATGTATTCAACCTTAAATGCGTTCTTTTTTATATCTAAACGCGTTATGCAGAAAAAGAGCGATAGTTTTTATAAATACTTCATTAGTTACGCCCTTTTTATATGTTTCTCTAAATAATGTTTTATCTAAACCTTTGACATCACCATCAATTGCTTTAAGAATAGCCACACTAGCAAGATATAAATCTCTAACATGTTCATGAATTATTTTGTGCATAGTATTCTCCTTTATGTTTAGTTGACTTTAAAAGTTTCTTTACGAGTAACGCTACTAGCCTGCCATAAAAACGACTTATCTCTTTTTATACAATCTATAGGGTACCACACATTATTAACGCTAAATAAGCCATATACGTGTGAATACGCGTTACTTGCATTTGTAGATATAATTCTTATGGCTACTGGAAAACCAATAGATTTTAATAGAGACAAAGACAGCATAGTAGAATCGTCACAATCTAAAGACGGCATAATGCTTTTTTCTAATTGCTGTAAAACATAAAGTGGCGTCTGTAAATATTCCATACCATCAGGATCATTAAGATAGCGCGTTTTGTCCCTAACGAACAGATATATTGCGTTAGCCTCATGTAACTTATTGCCGGGTATAACTGAGCGTACTATGTGCTCAGCCCATTTGCGAATATAGGGATTTTTAGATGACTCAGAGACTATTTGAGACATTTTTGCTACAGTATTATAGATGGCACTATTACCCGTGCCTATATTCATACGTTGAAAAGGCACGTCTTTTAGTTGTTGAGAGATGCAAGGTGCATTACCCATAAATATAGCCGCCTTTATGCAGTTTGTAGTTTTTCCCATGTTTTACGAGTAACTATTTGTGGCAAGCCTATGTGACCTATCTCAATATCTCCGTTACAGTGTATTTTGTAGCCATGTAATTTAGCGTTTACGCAAAAACCTATGTCTTCACCTACTTTTTGCTTGTCTATGCCAAGAAGGCGTATGTCTTTAAACTTAAACCACGGCTTAGACATGTTTTTAAGCGTATCAATCGTTACTAATAAACATGAGGCACCTATTGCATCAACTTCTACTACGCCTTTATTATAACAGTCTATTGATTCATATAGTTCACCAGCGTCTTTAAATACACAAATAAAATAAGGATTTAAACGTGTATGTGCTTGTACTCCGACTATGTCGACTTTGCTGTTTACTAGCTTGATAAGAATATCTTTATCGTCCCAGCACATATCGTCATCAACAAACCAGATATAATCAAAACCATGAGCAATAGCCTCTTCAATCGCAATGTTTCGAGCTAAATCTGGCATCATTCTAACTTTACATTCGAAGGTCACAGTGTATGGTATATTTGTATTAAGCAATGATAACATCGTTTTGTAGTTGACGTCACCATTATTTGATGGGATAACTATATATATTTTTGGAGTATAACCTAAATATGTGTCAATAGTTTCTTGTCCCCATTTTTCTATCAATAACCCATATTTTTCTTTATGAAAACTATTAACGTCACTAGTAATCTTTTCAAAACTCTTTGAACAAAAATGATGTATATATGTGCTTCTATCAATTAAAAGTGTGTAACCACGTTGTTTTATCCGTATAGAAATATCTAGATCATCTGAGCCGCCTATGCCAAAACGTGCATCCATAAAATTTAATTCTTGAGAAGCTAGTAAATCTACTACTTCAGCTTTAATTAATAAACAAAAGCCAATAAGATATGAAGCCTCTTCTACCAAAAGATTAGGCTTATTATATGTAATGTGCTGTCTTCCTGAAACTGCGTTACTAGTAGGTCCTACTGCTCCTGTGTTTTCTTTAAATGTGCTAATCATTTTACTGAGCCAGTCTGGAGATACAATAACGTCATTATTCATAAAACAATAATAACCGGGCTTACTTGATGATAATGATTTTGCTATGCGTAAACCTATATTGCAACCTTTTACCCACCCCAAATTTTCAATAGAATGATGAATATGTAAGTTGTTATATTTTAACGAATCAAGATACTCTTTTGTGTCGTCTGTTGATGCATTATTAATGATAAACAATCTAAATTGCACATGTGTTGTATTAGCATAAATAGATTCAATGCACAGTTTAGTATAGTACAAATTATTCCAAACTGGTATAATTATGTCAACTAAAGTGTTTGTCATTATTCATCTTCTCGTTTTCCTGTGCCGTTACAAGTAGCGCAAGTAATTTCGGTTTCGCAATAAGGGCAATTTTCTATTCCTGTGCCTTCACAAGTTAGACATTCTGTTTTACACATATGTATTTAAACCTCCTTATTGTTAATACTTATCGTTAAATTCTCCACATTTTATTGCCTCACAATGTATTTCTCTATTAGCACAAATTATGCTAATAACTTTAAAACCATACTTCTCTAAAAATGCTTGAAGCGCTGGAGCAGTAAAACCTGATTTGTGAAAATTCTCTTTATAGTTTTGAGCTCCGAATAGAATATCCCAAGTGCTCGGATTAGTCGTTCCTGATAGTAATTCTATAGCTGCGACTGTTAAATCAGGAATTATCGTTATCAGCCTGCCGTTTTCCGTTAATAGCGATCTCCAATGCCTAAATACTTGATATAACTCAGTTCTACCTACATGTTCAAGAACGTGAGATGAGTATATTAGAGCTATAGAGTTTTTTTCAAATGGCAATGCATTAAGATCAGCGACTACGTCAGGTTGCACTTCAAGACGAATATCTACTGATTTAGTGTCATAGCCTTCAAACTCTATTTTATGATTACCACAGCCTATATTAAGTGCTATCATATAAGAGACGATACATAATTAACTGCAGTGTTTAAAGCCGCGCGTGCGCTATATAAATCTTCAAGTTCTCTCTTTGTGTAGACAAAGTCTGAATCTACGAGTTGTTCAAGTGTGTCATCAAATACTTGTTGCGCTACGGTAAGTGTATTAAATAAGCTTTCAAACATACTCTGTTTTGACATTATTATCTCCTATTTTAAGTTAGTGTGTCGCCATTGCCTCTGATTGTGCAGGATATAAAATTCCTTGACATGTTTGACCATTTTCATTTTCTAAGCAGTGTTTGTCAGTCTCTGCAAAGAACTCATTTTCATCATAGTACTCGTAAGTCATATTGCATTTATCACATATAGCTATGAACTCTTGATTATTTTTTAACCAATCTATAAAGGCTTGTAAGTATATTCTAGTTTGTGCAAGAAATTGTGGGTCTTTAAATCTAGGGTCGTCAGTAACGTTAAAATTCTCTACATAAAACATTATAACGTCAACATTATACGTGTCTGTTTTAATATTTTCTATGATATTATACTTGCTAAATTCTGTTTCTATCACGTGCTTTATTTCTGGAAACGCTTGTGTGTCGTTCGTAACTATCAAATTATGCAGTGTGTTTGTTAGTTTTTTAACTTCATTCATGTCAAGTCCTCCATTTGCGTTAGTAACTATCAAGTTTTCAGGCGCGTGTGCAGCATTATATGGCGGATTATGCGTAGCAGTATGTGGGATAGTATGTGAAGACGTAGAAGTATGTGAAGGGTCGTTAGTTAAGTCAGGTGCATTTTCATTAGTAAATAATGGCATTTGAGCAGGTATAGCCGGAATACCTGTGCGCGTAGTTGGGATATTTGCATGTGTTGTAGTCGTATTTATAGATCGCACTTTAGCTGCATTGTCTATTGTAGAAGTAATACGTGCTATCATTTCAGGGATTTTTGGACCAAGAGTGTCTATAAGACGCTCAGTAAGAGACATGCGTTCACCTTTTATGTCTCCAGAAAAATCTTTGACTAAATCTAGCATGTCTTTTAATTCTTTGAACTTATCAAATGCATTTAACTCTTTCGTGTCTGTAGGCTTATGCCATAGTCCTGCAGATTCTAATTCTTTAATATTTTCAATTAATGATTTTTCTTTTTTGTCCAGTATGCCAAAGGCTCTCATTGTCGTCAGCATACCTTCCATTACTTTATTAGCATCTACTGGAGGTGGCAATTCTATTTTATCTGGTCTATATGCGTTCATTTTCATCATTTCAGTCATCATCATAGTCATTGATGACATTAATGCTGCAACCATTGTATTAGATGAACTTGATTCTGTTTTCATTTTTTCTGTCATTAATGTCATAGTACTATTTTGCGTGTCAGTAATTAGCTTTTGCAAATTGTCTGGTGAATATGTAGGTATAGCACTTTTTACTGCATTGATTATACTTTCTGGATTATACATTGGGTGTACAGTATTGCCTTTTGCGTCAATTATTTCCATTGCGTCAATAAAAAAATCAATAGGTGGTTTTAATCTCGGTCCTCTATTTCCTTTGCTCCTAAAAAATATTATTCTATATTTTCCACTTCCCCATCTTCCTGGATATTTTATCGTATATTCACGAACTATATTTGTAATTTCACATTCTACGTCAGTCCATGTCATCCAATTGTCGAGTTTTTCTTTAAACTCAAATTCATTGGGTTTTATTTCTTTGTAAAGTTTGATATAAAAATCATCATTTTTAGGAATATCAGCAATTAAATCATCTACTAAACGATCTTGTGTGTCTTTTCTTATTTCACGTGACCGTGAAGATATTCCAGGTATATATTCTGGGTCATCATCAAAATCATTAGGTAAATCTTTAAGTATTTCAGTTACTTGTCTTTCAGTTTTTTCATCTACAAGTTTATCAATTAAGTCTGTAGTGCTTATATTTTTCTTTGCCATATTAAGTACCTTCCCCCTCTTGGTAGTTAATTTAAAAATATTATATTATACAAAACTTCAACTGTACACTATTTTTTTTATCAACATATTATTTTTTTTATAAAATAAAACACATAAAACTTTTATATTTATTTTTTTTAAAAATAAACAAGTGTCTAAAAAACTAGCGGGTAATTTTGTAATTTGGATGTTGATAATTGATAATTGATAATTGATAGTTGATAGTTGATAGTTGATAGTTGATAGTTGATAATTTTTTTATCAATTCTCCTTATAGCACATAGTATATAACACATAGTGCGTCGCTCTACTACTACTACTAC
>ERZ1292625.2103-Hain-H41-01um-R1-2103-length-19752-cov-33_pt1 | contig 19752 bp, 22 predicted proteins | sample MGYA00564400_ERZ1292625 | MGnify/ENA primary metagenome ERZ1292625 (study PRJEB36523, sample SAMEA6512639) | groundwater metagenome | collected 2019-01-08 | study: AquaDiva: Metagenomics assemblies of 32 groundwater samples
TGTTTTCATTCTTCTCGATCGCGAGCATTCGTCGCATCTGTCGTCGGATTTCCTTCGCAGCCTTCTCTCGGACGAAGTAGAGCTTTGCTCGTCGAACCTTTGAGCGTCGGAGGAGGTCGATCTTGTCGATCATAGGAGTGTACAATGGGAAAATCTTCTCAACTCCCACGCCGTCCAATACCTTTCGTACTGTAAATGTAGCTCCAGCTTCTGTTCCATGCTTTCGCGCTAGAACGAGGCCTTCAAAAGCCTGAAGTCGGGTCTTTCCCTTCTCTTGGATTTTCTGCCAGACCTTTACTGTGTCGCCAGGGCGAATATCAAGAGCTTTTCGCTCTTCGACCTTGACTGTTGAAATTACTTGAGTTTTTGTTGCCATATAGGTAGAGACAAATCTAACACAGACCCTTATTTTTCGCAACTTCTGTGATGCCGAGCTCCTCAAAGGCGTTCAAAAAGTCAGCTGGAAGCGGGGCTTTGACCAAAACCTTCTTTCTCATATAGGTAGTGAACTCAATAGAATATGCATGGAGGGCGTTCCTTTCAAATCCTATCTTATTGGGCATGCCAGAGGCATAGAGACCATCACAGACCACAGGGTGGTTGAGGGACTTCAAATGGACTCGGATCTGGTGTGTACGGCCAGTCTTTGGCTCTACCTCAAGGAAAGAGTACCCTACCCTGTACGCCAGCAGCGTATACCATGTTTCTGCATCGCGAAGCTCCCCTCGAGCGCCGCGGGTAGCTGACCAGCGTCGGAAGTCCTTAGGACTTCGCCCGATTGGGCGGTTGATGATGCCGAATTGATCTTTGATCTCCCCATAGACAAATGTGAGATATTTCTTCGTGAGAGTCCTTTCCTGAAACTGATCCTTGAGACATGCGTGGCCATTCGCAGTCTTTGCAATTAAAATGACGCCAGAAGTATCTCGGTCAAGACGATGAACGATTCCAGGTCGCTCAATGACTCCATACTCTTTCGTCTCAATCGGCTCTCCGACCTTCTTTGTCCTCGGATAATTTTCAATAACCCAATCAGTAAGAAAAGGTCCTTTTGACTTGCCGTCTGGATGTACGACAAGACCGGCCGGCTTGTTGACCGCGACGATGTCCTTATCCTCGTAGAGTATGTCGAGCTTCATAGAATTGCTTGATAATTACTACATTATACGATAATCTAACAGAAGTCTATTCATGCGCGATTAGCTCAGTTGGTAGAGCAATCCATTTACACTGGAAAGGTCGCAGGTTCGAGTCCTGCATCGCGCACCACATCTCATGCTCCCAAACAAAAACCGCCCTCGTGGCGGCTTTTGTTTCAAAAATCTTTCTGACGATATTACATCGTTGGATTTGCTGGAGTCGAAGGAGTTGAAGATACGCAATCGCTACATGTCTTCTTGTGTGTGACAATCAAGTACACCGCTGAAAGACCTACGAGAACGTAGACGATTCGAGCAAGTGCGTAAGGAATAAGATCAGCGATTCCTGCATTTGCAAGACCGATGAGCAACCAATTCAAACCTCCGATAATAACCAAAATAAATGCAATTTTATGCAATGCTTTCATGTGTTTTTTGTTAACTAATAATAATTGATATCTAGCAATAATTATACCCTATCCACAAGGTTTGTGGCATATTATTTATGCACAGGTTACTTATTGTGCCCCTGGTTGGAATCGAACCAACATTGACGGCTTAGAAGTCCGCAGTTCTATCCATTGAACTACAGGGGCATTGACGCACATTCAAGAATATAGCAGAAAAGACCTTAAAAACGAAATCTTAGAGAGAAGGATCAGCTGGGCCTCTATACCCTTTCCTGACCTGAGCACTTTCGTCTTCTCGCAACTTATAGCTATCAACTATAGAAGTCAGATCGTCTTTGCTGAAGATTTTATCAGTAGCTGCTGGACCGTCTGTTGCTTTGAAATTTCCGCTCGTGATCTGCCAATAAAGATGCACCCCGCCGGCAATAAGAATTCCTCCGACAAGTAGGCTCACCACCAAAACAAGTATCCAGTCGACAAAAGCATTCCTCCCCATTTCTCTGAAGGCGTGTGTCATCGGCATGTGCGGCACTCTCATGAACTTTTTCTTGAAAGGTGTTTCCATTGTTTTATTCTTCTAAAGATGCTTTTCTCGTAAGCGCTTCGACATCCAGCGTAAGCTGCCAAGAATGCGCTCTTGTCGATTTCTTATCCGAACTTTCGAGATCGCCCGATGTATCGAGACGAACATTGCTTAATATGATGCCAAGCGGCATGTTTTCAAGCAGCATGAGAGCATTCATGACTCCAGACCAAGTTCCCCTCGTGACAATCTTCGCCTTTATCTTGTCTTCAGCACTTATAATGGTTGAGAGTTCAAGTTCTGTCTGCGAATCAGTGCCGACTTTTTCAATCTTCTCTATAAAATCGACAGCGGCATCTTCGGGAATAAAATACAATGCGATTTTGGCTCGTTCGTCTGTGGTTTCCTTATGTATACCAACAAGCTCCTGCTCGTGCTGCTTCTTGATGCTTTCATTTGCTACCTCAAGCGCCGCAGTCGCTGAATGCCCTGCCTGTGCTACTGTCTGACGATAGATAAGGAAATAGCCGAATGATGCGGCAACAATGCTGCAAAGTGCGAACAATATGAGCGTATAGTGGCGTGAATTCATTTTCATTTTGTTTTCATTGTAAAGGCCAGAGAGAAAGAAATATTTTCCTTCTTGGCAATGTCAGAGGGAGGCAAATCTATCTTTGAAATAAGCGGGTTCTGCTCAAGGCTTTTTTTGAATAGAAGGAGTGAATCCCGAGTCAGAGCCTTGCCCTGCACAATAACACTCAAGGAAGATGAAGCTGATGGCGTCTGGCTCATCTGGAAAGAGTTAATTGAGACCTGCGCGTTCTTGCGAAGAATTATTTCTGCAATAATCTGTGAGAAATCAGCGCTATTGTTATGACCTTTAAGCGCATCGACAAGCTGCTGCGTCTCTTCAAGATCCTTAATGATGACATCGGTGCCTCGCTCTCGCCTGCTGTCTTGGAGCATTTGAAGGTTTTTGAGAGCTTCCTTCTCTCGGGTATATGAAAAAACATATGAAGGGATGAGGGAGACGAGACCTACCAAGATACCAAATGAAACAAAGAAAGCCATCACAATAAAAAGACGTGTCCTGTATTCTTTCTTCAGGGATTTTATTTCCTTATCTGGTAAGAGCGTGTAATGAATCATTTTTATTTTAAATTATGGAAGCGCAAGGCCTGCAGATATTGCGTAATCGAGAGAGTCATCGAAAGCCACTGCAGGAACATAATGGTCGCCTGAAAAGGCATTCTGCCAGACATGTGCCACCTGGAGCTGTATGTTCGGATTCGGAGAAAGATGAGATATCTGACTAATAGCTGTAGCGTCGTGTCCCGAAACGATGATTGATTTGATCGGCTGACCTTCCCCATGTTCTGACCAATAAGTATAAACCCGCTCGATGTCGTGACGAAGAGAAAAAATATCATCTGAGACATCCGCAAGATTTTTTCCACGAATAAGCTGTCCTCCCCATGGAATCGTAGAGGTAAAACAAACAACACCACTGGATACCACATAGAGTCCCGTCTTTGCATTCATCACATGAACTATGAGCTGAGTCTCCTTACTATCCTTCGGCACGACGGCACGAGCGATGGCCTTCGCTTGTATTTCAAAGGAAACTACCGTTACGCCAGAAGCCTGCAGTGCATTCAGATAACTATGCACTAGGTCGCGGGGTGCCACCGAAACGCTCACCATGCTCTTACTGTCGTTGTTCATAGTGTCAGGCAGTCTATCGAAAAAGAAAATCGCATCCGTTGGTGAGAGCGGCACATTTTCTTCGAGTTTGAATTCAATATTCTGCCGTATCTGGTCTTCGTTCGTATCAGGAACTTCAGTTTTAAAAAGGTACATTCTCTCTTCAGGAAGCGATGCCTTTACTGTCGTGAGCTTCAGTTCTTGAACGAGTGATGTAAGCTCCTGCACGAGAGCCTTTTCGTCTTTTATATATCCAGAATCAACAATGCCCGGTTTCAATGCCCGTGTTCCATATCGGTGAAGTGTATAGCCGTGGTGGTTGGAAGAATACTCGATGCAACGAATCGCATCATCGGAAATATCAATTCCGGCATACGGGATATTGAGATATTTCGGAGGGGGAAATAGTTTGAAAAAAGTTTTAGTAAACATACGATTGCTCGCATGTAATTATACCACAGGATTTTTCGTCTTCTTGTGCTTTATGAACTCCAGAACCGGCGGAATAAATGAGGTGAGAATGATGACGATAATGATGGGAGTAAGGTAATGCTCTGCATTTGGAATACTGTTTCCGAGAATGTATCCGAGCCCAAGCATTCCCCATGTCCAAACGAAACCCCCAATCACATTAAATTTAATGAAAGTTTTATATTCCATTCCCGCGACCCCAGCGACTATCGGTGCGAAAGTCCTCACAATCGGAATGAATCGCGCAAAGATTATAGTTTTCTTTCCATGCTTTTCATAAAAAACTCGCGCTGTCTCAATGTGTCTTTTGCGAAAAAAGAAAGAATCTTCTTTTGAAAAAATCATTGGCCCGGTTTTCTTTCCAAAAGAATAGCCAACGCTGTCCCCCGCTACTGCTGCAATGAAGCAAAGAATTAAAAGTCCCCAAATTGAAATGAGATCCTGTGAAGCAAGAAATCCTGCAGTGAAAAGTAGAGAATCACCAGGAAAAAAGAACCCAAAAAACAATCCTGATTCAGCGAAGACGATAAGAACAACACCAAGAAGGCCGAGTGTCTTTATTATTGCTAACGGATCAAGAAGATCGTAAAATGACATTTATTTATTTCGCCTTAGTACCTGGTGGAATTGTAGCGTTCGGTTCAAGGAGAGAAAAAGATCCCTCAGGAGTTGATACTGCAAAAAGCATTCCATTGCTTTCAAATCCACGGATAGACCGAGGTTCGAGATTGGTCACGAACATGCAGGTCTTCCCCACAAGAACGGCTGGGTCAGGGAAATACGTAGAAATTCCAGAAACAATCTGGCGAACTTTTGGAGTAACTGTCTTTACACCTGCTTCATCAACAACCTCAGTTGTCTCAGCAAAATCAACCGAAAGCTTCAAAAGCTTATCAGTATCTGGAATCTTTTCAGCTGAAAGTACTTTTCCCGCTCGTATCTCTACTTTTGCAAATTCTTCGTATGAAATCATAATAATGTCATATTACCCTTTCGCCCTCTGCTTATCAAGAAAACTCTGGAGAATAAGTGCTGCCGCAGAAGCATCGAGCATATCTGTTTTCCCTTGGAATCTTTCTGCATTCGCACTCGTCATGAATTCTGGCTCAAGGTGAACTGTGAATCCCCCCTTTTCCATATCCATTTTAAAATTGAGGCTTTCAGGAAGAATGGTGTTTGCTTCTCCTTTATAATTCTTCGATTCTCCCATAACGATCACCTTCGTGCCGTTTTCCTTTGCAATATCAATCACTTCTTTAATAAGATTTTTTGAATTTTTCAGTGTAATTACTGGCAAAGCGAACTCGCCCCCTTCATCAGAACAGGCAATGCCTACGCGCTTAGATCCATAATCAATACCGAGGATTCTCATAGCCACAGTGTACTCTATGTTGAAATTTACAGCAAAATATGAGAGTATCTTGATACACCAAGGATGGGTGCCAGAGTGGTCTAATGGAACAGTCTTGAAAACTGTCGCCCGCGCAAGTGGGCCGTGAGTTCGAATCTCACCCCATCCGCCAGTTGAGACGAGAAGTAGCAAAAGCTACTTCTTTTCGTTTATTGTAGCCCTTCTTTGTAGGTTCGAGCGAATCGAAGAGTATCCTTTGGGCTTTTAGTTCGTTTTCAATGAGCAAATACGGGTGTAGCCGTTCAATAAAGAGTTCTTTGTCTTTTAAAGTTAAGTTCGAGCCGATCGTTGAAAAGATGTTTCTTTTCTTCTGAATATCAGGTGTATCGAAGTGAGCCAGAGCGAAAGCACAGAAATTGAATGTTCTTTCGGTTGCCTGAATAGACTGATCAAATTGCGTTTTCACTTCGTTTAATTGCTTCTCAACGTCTGCCCTCTCCTTGTTAAGAATTTTCTTTTGATCAGAATACTCTTCGGGAGTATATAAATCATAATTCACATTTTGAGGTGAAGTAAACTCGCGCTGAAGGTTTTTTAATCTTGTTTGCACGTTCCCATAGGCCACAGTTAAAAGGCCTCTTATCTTTTCTTCGTCACTACCAGAGTTATTTTGCTTTTCATTGAGATATTCAAGTGCGAGATTCAAATAGTCTTTATCAAAATTAATTCCTGAAAGAACTTCATTGAATTGCTCTTCGAGTGCTTCAAGCCTGATTGATTTCTGAGAACAATCCTTTTTAATCTTCTTCGTGCAATGAAAATAGGTATAGTGGAGAATCGAAGGGTTTTTCATCTCTGAAATATCGGTCGTGCATTTAGGACATGCTGTCTTATTTTCATATCCAAACTTATTTTTACAGTGAGTACAGATAAGCTGATGCTTCTCTTCCGCAGTAACAGTGCCGTTGCATTCACCACACTTTATAAGCCCTGTGGCATAAAATTGTCTGGTCTGTGGCTGTTGCTTACCTTTTCTTCCAAGAAGAATCTGCGCTCTCATATATTCCTTTTCTGTGATCATGGGTGTGTGCTTGCCCTGTATAAATTCTGCCTTTTGAGCGTCCTGATATTTCCACCAATAAGATCCGAAATAGAAAGGATCAACAAATATCTTGTAGAGCTGTGACCTGCTCAAAGGTTTTCCACCCAGTTTTCTCCTCACCTTAGTCCGCAATCCCCATTTATTGTTGGCTATATCAAGAATCGCCGAGACTTGATATGTCCCTGTAAGGAATAAGTCCCACATCTTTCTAACAATTTCAAAGGTTTTTTCATCTATAATAACTGTCTTGTCGCCTTTTTCACCGACATTCAAATAACCAATAGGACATGGCCCTGGTCTCCAACCTTTTGCAACCCGAGAATCTAAACCTCTTTTAACGTTTTTAGAAAGACGAATCACATAGTCAGTAGCACGTCCCCCCTCCACGCCCATAAGCAATCCCGCATCTTCAGGGTAAAACTGTCTATAAGGGGTTCTGATGATCTTTACGATGCCTTTCTGTAACATCCATCGTAATCTACCTTCATCAACAGGATTGCGGTATAGCCGATCTATATCCCAACATAGAATTGCATTGGCTTCACCTTTTTCAATTCTATCGAGCATCTTATTGAATATGATTCTTCCGGGATCTTTTGCACTCTTCTCTTCCTTAAAGGGTTCAGCAACAAGATTTAATTTTTCCGCATCAACAATTTTTGTAACAGAATTTACCTGATCCTCAATTGAGGCAATTTGCCTTTGTGAATCCTCTGAACTTTTCCGACAATAGGCGAAATATTTTATTTCACAGTTTTTGTTCATAGAAATACCTGATGGACTTAATTATCCCACTTTTGTTATTACCTGTATAGGAAATTTTATTAAGCTGATCAAACCTTTTACGATTAACTAGTGATTTAATTTTCTTCAGTTTTTCATACTCCTTTTCCCAAAACTCATCTCCATATCTATCTCTTAAAAAGAGAGATATCGTTCTTTTGTGACGTTTTAGACTAAAAATAGTTCTACATTCTGTACACTGAAAAAGTGCCATGTCATTAACCATAAGAAAACATGGGCGACAGCCTAATTGGGGTGAAGATTCGTAGTATTCATCAATATCATAGGGACCTGTAGTTTGCATCATGTTTTTTATTTAATTAATTTGGTAATTTTCCTTAATAGCAATATGTATTTGCCAATCTGCCACAGCTAACCTAAAGAAGAAAAGGATATTTGGTAATTTGGTAACACATTTGATAAATACCTAAAAAATGTCATCTATTCCTTGCTGACTATCCTTTTCTAGCCACGTTTCATCCTCAAGAAGAAAATAGAAGTTCTGCCTGCCTTCTTTTTTCATTCCAATCTCTTTTGAATCTTCTAGTTCCCTTAAGGCTGAAGAGGCGTTTCTGCCACCAATTTTTGATTTCTCGAGAATATTCAATATTTCTTGTCGTTTTTTCCCTCCTTCATTAAGAATATTCTTAATAAGTAATTTAGCTTTTTCCTTAACAGCTTCTGCCTCCTCAATTTGACCACCATACTGTAAAGAAGTGCGTTTTATACCCATAGAATCAATATCGTCTTTCATGATAATCTTGAAAGGTCTTAGTTCGGTATCCATTCGATTCTTTCTTGGGTAGAATTCGATCTGTTCACCATCCTCATCACTTTTAATCATGAGAAGCACCTCAACTGATGCCACTTTATCCTGACTTGCAAAGAGTTGCTCCTTTTTGGGTGATTTTCCTTCAAACTGTGCTGGTTTTCTTTGATGGTCAAGAAATACAATCGATACGCCCTTATTCTTAAAAGGCTTGAATCCATTGAAAAAGGCGCGTACTTTTTCAGCTTTTACTTCATCCAAACCACCAGCTACTGCTCGAAGTGTATCGATAAAAACAGTGACAATGTAATTATCCCTAACAAATCTTTCAAGCCACCATAAATCTTCACTATCCATAGCTTGAAAATTTATGTCATCTGTATTTAGAATAAAAAGCTTATTTTTTTGCTCACTCAACCCTAACTGCCTTCCCCGTCTTTGTATTTCACTTTTGGACATTTCCGCATCGATATAAAGAACATTGCCTTCCAAAGTCTTGAAAAGTGGGTCACCTAGAAAATCAGAACCATTAGCAATAGATTTTGCCATTTCTAGCGCTATCCAGGTCTTTTTTTCACCTGAGATCGAGGCGAGAATTACGAACCCCTCGCGGGGTATAAGATTATTGATTCTCCACCTAGCTTCAGGAAAAACCCAACTATCAACCGTAGACCAACTTACTGGTTTAGGGTCCTTTTCAAACATATCTGGAACATCAAGACTGTCGTTTTCATCAACATTTTCTTTCATATATGTTTCTTGGTATTGGCTTATAAATAGTTCCTACGAGAAGTACTAATTTTTCAAAACACTCAAAAGCCTCTTCGTCCGAAAGAGTTATTCCATTCTTTTCCTCATATAGTTTTTTGAGTTTTTCTATATATTTAGTTTTCTCATTCATAAGAAAACCCTTCCCCAGTCTTACGGACCACTGGGGTAATCCGCAAGACCCGAAAAAGGTTTTGTAGCGCCCAGTTGCCAACAAAAAACAACCATTTTTTAGGTGGTTGTTTTTTGTTCACACTAGTGATAAAAACAACACTTAAAAAATTAAGTTGCGTTTGTACCTGTGCGATGTTGATGACTGTGACGAGATGTCTATGTCTGTAAACTGTGCGTATGGTCTAAATTTTCAACTGAGATTAGGCTATCAGTAGTGTGGGGCCAATAGAAAAATAAGTCAATAAGTTTTTTAATCGATTTGTGGAAAAACTAATCTTGCATGTCTTTAGCATGTCATTAAGGCATCTTGAAAGCATACTAGTGACACACGCAGAAAAAAATAATTTTAATTGAACATAATAATTAATGCACGACAAGCTAGTCTCGATCCTTTTAAAGATTTGCAAAAGGCGGGTTTTGTGTAACAATAATCACACAATTGAATAAATAAGTAACCTAAACCAGTAAGTAATTGCTGGCATGGTGAATGTTAGTCAGGTAATGCTTAAAAACCCCGTCATAGGGTCGCATTACCTGCCGTATCGGGAAACTGGTACGAGAGACTTCGGTCTCTACCTGTGGCGGGCTTTTTGCATATAAATATGATTAAAATTTTTAATGAAATAGGTAATTATTTCGGTGAACTTTTGGAAACCATTGGGACAGCGATTGGAACTATCATTGGAGTAGTAATAGCTCTTTTCCTTAAGATCTTACCTTTGATTTTAATTAGTACTGTCTTGTATCTAATTTTTCAGTCTATCGGATGGTTTATTAAATAGATATTTAATAAACAGTAAAGTGCCTATAGTCTTACTTCTTCCTGTACCTCATTTTGAACCAGTTCTTGGAACTCATTTAGCAACATAGTCTCTTCTCTAAAATTCTTTGAATCAGACAAATCTCTAATTGTCAGCATAAAAGCATAGGGTTGGTTCTCAGAACTTTCTCTTCCTAAAATCTTACTTTCATAAGGTTGGGTAGCCGAAAGCTGGAGTAAGACTTCAAGAACTGAGGAACTGACTTTGTTTCTAATTTTTCTAAAATGAATAACGTTGTGATTTGGATTAAAATAGTTATCCCATGATGCCGTTGGATTCAATCTTAGTGCCTTACTCTTAGATTTTAAATTACCATCCTGATCATAATCAGGTACAAGAAATCGAACCGTTGGCTCTATACTCATCATTTTATAAGTTTGGGGATAATTTTTGTCGACAGGGGGATTATAAACAAGTGTAAAGATGAATTCGACTTTTTTTCCTAAAATACTTTGTGGAAGCTGTATTTGAAGAGTATGTTTTCTATCAATCAAATTGACCTTATCAGCATAAAGAAGTGTGAGTTCATTCGCTTCATGACTTAAAACAGACTTATGATCTGGTATGCCGAACCCATATGCCCTTTTAATGTAATCATCCTCAATCTTTGCCTGATTAACTTTTGCTGTTGAGTGTATTAACAAAGTCTTAATTAGATTAAACTTATTATTTTTAATATCCACATGCTCAGATACTTTTGATTTTCTTATAAAATCCAAAAGAATCGCACACTCTCTGGTGATAATTGGAGTACTTAAACTTGTACCGATGTCCTTATAAAGACCATCTTTGCTAATACTATCCACCCCACATAGCTTACTTGAGGCGATCATATGAGAATCTCCGTATACCGAAGTGGGGTCCTTTTTAATATTCCCTCCGTTTGCAACAAGTTCAGGCTTTTTCATGTTTTTATAAACACCTGATGTACGAGTAAAGGGTGCAGGAAAATTTTGTTGAGTATTTATAAAATCTCCATGAACTTTACTTGAAGTCGAGCCAACGGAGATTATATTTAGTGCATCACTGGGAGATGACATAATAGATTCTTCTTGTTTGAATATTTCTCCATAGTGCTGAGTTGCGAATACTTGATGATTTCCTATGGCACACACAAAAATTACATCATATAGACGAGCAATGTTATCTAGAAATTCAGTTAATTCGCTGATATCATCTTTATCTACTGGTTTTTTATCGCTGATAGATAAATTATAGATCGAAACATCTTCGTGTCTTTTTACGACTTCTGAAATCGCAGACTTCAAATTATCAAGTTCAATACATTTTGATTCAGCATCTTTAAGATATAAAACCTGTATATCTAGAATCTTACAGGTAGGAGCAATACTTGTTCCAGTAGAGAGCTTCTCAAAAAAATCATCGCCAAAAAGAATTCTACTTGCAACAGTAGTACCGTGATGTTCATCTATTTTTTGATTACTACTTAAGTGATTATAATGGCCAGATCTTAAATTAATCAAAGATGAATTATAAACACCACTATCAATCAAACCTATCGTCTCATTTGTGAGTGTTGGCAACAATTGTATACTATTTAAATTAATATCTGGTATACATCTCTGTGAAGAAAGGCTTGGCTGTTCTTTTATTTTATTTATAAAGCCATAACCAGGGTTTGATAAAATCTCCAGAACTTCCCTAACTTTCATAGTAGAAAGAAAAGAAGCGTTAGTAAAAAATAATTCTTTCTTCCTTCTCTTGATTTTACCTTTAAAAATTGGATTCTCATTTAAAATCCCAAACAATGAATCGTACTTATCTAAACCAACATTCGAATAGATCTCAATAATACAATCAATCTCCCTATCTGGACTAATATTAATAAAGGAATAGATATAACTACTAATACGCCCCTCGATGACACTATTTCGAGGTGTCACAGACGACATCGCATATACTTCTCGGAGGAGATTTTTATCCTTCTTCCTCTCAAAATCTTCTCCTGTTAAGGCTGATTCGAAAGAACCGCTTGAACCAATATCTGCCAATCTCTCAAAATCTTCTTTTTTTCCACTCACGATAAGCGTTCTTTCGTCCTTAGCCCCGACTATTTCAAGACCTGTTTCACTCCAAACCTCACTTGGACTATTACTTTTAGAATTCGCGTGGTCATCTAATTTTATCTCGGCATAAAGAAGTTGATTGCTGTCTCTAGCCTCAACTTTAATTGTCTTAACTGTAGTATCGATTTGTTTCATTCGACGGGAAAAGGATTGAGAATAATGTTCCCTATTATCATTAGTGATTTCTTTCTCCCAAAAAGACTTCCAGAAATCAGAACCAAATCCCTTCCTTTTTCCTTTAGTTATCTTTTTCTTTGGTACGACGATCGAAAAGCTCATAAATTATTTTATATTATCTCTAAGGGTTGTGTACGGGACCCCAGAAATTTCTGATATTTCAACCAGACTGAAACCATTCATTTTAAGTATTTGGGCTATTTCATAGAGATTTCGTTTACCTAGTCTCTGTCTTGAGCTTAACTGACGATTAAAAGAAATGATGTGCTTTAAACAGAAAATATCATCAATTTTTTTTCGGTTCTCTATAATAGATGATCTCTTTATATTCTGGCAGATGTCATTAATCAAAGAGCCATTTATCTTCGGAGTAACTTTGGATAACAACTTATAATCTATTTCCTGACCCTTATTAAAAGCTGAGAGATAAAGCTCGAACATCAGAGCTCGCTCCTCTTCTTCTGGGAGATTAATCTCTAGCCTTAATCCAAAACGTCTCCATAGAGCTTTATCTAATAAATCATCATGATTTGTCGCTCCAATCAAAATTGAAGTTGCAGGAAAAAGATCAATATTCTGAAGTAGAACAGTAACAACCCTCTTTAGTTCACCCAGTTCCTTATTGTCATTACGATGCTTGGCAATTGTATCTATTTCATCAAAAAAAATAATAACTGGTTCTTTTTTTGCCATTTCAAATACTTCGCTGATGTTTTTACCAGTCTTGCCTAGATATGAAGAAATCAATTCATCGAGTTGTACGATGATAAGAGGTAAATTTAATTTATTTGCTATACCACAAGCCAATTTGGTTTTACCGGTACCGGGTGGACCATAAAAAAGTAATTTATTAAGAGGTGGAATGCCATTTTTAAATAATTTATCAAATGACTCCCATTGTTTTATAAATTCGATAACAGTATTTTTGACTTGAGGATTCAGTATCACAGACTCCAACTCTATGTTTGAATAGACCTTTTCAAAGAGAGTGTCGTTCTCAGCAATATTAATCGCACGAGGTCCTAAGGACTGCCCTGCCAGGATTGCATTACTTGAAATATCTTTTACTAGATTCGATAATCTTTTTGCAACTAAAATATTTCCATTTGTTCGTTCTTTTTTTATTTCTTGTTCCAAAATAGCAATTACCTCCCCATTTTTTCCAGAAGAGAATGCTTTGGCTATATTTTCTACGATTTTTATATTAGCCATAATTTTCGTATTTATAAAGAATGAATCAGTGTAATGCTATTATTGTAACATGTTACGAAAATTTAAATGTGTAGTTTTTTCGTAGCTGTTGATAACAACCGCTATCGATTGCATCGATAGCATAACCACCTGCTCCACCCCACCCGCCTTGATTTGGGGCTCAAGGGCGACTTGTGCCTTAAGATGAAAATTCGGGTATACTGAACACCAACGCATCGTTTTGGCCTTCATACCAAGTTCTAACAGCCTCAACGGTCGCCCGCATTGATGACGCAGGTCCCGAGGTGCCCGTGCTCCTCGGAGTTGGTAACTCCGCTTTACTTTAATACCCCTAGGGGGTATACTGCTTATATGAGACAATATATCAAAACAAAGGCTGTTCGCCGATTAAAAATAGTTGAGGGACAAATCAGAGGTTTGCAGAAAATGGTTGAGACTGAAAAGTATTGCATCGATATTATTACCCAAGCCTCGGCCATTAAAGAGGCGCTTACGGGAATCGAGAACCTGGTGCTTGAAAACCATCTTTCTACGCACGTCGTCGAGCAAATGAAACGTGGCAGCGAAAAGAAAGCTGTCGACGAAATTCTCAAGGTCTATAAGCTTAAGCGTAAATAAAAATATGAATCATCCCACCAAAACATATAGAATAAAAGGAATGCACTGCGCCTCATGCGCTGGCATCATCGAGAAAACCTTTAAAAAAACTGATGGCGTTCATTCTGCTGAAGTAAACTACGGGACCGAAAAGGCAAAAGTGGCTTTTGATGAGTCGAGGACAAACGCACAAGAACTTTCAAAAAAAATAGAGTCGCTCGGCTATTCTCTAGCTCTCGAGCAATCTGCTGAGGAAATGGGCATGGTGGCTGATGGGCATGCTGAACACCTTGGACTCAATCAGCCAAAGAAAGAAAAACTTGCGGAAGTCGCTGATATGAAGATTAAAGTAATGTCAGCCCTTCCTCTTGCTGCGATCGCGGCGCTGATTATGGTCTGGGATATTCTCGCGCAATATGGTGTTGTCGGAGAAATGAGCTCTCTTGTCGAGGAATTTGTTCATCATCTTCTTCCAATACTAGCGACATATATTCTCTTTGTCGTGGGCAAACCATATCTTCTGGGTTTCTTTAGATTTCTCCGATATGGCAAAGCGAATATGGATACGCTGATCGGTATCGGAACTACAGCAGCATTTTTGTACAGCTTTGCTGTTACGGCTTTTGAGGAAGCCCTCAGGCCTTTTATAAACGTCGACTATCAATATTATGATGTGACGATTGTTGTCATTACCTTTATTGCACTCGGTAAATATCTTGAGGCCCGTTCGAAAATAAAGACGGGAGATGCGATTGAAAAACTTCTCAATCTCCAGGCTAAAACTGCATTGGTAATTCGTGATGGAAAGGAAATAGAAATTTCAGTAAATGAAGTAAAGCATGGAGATCTTATCGTTGTTAAGCCTGGTTCAAAGATTCCCGTGGATGGCGTCATTGCCGAAGGCAGTTCCTTTGTCGATGAATCCATGGTCACCGGAGAGCCGATGCCAGCACAGAAGAAGATTGGAGACGGTGTTGTTTCTGGAACGATTAATACAAACGGTTCATTTACATTTAAGGCAACGAAAGTCGGGTCAGAAACGCTCCTCGCTCAGATCATAAAGATGGTTGAAGACGCACAAGGTAGTAAAGCTCCAATACAGGCCCTAGCAGATAAAATTTCAGCAATCTTCGTACCTATCGTTCTCGTAATTGCATTTCTCACTCTCGGAACATGGCTCATCGTCGGTTCACAATATCTAGGGTTCTCTCAGGCCCTCTCATTTGGCCTCGTATCATTTGTCGGCATTCTCGTCATCGCATGTCCCTGCGCTCTCGGCCTCGCTACACCTACAGCGATCATTGTCGGAGTCGGTAAAGGTGCCAAAGAAGGCATACTCATAAAGGATGCGGCAACGCTTGAGAAGCTCCACAAGGTAACCACAGTCGTAGTTGATAAGACAGGAACCATTACTAAAGGCAAGCCGACACTCGTTAATATGCAAAATCTCTCTGATCTAAAAGATGATGAGCTTGTTTCAATCCTCGCTTCACTTGAGAAAAAGTCAGAACATCCCATTGCCCATGCGATTGTAAATTATGCACAGGAAAAAAATATCCCTATATCTGACATATCAGATTTTGAAGGTATTCAAGGCAAAGGACTTAAAGGAACAATCAAAGGTACTGAATATTTTGTCGGTAATGCGAAGCTCGTAAGTGATCTTAAGGTTGCTTTCGATACTTCAAAACTCAATGAGTTTACTTCTCAGGGCAAAACCCCAGTCATCCTTGCAACCAAGGAAAAGGTCTTCGGCTTTGTCATGGTGGCTGATGAAATAAAAGCAGAGTCGGTCGAGGCTGTAAAAAATCTTCATGCTCTTGGTATCAAAGTTGTTATGCTCACCGGTGATGATGAAAAGGCAGCTAAATATATTGCTTCACTTGTGGGAATTGATGATGTAGTCGCTCATGTGCTTCCAGAGGATAAATTGAAAAAAATTCAGGAACTGCAATCACAAGGTCGAGTTGTCGCAATGGCTGGAGATGGCGTGAATGACGCTCCAGCTCTCGCTCAAGCAGATGTCGGTATTGCCATGGGAACCGGAACAGATGTCGCGATTGAATCAGCGGGCATCACACTTCTCGGCGGTGATATTTCAAAGCTTGTGAAGGCTATCAAACTCTCAAAGATTACCATGCGCGGCATTAAGCAAAATCTCTTCTGGGCATTTATTTATAACATCGTCGGCATTCCGCTCGCAGCAGGAGCCTTATATCCGGTTTTCGGATGGCTTTTAAATCCGGTATTTGCCGGTTTTGCCATGGCCATGTCATCGGTGTCCGTAGTTTCGAATTCATTAAGAATTAAAGCTAAAAAACTATAATGGCTACGCAATCACAAAAATACACCTTCCACGTACATGGTATGCACTGCAATGCGTGCGAGCTGATGACTGAAAGCGAGCTCGGGGATTTGCCAAATATTACTCATGTAAAATCGAGTTTAAAGAATCATTCCGTAGAAGTTGTTGGAGACTTCGGTGATAAGTCACTAGAGCAAATTGCGGAAGAGCTCACTGTTCCACTCAAGCCTCATGGCTACACTGTCTCAGTTGAAAAGCAGCAGCATAATGCTAAATGGGGTGACTTTAAAATCGCAGTGCCAATAGCACTTTGTTTTGCCATACTTTTTGTGGTGCTGCAGAAAATGGGAATTGTGAACCTGGTAAATGCTGGCAATGTAACCTACGGCACTGCATTTGTTGTCGGAATTATTGCTTCACTTTCAACCTGTATGGCAGTCGTCGGTGGACTGGTTCTCTCAATGTCCGCCACCTTCGCTAAAGAAGGAGATAAAGTGCGGCCACAGCTTATGTTCCATGTGGGGCGAATCGTCTCATTCTTTGTGCTTGGCGGAGTAATAGGTGCAATCGGTTCTGCCTTCACTCTTAATACTTCAGCGACATTTATCCTGAGCTTGATTATCGGTATTGTGATGCTCATTCTCGGTATCAATCTTCTCGATACGTTCCATTGGGCAAAGAAATTGCAGCCATCGATGCCGAAGTTTATCGCCAAGCATGCGCACAGTGTGTCAAAATTTAATCATACTCTCACACCACTGCTTGTCGGTATAGCAACATTCTTTCTGCCATGCGGGTTTACTCAATCAATGCAACTCTATACGCTCACTACGGGTAGTTTCGTCACCGGAGGACTCACCATGCTTGCGTTCGCACTTGGAACGCTTCCGGTCCTAGCACTCATAAGCTTCAGCTCATTCAGCATTCAAAAGAGTTCAAAAGCTGGAATCTTCTTCAAGACTGCTGGGCTGATCGTCATTATTTTCGCACTCTTCAATCTCATTAATAGCTTGGTTGTGATTGGGGTTATTCCGCCAGTCTTTAACTTCTAGTATACTTGTCCCTATGAAAGCAATTGTTATTTCAATTATTGTGGCAGCGACCATTGTCGGAGGAGCTTTTGTGTTTAGCAGAAGCGGTAATGACACTGGACAGACAGCAAACGCAAACAATGTCAACATTGTTGATGGAAAACAAATCGTAGAGATAAATGCAAAAGGCGGCTACCAGCCACGAAGGAGCATTGCAAAGGCAGGCATTCCGACAATTATAAGATTCAATACAAAGGGGACCTTCGATTGTTCATCTTCAGTTCGCATACCAAGTTTGAACATAAGCAAGTCACTGCCGCAGTCAGGAGCAACGGATATAGATATCGGTAGCGGTCAGATCGGTACGCTCAAAGGATCATGTGGGATGGGCATGTATCCGTTCGAGGTGGAATTTCAAAGTTAGTTAAATAGAAAATTATCAAAAATTAATTTATGAGGCATGATAGCAAATATTCTGCCGTATTGCGCATTCAACGACACTGTTGGGTTGTGATATAATATTTCCATGCAACCCCTCATCTCATGGGACGCTCCCGAACATATTCATACAGAAAAGACTAACGACTGGTACTGGTCGGTAGGTATCATCACCATAACAGCAGCGGCCCTCGCCATCATATTCAATAATTTTATCTTCGGGATTTTCATTCTTGTTGCTGCTTTTGCTCTTATTGTTCATGGAACAAAAAAACCAAAAATGGTTCACTGCGAAATAAATGACCGCGGTGTTGTTCTTAATAATGTCCTCTATCCTTTCCTTACACTTGAATCTTTCTGGATTGATGCACACGAAATACCTTCGAAGGTTCTCATAAAGTCTCACAAGATGTTCATGCCGTTCATCGCAATCTACATCGATGAAGTAGATCCTGAAAAAGTACGAGAAATTCTACTTAATTACATTGCGGAAACAGAACATCACGAGCCTCTCTCGCAGAAACTTCTCGAAAGATTTGGATTCTAGCTGAAATATGCTAGGCTGTTTCGTATCGCTCTCATCGTTCAATGGATAGGACTCAACTTTGCGGAAGTTGAAATGTTGGTTCGATTCCAACTGAGAGCACCAAATAAAATGTGCTGAATAAAAAGAAGGCGAGATTTTCATCTCACCTTCTTGGCGACCACCACTTCAAAAACTAAACGGGGGTGCGGGGCCGATGAAAGACCGGCTTGTCTTCTTCGACACGCCATATTGAAGGACGACTAAAACGTGACGAAAGCACTTTTGGCGCTGGTGTGGGTGGTTGCTCTGGTGGCACCCATTTCCCCGTACGTTTTTTCTCCTGTTTCTCAGCATATTTGCTGTCACCACTCGGATGCTGCATGGCCTTTTGTCGGTCAGTCCGGTTTTTTTCAAGACCCTGACGACGGCGTGCTTCACGGCTCAATCTGCTCATATGTGCTCCTGGTTAGGGGTTTGTGTTGTTGAAACCTTGTGCTACTTATATTTAGAAAGCTATCAAATACCAACCGAAATTGCAAAAGTAAAACCGCGATCGACTGTGATCGCGGTCCTAGTGAAAACTTTCCGATTATTTTTTCTGCCGAAGCCGGCTGATGAGGAGCAGCGCTCCGAAACCAATTGCTGCGGTCGAGGGTTCTGGAACAAGTGCTGCCTGGGCCCTCTGAAACAAGCTATCGCCGATGTTCACATCTTCGATGTTCCATGTAAACCTCATGAACATGTGACCGGCGGGCATACCCCATTCAGCGGCACCGTGCTGGTACCCGATGACATCGAACGAAGTAGGCAACGAAGTCGTATTGTCATACGTTGCGCTCAAAACCTCGAAGTAGCTATCGGGTAAAAGGTAGCTGTAACCCCTCCCAAGAAATGTCAGCGACATCCGAGGACCGTTCGCTTCAAAATCAGTCCAAATTGCGGGATTTTCATATTTTCCCGGAGCAAACATGTGGCCGCCGGAAGCAAACATTCCATTCGCGTACACGCCGTTCGCGACATGCATCATCATTTCTGATTGCCTGTTGCCAAACGGCAACGGGCCAAAAATGACAGGATTCTCGATGACAAGGCTGTCCACCGCATATTCCCCCCAGCTTACACTGTAAACCTCGAACCGATTAATAAGTCCGGCATGAGCTGTGCAGCTCGCCAAGAAGCAGAGCAGGGACGCAACGAATGCAATCTTTTTGTAAACGTTCATTGTAACCTTTCGTAGACTGAATGTGGCTGCCGTTGATATGTATCTCGGGCTTCTTGTTGATTTGCCACGTAAAACTAACCGAAAACAACTGTGCTGTATTATACATAAAAAATGTATTTTGTCAATACATCCCTTTATGCAA
>ERZ1292625.2110-Hain-H41-01um-R1-2110-length-19702-cov-13_pt1 | contig 19702 bp, 27 predicted proteins | sample MGYA00564400_ERZ1292625 | MGnify/ENA primary metagenome ERZ1292625 (study PRJEB36523, sample SAMEA6512639) | groundwater metagenome | collected 2019-01-08 | study: AquaDiva: Metagenomics assemblies of 32 groundwater samples
CGGAAAGCACTTCACAAATCACTTCTGAATCTGATCGAGTAGCTGTTGAAAACTATCTTCGAGAGCATTTCGCTGACACTCCTATCCTTGTAGAAATCGCACGATGTGAATCCACATTCATGCATTATAAGGACGGTGAGGTTGTCCGAGGAAGGGTAGATGACGCTGACGTTGGAGTTATGCAAATCAACGAGCGATATCACCTTGAGACTTCTAAGAAGCTTGGATATGACATTCATACAATAGACGGTAACATGGCATATGCCAAGTATCTCTATGAGAAGTCTGGTTCGAAGCCTTGGAACGCCTCAAAGCCATGCTGGAGCAAAGCTCTAGCGAAGGCTACTTCAAACGAAGTGATTGCAAAGAAGTAATTTAAACTCTCCTTAATAGGGAAAAGAAATCTAAAACAAGAAGCCAGGCCGAAAGGTCTGGTTTTTTGTTTTGTGCTAGTATATTTACATGAAAGAACAGGTGGCAAATAACTCCTATGATGCACGATTCTCAGATATTCTGGGTGGGACAGAGTATGATGATCTTCTCATTGCACTTGAATTTTATAATGAATTTGAAGCTGAAACAGGAAAGGCACTCAAGGATTATATAGATAAGTATTGTAGTGATCAACAGGAAATCAAAGTGCTTGAAGTAGGACCTGGCACTGGAATAACGACACTTGAATTATTAAAAGCTGATCCAAGGGTCAAAGTTGTTTCGGTGGATAACGAACCGAAGATGATCAATGCTGTCAGAAAAAGATTTGAAGAGGTGTCTGAATTGAAAAACAGGGTCGAGTTCGTCCTATCAGATATTTTAGAATTTTTGGAATCATGTCCAGATGAAAGTTTTGATGCATTCGCATCAGTCTATACCTTGCATAACTTTACTTCTGATTTTCGTAAAACAGTTATAGGATTGATCGCTCGAAAGTTAAAATCTGGCAGTGTATTCATTAACGGAGATAAATATGCCCGAAGCAACGATCTTCATAGGCAAGATTTTGCTAATGAAATAAGGAGTCTAGGCAAATTTGATAGTGCAGCTGACGAGGCTGAAAAGAAAGGGGATATGCTTCGCGCAGAGCATTTGCGCAAACTAAAGCCAGAATGGATCACGCATATAAATGAGGATGAAAAAAATAAAATTACTGTTGAGGAGCAGAATAAGATATTTCTAAAGCTTGGTTTTATTGATATTGAATGGATGAGGAGATTTGATCTGGTGGTTACAGTAAAAGCCATTAAACCTTAAGTATGTATGCATCATTGACACAATGACTTAATAATGCTATAATAGCACCATTAGGTAATAGTGTCAGGTATAGTCCTTTAACATCAATAACCATTTGGAGAAAGAATACAGAATGAAAAAACTGCTGTTAGTTACGGTGTTGGGTACATGTCTCGTTACTGCTACGCACGCTGCGGATCAGAAGGTGACATGGATAACCAGTACCGGCGTTCAGTCGGAGTATCTGGCGAAGATCGGCGTGATCCTATCGGATTCACCAGTTTCAATCAGTTTCGTCGAAGCCAATTACAAGGACTTCTACGGCGGACTTTGGAACGCCACGACTCTCGGTGGAGACGAATACGGCACGACTTATGGTGACGAGTGGGACATCTATGGAGGCTGGGCGCATACTTTCGGCCCAGTCAAACTCAACCTTTCCGCAGCATACTTCGCGATGACGGAGCTCGATGAAACGAGCGACGACATGTGGGTCACTGATCAGGAGTTGAGTCTGCCGAAAATGCCGTTTGTTCAGCCGTACATTGCTTCCAGGTACTTTGGATCAGTTGGATCCTCTTGGAAGGAAGGCTGGTTCGTGTTCGGAGGACTGCGTAAAAGCATTACTCTCGGGCAATGGACAGCAAAGCGTCCAGTCGCATTGAATCTGGAGGCTTCAACGGCGTATTCCGTGGGTGCGCTTCGTGATTTCACTGGATTCGTCTATGGCAGGTTTACAACCAGCTTGGATATTCCTTTATCAAAAAGTGTGACCCTTAGCCCGAACCTAGTTTACCAGATAGCGGCTTCGGGTCAGCACAACAATCCAAATGGTTTCACCGACCGGAATAAATTCGTTTTCGGCGGCAAAATTACTTGGATCTTTTAGTGGGGAGGTTTGTTTGCAAAGGCGCTTGAGTAACTCTCAAGCGCTTTTCTGCACCCGCCCATTTTCATCGATAGGAAATTGAGGACTGGTTTTTTGTTTTTTATCTTGATTTACCAATCCAAATCTTTTTAATCTGTGGAATTGATAGGGTAGAGAGCAAATATCCCAATGTCGGCACTATAGCTTTTAGCAAAACGTAGCTCTCATTGATTATATAAAGCCAGATGCTAGCAACAATAAAAGTTAAGATCATAATACTGACGCGCCTCGCCCAGCTTTTTTCCCACGCCTTATCAAGCTCAACACGAGTATTACGCTCTTGAATATTTAAAATATCCTTCTCAATTTCTTCTATGTTTTTCATATAAATAGATTAGCATGCCACTAGATATAAAAACAAAGGTCTACAGATAGGGAACCCCTTATACAAAGAAATACTGAGTGTCGCACAATCAGAGCTTGTGCGTCCAAAACTTATCCGACTAGTTCCTATTACCCGATCATTGTCGCATAAGTTTGTGAAATGCGTCAACAGGTTTTGGTGTGGATAAGTGATTTATTTATGATGTGCATTTTTTAATGCACCTAATCTATGTTTTCTTGGCTAAAAATGCTAAATTATAGTGGATTATATGGAAATAAAATCAACCCTCACAAATAGTCTTGGGCAAATATTGAATGTTATCTATAGGGAAGACGACCCGCTTTTAGATCTAGAAGGTAAAGATTTACACGCTGTTCACGCATACTGTTTCTACAATGGTAAGTTAGTTGTGGTATATGCAGAAAACAAAAAGTATTGGACGCCACCAGGTGGTGGTATTGAATTGGGAGAAAGTATTGAAGAGGCCGTAATAAGGGAGGTAAGGGAAGAAACAAATATGAGAGTGCTAAGTCAACAAATCATTGGCTATCAGGATATCTACGAAGGAAACAAAATATTCAGACAGACGAGGTCATTTTGTGTCGTAGAGCCAATTGGCGATTTTGTTACAGACCCAGATGGAGATATTACAGAAATTAAATTAATCGAGCCGAAAGATTACAAGAAGTATTTTGATTGGGCAGAAATTGGAGATTGGATAATGGTGAAAGCTCTTGAGATGTATAAAATAAAGGAAAATAATCTTAAAATTCAAAAAACAGCGAATACTCTTTTCGATCTTCGAGACCATACGGACATAAAATATTGTAAAGAAATTTCGGATATTCTCATAAAAAAGATTGGTGATGACGGAATCAGGTTATCCACTCCTGATTTCATGGCTTTTATAGTGTCCAGATTCACCACCACACAGAATTACCTTCAATTGATGTCAGACAGACATAAATCTAATTTACAGATCATTGAATTGGGGTCGGGTTTTACTCCTCATTTTCTAAATCTAAATTCGTTTACCGGAAAGTATATCGAGGTTGATCTTGAAGATAACTCACACCTCAAGCAGGAGATAATAGGCCATCTTACCAATGCAAAAAATCTCAACTTTGTGGCTGGTGATATAGCATCAGAATCTACATGGAAAATTATCGCGGAGCACATCGATATTGAAAAGCCCGTGATTGTATTTTGTGAAGGTGTTATAGCGCACTACTTTGATTCTGATCAAAAAATTCAAATAGGTAAATTTGTTAAAAAGTTATTATCTGCCAATGAAAGTAGTTTTGTCATTGATGACACCTTGCGGAACCATCCGGAATTGCATAAATATGACGTTATTAAGAACGGTATGACAAGGGTTACTGTTCAATCTGGAAGTAAAGTCTATACCAACGACGAGGATACCTCCTTTCAAGGTGAAATGGACAAATGGAAAAAAATATTTAATAATGATGCCTATAGAATTGATTACGTTCTAAGCAAGCCAGAAATGGACTTTGCGATCAGTCAATTTAAGTTAATTGTATGCTGCAATGATGCTAACAAAGACTTAGAACCTATTCTAAAAAATATGTCGAAAATTAATAAAACAATGCGAGTTTGGAAATAATATGAAATATGTAGCCTGTATTTTTCTTAAAGAGGGCATAGCAGAAAAGGAGGCATCACCGATGGATGGAGTCGATTATCATACTCTCTCATCTGGTTTGGATTTTATCGAAGCATATTTAAAGCAGGGAATTAAGGATTTTTTGGTATTCGGATCGACTGGTAATAAATCCGTAGACTTTGCCAGTGAATCAGGCTTAATCAAAAATTTTATAAGAGCGGCGAAGGACAAATTTAAAAATGACGCTATTATTCATGCCGATGTTGGCCTGTCACCGTATTCGAAGGATGGACATAGCACGGTGATGGAAGATGGTTCGATCAATTTTGAGAAAAGCTACGCGTTGGCTTCTAAACTTGCGCTTGCATTTGCAGAAGCGGGTGCTGATTATGTTGCCCCATGTCTTTCACTACACGAGCAGGTTCAGATTATTAGAAAAGCTCTTGATGATGCCGGGTACAAGAATACAAAAATACATGCATATAGTTCAAAGTTTTCGTCCGCACTATATGGACCATATAGGGAAACAATTCAGTCACCGCTAAAAGCAGAAGACAAAAAACCTTATCAGACAGACTATTCAAATCCAGAGGAAGCACTGAACCAGATAGAGTTAGATGAAAAACATGGTGCGGCAATCGTAATGGTAAAGCCGGCAATGATCTATCTTGATATTGTGTATAGAGCACGACAGCTAACAAAGTTGCCGATGTCTGTTTATCATGTGAGTGGTGAGTATTCGATGATTAAAGAGGCTTGTAAAACAGGTATGCTCGATGAAAATGAGACGTTTGATGAGGTACACTCTGCTTTCAATCGCTGTAATGTTGACTATGTGATTGGATACGCACCGGATCATTTTCTAAGATGGAGCAACAAGACAAACAAATAGATTCTTTTAAGTCTGTGAAAGTATCAATAGGTTTTGGTGTGGATAAGTGAAATTTTCATGATATAATTTTTAAATGCACAAGAAATACCTAGAATACGCAGGTTTATCAGAGAAAGAGTCGGAAATATATCTAGCTCTGTTAAAGACTGGGGCAGTGTCAGCAATGGATTTGGCACGCACGACATCTCTAAAAAAATCTATCGTTTATTTATTGATTGAGTCTCTGGTAAAACGTGGGCTTGTCAGAGAAGTCACAGTTGGCAAAAGGGTACAGTATGAAGCAGAATCTCCTGATGTACTTCGTATGATTATCCAGGATAAACGAAATCGTGTTGAAGAAGAAGCCAAGCGATTAGAAACGATAATATCTGAATTAAAGTCAGTAGAGCGCGATCTCGGTGAACGTCCAATTGTTCACTATTATGAGGGGCGCGAGGCAGTGAAGCAGGCAATTGATGACTTTGTCGCCGCTGAAGATTTTTCTAGTGGCAAAGACTATGGTATTTACTCATACGATCTTCTCAAAAAAATATTTACAGACAAAGATATCAAAACCATTGACGAGAAACGTATTAAAAATAATGTGCAATTTAAGGCAATATATACTGGAGTGGAGAAAGTTATAGAAGGGGACAATACGCAGGCACTAATAAAGATAGATCAGGACCGTTTTCCTATCTTATGCGATATTGGCATATTTAACGATGAAGTCCGCATCCATACTCTGGGTAAAAAACCCTATGGTATTTTCATAAAGAACAAGGAATTAGCGACTACTCTCAAAAGTATCATTGAGTACATCTTTGCTCAAAAGCAGTAATTTTTCCTAAATCTTCCAATTACTTTTGGAAATATAACTAAATAATATCAAGTAAACAAAGGTGATTTTGAAATCATTGTGATTCTTATTTGTATTTTTCGATTTCCTCTTGCCAATTGTGTAAAGTGATGGGGTAATAGTTCGTTGAAACAAAGGCTTTAAGTAGGTGCGCCTTTGAGCACCAGTCGGAGTTTATCCATGACAAATCATCCAAAGTTTCGGAAGATGGTTGAACTTCTTCGGTCAAAGTTTTTTGTGGCTGAAGGAGAACATGATGAGTTTCCTGTGATAGAGCTTGGACCGTTTGAAGGTTCGGGTGAGACCTATTCACTAGTCTATCTTGAGCCGGGAATCTATCCTCAGCATATTCACGATGATTCCGACGCAAAATTTCTCTTTCACTCAGGAGAAGGTATGGCGATCATTGGACAGGAAAAACGAGAAGTTCCTTTCAGGGCTGGTTCTGTGATCGAAGTGCCGCAGGGCATTCCTCATGGATTCAATGTTGTGAAAGAAGGAATCTTCGTCGCCTGGCAGTCGAAACCAATTACTGATCTCGCTACAGGCAAACGTGATGTTCACTATGCCTAATCGGTTCTGCAGATTTTCCTCAAATCTGCACTTTATTGGGTCTGCGAATTGTTCGTAGATCCATAGAGTTGAGTTCTTTAAAATCAATTAATGAAAGGCAAAATTATGATAGTCGAGCATACTGATTTGTCAATTACCACCGATGGGCGTTTAGCTGAAGACTTTATCAGGGATTTAAAACTCCAGGGAGTCTATTTGACCAACTACGATGAGTACATGTTGCGTGATCCTCTGAATCGTTGGACTACCGGCGTTACATATCGACTCAAGGTAATTGATGGTGACTGGATTCCAGATGAACTAAGGACAATACAGCACATCCGAGAAGTTGCATCTCAACACTCTCTTATTGCACCTCCAACAGAGGTTGCTCCATATCTGAGAGAGAAACTTCAAGTGATCTTTAGTGCAGCGAAGATAAGCACGCTCGTAGTAGCACATGATGCTCTAGAGAATCCTGATAAACACCCGAGCCTCTTCTGTCTCCTTGATAACGAATATCACCGTAAGACACGTCGGGAGTTCAGGCACTATCCTCAAAGAGCAAATAGTATTTGGTCACTGCATTGGCATTGCGGTTTCGTCTTTGTTGAAAGTGTTACTGGTCTTTCTGAGACTTCGTATGTCAATCAGGCTCTGATAGAGCGAGAGCGTCCACGGATGGAAGTAATTACTCGGCCAGGACGCTAACCATACCTTTTAAGGAGAATCGAGTGATTCTCCCCTTTATTGGATTTACGACATCAGGTCGCGAATCCATAGAGTCTTGTTCCTTACAACAATTAACAAAAGGATTCCGTAATGAAAAGTCATATCGAATATGGTCGAGTAAGCTTTGCGAGGATTGGTCCCAGTACAAGCGTAAGCAAAATGCGTGAAGGTCTTTCCGATCATCGTTGGAAAAACTGGAGCATTGCTAATCTTGAGAGTGTTACGCTCTACGAGTGTGTTTACGAAGTCGATCGGGACAGAATAATGGGGTATGAACCTCTAGATGTTGATGCATTTCAGGTGATTGTTCAACATAATGGCGAGCTGATGATCACAGCACCTACGCGGGATCGCCACAATGTCAGGATTAACCTCGATGAGCGGTTTGCAGTAAAGTTGGAGGATAGTCACCTTCAGAACCAGCGAGGAGTGCTCATAGCCTACACCTCAATAGATCCTCGCGGTTACCAGCCGATGGGTATGGGAGGCTAATCAGGTTTCCGGAGAATTCCTCAAAAATTCTCCACTTCATTGAGTCTGCGATGTAAATCACAGATTCATAGAGTTAGCTCTTTAAAATAACTGGCTTCAAGTAGGTGTGCCATTGAACACCAGAAAGGAAAAGTATTATGACACTGAAAAAATATAAGGTTACTTCAGTTTCTGGAAACAGTCAGTATGCTGGTCAAGGTTCAGGTGGAGGTGACCATGTTGCGAACGGCATTCTTGCGGAAGCAGGTTTTGTTGATCGTGAAGGTCGAAGCGACAACTTCAATCTTTTTATCGGGTGTGAACCAATGAAAGGCAAAACATTTTTTGTCTATTATGCTGAACCCATATCTGATTCTGAGGAGGGGTCGTTCCGGCTTGTGAGAATCGAGAGTGATGGAAAAGAGAAAGTCATTGATCGGGGCACAGCAAGCAAAAGTCATACCGATCCTGGCGTCTTTACGTTCTATGCCCGCGGGGCAGATCTCCAGTCATGGTCGTTTCACTGCGATCCGAATCCAGTAGGCGAAGAGTTAGTTAGCAAAACACCAAAAATCTTCGTCATTCAGACTTCAGGCGGAAGAAGGGAGTGCGAAGATGCACTTACTCGTCTGGGTCTTAAGGAAGATTCAGATTTTCGTTTTCTGAGCTTTGGTGATGATTTGAAAAAATTCATCATGGGTGATAAGGCAAAGCTACTCATCATCGGATCAAATCATGGACAGACTGACTTCATCCCGAGGTTGGTGGCTGGGTTAAAGCAGGAAAACCCGAAGCTGATTGTTCTTGGTTACTCGAGTTACAACCTTCCTGGAGTTGATGTAATGATTCAAGGTGGGGTGACTTACGAACGCTCTATAGATTCAATTCAGACAAGCGTTCAATACTACACTGTTCCAGGCTACAGTGTTATGGGGTGGAAGACACGCACGGCTTGGGTGTAAGCTCTAGTTGACAAGTGACTATTATATTGTTATAATAGTAAAAGTATTTCGAAAAGGCTTTAAGTAGGTGCGCCTTTGAGCACCAGTACGGATTCGATTATGAACATTTCATTGATAAAGAATGACGAAGGAATCATGTTTGCCCAAATTGGGACAGACGTGAAAAGTAAGGACGAACTGCAAAAGCTCTGCAAAAGCAACGGCGAAGAATACGTTGATTTCGTGGAGTTGAAGATTGACGGTCCCGAAGAAACTCAATCGCTTCAAGCAATCGAAACCCTCTGCCAGCTCAACAATGATGCTGGACATGGCTTTGGTAGCACGATTGAGCAGATGCTCCTTCAGATGTATAAGGCAGGCCTCGCCAAAAACAAGGTCTCCTGATTCTTCTGTCGTTCAAGGTCACAAAATCTCAAAGAGCCTGACCAGCTCTTTTTTGTTTGATTAAATTTTTTCATTTATGAACTAAATATTTTCTCGCATTCGCCAGCATTTCATTCTTATCGAAGTTAAGATACATCAGGGCAGAGAATGGACTTACATGCCCAAGCATCATCTGTATATCTTTAAGATCAGCACCATTCGCTTTCATGCTGTGAGCTTTCGCATGACGGAACATATGAGGATGTATGCTTTTCTTGATTCCAGCCTTTTCCGCTATCGCTTTGATCCAGCGCTCAACTGTTCTTGTAGTGATTCTTTCTCGGCCAGTCTTGTCTAAGCTGATGAATAGGCTGGGCTTCTGATTGAGAGATATTCTGCTTCCAAGCCAGCGTAAAAGCATATCTTTGTGGAAGGATTCAGACCACATGATCCATCGAGTCTGCTTATTTTTCTTTGTTTCGACAGAAGTATAGTTTTCCGTGGAAGAGATTTGATCCACATTCAATTCACATAATTCTGCCACACGAATGCCAGTGTCACGTAGCATGTGAAGAACAGTGAGTTTCTGGAGATCCTTCAGATCCCAGGGGTTGAGGGCATCGCACATTGCCTTGAATTCCTCATCACTTACACCTATACGCTCCTTTCGGGCATATTTCGGCTCTTGGATGAGGAAAGGATTGACTGTGGATTCCTGTATAGCGTTAAGGTATCGGAAAAAGTTCTTCAATACTCTGCATGAATAGGCGATAGTCGGAGGATTATGCTTGATAGCTAGATGCTGATTGAATTCTACGATATCGCGGTCAGTGATTTCATTGACATTCTTATTCCTAAATTCGCTGAGGCGATAGAGATGAGGCTTATAGATGACTGCTGCCCGTGGGCTTCTTAAAACTTTCCACTCGAGATAGTTCTGTATTGCTTGTTTGATTTCCATAGAGATTACGCCTCCCGCTGCTTCTACGCCGGCAAGCAATAGAAGCAGGGGGAGACGTGCAATGACAAGAATTACAAGCTCCGTGATCTATCTGTGCCGGCCCTTACTATAAAGTAAAGTGGGAATAATCCCTAGATTTAGAGAAACGCTATTAAATTTTAATAATGTTTGTGGGTACGGAAAAAGCATAGCAAAGCGTTATGAAGAATTAATGAAGAAATAATGGAATTTTGATGAAATTTTGCGTTACGCAATAAAATAAATTATTTGGGAAATAAAAAGACGAGCAATGTTGAAATTATTGGATATTTATTTTAGAAAAAAGATTGAGATTCAAATAAAAATTGAGTTAGAAAATAGATAGGGAAGAAAGGCAAGGAAAATTAGGTAGCAATTAAAATTGTGTGTTCAAGTTTTAAATAATAAAACAGGGGCACACTGATTTCGCAGTGAGCCCCTTGTATCCGTGTACCTTGATTAGTGCCGAGAGTTCAGAAGTTGTACAACTTGACCGAGGTTCAGCGGAATTACAAGACCTTCGGAAATACCAACTAAGAACTTGAGGTCATCGGTTGTTACCAGCTTATTCGGATCAATGATAGATAGCGCATGAGGCTCCGGAGGGACGTTCTTAAGATAGTCATTGAACTCTTCCTCTGAGTGGCCGGTGAACTTGAGAATTTCCCTGACATCTAACCCGTATGCAACGGAAAGAGGTCGGACTTCAGACAGCTTGATACCCCTGGTTCCTCTTTCAATCTTGTGAACAGTCATCTGTGTCACAGAGGGGACTCCTCCTCTCACAGCTATTTCAGCCATGGTTTGACCAAGAGCCTGACGCCTGCCCCGTAGAAATTTCCCCGCAACACCACGTAGTTTTTTGCTAAATTTATCTTTTGCATTCATAGTTAAGTTAAAGGACTTTTTTCATAAACTACCATTTAGATTAGCTTATGTCAATATCTGGGATTAGAAATAGTCTGAAATTACAATTCAACATTGCATATTGATTTTAATATGAATATGGTACTATGTTCTCATGAAATATCTTAAGAAACTCAATATAACATTCGAAAAAGGGGAGTTCAAAAACCCTATTAAAGGCCAAGTACGTGGACCAGAACAGATCCATGAGGTCTTTAAGGATGTAAAAGACTGGACGAAAGAGACACTGATCGGCGTATTCCTTAATGATAAGCTTGAACTCAATAGCTATGAGATTATTACAATTGGAGGCGAAAGCGTTACCCTCGTTTTGCCCGATGAAATATTCCGAAGTGCTATTCTGACCAATTCTCGTAATTTTATATTGATTCACAATCATCCGTCCGGTAAAGCTGAACCATCAGAAGCCGACAAGGAGGTGATGAAGATACTTAAGCAACAGGCGCAAGTAATGAAGCGATCATTCCTGGACTTTATTATCGTTGGAGATGAAAAATACTGGAGCATGTTCGAGGAAATGGATGGGGGAGAGTATGGGTTGGGGGCGGTTTAATTTAATAAAAATACTAAAATTATGAGTTATTTTTCAAAGAAAAAAGTATTTATAAGTTTTGATTTCAACCACGACGAAGATCTTAAGAATCTATTTTGTGGACAAGCAAAACACCCCGATACACCCTTTGAAATCACAGATGTTTCAGTTAAGCAAGCCTTGCCTGGCGATTGGAAAGCGAAAGCACGACAAAAAATTAAAAACGCAGAGCAGGTTGTGGTAATTTGTGGCGAATATACTCATACGGCCACTGGTGTTAGTGCTGAAGTGGAAATGGCTCAAGAGGAAGGTAAGCCGTACTTCTTACTTTGGGGAAGACCAAACTGTACTTGTACCAAACCCACTGGCGCTTATCAGGCAGATAAAATTTATAAATGGACATGGGATCACGTGACATCACTTCTTCATGGCAACAGATAAGCAAAAATTTTTAGAGGAAATCCAAAAGAAACTTTTTGTTTCTGAGAGTGCTAAATACGGAGATAAGTACGTTGAGCATCTTTTGGAGCAATACAAAATTTATATAAATTCATCAGAAAAGATTGCTGATCGAAGACAAAAAGCAAACGAATTCTTTCTAGGCTTGAACACAGGTCTAGTAACTTTGCTAGGTTTTATAACAACAAAAACTTCCCAGGAAAACTCCATAATTATATTATGTTTAGCGTCCTTGGCTGGGATCACTGTGTGTTATTTGTGGTACAGAATTATTCGTTCGTATAAAGGACTCAGTACAGGTAAGTTTTCTGTAATTCACAGTATAGAAGCAAGACTGCCTCTTGCCCTTTATGATGCGGAATGGGATATTTTGGAAAAGGGTGAAAATAAAGATAAGTACTGGCCTTTTACTCATATTGAACTGAAAGTACCCTGGGTATTTATAGTTATCTACACAATTCTTTTATTATCATTTATTCCATGGTCTAATTTTTTAGAACTAGTTTGTTTTGATTTATAATGACGAAAAATAATGATAAAACAGAGACGCTTGAGCAATATGATTTTCCATGGAGCGAGGATGAATATATTTTTGCTAATAAATCTGAATATGCTGAAGCTATAGGTGATTTCCTAATTTCTTTCTCTAATCTTGAATCAGCCCTCAATCTATTAGTAGTCGAAATGGTTAATGATAGATCACATGATCTTGGTTATAAAGTAATTAAATCTCTTGGTTACGCAAATAAAATTAATCTTGCAAGAGATTTATATTTACCAACCATACACCATATTCCAAATAATAAAATTAGAGAGCGCAGAAAAAATGAATTTGAAATTATACTTAAAAAGTTAAATCAATTAGGTGAATCTCGAAATAAGATCGCACATGCGAATTGGGTAACTCTAGATAAAAATGGGTATGTACGTACTAAAATAAAATCTGACGAAACGGGAACTGTGCAATTTATTAGAATTAAAATCACTTCCAGTATAATGAAAAAATGGAGCGGGCAATGTGATCAAAATGCGAGTAAAGTCTATAAATTCAAGGAAAAAGTTTTAAGTAGTATGAGAATTTCAGTGCCCCAAGTTGTTAATATCTAAATAATCAAGTTTTTTAACGAACCTCTTATAAACAATCTTCCCAGTCCACTCCGAACTATACTCCCTTGTTTCTTGTAATTCATACTTAATTTCTTCATTACCAAAATCAATATCTACCGGTGGTTCTCTCACAGTGATCGGCTTGTATAAACCCCTTGAAGTGAAATAGCATTTCTCATTGAACAGGCGAGCATCCACTGTGCCTTTTTGGAGATATTTGGAAACATACGCGCCGATTGAATTAATCTTCCGGATCGACTTGATATTGATGAAGCCATGACCCCATATCTCCGCCCACTTTTCCTTTATATTTTCTATGAAGGGGATATTGAAGAATACAGCGTGATAATGCACAGCGCCTCTCTTCTGGAATTCAACAACAGCTACATACGCAGGACTGAAATCCAGATCATATTTAAGTCTTTTAATAAACGCTGTCCAACAGGCATTAGCTTCTTTCAAAGAGGTAACATTTTCCTTAAAGGTGAACGTAATGAAGAGATCCTTGCAGCCGTATTGACCTGAATTAGCTGATATAAGCCTCCTGATGCGTAGGCGAGCACGAGAGATAGAGAAAGCTCTGCGAACCCTCGATCTGCGCTTGCCAGTGCGTTTATGGCGTTTAAGAGTACCCCCATAATGCACTGATTTCTCGAAGTGGTATTCCTCCATAACATTGCCAGAAATCACAGCCTTATACTTGGAGAAATTAAGGCCAAAATGCGTGGAGTACAGGTAATCTAAGGCTTTTTCTTGAGGTGATGGGGTAGGGAGTATCATATTTGTATGGCTAGGTTGAGGCGCAGTTTTACTTGACATAATGATATATAATGTGCTATAATTAAATTAGAAAACTTGAAAAGGATTGGCTTTAGAAAGGAAGCCATGGTGATCCAAACAAAACACCTAAACGCAAAAACTCTGAATACTACAATCACGAATGAACTAGTAAGTGAAGCTACTCATCTTCTCGAAGGGTGGGCGAAGAAGAAAAAACTTCTCGCGAAAGGCAAGCAACTGCTTGTCACGATGTCCATCACGGATTCACCACTAGTGAGTCTGAAAATGGAGGACAAGACATCTCCAGACAAGCTTGATGAGCTGTTATCACAACCAATAGCGACGATTAAATTCAGCAATCGCGTAAAAGGCCATATGCTGAACGGATGCGTACATATCATCGGGGATCTGGTGAGAAAAACCGAGAATCAATTACTGAGATTCAGAAATTTCGGCAGGAAATCAGGTAAGGAGGTCAGAGATGAGCTCCAACGACTTGGCCTTACGCTCGATATGCATGTTCCCGTCGGTCCGCGCGAGCGTGAGGTTGTTCTCCAGAACTCATTCCACGGTTATGTTTTCTGGAACGCTGTCAAGCCCTTAGAGGCGGCAGGAATCATGTCTGTCAAGGATCTCCTATCCAAGACCGAGGACGAATTCGTTGCCGCACTGAAGGACTGTGATCCTAAAGACCCTGGATATCCGAAGCGAACCTACCATGATATGCGCCAGGTTCTCCAGCGAAGGGGATTGATCTAGTCAAGAATACGTTTGAATGTTTAATGGAGCAGAGGTTCTATCCCTTTGCTCCACTCAACTGGATTTACGATCGAATGATCGCGAGTCCTGAGAGTTAGCTCCTTTCAAACAACAATCAACCCCTTATTAGCCATGATCACTGTATTCACGAAAGACGGTCGAAACCCACGTGTTCAAATCGGCACTCATTCTTCGGAAATTGCCGAGGACAAAGAGAATGGTATCGAACACCGCAGTGTGCCGATTGAGACAGGTCTGATGTCGGTTAAGTTCTTGGAGGCCTTGAATGACCTCTCTCCAGACGCTGCCCAAGATATCGAAGACTTGCTCACGAACATCTACGACATGGGTGTTGAAGATGGTAAGAAATATGGAGCAAATTAAGGCAATGCAGTGACGCCTTAAAACATAACAAGTCACTCAAGATTTTCACAGGCAGTCAGAAATGATTGCCTGTTTTCTTTTTCGTATTAAGTGTGAGAGTAGTCAAGTCCAACAATTCCTCTCATTATTCAGTTGTTAAGGTATCAAACTGGTAGCACACGCCGGACCAGACATATCATCAAGGTCGCTCCGCTTACTGCCTATAATGTCTGGCCGGCTCCTACGGCGGGTCACCTATAAAGGAGGGGAGGATCTGAAATACTTGCTCCTGACGTGGGCGACTAAAGTCGCCCACACTTCACCTGTCGTGACGATATTAATTTCCTTTGTTTCTGTAATGATTGATTTTGTGCCGAGATTTTTAACTAGCTCACCTTTGATGCCAACCAATTCCTTGGTGTTATACATCTGATAGAATCTTTTTTCACCCCAATATAATTTTCTGTGCAATCTGTTCTCTGTATCCAGGGTTTCATCCGATGCAAGGTCGAATTCATCCCGAGCAAAGAGGGTGATAGGGAGGAGGGGAACATTCCATTTTTCACAGCGATAGAATACATTGGTCATGCCTCTCATGACGACATGGACATTGGTAGGACGTTGTGTGGTATACCAGATTGATCTATCGAATTTTCTGGTTTGGAGAATATTAAGTCTTTGAGTTAAAGGCATTTTTGCCATCTGATATGAGTCGAAGAGAATGTAGGCTTCATCAATGGCTACAATGCAGTTTCTTAATTTTGAGAATTCATTATGCCAGTTCTCATCTGTAGGCATTTTCCTTAAATTTCCAGTGGGATACTTTATAAATTTTTTCTTGAGACCGATAGCGGCGAAGAAGAGCGATAGGGGATTGAGACGCTGGTCGTAGCCATTCCAATTGATGGTGAAGTTGCAGTATACGACTTTTCCTCGATTAAGCTGGCGGACTAAATCCTTTACCATAGTGTAAGTCTTGCCTTGCCCGAGACGACCACAATAGCAATATATTCCGTGTTCGATGTCTACTTTTCTCATATTTATGATGGTGTTAAAATCTACTAATTACTAACTAATCTTATTTACTTATGAATCCAAATTTTATCTTCTATATAATCGGCGGCTTTATTGTTTTTATGGTTTTGAGGGAATTCGTGACGTGGTATTGGAAACTTAATAGGGTCACAGAATTGCTAGAAAAAATTGAAGAAAATACTCGACCAAAGACTACAAATACGACAGCTACCCCTAGCCAGAGCCACGTATCCAATTAACGATTCGATTTACAGTTTTATAGAGTGAATACGCAATCTCAATGCTGATTGCAAACATTACGTATTTCATGAGAATTGAAAGAAATGGAGCAATCTGCGCAAGGCCATGGAAAAGACCGTAAGCTGTCGATAGCGTCGCACTTAGGCCGAAAGGCAATGTCGTGACAAGTGGAAGAAACGAAAAGAGGAAATTTACGACGGTCACTATGATTGTAAGTAGGAAAGTAATTAACATATATTTATAATCGAGCTCTTACGCTGAATGACCAGAGCCAATAAACAAATCCGATTCCAAACAGGATATTGAAGAAGTTAGTCAGGCTTGCCATTACATTCTGATAGCCAGTGGAAGCAGAAGTTGAGGCGATTAAAGTGTCGAAATTGATTATGGTTATAGTTTTTCCAGCGAATTGTGATGTGGAAGTTGCAGTAGCAAAAATTCCTGTAGATGGAAAAGTTATTGCAAGATTGGAAGCCGAAAGGGAAGAGGTGGCGACTGAGTTGTAACCACTTAGAATTGTCCCTGCTATGTAGAAATATCCCCATGGAGCGCGAGAAAGAAACCCTGCCTGGAAATCATTAAATATTTTTGTGAATTGATCAGAAGAGGGGACAAGCAGACCGGCGAAGCATTTGCTCACATCAAAGCCTGATAGAGGATTGCAGTAATTTTGTGCGTAAGCCGTGGTAGTGCCTGTTCCAGGCTGAAGAAAAACTCCTGATATTGCATTTTGCACATTGGTTAATTCCTCATACACAGCAGAGTGATAGCCAGCAGAAAAATTGTTATAGAGCGAAATCGAATTGAAAGGTGCTTCGAGACGGCGCGCATTGATCCAGCCAAGACAAATACCAAAAACTTTAACAGGACATAATTCTATAGTCACGCGCACACGATAGTCACCAGTAGGGAAGTTTCCGTTTAAAGGACCGATGCCAAGTGTTGAAGTTGAATATGTATAAAGACCCTCCTCTGGAGTTTCATATATTTCATAGATGGTTGAGTTATCAGAAAAACCTGCTCCTACGCCACCCATATAAAATAGTCGTGTATTAAGAGGGAGTGATGATGTCGAGAAATCGAGAAGTACACTGTCGCTCCAACGTTCAAGCGCAAGACGTACTCTTATTTTTTCATCACTAATATAGTCTGTCCATTGTCCTGTAGGTACCCACGTCGTGAATCCAAAATTGAAAGGTGTTGATGTGGCTACGATGGCATCAAGAGCGGGAACAGCTGCCTGCACTTGGAGATTATCGGGATCTATCAGGGGTAATGAATCGCCATTTGTCGTTAAGACGAAATAAAGATCTTTAATTGATCCGCAGCTACCCCAGGTGCTTACAGTGTAACCTCCATTACTGACGATGAGGCAGGTTCCGTCAGGATATGAAGATGCATTACTAGAACCATACGCATATGTAGTGACAGAATTTCCGGCTGAACCACCGTCACGTAGATATACTCTTTTTCCGGTCAGATCAAAGGTTGTCGATGCGAAATTAAAAGTATAAAGCTCTTTGCTATTCGTGACATACTGATAGCTTGTCGCGCTTATATTCGGGCAAACGTCGCCAGGCGCTGTCGGCGGGGAAGATGTCGCGCGGGATATATCACAAGCATAAATTCGTGGAGTCGCATTACTAAATTCCCAATTGCTTCTGAGATATACTTCAATCTGCGTAGGAACTCCGGTAAGATTATCACCCATGTATTGATATAGGGGATTATATGAGCCGCCTGAGTATGTTGTTGATGTATCGCTATTTGTTTGGGAATAGGTAAAAGCTTTCGCTTCAGGAGTCGAAACAAAAGTTACTATGCCGACAATGAGGATAAATATGTATTGACTTACTCTTAACATGAAGATAAAATTAGGAAACAAGGTTAAAAATTTTCTTTTCGAACGAACACTCTGGGGAGTGTTTTTTCGTATCCTGAGAAGAGGCAAGCCTGATTTCAACAAGGACTACGAACACAAACAACGGCTATCAAATTCCACCAACATAGCTCTTTGCCTTATGCCAGATGGCGAAGAGTACTCCAAGAAGCAGCATTGCTGGCACGATGTAAGGAAGAACGAAGAGAACGAGTGTATTTACTTGTCCCATAGTTGTATCCCAGATCGATGCGACTGAAGCGGTGGTAATTGATGTAGTGGCAAGTGTTGCAATTTGAGCATGCGCGTAGGTACCCGTTGTGACGAATAACCCGAGTGCGAGAGCAGAAATTGATCCAAAAGCCATTTTCATTTTATTGACCATAAACTTTCAATTATTTTCTAGTAAAATCGACCAACTGGACTTATTGGCATTGCCAGATTTTAATCGTGATGAAACAGAACTCTGAATAATCCGATGAGCATGTAGGCAAACATGCCTAAGATGATGGCTGAAAGGTATATTTGATATGCTTCAGAAAGGATATTCATATGAGGTATCTGAAAAATTTAATGGCTTGTAATATCATCCAGTACACAAAAATAGGAACGGTGATGGCAAGAGGCATAAGAAGGAATGTCCACCAGAATAGAGCTGTATATGAAGCGTTATCAATCGCTGGCTGTAAGGTTAAGAAAATTTCACTCATAGTTTTGATTTCATACCTAATGCGCTGAATAATGTTGCGAAGAAGAAAACTGAAAGAAAGAAAATAATTATTCCTAATGCGAAAACCACAGAACCATCATCACGAGTAATAAGAGGATTATCAGGAGTACCGGAAAGGGAGGGGGAGGTGGACGAAACAGTGCAATCCTGCCCTGTAAGGACTGCTGGGTCTCCGGAATAGATGTTTTCGCAGTGCCAGGCATTGATCATAGGAGGATGTCCGTGCAGTCACAGCCATTAAAATCGACCTCTACAGCGTTTTCCAATTGTCTTCGCCAGAATGCAAACTTTTCATAATCAGCAGAATGATATGAATGCAACATGAAGACGAGTGAATCCGAAATGACATTCTTATTGAGCTTGAACGAATCACGATTTATTTTTGTACACATACGATTAAAATTAAATTATTAATAACCTAGTTGCGGACGATAGAATCGAACTATCCAGAATCCGGTTATGAGCCGAACGATGCCGCCAGACACCATGTCCGCTATGTGTCGCCAGGAACTACCCTAGCGACCGAGCAGGGAAGAGTTAGAGCAATTCGAGTGCTATTATGCTTCCCGCGACATCGAATTTCTTCGGAGTGATGCGTATATCGGCTCTTGCAAGCACATTCTTTGCTGAAAGAAGCTCCGCAAGCTGTTCAGCGTTCCTGGTGATATTCTCATCAAGAATGAATCCAAAGACATTCGCTTCAGCATCCACGACGCTCGCATTGTAGAAAAGGTAATTTTTGCCGGAATTTTTTCCTACTCCCTCTCGCTTATCAATTTTCAGCAGGGTAAGGTCAACATTTTTTATTATCATGTTTATTTTTTTTGGTTATTTTATTAATAACGACCTTTATTTGTAGAGAGTAGTCAGTTTGATGGGGGAGTATATAAAAACAGACCCCAGGACCTGATTGGTCTCTAGGATCTATTCTAATATAGAGTGTCGCACAATATATCTTTTAAGACACTACTTAGGCAAAAGAAAGGCGCCTT
>ERZ1292625.545-Hain-H41-01um-R1-545-length-55805-cov-12_pt2 | contig 19684 bp, 16 predicted proteins | sample MGYA00564400_ERZ1292625 | MGnify/ENA primary metagenome ERZ1292625 (study PRJEB36523, sample SAMEA6512639) | groundwater metagenome | collected 2019-01-08 | study: AquaDiva: Metagenomics assemblies of 32 groundwater samples
CCTGCCGCTGCCGCCCGGCAGCGGCGTGCTGCGCTTTCGCGCGGCCGACAAGCCTACAAACCTTGATCCGGATCGAGCTCGCCCGTGATCCGTTCCGAATAAAACCGCCCGTCATCCGGGCAGATGAAGCCGAACGTCATGTTGCGATACCGTTCGAGCCCTTTTGGCGAGAAGCTCGCGAGGTAACGTAGGAGCCCTGCGTACGCGAGACCGGAGGAGGGTCCAACCTGCGGCTCCACAGCTGACCAAAGGCGACGCATCATGGTGAAGGACTCCTTGCGTCCGACTTCTTCGACACGAGACACTGCGTCTCGCCACGGGAGCCGGACAACTGCTTCCATCTTCTTCTTGTCCCGTGTCCCCGGGACTTGCTCGCCCTGGAGCGGGCGCACGCCGATCACTGATACCGTGTGGTCCACCTTCTTGAAGTAGGCTCCCACTCCACACGCGGTACCGCCCGACCCAAGAGGGATCGCGATGCCCGCCACGCGAAGGTCGGCGAGCACATGAGCGATTGCCGGCCCCGTGTACATCTCATGTGCGCGGGAGTTGCCCACGTGAGCGTACTGGTTGAGGTGGTAGTGCCCGGGCTTCAGGGCCTCCTCGCGCGCACGCTCAGCGGCAGTCGTACGGCCTCCCACCTCGATGATCTCCACCCCACCGAGTGCTGCGATGACCCCCTTCTTGCTCTCGGGGATGTCGTTCGGGATCACGACCTTAACGTGGTCGAACCCAAACGCCTGCGCGAGCCGCGCAGCGGCGTGGCCCGTATTGCCGCTTGAATCGACCACGAGTGTGTCGACATCCGCGTACAAGTCGTGCTGCCAATCGTTGCTCATCATGCCGAGTGTCGCCACCGTCTTGAGGTGGGGAAACTCGCCAAACGCGATGAGAGCGACGATCTGGATGCCCGAGTACCCGTGCATCTCCTCGGGTACGAGTCGGGCTCGCACAAAGTGTGGGCACCGACCCGGGTTCAGGGCTTGGTAGATCGGGTGATCTTGGGGGAATCGTGTCATTCGCCTTCTCCTTTTTGAAGGTTGGGTGGTGAAATGAAGAAGCCCCTTTGAAAGGGCTTCCTTGCTTACGATACCATCCCCTACTCTGGACGCCAACTTTTCTTGATTTCCGTGACTTTATTCTGATCATCCATAAAGACGACTGTGGGGCTCATACGACGCGCCTCTTTCTCCTCGACCCACGCTTCACCGAGGATAATGACTTTATCGCCCTTCTGAAAGAGGCGGGCGGGCGGGCCGTTGAGGATAATCTGCCCTTTCCCGCGCTCACCCTTCACGATATAGGTACGCCAGAGGACTGCGTTGCTCACGTTGGTGATCTGGACCATCTGCCCGGGCAAGAGGCCTGCGGCCTCGAGGAGCGTTTCGTCGATCGTGATCGAGCCGACGTAGTTGAGGTCGGCGTCGGTCACGGTGGCGCGGTGGAGCTTGGCGATACAGACATTGAGCAACATGTGGGCAGCCTAGCACATGTGCATTAGCGAGGCAAAATGCAGAGTCATAGTGGTATTCTACAGAGAAGCCATTCCCTTATGGATTTCCTTTTCGTTATAAATATTGTTGCTGCTCTTTTCTCTTTTTTCGTCCTCGGGCTCATCCTCGGTGTCGCCTTCTCTAAGCCGCTTCGAAAGCAGGTTGTTTCTCTCATCGGCAAGCACCTCCCCTTCCTACGACAGTTCCTTGTCCTCGAGAAATCGACCCACAACCCGATTCTCCGCCCCGGTACCCACCCGTGGACTGCTGAAGCGGTCCTTAACCCAGCCGCCGCAATCATCAACGGCCGCACCCACCTTATCTTTCGCGCGATCGGGATGGACGGCGTCTCACGCCTTGGGTATGCGAGTAGTCCCGACGGTGTCACTTTTGACGAGCGGCTCCCCTACCCAATCTACGTCTCTCGCAACCCACACAACACCGCACTCAATCGGCGCCGCTATTCTCCGGTCATGTACCCTTCTGGAGGGAGCTGGGGCGGCTGTGAGGACCCCCGTATGGTGGTCTTTAACGGGTGGGTCTACGTCACTTTCAATATGTTTGAAAACTGGCAACTACGTACCGCGGTGATTGCGCTTAGTGAAGAAGACTTCTTGGCGCACCGCTTTCACCTCTGGGAGGGACCACACATTCTCTCGCATACCACGCGCGACAAAAACTGGGTCCTCTTTCCGCAGACGTTTGGCGGGCAATTTGCGGTGCTCCACAGCATCATCGGTGAGACCGACGATCAGGTGCGTATCGAGTACACCGACGACCTCACCACGCTTAGAGAGCGCGGTTTCTTTAGCCCCGACCCACAAAAGATCCCGGACAAACAAATCGCGTGGCATACTCACGTGCGTAGCGCGGGACCGCCCCCTATCCGTACTGATCGCGGCTGGCTCGTTCTCTACCACGCCAACGATCACGAGACACATAAATATAAAGTGGGTGCAATGCTTCTTGATCTCGTAGATCCGACCAAGATCCTCTATCGCTCGGCCCTCCCCGTCATCTCGCCAGACGAACACTATGAGAACGCCGGTAAGCCCGGCATCGTCTACGCCGGCGGCGCGACCGTGCAGGGCGGCACGCTCTACGTCTATTATGGCGGTGCCGACAAGGTGGTCTGTGTCGCAACTGCCAACCTCGAGACCTTCATTGATGCCATCATCCAAGGGAGTCAACCATTCCTCGAGTCGACCTCCCTCGCCCAAACCACGTAATTTTCTCTGCTATTCTATATCCTATGTTTGTCGTACGCCGATCGAGCCATAACCCCCTGATTAGCCCGCAGCGCGAGCGGCCCTGGGAGGCGCTCGCCACCTTCAACCCCTCCGTGGTGCGCACCGCGGAAGGGACGCGCCTCTACTACCGCGCGCTCGGCAACCCCGATGCACTCCAAACTCCGATGCAAGGGATCTCGAGTATCGGGATGGCTTTTGCTGAAGATGGTGTCCACTTCCACTCACGTCAACAGGTGATAGCGCCTGAAGCGCCCTGGGATCAGTTTGGCTGTGAAGACCCGCGCGTCACCTTCTTTGAGGGCAAGTGGTACTGCTTCTATACCGCGCTCGGCGGCTACCCCTTCAGTGCAGAAAATATCCGTGTCGGACTCGCCGTCGGTGATACACCCGCCAACTTCACCGAGCGACACCTCATCACCCCGTTTAATGCCAAGGCCGCGACGCTCTTCCCCGAGCGCGTGAACGGTCAGGTCCTCCTCCTTCTCACCGCCCACACCGATTGGACCGCAGAACACCCGCGCCCAACCATCGCGATCGCACGCGCGCGCGAAGTGTGGGACTTCCTCGATCCCACCTACTGGGAGAAGTGGCACGCACACCTTGAAGACCACGCGCTCCCTGAGCTCCGCCGAGAAGACCGTGATCATATTGAGGTGGGCGCCGCGCCCCTGCTCACCGAGAAAGGGTGGCTCCTCATCTACTCCTATATCCAAAATTATTATGAGGGAAGTAGCCGCGTCTTCACGATTGAGGCCGCGCTTCTTGACCGTGATAATCCACAGCGACTCCTCTCCCGCACTGAGTCGATCCTCGTGCCCCAAGAATTTTATGAAGAGTACGGGCTCGTGCCCAACATCGTCTTCCCTACGAGCGCGACCGTCGAGAATGGTCGCCTGGATATCTGGTACGGTGCCTCAGACACCGTCTGTGCAAAAGCGAGTGTCAAGCTCCCTGATCTTTTGCGTGCGCTCGACCACGAGCGACCTGCGCGCACCTTCTCCCGTTCACCGCATAACCCCATCCTCTCTCCGCAGGGTGAAGGGTTTGAGAGCCGCGACGTGCTGAACGCGGCAGCGATCGATATCGACGGCACTGCCTACGTGCTCTACCGCGCGATGGACAATGCCAACACTTCCACCATCGGGCTGGCGCTGTTGAAAGACGGCCTCACCGTCGATGAGCGTCTCCCCGCGCCGATCTACGTCCCCCGCGCCGACTTTGAGATGAAAAAGGGTGGGCCGACCGGCAATTCCGGATGTGAAGATCCACGCATTGTCCGAATTGCAGATACCCTCTACATGACCTACACCGCCTACGATGGGGTGCACCCGCCGGCGGGCGCTGTCTCGTCGATGAGTGTGTCTGACTTCCTCGCGCGCCGGTGGGAGACATGGAGCGCGCCTCACCTTCTCACTCCCGACAACGTCGACGATAAAGACCTTGCGCTCCTCCCCGAGACCGTCGAGGGGAACTACCTCCTCTACCACCGTGTCCACAGTCAGATCTGTGCTGATATCCTCCCCGACCTCACGAGCGGTAAGCGCGTGAGCCGCTGTATCGAGATCCTCGCCCCGCGTCGGGGGATGTGGGACGGGGCCAAGGTGGGGAGCGCGGGGCCACCGATCCGCGTGGGCGATAAGTGGCTCATGATCTACCATGGGGTCTCGCGTCACGCGACCTACCGGCTCGGCGCGATCCTCCTCAGCGCGTCAGGTACCGAGGTTCTCTCACGCACCGCTGACCCCATCTTTGAGCCCCTTGACCCCTATGAGCAGGCGGGTGAGATCGCGAACGTGGTTTTCTCTTGTGGCTCGGTCCTGCGCGGTGACACCCTCTACCTCTACTATGGCGCTGCCGATAAAGCTATTGGGGTTGCAACGGCCTCACTCGCACATATCATGGACGCACTCACCTAAATGAAGCCTGACGCAGTTATCTTTGACCTTGACGGGACGCTTGCGGTGAGCAAATCACCACTCGAGAGCGACATGGGCGCTCTTCTCTCGCGCCTTCTCCTCGTGAAGCCCGTGGCAGTGATGTCTGGCGGCTCCTACGCACAGTTTCAGAAACAATTTTTTGTCGGCATGCCCCCCTTTGCCAATTACAAAAATCTCTACCTCTTCCCCACGAGTGCTGCCCAGTGCTACGTGTGGAAAGAGGGGCAATGGGAGTTTCTCTACAACAACCCCTTTACTCCCGAAGAAAAAGAGACGATTCTCCACGCGCTCACTGAAGCGCTCCACACCTGCGGGCTCGACACGCCGCCCGCGCAGCTCTGGGGAGCACAGGTAGAAGACCGCGGCTCGCAGATTACCTGGTCAGCGCTCGGTCAACAGGCTCCGATTGAAGAGAAGACTCTCTGGGACCCCGACCGCACAAAGCGTCTCCCCGTTCAGAAAATCCTGTTCGAGACACTCAAGGGATTCTCCGTGCGCGTGAACGCCACCACCTCGATCGATATCACCCGCGAGGGGATAAATAAAGCTTATGGTGTTCGAGAGTTTTCAAAAATTATTAACGTCCCAGTTGTCTCACTCCTCTACGTCGGTGACGCTCTCTTCCCGGGAGGAAATGACGAGATCGTGAAGGAGACGGGCATACCGACGATCCAGGTGAAAGGACCCGCCGAGACGATGAAAGTGATCGAGAGTATCCTCACTACTGCCGCATAAGCCGCACGAGCCGAAGCACTTCAAACGGATAGCGACCATGGAGCGCATGAAAAATGGGAGAGAGTTTGTCGCCTGGAGTAGTGACAAACGCTTCGTGAATCTCGTCGAGGATGTCGGGTGACACAAGGTGGGCAAAGTCCGTACGGGTGAGCACCCCAAGCTCTGCGAGCTCTTCAAGGTGCGTCACGATCGTTGAGGGTACGAGTCCGCGCTCCTTGGCCGCTTCACGCAAGCTTTTACTGTCTCGCACGGTTTGAAGGGTCTCCGCGAGTCTTCCCGGCAATCCTCCCGCATTTTTCTTCCTGCCTCCTGCTCCTGCCTCCTGCTCACTCGCATTTTGAAATGCACCTCCCATCGCCTTCACAAACTTCTTCTGCATCGCGAGCTGCTCGCCTTCAGGGAGCGCTGTGAAGGTCTCGCGCGCCGCTTCAGAAGCGGCGCGAAAGTCGCGGTCCTTCTCGAGGATCTCGGGGTGGACCTCAAGCGCACGCTGATTAAGCCCCGTGAGATAGACCCCCGCGAAGCGGCGCACGCGAGAGAGCGCTACGTATCCCTGTCCGTACTCAAAGGCTTTTGAAAGATCCATAATCGCGGCATCCATACTCATACCCTGACTCTTATGCACCGTCATCGCGTAAGCGAGGCGGAGTGGCACTTGAGCGATACTCGCCTTCACCTTCCCCTGCTCCTCGAGCTGCCACTCCATCGGTTCTGCAGTGACCTTCTGACCATCTTTGGTCTTCACGACCGGCACCCCTTCAGTATCGACTCCTACAACCACCCCAAGCGTCCCGTTGACGAACTTCCCTTGTGGTGAGTTCTTGGTGAACATCACTGCCGCACCCTCTTTGAGCTCGAGCACCTCGGGCGAGAGACAGCCGCGCTTCAATCCTTCGACCAGCGTATCCTTGCCTTTACTGCTCATACGAAAGGTGAAGGACTTCCCAGGAAGCTTCGCGAGCTCGGCCGCATTGATCCGATCGACGTCGGCGTTGTGCGAAAACAGTTTAGGAATGTCAGGCGGGAGCGTGGCGGGCGCAGTGTCACGCGCTATAAGCTGCTCTCGGTGGAGCTCCTCGATCTCGCCTGAGCGGATCGCAGAGAGCACATCAAGGAAATCACTGTCGTCTTGGCGATACTGTTCAGTAAGGTACGCGACCAGCGGGTTGAGCTCCTTCCACACTTTTGACTGATACGCGAAGAGGACATCGCGATTGCGTGAGACAGGGGGGAGCTGAAAGAAGTCACCCACGAGAATCACCGTGAGCCCGCCGAAGGGCGCCTCGCTCCGGCGCACCTCGCGACAGATCGCATCTGCCATCTCAAACGTCGCGGCAGAGAGCATCGAGATCTCCTCGATAATCAGCACCTTCGCCTTTAGAATGCGCCGCGCGACGTGCTCCTTACTCGCGATCCGGTCGATATCGGCTCTTGAGAGTGACTCGCTGATCCCAATTCCGCTCCACGCGTGGAGCGTCATGCCGGCGACGTGCGTCGCGGCGATCCCGGTCGCCGCAGTAATCGACGGCTCGACGCCGCAGCTGCGCAGCCATGCGACAAATTCATTAATGGTGTGCGTCTTGCCGCTCCCCGGCTCGCCCGTGAGAAATACATTCGCCCCGGTCTTTAAAATAGTGAGTGCCTCGCCTTGAGTCATCCACGCATTCTAGCAGGTATAGAAATGAGAAGCCCGCCGCGGTGAGGAGGCTGGCTCCTCTCCGGGCGGGCTATGAACTTTTCTTCAGCTCCTGCACGAGCGTGCAGTGATTGCACGTGACCGAGATGGGCGTGCCATCCTGGTACTTCTTCCAGACTTCCTTGGTGATTTGGGTATTGCCGCCGCAGAAGCAGGCGAACCACCGCGGTGTGCCGGAATAGTCGATGCCCCACGGGACGCCGAACGGGAGGAACTGGAAGCGCAGGGCGACGCGTTGCACATCGGCCCACTTCATCCCGACGATCGGTTCGAAGCCGTGGGTCGCCACCTGGACCTTCTTTTCCTTCCGAACTCCGCGCGTCGGGGTCCGGATGACGGCGAACTTCTCGACGCTTCCGTCATCGAGCGTCATCGAAACTTCGACCCGAGCGTGCTCGAGCGTCAGGTGTCGGATCCCGGTGTACACGCCGACATGCGGCAAATGTACGACGTTGATGGACGCGATCTTACGATGATCGCCCTTCTTCGTATCGGTCATGATTACCCTCTCGGCAAATGATGGAGCTCGGCGAGCTACCTCTGAAAAACAGATTAGCATTAAACTTGAGTAAGTCAAGCACTTGGGGGTCGGACCCCCAAGTGCTTGAGCGGGAAAACTAGCTAAGTCTGACTTCCCTAGTTGCCTTACCAAGGTTCGTTTGTGAAGGTCTGACCTTCACAGGGCCGTATGAGCAGCTAAAGCGGGAGAGGGGTGGCGCCGGGGCAGAAGCTGAACCCGAGATTCTTGGTCGAATAGGTCTCGTTTATACCAACTGTCGTTCCTACGTAGTAGTTGAGTCGACACATATCTTTTTGACCGATACCAAGTGTCGTCATGAGAAACTGCTCTGCAGCGCGACGCGTCTGACCAAGTGGCTCCACGAGTAATGCTATGGTGAAGGAACCATAGTTCGAGTCATACACAATATTGAATCTGCTCTCAGCCCCTGCCTGACAGGCGCTTGAGTCTGTGACACAGTAGCCAAGATCGCCCGCGAGAAGGTATCGTCCTTTGTTTGTGGTGTCAGGAATCGTCACTCCGTTGTGTGTAAAGTCCATCGTAACCAACGTACCCCCGCCAAGCGTACCAACCGCTATGGTGCCTGATCCGTTTACGCCTGTCGTTGACGTCGCGATGACCACCGGCACTGGTCCGCTTGAGGGTAGTGTTACCGAAGTGTCAGGAGGAGTAGTGATCGGTTGTTTTTGTGCAAAAAACAAAAACCAAATAATTGCACTCAAGATCGCTATGACAAATATTCCCGTTACGATAAATAGTATTTTGTTATTCATAGGATATTTTCGCTATTGGCCCGCATGCTCTGCGATGCATTGCTTTTGAGCCCTGGCGCCACTTGGATCCCCGGTCCAAGCATTAAAGCCCTGCTTCTTATATACACAGAATGCAGCGGTTGTGTTGCAAGCAAGATTTGCTGCAGCTTTCATGCAGTTCTGGAGAATTGTCGAATTCCCACCTGTAGTAAACCCGGTTGGAGTAAAACCCTGGTGACAATTGAGCGGACCCGAAACTCCTGCAGCAGTATAGCAAGCAGTGTTCTCAAAACAGACATGATTGCCCGATAAGGTCACCTGAAAGGCGCCGTACGCTGTCGAGGCTTTGCCGTTCCCAGTATCCTTATTCCAGGAATAGTTTTGCATCACTGTCCCACACACGCTTTCCCACTTGGCTATGCAAGCAAAGGTATTTGCCTGACTGGTGGTGAGCTCTGGTACGATACCCTTCAGAACCCCAGCTTCACAGGGCCCCGTCCCAAAGGAGAGCAGAGTACCTCCAGAACCACCAGAACCAACGCCCGTGATGGGGGTTCCAGAGGCGGTGGTGAGGCCCGAGCCAGCCTGCTTAAGACACACGTCAGTGCTGTTGCCACTGATGATGCTCGACCATGCGCCCAAGACCGAGCCGCTCGGGTGATAGAAGATCGCCATCACTGCTGCGACGATCATATAGCCCGAGAGCGCGAGGACGATCCCCACGATCGTGCTCCAAAGGACCCCTCTTGCCTTAGTTATCCCGCTCTGGTTGACCGGATTCACGACAAAGAGAAAACCGGCGTAGGCGAACATGATTGGCGCGACAAACACTATCGCTATCGTGATGAGGAAGCTGATGATGTTGTTAATGACCGTGATGAGCATCCCCCAACTCGCTGGGCAGACGTTGTATGCAGTCGGGATAATGGGGCCAAAGAATGGGATGCCGGCGTACGCGACACTAGGCACCACAAGGAGAACCGCTCCAAAAAGAGAGAGTAGAATGGCTCGAGAACGCATAGTCTTATTCTACCTCCCCTCTCCCCTGCCCGCGACCGCTTTTCCCCTTCCCTCCTATCTGGTATCGTGCACCTACGGGCCTATAGTTTAGTGGTAGAACGTCGGTCTCCAAAACCGTCGGCCGAGGTTCGATTCCTCGTGGGCCCGCCAATCTAGGGACGTACGATGTCCGTAATTTACTCCAGGCCTTATTGGGTGACGACGTTTCGACGACGGTAGAAAAATTTACGTATCTCTTCTACCCAAATGATCGATGTAGCCACCGCTATAATCATCAGCCATTCATAGAGGGTGAGCGGCACGGTATGCAAAAATCGCTGGAAGAATGGCGCGTACACCGCGAGCATCTGGAGAGAGATGACTATTGCGGTCGCGCCAAGTAAGTATTTATTGGAGAAGAGATCCATTTGAAAGAGCGAATTCTTCTCTGAGCGACAGTTCCATGCATTGAACCATTGAAAAGCCGCAAGAACGGTAAGTGAGATTGTCCAGGCCTTCTCGATATCAGTTTCAAAGTATTGCTGAAAGAGGAAGAGCGCCCCCAGCATCATAGGGAGCGCCATAAGAATCATGCGCCGCGCCATCAGGCCGTCGACAATATATGTATTGGGCCGTTTGAAGGTGCCTGAAAGGAGTCCGCTCTCCTTTGGCTCCATCGCAAGCGCCACATCGAGGAATCCATCGGTGACAAAGTTGAGCCAGATGATCTGCGCAGCAAGAAGCGGGAGAGGGTACCCCAGTATCAGTGCTCCGGTAATAGTGAGCACTTCGCCGAGACTGGTTGAAAAAAGATACAGGATAACTTTTTTAATGGTCTTATAAATATTCCTGCCTTCCTCAACCGCAGAGACAATGCTGCCAAAATTGTCATCAAGAAGTACGATATCCGCCGCTTCTTTTGCGACCTCGGTTCCACCTTTGCCCATCGCCACGCCCAGATCAGCGGCCACGAGAGAAGGGGCGTCATTCACGCCATCGCCCGTCATTGCGACGACTTCCCCGCGCTCTTTATACGCATTGATGATTCGTAATTTGTGTTCAGGCGTCACACGCGCAAAAACGGAAACTCCTGCGACCCGCGCCGTCAGTTCGTCATCTGATAGTGTGTCTATAACCACGCCGGTGAGCAGTTCATCGCCTTCACGCCAGATGCCTGCTTCTTTGGCGATGGCACGTGCGGTAAGCGCATAATCGCCCGTTATCATGACCACTTTTATACCTGCCGAAGTCGCCCGATCCATCGCTCCTGCGACTTCTGGGCGAAGGATATCCTGCATGCCAAAGAACCCAACGAACGTAAGGTCAGCGATTGTTTTTGGCGAGAGAGCCTCTTTAAACTTTTCTCGCATCGCTAGTGCGACTACCCGGAGTCCTCGGTCGGACATTTCCGCGAACCTCTCTTCGACTCCCTCTCGATCTCCTGGTTCTAGCGGGCGGGTATGACCGTCGCGCAAGATATGGGAACACAACGCGAGCACCTCTTCCGGCGCACCACTTACGGTCAGAAAATTACCCCCTTCCCCGCCAGAAACCGTAGCGTGATATTTAAGCCGATAGTCGAAAGGAATTTCAGCGATCAGGGGTGACTCTCGCAGGAGGTCGTCCTTCTTGAATCCGACCTTCTCTCCAAAGACGCGTACCGCTGCTTCAGTCGGGTCGCCCGCCACGCGCCAGCGCTGCTCTGCTTCGACAAAAGAGACTCGAGCGCTCGCGCCAAGCGCCGCCATTTTCCCGACCAGAAGTAGCTCAGGATGGTTAGCGGCGTCCACGACCGAGCCGTCGAGTGAGACCGCGCCTTTCGGCTCGTACCCAACACCCCCAATCGAAAAGGTCTTCCCCTCCGTCCACACTTCACGAACGACGAGCTCGTTTTTTGTAATCGTACCCGTCTTGTCGACTGCGATAACGCGCGCTTGTCCGAGCGCTTCAACCGCTTGCAGTTTTTTCACCAACGCATTGCGCTTACTCATGCGCCACACGCCAGTGGCGAGCACGAGTGTGATAACAATGGGAAGTCCTTCAGGGATGATAGACACCGAGAGCGAGACGACCGTCGCAAAAATGGTGATAACTTCTTGACCCTTGAACAGCCCGAGCATAAAGAGAAGGATGCCGATGACACCAACCACCACCATGATGGCTCGTGAAAGCGCGCGGATATTTGCTTTGAGCGGTATCTCCGTGTCTATAGTTGAAATCTCTTTGGCAATAGTACCGATAACCGTATGCACCCCTGTCGTCACCACCACCGCCTGACCGCTCCCGACGATGACATTGGTCCCCTTAAACACCATATTTTTCTGCTCCGCGACAAGAAGACCTGCTTCGGATATCGCCTCTGACAATTTACTGACTGGTTCAGACTCGCCGGTGAGTGATGCTTCATCGAGCTTTAAGCTGTTCGCGACAATAATACGCGCATCAGAAGGAACTTTCTCTCCTTCCCGCAGTATGAGAATGTCTCCCGGTACTACTTCATAATCGGGGATGGATATCTCTGTCCCGTCGCGCACGACCGTCGCCGTTGTCTCGACATACCGCTTGAGCGCCCGGAGGGTATTCTGCGCCCTGCCCTCTTGGATGGTACCGACGAGTGCGTTAAACAGAAGGACCGCAAGAATAATTGACCCATCGGCAACTTCTCCCAAAAAAAACACCGCTGCGCTTGCGGCAAGAAGGAGATAGATAAGTGGGCTCTGAAACTGTCGTAGAAACGTGATGACATACCCATCCGGCTTCGTCTCGGGCAAGCTGTTTGGACCGTCGGCTTTTAGCCGTCGTGCGGCTTCATCGGCGGTGAGCCCATTTTCTGATGAGGAGAGTGCCTGCACGACGGCTCGCGGCTCCTCGGTATGCCAGACGTGACTTCCGTGACTCATTTGAAGGAGTATATCACTGCCGGACAATCGTCTGATGCATATAAAACACAACGCCCCTTTACGGGGGCGGGTGCGCTACTTCTTGACCTCTTTAAAGAGGACGCGCTTCCGGAGCGTTGGGTCAAACTTGGTGACTTCGATCTTACGCTCGACGGTCTTCTTGTTCTTGCGCGACCAAATAACGTGGTTCGACTTGGTCGATTTCAGCTTTAAGAGGCGCTCTTGTGACATACCTCTAGCTTATCACACCCCTAGAAATCCGCAAAAGTGATGGACACGTAGTGTCCATCACTTTGCCTAGGCAGTGGTTACCTCCTTTGCACTTGTCCGTACCTTAGAGAGACGCTTCTTGGTGACGTCAAAGTGTGGTTGACCGCCCTTGATCGATACTGCAACCGTCCCCCCCTCCATCACGCCTTGGTCAACCATGAGTGAGGCGAGTGGAGTGAGAATCGCATCCTGAATCGTCCGACGCAGAGGGCGCGCACCGTACTGCGGATTATAGCCCTTCTCGGCAAGCCACTGCCTCACGTCTGGCGTGAAGGAGAGCGCGATTCGTTTATGCGCGAGGCGCTTCATCACGTCCTCGACTTGGGTGTCGACAATCTTGGTGAGCGCCTCCTTGGAGAGCACATCGAAGATGATGATGTCGTCGAGACGATTGAGAAACTCGGGGCGGAAGTGCTCTTTAAGTGCATCAAGAACTTTCGTCTTGGTTTCCTCGTAGCGCGTCGCGTCAGTCGCGTCGGCGGTGCCAAAGCCGATATGCGCGAGCCGATCGATAAACTCTCCTCCGATATTGCTCGTGAGCACGATAATGGTGTTTTTAAAATTGACTTTGCGCCCCTTACCGTCAGTGAGGTGTCCTGAATCGAGGACTTGGAGGAGAATATTGAAGACTTCGGGGTGTGCCTTCTCGATCTCGTCGAAGAGCACGACCGCATACGGGCGATGACGGATCCGCTCCGTCAAGGTCCCTGACTCTTCATAACCCACATAGCCCGGCGGCGCGCCGATGAGCTTGGCTACCGAGTGCTTCTCCATAAACTCGCTCATGTCGACCCGCACCAAGGCCTCGGTATCATTAAACATAAATTCCGCGAGCTTACGCGAGAGCTCCGTCTTCCCCACACCAGTGGGCCCAAGGAAAAGGAAGGAGCCGATGGGGCGATTTGGGTCGCTGATACCCACACGCGAGCGCTTTACTGCGTCCGTCACTTTCTTCACTGCTGCATCCTGGCCGATGATACTCCCCGTGAGCGCCCCCTCCATGCGTGAGAGCTTGGCTGCCTCTTCTTCGAGCATGCGTGCGACCGGGATGCCCGTCCAGCGAGAGACCACTGCAGCAATATCCTGCTCGGTCACTTCTTCGTTTAACACGCGACGCGACTTTTGAAGTGTCTTGAGGCGCTTAAGTTTGCTCTCAAGGTCTTTTTGAATATGCGGGATTTTACCGTAACGGATTTCGGCAACGGTACCAAGATCGGCCGCTGCCTCGGCATTGTCGGCTTTGACTTTGAGCTCTTCGAGTTCGGTCTTTGCGGCACGAATACCAACCAACACCTCCTTTTCATTCTTCCACTTGAGCTCGAGCTCGCTTGTCTTTTCCCGCAGATCAGCGACCTCAGTATCGATAGTTTTTATTCGCTCTTTGATCTCTTTTGCATGATCGCCGTCAAGATCTTTCTGGAGCGCCTGACGCTCGATCTCGAGACGGCGAATCTTACGGTCGGTCTCTTCAAGCAAGGGCGGCTTGTTCTCAAGCGCAATCCGGAGCCCCGATGCTGCCTCGTCGATAAGATCAATCGCCTTGTCGGGGAGGAAGCGATCAGAGATATAGCGGCTGGAGAGCTCGACCGCCGCAACAATTGCTCCGTCCGTGATCCGTACGCCGTGAAAGAGCTCATACTTATCCCGTAACCCGCGGAGAATAGCGATCCCATCCTCTACCGTTGGTTCGGAGACAAAGACTGACTGGAAGCGGCGCGTGAGTGCCGCATCTTTTTCAATATATTTCTGGTATTCCTTGAGTGTGGTCGCGCCAATGACACGGATCTCCCCACGGCTGAGTGCGGGCTTCAGCATATTCGACGCATCAAGAGAGCCTTCGGCGCCGCCGGCGCCCACGAGCGTGTGGAGCTCGTCAACAAAAAGGATCACCCTCCCTTCTGCGCGCTCAACCTCCTTCATCACATTCTTCATCCGCTCTTCAAATTCACCGCGATACTTGGTACCCGCAATCATAAGCCCAAGATCGAGCGAGAGGAGCTCTTTATTTTTGAGCGACTCGGGAACGTCTCCGGTAGCCATCCGCGCCGCGAGCCCTTCGGCGATGGCTGTCTTCCCTACTCCTGCTTCGCCGATAAGCACGGGGTTATTCTTGGTACGACGCGCAAGGATCTGGATCACGCGATTGATCTCGGTATCGCGTCCGATGACCGGATCAAGCTTGTTCTCGGCGGCAAGCTTGGTGAGGTTACGAGCATATTTGGCAAGTGCACGAAAACGCTTTGGACTCTCTCCTTGTCCATCTTTAGAGCTTTTCAGCTCTTTGAGAATCGCAACCGCTGCGTCGCGCCCAATCGAAAAGCGCGCGAGCAGATCTGCGGCCGGGCCCGGGTGCTCGATCACTGCGAGAAAGAGATGCTCGGTGCCGACGAATGAGTCATTCATCCGCGCCGCGATTTTGCCGGAAGCTTCAAGCGCTTGTGCGAGATCAGGCGTTAGGTAAATCTGATATGAGGGTGAGAGCACCGAGGCGCTTTCAGGCGCTTCAAGATACTCGAGTACCGCGTCGGCAAGCATGATGGTGTCAACCTCCATCCGGTCGAGGATAGAGAAAACAAGCGACTCCTCTTGAAGCACGAGGGCGGCGAGGAGATGGATCGGTGAGATATGGTTCTGTCCGCGCTCAATAGCGAGCTCGTGTGCGCGACGCACCGCTTCTTTGGCTTTAGTGGTGAAATTGTTAAAGGGTGGCATAGGATATACGTGGATATAAACTACTACCTTGCTGCGGCTGTTGAGGTTGCGGCTGTTGAGGTTGCGGTCAAGAGAGAGGTGATAACGTTGGTACCAATGAGAAAGCCCGACGTATTCCCGGTAGAGATACCCAGGAGGTTGCCAGCGAGGTCTACGGCAGCACTCCCGACTCCCAGATCAGGAAGTGTGGTGTAGATACCTTTATTATTCACGCGCGCGACAATGCCGGTCGCTGCCGAGCCATCAGCCGTGAGGGCGAGGACTGTCTGCCCAAGCTTTAGGTCAGACGGAGAAATGAGGATGGGGGAGGTCAACTTAGGGAGTGGCGCACCGTCAGCAAAGCCGTAGATCGCGATACCCCCACCCTGACGTACGAGGGAGGCGGCGCTCGTCGCTCCACTGGTAAAGGAGATGAGTGCTTCCTTCGGGAGGCCTTCCTGTGCTGCGGTTATCACCGCACGCGATTTCGGTAAGAAGGTGCCCATACTTATGGGTGGCGTTGAGGTTCCTGTCTCGGCAACATAGAGCGCGACTGCGCGTATCGCTGTGGCGCCGATGGCCGCCGTCACGAGGTCTTGGTTTGATGGTGCAGGTGCCTGTACAATCGCCGCGGGCGCTGCAGCCGCTACCGTCTCGATCGTACGCTCCACCACCCGATTGATTGTTTGGGTCACGACTGCGGGCGCCTGGTCGAGGAGCGACACCGTCAAAATACCCGTTGCGACGGAGGTGACGAAGTTCACGAGAATCGTGAGTAGTATGAGCTGCGCTTTAGAGAGTTCCTCAATATCCATATCTTTATAATGCTACCCCGAGGCGTGACTGTCAACAAAGGCGAGCGCGCGAGTGAGTGCACGAGCAAAGCGGTGGAGCGTACGCTTGTCGACTGACGGCCCCCACGAGACGCGCAGGGTCGAACGCGCTCGCTCGGGGTCACCCGAGAGCGCCATAACAGCTCGTGAGCCGAGGACAGAATCGGTCTCGCAGGCGCTCTTGGTCGAGACGGCAAAACCCGCTTCGTCGAGGAGCGCCACAAGATAGTCAGTGTCCCTCCCCAGAAACGAGAGGTTGACCACGTTTGGTGCCTGGTGCTTCCCCGCATTCACTACCATATATGATAGTGCGGCAATCTCCGCGAGAAATGTTGCTCGCATTTTCTCTGCACGCGCACGGAAAGATGCGCGGGAGTTCGCGGCGGCGAGAAGCGCCGCAGCGAACTCCCGCGCGCGCTCCGGCGTCTCGCTCCCCGGGTGGAGCCCGCGCTCCTGCCCCCCGCCGCGGTAAAACGGCGCGAGCGTTATCGTGCGGTGCGCGATCAAGGCACCGATGCCGGGGACGCCTACCTTCGCACCATCAAAGGTGAGGAGATCGGCCCCGAAGTGGGCGCGAGAAATTTTTTCAGTCAGCGGCGCCTGACTCGCGTCAACATGTAGCACAACCGCGGAACTGCTTTTCGACGCGACTGGCTGCCCGAGGGCGGAGCCCGGGCCCGAAGGAGCAGAAAAATCACTCCCCCGATTCGCAGATTGAATTACAGCTGCCACTTCGCGGGTATTCCAGATGGTTCCCGTCTCACCACAGACTGCTTCCATGGTGACGAGAACTGTCTCTTTGCGTAGCATCTTCGCGAGGGCAGCGGTGTCAACGCGATAGTCTTTAATCGGGAGCGGTTCAACCGCGATTCCCTCTTCAGCGAGGAGTTCAACATTGCCCACGATCGAGGCGTGCGCGCTCCTGAGGTAGAGCACGTGCATATTGTTGCGCCCCACCGTATCCTTCCCCGCCTCTTCACGCAGAGCGCGCACGTGCCCAATAACCGCGAGCGCATTACTCTCGGTCGCGCCACTCGTGAAGATGACATCATCGGCCTGCGCCTCGATAAGGCGCGCGAGCGCGGTGCGCGCTTCTTCAAGCACCTTCTTGGATGCACGTCCTTCCTCGTGCGGCGATGACGCATTCCCGCGCGCGCCGGCAGCATAGTCAAGGTAGACTCTCCGCTTCCACCACATACCTCATATCTTACACTAGATTGCAGATACGTCATTTTTGTGATGAAATAGAAGCATTATGGCACGAGGCGCACGGCCGCCCGTCATCGCGGTGATGGGCCACATAGATCACGGTAAGTCGTCCCTCCTCGACTACATCCGTAAGAGTAATGTCACTGCCGGCGAGGCGGGCGGCATCACCCAGCACGTTGCGGCCTATATCGCTGAGCATGGCGGGCGCCGCATCACCTTTCTTGACACGCCCGGCCACGAGGCGTTTAAAGCGCTGCGCACCCGCGGCGCGGCGGCGGCTGACGTCGCTATCCTCGTAGTCGCGGCCGACGAGGGTGTAATGCCCCAGACGCTCGACGCGCTCGCTGCGATTACCGAGGCTAAGATTCCCTACATTATCGCAATCACCAAGATCGACAAAAACAATGCCGATATCGGCCACACCAAGAACTCACTCGTCGAGCACGGTATCTATATCGAGGGGATGGGTGGCGACATCGCGTATGCCCCCATCTCGTCTAAAACGGGCGAGGGTATCCCCGAACTTCTTGACCTAGTCCTCCTCTCGGCTGATCTCCTTGAACTGACGGCCGACACCGATACCTCCGCAACCGGCTTTGTCCTTGAGTCAACGCAGGACCAAAAGCGCGGCGCCTCAGCAACCCTCATTGTCAAAGACGGAACGCTCTCTCAAGGCAGCTTTGTCGTTGCCGGAGACGCCTACGCCCCAATCCGATTTATCGAAGACTTCCGTGGCGCACGGGTGGAAGCGGCGCTTCCCTCCGAGCCGGCGCGCATCTCTGGTTTTAGTAGGCTCCCTGCGGCTGGCTCACTCTTCAGTATTGCCGCCACGAAGAAGGAGGCCGAAGCGCTCGCGCACGAGCACGCTAAAGAACTCACGGCACCCCATGAGCGCACAGCATCTGTCGAAGGGATCAGTGAACTCCCGCTCATTATTAAGGCCGACGTCGCGGGTTCAGTCGACGCGATAATTCACGAGCTTAATAAAATTACTCACGAGCGCGCCGTGATCCGTGTTGTCTCATCAGGAGTCGGGAGTGTCTCCGAGAATGACCTCAAGGTCGCGGGCGCCTCAGGCGCCGTGATCATCGCCTTCAATGTGGGGACCGACGCGATCGCGGGTGAGCTCGCGCTACGCGAAGGCGTCAGCGTCTTCCCTTTCTCTATTATTTATGAACTCTCAGAAAAAGTTGCAGAACTGCTCGCCAAGAAGGCTCCCCTACTCGTTGGAGAAAAAGAGCTGGGGCGAGCGCGCGTTCTCAAACCTTTTTCAAGTAGTGGCAAGAAGCAGGTCCTCGGCGCACGCTACCTCTCCGGCACTCTCTCGGTTGGCAGTCGAATCAAGGTGATGCGTAAGGATGAAGAGCTTGCACGCGGGAGTATCAGTAACCTCCAGCAGGCGCGCGCCGACGTAAACGTGATCAAGACCGAGGGCGACTTTGGTACCGAGATTGAGTGTCGTGAGCCCCTCCAATACGGCGATGAGATTATCGCTTTTGAAGTGACTGAATCATGACCCCTGATCGTCCTGACAAGCGTGCGCCGCGCAGCCCACGCACTCAAGAAAATCGTGCCGCCGAGATCGTCGCACGCGAGGCCGCGCAGTTCATCTCGCGTGAGGCGGGGCCCGGCTCACTCATCACCGTGGTGCGCGCGCAGAGTGTGAGCCACGGTGATCGCATCCTCGTCTTTGTGAGTATCTATCCTATCGAGAAGGCGCAGAGCGCGCTCGCCTTCCTCGAGCGGCAGCGCCAAGCGTTCTCTGATCACTTAAAGAAGCATACGCACCTGCGCCTCCCGCGCATCGACTTCATGCTCGAGAACGGTGAAGGTCTTGGAGGCCCGGGAGGGATTCGCACCCTCGCATAGCGGTTTTGCAGACCGCCGCGTTGCTTCTTCGCCACCGGGCCATACTCTCACGATAACAGAGATGATAGTATCATTAAAGTATGCCGGGGTGGCGAAACTGGTAGACGCACAGGACTTAAAATCCTGAGAGGGCCTAAAAATCCTCGTGCGGGTTCGACCCCCGCCCCCGGCACCAGAATGTTAGAAATTGTGCTGCGGGAGGCTCGGTCACGCTTTACTAATTCGCTTCGCTCATAAGTATGCGCGACCCCGGCTCGCCACCCTCGCAAAGCCTCGGGTATGGCTCCGCCATTCAAGTCTCTCCCGCATCATGCGCAGGCATGATGCTCCGCAGCTACTCGCCACGCTCGTGTGCTGCGGGAGAGACTTGAACTCTCATCCTGTAAGGGACATGCTCCTAAGGCATGCGCGTATACCAATTCCGCCACCGCAGCATCTTCCAAAGCATACTACGTTCTGCTATATTTTCATCATCGCACCTATAGCTCAGTTGGTAGAGCAGCTCCCTCTTAAGGAGACGGTCCCTGGTT
>ERZ1292625.2114-Hain-H41-01um-R1-2114-length-19664-cov-11_pt1 | contig 19664 bp, 27 predicted proteins | sample MGYA00564400_ERZ1292625 | MGnify/ENA primary metagenome ERZ1292625 (study PRJEB36523, sample SAMEA6512639) | groundwater metagenome | collected 2019-01-08 | study: AquaDiva: Metagenomics assemblies of 32 groundwater samples
TAGCATATGCGCCACGGCGGCGCAACGGCAATCAGCCGCGGCGGCGAATATTACTCCGCCTTCACCTTCGCTGCCGCGACGCTCCCCGAGGCCGCCCCGATCCCGATGGCGGGAAGGCTGGCGACGGAACCGCCGCCGGGGGTGATGCCGGCGACGGTGTGGGTGTGGAGGATCAGCTCGGCCCGCAGCGCGTTCAGCTCGGCGAGGACCAGGGACGCGAGCGCGACGAAGTCCGAGGCGGTGGCGCTCCCGAGCCGGAGGTCGTCCCCTCGGACGACCAGCGCCCCCGCCGCCCACGCGTCGGTCCCGAGCGCCGAGACGGGCGAGCTCCCCCCCGGGATGGCGATCGCGTCCATGAGGTCGTGCCGGCGCGCGGGGTCCTGCGGCTCGTGGTCGTCCCCGGTCACCGAGCGCCACTCGTCGAGGGAGCGCTCGCAGAACACGAGGAGCACGGGGTCGCCCGCCTCGAGCGGCCAGGTGATCGAGAACCCGCCCCCCTCGGGGAAGGCCACCGGCACCGCGGGGATGACCGGCTGCGTCGCGGCGGTGATCGCCCCCTTCGCGTCGCGCGAGAAGCTCTTGACCGCCGGGCGCACGTCGGCGGTCTGCGTCGCCGCGTCGTAGGAGACGACCACGCCGGGGATCGAGGTGTGGATCCGCGCGGTCTGCGCCTTCACCGCGCGGAGGAGGTTGTCGGCTTCGGAGGGAGCGCCCATTGCACTCCCCTACCGCGCCAGCGCGTCCCACGTGCACACCCCATCCGCGGGCTCGACGAGCAGCGGCTCGGTCCGCGGCTCCACGGGCATCCCCCAGGCGAGGGTGCCCCCGCGGGCGGCGCGGATGGCCCCCACCTCGGCGGCGAGGCCGATCCGCCACGCGGAGAGAGCGAGCGCGAGCGCCTCCTCCCGGGTGTCCGCGCGACCGACCTCCCGGTAGTGCGAGCCGATCCCGACGCCCGCGATCCACGCAGGCCCGCCCTGCACTCCGCCCGATCGGGTGTCGCGCTGGATTGCCTCGGGCGGGACGCCGAGTTCGAGGAGCCGGCGGGCGGCGCCGTCGATCTCGACGAGGTCCGCCGACTCGCGGCGCCACCCACCGTCGGGGAGGAGCGCCCGGGCGGCGCGGACTCCGAGTCGGGCCACGAGCGAGGCATGCGCGTCCCGCGAGATGCTGACGCGGTGGTGGTCGGGGTGGTGCGCCGGCGGCTGTCGGCGGACCACGACGTAGACGTGCTCGGACGCGAGCACCCGCCCCCCCGCCTCGAGCACCGCGGCCGCGTCTCCCACGGACGCGGGTGCGCGGAGGTTCCAGTCCAGCTCCGCCTCGGCGCGCGAGCGGGCGGTCCCACCGTGCTCGGTACAGTACGCGCCACCGGTGGCCGGCGGGCGGCCCGCCGGGGTGGCGCGGGTGACGGTGGGTTCCGCGGGTGCGCCGCAGCACCCCCACACCAACGCGGTCCCGCGAACGGGGTTCGGCACGCAGCACGTCGCGTGCGGCAGCGGCGGGAGGAGAGTCATGGCGTTCCCATCTTCGCGACGTGCCGCGCGAGCGTCATCGCCGCGTCGCCGGGTGCCCTCCCCCAGGGAGCGCGCGCCGTACAGTCGCCGAGGGCGGTGGCGACCGCCAGCCCCCACGCCTCGGCTCGGGGGTCGGAGGCGTGGCGGGTCAGGGTCTCCCGCTCCACCTCCGTCGCCGAGTTCCACAGGACCTCGGCGGCGGCCCACCCGCCGCCGTACGCGAGGAAGGGCCGGATCAGCGCGTTGCGGGCCTCCTGCGCGGCGAGCTCCTTCTGGGCACGGAGACGGTCGGCTTCGCGATCCGCGCGGTCCGCCTCGGCGGACGCGGCGGCGCGGGCGGCGCGCTCCGCCACCCGTCGCTCGTTGTCCGCGCGGGCGGCGGCGATCACGTCCTCGCGGACCCCACCAGGCCCGAAGGCCCAATAGACGCTCCGGCAGTGGTAGTCGTAGCTCTTCGTCTTCGCCCGCGCGGCGGCGAGGGCGAGGAGGGGCACGTCGGCGGGGAGGGGGAGCGTCCACGCCCCCTCCTCAAACCTCCCGAGTTCGCGGGTGGTCGCCTCGAACGTCCCAGCCTGTGCGCCAGGAACGATGGTCTCGATCTGTTGGACGTGGATCGAGACGTCGCGCCAGTGGCGCGCCGAGACCACGATCATCCCGGGAGACACCGGGCAGAGCGCGTGCTCCCCGCCCGCCAGGGGGCCCCCGCGGGGGATGTACTGCGCGGGCGCTGGCCCGCCGTCGGTGTCGCACACGAGCACTGCGTGCCCCGTGCTCGTGGAGCCGCCGCCGTTCTCCCAGAGGGCGGGACGGCCGGACTTGGTGGTGGCGAGTTGCATCGGACTCCTGCTACGGAGACGGCCGTGGCACCGGAATACGGACAGTGAATCAGTAGAATCGTGCGCGCCGCGCCCACGCGCAGGGGACGACGATCATCCCCTTGCGGGCCGCCTCGCGCTCGGCCGCCTCCCAATGGGCGGGGGTGAGCAGGGCGACGAGGTCAGCCCACGTCGGCGGGTGGGGGAGTCTCTCCGTGCTCGGGAGGGGCTCGGAGGGGTCGAGCGGCACCTCGCCCCGGTGGTCCACCCACAGCACGAGGCCGCCGGAGCGGGCGAGCAGCGCCTCGTGGTCGGCGCGGGCCGCGTCGATACGGGGCAGCGCAGCGCACGAGCAGGGCCGTCCGCCGTGCGCGTCCGACCACTCGTCCTCCCAGAGGGAGGCACACGTCGGCGCGTGTTCGGGGAGCCGCGCCGCGACGGGCCGGCTCGGTCGCGCCGGGCCCCACGGGATCGGGTGGAGGTCCCAATGCGACCCGCACACGTCGCAGATTCGATGCCAGGGCACGTACCCCGCCTCGGCCCACCGGAGGCGCCCGACGTGGCAGTCGGCGCAGAGCGGGAGGAACGCGTCGACACCCTCGATCCCCGCGTGGACGAGGGTGCGCCCGTCGTCGCGGGCGACGCGCGACGGGATCTCGAGGAGGGCGCCGTAGCCCGCGACGGGCGAGCGGGATCGTCTCGTCCCGCGGCGGACGGTGGGGGCGTCGGGCGTCGCGCCGAGGCGGGCGACGAGCGCCTCTGCGACCTCCTTCTTCCCCGTCCACCAGGCGCGGTGGTCGGGATCCCACTTCGCGCCCGCGTCGCGGAGCGCGTCGCGGAGCGCGTACGTGTCGCCGACGAGGTAGTGGCGACGCCCCTCGGACTGGATGCTGATCACGGTGACCTCCGCGGCGTTCTTCGCCGCGCCGCCGAGGCGTCCATCGCCACGGTGAGAGTAATATACGCCACGGTGGCGCCGCATGCAAGGGGATTCGCACGCCGTGGCGGCGATTTGTCAGGACCTCGGCGTGCCGCTCGCGGTCACGTAGAACTCCGTCCCCCAGCCCGAGTCGCCGCGGAAGCTGACGTCGTCGGCGACGTAGAGCCCGCTGTACTCCTCCGACTCGAGGGAGAAGACCTTGCCGGGCCGGAGGGAGGGGGCGAGCAGCGCCCGGATCTCGATCCCGCCGTCCTTGGCAGTGGGCGACCCGATGAGGTTGCCAGCCTTCGCCGAGAACACGATCGCCTCCTCCCCCGTGTCCTCGTCCGCGCCGACGAACTGGAGCGTCCCGTCGCGGATGAACCACTGCGAGCCGGTGGCGAGGGCGAGCCGGTCCATGACGTCCCGCGCGGGGGCGTTGAGCACCATCCCGCGCGGGAACACGAAGTTGTCCGGCAGGCGGATGGTGCCGCGCGGGAGTCCCATCGAGGCGGCGACCGCCTCGAATATCTGGGACGCGCTCGTCTGCGTCGAGAAGGTGAGCGCGACCCGGCTCTCCTGGTACGCCGTCCCGCCGTCCTGGCACTCGAGGCGGAGCACCCGGTCGACGCCCTTGCGGTCGAGGCGCACCCCGTCCTCGATCGGGTTGCCGCGGAAGATGAGGCGCGGGATGTCGTACCCCACGTAGAGCTCGACGACCGCCCCGTCCGCCTGCGCCAGCGCGACCGAGGCGGGGTTCAGGTTGTAGGCTTCGATGATCGCCTCGTTGGGCGTGCTCTCCTTGCTCATCTTCACGTCGAAGGTGACGCGGAAGCCTCGGAACTCGCGCCCGTCCCCGCCGGCCTGCCCGAAGCGGAGGATGACCTGTCGCCCCCAGAGCCCCACCGCTACACCGCGACGAGGGTGTCGACGGTGACGGTCGCCTGCGCCGCCTGCACCTCGGCGCGGGTGAAGTAGAGGAGGCGGACCCCCTTCCCGAGGTCGAGGCGCTCGTAGCCGTCGAAGCCACGCACGAACAGATAGCCGTCGGGCCCCCCCTCGAGCACGAAGCCGAGGAGCGGGGACCAGTCGGGGGAGAGCCGCCGGCCGAGGGCCAGCGCCGTCCCCGCGAGCGTCCAGAGGTCGAGGTACCACGCGCGGCACCGGTGCCGCCACGTGAGCCGGACCCGGAACTGCGTGCCCTCGAGGGTCACCGTCTGGCGACTCGCCGGGAGGGTCGGGAAGGTCGAGAGGGTCAGCGACACGCAGTCATCCTATCCGTCCATCCAGGCCCGGTACCGTGAGAGCCACAGCTCAGCCCGGGCGGGGAACCACGCGCGCAGCCAGTCGGGGTCCGTCAGCCCGCGGCGGAGCACCGCGCCGAAGTCGTCCGCCGCCTCGCCGATGAGCCACACCTCGGGGACGACGGCGTCGAGGGCGGGAGCGCTCGCCTCACGCTCGGGCGGGTCGTCGGGGAGGGCGTCGAGGAGGCACCAGTCCATGCGCCCGAGGGCGCTGTCGACGGCGTCCATCGCGGCGGCGCGGGAGATCCAGCCGAGGGCGCCGTCGTCCGTCCGCAGGCGGAGGGAGGACCCGCCGATCCGGAGGGTGGCGGTCCACCGCACTGCGCGCCGCACGAGGATCGGGGCGGTCTCGGCGAGCACGCTCCCGCGCGCGTCGTGCCTCCGGAGGACGTCGATGCCCGAGGAGAGGGGGGGCGCCTCCCGCCACGGGCCGGCGACGAGCCCGGCACCCACCCCGCGGAGGGCCGCGAGGAGGAGGGCGAGGGGATCGGGCGGGAGCGTCACCGCCGGAGCGTAGCGCCAGAATGGCGCGCGTGCCACCTCGGCGTCAGCCCGTGTAGGGGCACCCGCTGTTGCCGACGTCGGCACGGGTGAACCGGACGTACCACCACGTTCCCGCGTGGCCGAGGAACGCCTCCCACGCGGCGCGGTTGGCGATGCCGATCCGGAGCTGGCCGCTCGTCGCGCCGTCACGCTCGGCCTTCCACGGGAGGTCGAAGGTCACGCGCAGCATGTCCGCGCTCCGGGCCTCCTCGGCAAGCCGCCAGTCGCCCGACACCGTCTCGCCGAGGTGGAGCGACGGGACCGGCCGCGGGTGGGCGAGGTCGATGTAGTAGTAGGCGCCTGCCTCGAACGGAAACCCGTCGCGCGCCGCGTGGGACACCTCGCACTCGCCATCGGGGGACGCGGCCCAGAAGGCGGCGTTCTCCTCGGAGCCGCCAGGCCAGTCGCCGCTCTTCGCGATGACGGGTTTGAGGACGGCTTTCGCGCCGCCACGATGGTCGAAGGTGACGGAGAGACAGCGGAACTTGGCACGAACGACGTTGGGCATGGGGCACCTCGGGGGAAGCGTGGGGGGCGAGGTGCCGCGCGGTTGTGCCCGGCTCGCGGCCGCCGGTCGTTCCGAGTGTACCGCGGTCAGGGCTCGGCGCCCACCGCGGTCAGGAGGTCGAGGAGGACCGAGGTGTCCGCCTCCTCCTGCGCGGGCTCGCTCTCCTCGGTGGTCGTGGTCGGCTGCTCCCCCACGTCCTGCTCGTCGGGGAGCCCGATGCTCTCGGGCACCTCGAACCCCGAGGACGGGTCCGTGGCGACCGGGGTGTCGGGCGCGATGGTGATCAGCCCCGCCTCCGCGAGGCGTACCGCCTTGAACTCCACGTCGAAAGGGAGGCGCCGCATCCGGTCCACCGTCGTCGGGAACCGGGTGATCGTCATGCTCGGGAAGGTGCCGAGCCGGTCGGTCACCACGCTCACGAGCTCGCCGACGCACGCGCGGAGGAAGTCGAACGCGCGGAGGGGGCGGTCGGGCCCGCCCGCCGAGTCCTGCCGGTCGAAGGGGGACTCGGTCACCACCGCGCGTACCGCGAGGAGGTCCGGGTTGGCGCGCGCGTGGTCCGCGATGGCGCTCCCCGACTCGACGGGGTGCTCGGTCACGGTCACCGTCGGGGTGACGGTGTACTCGCGGACCGAGTCGAACGTCAGCGTCGAGCCGTCGGGCCGGATGATCGTGACGTTCGCCACCTACACCTCCCCCGCGGCGAAGGTGGACGCGGTGAGGCGCGCCTTGGCCTCCGCCTTCGACTCGATCAGCGCCGTCACCTGCTCCTCGGTCATCCCGACCCCGGAGATGGTGATCGTGTCCCCGCCGACGGTGTTCGTGCCGCCCGCGGCGGCGCCCGCCGAGCCCGCGAGACTCGCCGCAGCCGCGGGGGCAGCGGTCGCGGAGAGCCCCGAGGCCCCGGCGCTGCCCGGCGCGCCCGCCGCTCCGGGCAGCGCGGCGGCGTCCACCAGGCCCGTCACGCCAAGCGCCCCGCCGAGCGCCGCAAACGCGTTCAGGGCGGTGGTGATCCAGTCGAGGAAGCTGACGATCATCGGCTCGACGGCGGTGAAGGCCGCGCCGATCCCGTCCACGATGGCGGCCCCCACCGCGTAGAGGAGGTCGACGACCGGGGCCATCGCGGCGGCGAACTGGTCCCAGAGGACCAGCGCCGCCTGCCACGAGACGACCATGACCCGCCCCATCGCCTCCATCGCCCGCGAGAGGGCGCCGAGCGCCCCGTCCGCCTCGCGCCACCGCTCGATGAGCCGGCCGAAGACCGAGTCCCCGCCCTGGATGTACGTCCAGAGGTCCTCGACGATGAGGAGCGTCCCCGCGAACAGGGTGCCGATGAATGCGATCGCACCGGCGAGGATCCCGAAGAGCCACACGAGGGGGTTCACCGCGGAGATGAGGGCGCCGAAGGCGCCGCCGACGCTCCCCGTCAACCCGACCAGCACCATGAACCCCTGGATGACCGGCCACACGACCGCCCACACGGCGACGAGTGCACTCCACGCCGACGAGAGGAGGAGCACCACCTTGACCATGACCCAGAGCGCCCCGCCGGCCCCCACGAGGACGCCGAGGGTGGTTGCCAACGCCTCCCACCCCTCGACCCCGCCGACGAGGTCGTTGGCGGCGCTCACCGCGTCGGCGACGGCGGTGAAGGCGTCCGCCACCGCCCCGGCGTACTCCTCGATCTTCTGGTCGATGACCTCCTTGTTGGCCTTGACCCACTCGATGATGCTCTCGGCGATCTCGGTGAGCGCGGGGATGAGCGCCAGCCCGATCTCGTTCCGCATCCCCTCCAGCGCCGCCCAGAGCGACGCCGTCACCTCGGAGAACTTGGCGGCCGCCTCGAGGTCGTCCTCCGACAGCACCACCCCCAGCGCCTGTGCCTCCTCCCCGAGGGCGGCCATGCCGTCCGCCCCTTCGAGCAGGAGGGGCAGCACCTTCACCGCGAGGTCCTCCCCGTAGATCGCGGTCGCGAGCGCCAGCCGCTCCGACTCGTCGGTCATCCCGGCCATCCCGTCGGCGACCAGCGCGAGGAGCTCCTCCGGCGACGCGGCGGCGACCGCGTCCATGGAGATCCCGAGCGACTCGAACGCGGCGGCCGCCTCCTCGTTGCCGTCCACCGCGTCGGCCTGCTTCGCGACCAGCTTCGAGACGAGCTGCGCCGCCTGCTCCGCCCCCAGCCCGTAGCGCTCCACCGCGTACAGAAGCTCCTGGTAGGCCTCGGTGCTCATCCCGAGCGCCGCCGCCCCACGGCTGGCGTCGAGGGCGTAGTCGGCCGTCGCCGTCGCGGCCGCGATCGCCGCCGCCGCCACCGCCGCGATCGCCGCAGCAGCCGCTGCCGCCGCGGTGACGAGGTCGCCGAGGTTGGTCTTGACCGCCTCAATGCTGTCGTCGAACGCCTTGAGCGCGGCGTCGTCCGCGACGACGCCGATGGAGACGAGGAGCTCTCTAATTGTGCTGGCGGCCATCTGACACCCGTGCCGCGCGCGCCGCGCGGCTGTTCCCGTTTCTGTTACCGCGCGCCGTACGCCCATGGGCCTCGCGGTCCGCGGCGTTCTCCTTCGCGGTGCCATAGACGAGATTCGATGGGCGGTTGTTGGTGCGGTCGCCGTCGAGGTGGCGTACCTCATGCTCGGCCGAGGGTGGGGGCCCGAGGAATGCGAGCGCGACGAGTTCGTGGACGTGCCTCGTCACCTTGTCGATGCCGGCGCGCCGGCTGCAGAGCGACACACCGAGGTAGTTGCCGCCCGTCATGGATGGGCGGAGGGCGATGGCCGCTCCGGGCGGGTGCCGTGTCCGCCCGAGAAGGTAGAGAGACACGCTCCCCTGCGACACCCCGAAGCGGGCGGCGATATCGCGCTGCCTCATTCCAGCGGCAGCAAGCAGCCTCATCTGCTCCACGTCGTCCTCGGTGACCCGACGCTTGTGGCTGTAGATGATGCCCCCGTCGCTGACGTCGTAGTCCTCGAAGGGGGCAGGGAGCGGGATGCGAGTCATCCCACCCCGTAACGTGAAACGCTGTTCACCGGGCGCAGTCGTCGCGGCCACGCTACGTCACTCCCGCGGCTCGGGCTTCGCCGCGTCGATGGCGTCGAGCACGAGGTGGGCGTGGAGCGTGTCCCCGAAGCTCCACCGGTCGCGGATGTCCGCGTAGGAGTCGTGGAGGTGCTCGGACGTCGCGATGCGCCATACCCACCAGTCTACCCCGCGCCGCGTCGCGTCCTCGATCGCGCGCCGCAGGCGCCACGGGACCTCCGCCGGCTCGGCGCGCGACCGGAGGTAGTCTACAGCCCCAAAAAACGGTTGAACTTCACAACCTCCCACAGCCCGAGCAGCATCTCCCGGTAGTTCCGGCGGAAGGCGTCGTTGAAGTGGGTCGGGTCGCGGAGCTGCCTCCCGTCGCGCACCGCGTGGAGGAGGATGTCGCGGACGAGGGCGTCCATCGGCATCGACGCGACCGACCGCTTGATGTCCCCGCCCACCTGCGCGAGGTCGATGTGCTGCGCCAGCCGCCCGAGGGCGGACGGGTCGTCGAGCAGGCTCCGCAGGGTACCGAGCTCCGAGAGGTTGAACCCGGTCAGGGTCGCCTGCGCGAGCCTCCCCACCGGCTCCGCCCCGAGCGACAGGAGCGTCCAGACGATGCGCTGGCCCTCCGTCGGGTTGTGCGGGGTGACGTCCCACCGGTGGGGGTTGCCGTCCGCGTCGTTGATCGAGGTGTTGAGGGCGAGGGAAGGCGCTTCCATGGCGCCATGCTAACCGACTCAGACCCGGATGTTGCCACCGAAGGTGGTGTTCTCCGCCGCATTGGGGAGCCACAGCTTGAACTGGCGCTCGCCCGCCTTCTTCGTCTTCGAGATCCCGGGGCGGGACAGGAACACGGGGTACTGCTCGGCGACCTTGTCCCCGTTGATGTCGTCCTTGAGGAGGAAGCCGAGCCCGCTGATCTCGGTCTCCGCCTCCTGCGTCGCCATGAGCGTCGCGAGGTCGCGGTACGACTGCGACGTCTCCATGACCGTCACCGTCACCGTCGCGGCCTTGTTGTTGGACCGGGAGAACGTGCCGAGCCCGTCGGCGCCGACCACGCCCTCGCCGATGTCCTCCGCCCACTCGAGCTCGATCCCGCCGTCCGCGCCGTACCCGCCGATCTGGTAGCCGCCGATGAGGAGGTAGACCCGCCGGAGGTCGTAGGTCTTGAGGGGACGCTGGGGCATGGGAGCTCCGTCGGGCCGTTACGCGTCGTCCGCGATGGGCTCGCGCGAGAAGTTGCAGTCGAAGGTGAAGAGGCGCCCGGTCGTCGCGTCCTGCGCCCGCACGGTGAACCGCAGCTCGCGCGCGGTGAGGTCGTCGGAGGTGATCGCCTCCGCCACCGCCTCGGTCTGCCCGGCGATGAAGTGCCCGGCGCCCACCCCCTGCTGGAGCAGCGCCTCGATGACCGTCAGGATCTTGAGCTGGCCGCTCGTGTCCATGATGACGCGCTCGCCCCGGGCGGCGTGCGCCACCGCCAGCGCCGCGGTGCGCTCGCGGAGTCGCGTCGAGAACCAGTCCGCGGTCACGATCTCCTCGATCGGCCGGGACGCCATGTTGGTCCCCTTGTCGATGACGAAGTCCGAGCCGCCCAGGGGGAGCCCGAGGTTGGCCTCGTTCGCGAGCGCCAGCACGCGCTGGGCGGCCGTCGGTTCGGTGGCGTAGGCGTCGATGCCGCGCAGCGGCGCGTACACCCAGCCCGCCGACTGCACGTCCGGATCGTAGATGAGTCGGTTGCAGAGGTAGGCGACGTCCATCCACTCGGAGTCGGTGTCGTGGTAGCAGCCGATCGTCCGCTCGTTGTCCTCCGTCGTCGAGAGCCCGGCGGGGACGCCGGCGTCGAGCCACGAGGCGTCGTCGCCCTGCATCGCGAAGAGCAGGTTCTTGGTGGTGAGTGCTTCGACCGTCACAGAGACCAGCGCCATCTCGGTATCGGTGCGCGGCGAGATGGCGAGTCCGTAGAAGTCGTCGTCGGCGGCGATGATCGCGGTGAGCCCAGTCGCGTACGTCTCGCCCCCGGCGAGGTCCACGCGCCCGAGCTTGAACGAGGTGATCCGGCGCCCGCGCCCGTCGCGCTGAGCGAACGCCGCCCGCCCCGCCTCGAGGGTGGCCGCGCTGATGTAGCCGGCGGTCTGGGCGGTCTCCATGTCGGCGAACGAGATGTACTCCTCGACGCGCTCCCCGTTCAGCGAGTTGGTCGCCTGGGGCACCATGAGGAGGACCGTCGAGAAGCCGGCCTCGGCCCCAGGTAGGGGGGCGAGGACGACGTTCACCGTGATGTTCGGAAGGTGCTTCGTCGTCATGTGAGGTCCGCGGTGATGGTGGTCTCGAGGTCGGCGGGGTCGGTCCCGTCGCGCTCGAACGTGGCGTCGACCGTCACCGTCTCAACCGGCGTCACGGCGACCGGGTCGATGCGGGAAGCGTAGTCGATCTCGAACTCCCGGAGGAAGCGCGGCTCGATCGAGGTGTCGAGCAGGCCGGCGAGGTTCTGCATACCACCTGCGACGCGTACACTCAACCCGGCGTCGTCCAGCAACTCCTGGATGGCGGGGGTGCGGAGGCGCTGGGCAGCCCGTTCGAGCCACGCCGCAGTCGTCGCCCCGAACCCCTGCACGGAGAGGGTCGCCATCCGGTGGAGGCAGAGGCCCACCACCGGCGTCTCGTCCTCGGCGAGGGTGAGGCGGGAGTCGCTCTCGGAGACCGCGAGGGAGCCGGTCCGCGCGGAGACGATGACCGTCGCCCCGTCCGCCTCGGCGAACACGTCGTCGACCGCGTCGTTGACCTCCTCCGCGAGGTCCACCGCGACGAGGGCCGGCGTGGTGGCGGCGCCCGTCCGCGTGTAGGTGACCACCGTCCCGTTGACGGTCACCGTGTAGACCGTCCCAGGGGCGCCCGCGTCCGTCACGGTGAGCACGTCCGCCAGCGCCACCACCGGCTCGTCCTCCCCGACCTCGATGTCCGAGGCGGTCAGCTTCACGGTGAGGAAGGGCAGCGGGGGGCGCGGCCCGTCGTCGTCCGCCGGGATCACCTGGGCGTCGGTCAGCCCGGCGGACGTCGCCGCCGCCTTGAGCCAGTCGCGACAGCTCTGGAGCACCTGCTCGTCGAGGGTGGGCACGGGGGCAGTCTACCCCGCCCGCCTGCGCCACCCGCCGCGTTCACCTCCGGCCTGAAAGCGCGCAAGCAGAAAGTCCGAGAAAAAGTGCCCTCACGGTCAGGGCTCGGACTCCTGGACCGCGACCACGATCGCCTTGTAGTGGGCGAGGGTGGAGTGCTCCCGCGCCACGGACCGGACCTCGTAGACGATCCCGTCGATCACGAGGTCGTCGCCGCGGAGGTCGTCGCCCTGCGCCGTCGTGCGGAGCGCCGTCTCGGTGTAGACCTTCCGCGTGTCCTTCGAGCGCTCCCCCTCGGGGAGGGTCTGGATGTCGTGCCCGTTCGCCGGCTGGACGCTCGCGCGGATGGTGGTGTCGGTCGAGGCACCCGCGGTCCACCGCCCGTCGCCCCCGCGCGAGCCGACCGCGTAGCGACGGCGGGTGACGTCCCGCTCCCCGAGGATGATCACCGGAGCTGCTCCCCGCTCCGCGGCGGGCGGACCTCGTCGGGGAAGCGGACGCTCACCGGCAGGAGGGCGCGCCCGATGAGTCCCGCCTGTTCCTCGATCGGGGCGTTGTCGTAGAGGTGCCCGTACCCGAGGGCGGCAAGGGGCCGTCCCTCGCCGCAGAGGCGGAGCACCTCGGCCGCGACGATCGGGCCGTAGATGCCGGCCACCTCGTCGAGCCGGCCGGGGACGAAGGCGCGGAGGTCCACGCGGGTTCCGGCGGTGAGCGTCACCGTCTCGCGGATGCACGTCGGGCTGGCGTCGAGGAGGCGCGTGACGCGGGCCAGCTCCGCTTCCGCCTGCTCCCTGGTGAGGCGGTGACCGATCACGGTCGCCTCCCGAGTGCCGGCCCCACGCGGGCGCCGCAGAACGCGCGCTCGAGAGCCTCGCACGCGTCGGCGAGGCTCTCGTCTGGAGCGCGGAGACGGGTGAGCACCCGCACGCCGTCCTCGGTGGCGTACTCGCGCACGTCGCCCAACCAGAGGCCCGCCTCTTCCTCGACCACCTGCAGGAGCGCCCGCGCCTCCCCGAGGCGGATGGGCACGTCCAGAGGCGGGCCGACGCCGCGCAGCCACGTCCCTTCGAACAGCGTCGAGGGACGCCAGCCGTCGGGGACCGCCTCGGGCGGGGTGGGGAGGGAGACGAGGTTCACGTGGACGGGTCGCCGACGAGGTGCTGCGCCGCCTGGTGACGGGCATACCAGAATGCCCGCTCGACATCCGCGCATGCGGTGACGAGAGCCTCCCCCCGCTGAAGATGACGAGTGAACGTGCGGTGGCCGTCGGCGACGGTGTCGCGAATGCCCTGGTTCGAACCTTCACACCCGCCGAGAATCTTGATCTCGCCAGAGGCGTCCATGGTGACGCGCTCGCCATCGTACAGCACGCGGAGGGAAGTATGGTCGTCGATCCGCTTCTCCCAACCCGCCGAGGCCGACGGTGTGCCGTAGCAGCCGAACGGCCGCCAGTCGCGCGGCACGGGCCAGAACGGGAGGGCATTGGCGTCGTTTGGTGTGGTGCTCACGCCTTCCGGACCTCGTGGGAGATGGCGGCGCGCAACGCGCCGGTGTCGACGAGCGGCTTCGTGCCATTCTTGCGCCTGAGCGTCGAGGGGGCGTTGGGCGGCGCGATGCCGGCGTCGATGGTGGCGACCACGTCCGCGGCCATGGTCCGCCCGAGGTCGTCGAGCACCTCGTCCGCGGAGGTCAGCCCGAGGACCGCCTTGCCGAGCCCGACCGCGACCTTCGCGGTGTAGCCCGCGATCTTCCGGTCGTACGTCGAGCGGATGAAGCTGCGCTCGGGGATCCGGCCGTCCGTGCTCCCGAACTCGTGCACCGCGGCGATGGTGGCGAGGTCCACGCCACCCCGCCCCTTCGACCCCTTGCGCACCCCGACCACGACGTAGCGGCGGGTGGTGAGTCGCGACATCGCGCTCAGGAACTGCCCGTAGCCGCGGTCGATGTCGGTGACCTTGTTCGCCACGTCAGATCCCCGGGCGGATGGTGCGGGGGGCGCGCGCTGCCCGCGAGTTGCGGAGCCGGCAGAACGCCCGCCCGTACTTCGTGGTCGAGAGGAGGGCGTCGTCGCGGGTGACGGTCCCCCCGCTCGGGGTGGCGTAGCTCTCCGAGAGGTCCCCCGCGTGCTTCGCGGTGAGGGCGCCGGCGAGCGTCGCGGAGGCCCCCCCGTCGTCGGCCGACTCGGTGAGCAGGTGGGCGGCGAGGTACGCGACCGCGAGGGTGTAGACGTTCCCCCACTTCCCCGAGTCCATCTGGAGCGCCGCGATCTCGAGGAACGCGTCGATCCGCGCGTCCCCGGTGAACTCGGGGGCGACGGATTCGAGGTACTCGGTCGCGGTCGTCACGGTGTCAGGCCGGATGGACGAAAATCTTGCGCTCGTTCACCCAGCCCGCGATCGCCTTCTGCTTGAGGAGGCGGTCCCAGACCGCACCGTCGAGCACCACCTCGGGGGGGTCGCACTTATCGACCCCCTCGTCGTCGGTGGAGCCGAGCACGATGGTCGTCCGGATGCGCTTGCCGCCGGCGCCGCGCTTCGCGCTCCCGTCGCTCTCGAGTTCGTCGAGTTGCATGTACTTCTTGTCCCGCTCGCGGTTGACGATGCGGACGCGCTTCGAGGAGGAGGGCGAGGGGGCGGGCATGCGGGAGCTCCTTGCACCGCCATCGTAGCGCCGGGGGAGGACACGCGCCAGCGCGGCGCCGCTACCCCTTCTTCTTCCGCTTCGTGGAGGCGGCCGCGGAGACGATGAGGCGCGCGATGGCGTTGGCGATCGGCCCGTCGAGGGCCTCGACCACCGCACCCACCGGGCCCGGGATGAGGATCGCCCACGGCACGAGGGCGTCGATGGCGGCGACGATGTCCGCGACCGCCTCCTCCTTCGAGTGCCCGCTCTCGAGCAGGTGCTCCGCGAGCTCGCGGAGGGTGGCGCCGTCGATGTGTGGCAGGATGTCGGTGAGCCGGAACTTCGCCATGGGGGGGTCTCCGTGCCACACGTAGCCGCCCGAGACGACGGACGCCCGGGGAAGGCCCCGGGCGTCGCGTCCCCGAGGGGTGGAGGACTACGCGGCGTCCACCCAGCCGAGGATGTTGTTGCCGACGTCCCGCATGATGACGCCGCCGTGGCTCATGTAGGCGAACGTCGTGTCCTCGAAGCCCATCGACTGCACCGGGAGGGTGGTGAAGGGCTGCGGGAGGACGTTCGCGATGCCGAGGCGGTCCCGCCGATAGAACAGGACCCCGTCCGTCGAGGATGGGCCGACGCCCTGGAGCTCCCAGGCCTCCTCGATGCTCTTGATCCCGAGCGAGTTGGTCCGGAGCCAGAACTCGCCGATCGTCGTGTCGGTCGTCGCCGACCGCGGGGTGTTCATGAGGAAGTTGCGGACGCGGGGGGACACGACCAGCGTGTCCGGCTTGAAGGTCGAGCGGCTCTGCTCCTGCGGGAAGTTGGCGAGGTCGTTCAGCTCGGCGAGGACGTCGTCCGCGGCGGCCGACCCGTCGAACGCGGTGGCGACCACCTTCTTGGGGAGCCACGGGTAGTTGAGGACGCCGTAGATCCCGTTCGTCGAGTCGCCGTTCCAGGTCTTGTCGTTGGCGAACTCCATGAGGACGTCGCGCGCGGTCCGGAGGAGCTCGCTCACCAGCGCCGTGTTCGCGAATTGGCTCGAGAGCTGCTCGAAGAGCGAGTACACGAACGACGTCACGTAGTGCCGCACCGGGAACTGCTCCTCCTGCTGGGAGACGCCGACGCGCGGGATCGGCGACTGCCCACCGCGGTACACCGCGGCCTCCCCGTCCTGGTAGACGCGGCGGACGGTGTGCGTCCGCGCGCCCGGCGGGACCGTGAGGTCCAGGGGGAACAGCGTCCACGCGTTGAGGAGCGGGAAGGGCTCGCGCAGCACCTCGGCGTAGATGTGTTCGAGCTGGCGCGCCATGTGGAGCCCGGCGCTCGCCGAGAACGAGTCCCCGCGCGTCTCGCGCTCGATCGCGTCGAACCGCCGCGCGGTGTCGGCGATGCGGTTCTCGGTGAGCAGCGCGGGCAGGAGCCGCCCGTCCCGGTGGGCGCGGGCGTGCGCGCGGGCGATGACGCCCTCGAACTGCCGCCCGAAGTCGGGGCCGATGTTGGGCGCCTGCCCGATCAGGAGGACGTTGTTGCCACGCATGGGACTCTCCGGAGATGAGGGGGGAGGACTACAGGCGGATGTGGATCACGGCGAGGTCGCCGCCGCTGGACGTGCGGGCGTCCCGATCCCAGGTCGCCTTCTTGAGGAGGATGCGGGTGGCCGAGGTCGTCGCGAAGAACTTGCCGTTGTCCGCCGCCACCCCGGTCTCGACGTACACCGCGTCGCCGCGGGACACCGTCTCCTCGGACTCGACCCAGATCCGGCCGTCGGAGAGGACGATCACGCCCGCTTTGGCGGGGTAGACGATGTCCTCGCCCTCGACCGTCACGTTCTCCTCGTCGGTCGTGTAGACGCTGACGCCGACCGCCATCTCGTTGACGTCGGTGTCGTCGGAGGTCGTGTGCGCGAGGACGAGCCGCGTCGCCGTGCCGGAGACGGTGCCGCGCGCCGTCTTGAACGCCTTGCCCGCCACCTCGGCGGTGAGCGTCACCGTCGTCCCGCTCGCCCCGGAGGCGAGGACGGAGTTGGCCGGCATGATGGCGTTGATCGCCGCCGCGATGGCGGTGCACGTGGTCGCGGTGTCGGTGTCGGCGAGCACGTCGACCGAGCGGGTCTCGTCCTCGATCTCGATGCTGACCGTGTACCGTTCTCCCGCCGCGTAGACGACGGTGAGGGTGTCCACCTGCGCGGCGAACGCGGCGGCCGCCGCGAGGATCCCGAGCTCGTTCGCCTCCCCCGACTGGTAGCCGCCGCTCACCACGAGCCGGCCGAAGCCGATCGAGTCGGCCTCCGCCGCGACGGTGACCGCGACGATGGTGAGGTCCGCGCTGTTGTCGGTGAGCGTGAACGCGATCCCCGGGTAGAGCCCGGTGAGCGTCACCGTGTCCACGCCGTCGGACTCCGCCTCGACCTGGCCGCGGACCAGCGGCTCGGCGTTGACCGCGTTCGCCAGCCTGTCGGCGATCTCCTCCACCGTCGCCGAGGCGTCGGAGGTGTAGGACACCGCAGTCCCGTTGATCGTGAGGATGTACTCGGTCGAGTTGCTGGCCGCGACCGCCTGGACCGTGGACACCTGCGCGGCCTGCGGGTCGGAGTTGATGACCGTGCGGCAGGGGTCGAGGATGTTCCCGTCGGCCGGCTGGCCGACCTTGGCCTGCGGCCGGCGGCTGCGGATATCAGAGGCGCGGGTGCTGATCGTCATCGGGGACTCCGAGGGAGGGGGTCAGGAGGGGGTCGGGACTACGCGGCGCCGTGGAAGCGCTGCTTGAAGCCCTTGTTGATCGTGTCGGTGAACGACTGCGCGACGTCGGGCTGGGCGGCGTCGCGGCGGGCGGGGTCGGTGTTCCGGCGGAACTCCTCGGTCAGCCCGGCGTAGGGATCGGCGGGAGCCGGGTCGGCGACGTCCCGGCGGGGGGCGCCGAGCATGTCCGCGGCGGCGCGGTAGTAGTCCGCCCCGCCGTCCTTGCGGGCGGCCGGGTTCGCGGTGGTGACGACCATCTTGCGGAGCGCGCCGTTCCCGAGCTTCGCGATGACGGCGGCGTCGATGCGGAGGGAGCGCGCGAGCACCTCGAGACGGGCGCGCTCCTCGCCGACGCGGCGGACGGTCTGCCGGATCGAGTCGATCTTCACCAGATCCAGCGGGATCGCCGGGGGCGACACGCCCTCGGGCGGCTGCGCAGGGGGCTGGGCGGGGTCGCCCTCCATGGCATCCTCGATGACCGCGGGGATGTCCACCTCGGGAGGCGGGGGCGGAGGGGGCGCGGCGGCCTTCGCTGCCTCGACCGCGGAGAGGGTCGCCTTGGCGCCCGCGAGCTCCGCCTCGAGCACCGCGATCTTCGCCTTGAGGTCGGCGAGGGACGCGACCGCCGGCATCGACTCGGCCAGCCCCGCCTGCATCTCGGCGACCTTGGCCATGGCCTCGTCGAGGCCTTCGCCCTCGTCGGTGCGGCGTTCCACCTTGAGCCGGGCGAAGAGGGCGATGAGCTTCGGGTGCATGTTGGCCTCGATCTGGGTAGCGGAGTCGGCGCGGAGCCGGATGGCGGGGCCGCCCCGCGCGGTGTCGGTGACCGCGACGTGGTTGTAGCGGCGGTCGCGCTGAATCGCGTCGTACGCGCCATACACCGGATGCGTCCCCGGTGTCGCGTCGATCCGGCACGAGTAGCCCGGCGAGAGCTCGACGGTGCCGCGGTAGATGGCGCGGATCGCGTCCACGCGGCGGATGGCCATGCGGACGCGGACGAACCCGCCCTCGACCACCTCGACGTCCCCGTCCACGTCCCCGACGCCGTAGAGCCCGACGTTGTCGGGGGTCACGTCCTCGGGCGGGTGTTCGAGGGTGGTGGGCTTGCGCCCGAGGCTCGCGAGGGAGTGGGTCCGGTGGAGCTCCTCGGGCGGGATGAGCTCGCGGGTGAGCGACCCGTCAGCGTGGCGGTACTCGAGGACGCCCGGACGCGCGATGAAGCCCTCGCAGAGGAGGAACCCCTCGGCGGTGGTGACACTGGCGCGCAGCTCTCCGCGGTCGTAGCGGGTCACGAGCGGCCCGTCGCCGTCCGCGCGGTCGCCGTGGACCACGGGTGGGGAGACGTCGAGGGCGGGGACCTCGATCACGAGGACGTCGGCGACGGGCGGGGCGGCCGGAGCCGCGGGCTCGTCGACGAAGAGCACATCCGCAGCGGGAGGCGCCTCGACCACCGGTTCGACGATGACCGCGGTGTGCACCTCGACGACCACCGCGGGGGGCGGCGGCGGTGGCGCGAGGACGGCGCCGCAGTTGGGGCACGTCGGCGGCGCACAATCGACGCGCGGCGGCTCGGCCGGCGGGAGAACGTCCGCGGTGTCCGCACGCCCGACCCGGCCGGGATCGGCGCGGGAGGCGGAGGGCAGCGGGGGAGAGGGCACGGGCGTCGTCGCCAGCGTAGGGGGCTTCCCCCCGTGCGTCAAGGGTGCGCGGCGCGACTTTCTCGGGGTTGGGTGCCGACGATGTCAGGTCGATGCGCGCCCGCAACCCAACCCGGGGCGCGCATCACTCGTCGGGCGCCGGCTCGGCGATACACCGACAGCCGACCGCGGATCCCGGGTGCCCGTCCGAGGGCGCACTGTTCCACGCGAACACGCGACCATCGAGGGCGCGGTGCGCGGGGCGCACCCGCTCGTCGCGGCGGGTGCGCCAGGTGTAGCGGCGCACCCCCACGGACGTCTGGCGCGCCTGCGTCACCGCCCCGTTGAGCTTGCCGACCTGGTCGGTGCCGATGAGGCGCGCGCGGGTGCGCGTCCGGTCGTACTCGGTGCGGAGGGCGGCGGTGATCGCGTCCATGGGGGCGGAGGTGCGCACCGCAGCGAGTACCGCGGCGGTGACCCCGGCGAAGTAGCGCTCGTCCAGCGAGCGGAGGAGCGCGGTGTTCTCGGCGGTCCAGGTCTGGTAGAGCCCGTGGAGTGGACGGGGGTGGAGGAGGTCCACCCCCGTCCCACGGATCACCCGCTGTTGCTGGCGGGTGGTGAAGACGTCGAGGTGGCCGGCGAGAGCCTCGAGTCCCGCGGGGTCGGGCTCGAAGGCCTGGGCGAAGGCGCGGCGGACCGCGTCGAGGGCGCCGAGGAGGACCAGCGCGTCCGTCTCCGCCGAGTCCCGCCGGGAGGCGGCGTCCCCCTGCGCGGCGGCGAGGGCGCGCGCGTCGATGTCGGCCTGCATCCGCGCGAGCACGCCGTGGAGTCGCTCCCCGAGGAGGGTCTGGGCGGCGCGCACCCGCCGGAGGAGGCGGGCCACGTAGACCTCCTCGATCCGCCGCGGGTAGAGGGGGACGGGGA
>ERZ1292625.2116-Hain-H41-01um-R1-2116-length-19656-cov-5_pt1 | contig 19656 bp, 17 predicted proteins | sample MGYA00564400_ERZ1292625 | MGnify/ENA primary metagenome ERZ1292625 (study PRJEB36523, sample SAMEA6512639) | groundwater metagenome | collected 2019-01-08 | study: AquaDiva: Metagenomics assemblies of 32 groundwater samples
CGGTAGATACGATCAATCATTCCGGCGCCGGTTCCACCACCTTCTCGGGAGCGGTAATTGTCTCCGGCCAGTTAAACGCCGCCGATCTCTATGTCTCCAATACCGGCACCACCTCCTTTGAAGGAGGTATCAACGTCAAAGCCATTGGAGGAATCACCTCCAATTCCGGTTTGAATATCGTCTCCGGTTCCGTCCTGCTTCCTTCCGGATCAGTCCAGGATTCCGCCGTCGTTGACGCTCTCACCATTTCCGGAGGAACAATCAACAACACCACCATCGGCGTCACTGCTTCCTCCACCGGCAACTTCACCACTCTGATTTCCGACATCTTCAACCAGACCGATAACTCTACCTCCACCTTCGCCGGAGGAATCACCGTCAACAATCTCGGTATCCAATCTCTCTTCTCCACCTCCACCACTTTGAATATCGGCTCCCGAGATCAGATCTCTTCCTTGGTTGGTTCCCAAATTATCCAACAAGCTAATCTGATCCTTATTGGCACCTCCACTCAGCTAGAAGACGCTCCAAATCTTTTGACGGTTGAAGCCACCTCCACCAACTCCAATGTCCTGACCCTAAGAGCCGCCGGCTCCATCCATGATTTCTCCGGCAATCTCTTCCAAATCCAGGATTCCGCCACCACCTCGCTCTTTGTGGTGAATTCTTCCGGCGGTGTCGGTATCCTCTCCAGCTCTTCACCTTCCGTCGGTTTCACTGTCGGCGCCACCACCACCATCCTCGGAAAAGATGTCTACGCCTATGGACAAATTACCGCTCCGAACTTTGTTTCCACCTCTACCGTGAACAATTCCGGTATCGGTACCTCCACCCCCGGAGCGACTCTCGGTGTCGGCGGCTTCCTGGTTGTGAAAGGCAACGCCAACATTGAAGGCACCAGTACGGTTGGTTCCATTAACGCCACCACCACTGTCTACATCGCTACTTCTTCTCCGACCATCAACAGCAATTTGGTTGTCGGTGGTGGCGCGTACATCGGAGGAGGATTCTCGGTTGGTGAAACCCCGACCACGACTTCCGGCCATCTCACTGCCACCCTTTTGCACTCCGCGACCCAGATCGTGGCCGAAGGATTGCAGGGCTGCTCGGGAGACATCGAAACGGACGCCGCCGGTGTCTTCAAATGCGGAACCGATCAGACGGGCGGATCGGCGGCAGGTTTGGATACTCAAGTTCAGTTCAATAATGGAGCATCTTTTGGAGCAAATTCAGGGTTGATCTACAGTTCAACTAACCTTGGGATTGGCGGGGATTTGAATATAAGTGGATCCGATTTAAGTATTGGAAATGGTATTACTGCTACCTCCACTCTCTCCGGCGGTTACGGCAAGCTGGGCTTTGGATCCACTTCTCCATACGGACAATTTAATATTGAATCGGTACAAGGCGTAGTTGGATCCAGTACCCCGGTTTTTGTAATCGCCGATACTGGTTCCAGTACTCCGTTCATATATGTAAGCGGCATTAACGGTTACGTTGGTTATGGAACTGATTCTCCGTTTGCCGCGGTTTCTATTGAACTTGGCGGACGTCCGGAATTGAACGGCGTTCTTAATCAAAATGGTTTTGTAGTTGCCTCTAATGGAACCGCTACTCCCAGCTTGGTAGTAAGCAACAATAATGGGGCGGTCGGGGTCTCCACCGCTACGCCGGGGGCGACATTCGCGGTTGGTGGTTTTGGAGTATTTAAAGGCAATTTGAATATTGAGGCGACTTCAACGGCTGGGGCGTTCAATGCCACAAATACAATTAGTGTTGCGACTTCTTCTCCGGCCGCTTCGGCCTTGTCGGTACTCGGGCATACCATCTTAGGAGGCAATCTGGCGGTTACTGGTTCAACCTTCAAGCTTGATGGTTTCACTAGCTGCGCTGGTCTTGGTAATGGCGGTAAGTTAACAACTGACGCTGATGGGGCAGTAACTTGCGCGATTGATGTATCCGGTGGCGCGGCCGCTCCCGCTGGCAGTGATCTAGATGTGCAGTTCAATGATGGTGGCGCCACTGCCGGATACTCCAACTTGACCTTTAGTAAATCTTCTCAACTATTGGGAGTGCAGGGTGGTATTAATCTGGGCAGTCAGGGTGTTCAGGGAGTTATTAATATCGGCAACGGGGTTTCCGGAGCGGCTACTTCAACTATCAGTGGTCAATATGGAAAGTTGGGTTTTGCCACCACTGCCCCATACGCACAGGTAGCGATTGAATACGATCAGAATATCGTTGGTTCAACAACGCCAGTGTTTGTCATTGGGGACAGTGGCAGTTCTTCTCCGATTTTTGAGGTTAGCTACGGCGGCACAAGCACTTTCGGTGGAGACGCGGTGTTCCGCGGCGTGATTACTGCTGACGCCAAGGCAACCGGCTTCGGTTTGACCCTCCGCGCTTCTGGATCCGGATTAGGAGCAACCTCCACAGGGAGCATTTACTTCCAAGATTCCGGCGGCACGACTCGAGGACGATTCCAGACTGAAGTCCGGGATAACGGCGATGGCGCTGACGGCGCTATAACAGTAGCCGCAGAAGGATCGGATACAGAATTTGATTGTACTCAAGAGGACATTGATGACGGTTCTACCGCAACCGGCCCGACTTGTTACGCTGTCGATCTAGGAAGGGGGGCAATAGCTGAAGAATCTGTGGAGGCAAAATCAGGGCAACTTTCCATATTGGTCGCCACTACTGCTACCGGTTGGTTACTGCCGGGAGATGAGATTATGATTATCCAAATGGAGTCAGCCGCTACCAGCACCGGCAACTCGTCGGGAGTGTTAACGAATGCTTCCAGTACCTCGATGGGTACGACTGGCTACTATGAATTCAAGATTGTTGATGAAATAATCTCTGGTGAAATTATTGTTCGTACAAACCTTGAACATACTTACTACGATGATGATTTGCGAAACAACGCTCAAGTTATCCGCGTACCAAACTGGAGTACCGTTACGGTTAGTGATGGCGCCCTTATGACAGTATCCGGGTATAGTACTAGTACTTATACGGGGGGTCTTGCTGGCGGCGATGGAGCTGGCGGTATTTTGGTATTCCGGGCTTCTGATACGGTCACTTTGAACGCTCAAAAATCTATTGATGTGAGCGGCAAGGGATATACAGGAGGCACAGCAAGCACGACTGGAAATCAAGATGGCGCTGGCGGACCAGGAGGGGCAATCAATGCCGTTTCTATCGTGAGAGGTACAGATGGTACAAACGGCAATAATGGTAAAGGCCCGGGCGGTGGCGGTGCCGGTGGTTCCGGTAAAGGAGGGTCGCCCGGTGGAAATGACCTAGCGATAGCTACCGAAGGTGGTACTGGCGGTGGCGGTGGAGGATCTGGTTCTCCGGGGGCCGGAGGTATTTATGCCGCCAACTCTATGAATGTTCCATCTGCAGGTGGCGCCTCTGGCGGTTTTGGCGGCAACGTCGCTTCCTTATCTACATCTGCCGGTGGAAGCGGCGGTCTTACGGGTTCGTCCGCTCAACAAGCGACAAGTACCCAATTTATGCCAACAGATCTTTCCAGAATAAGTATAGGCAGTGGTGGCGGTGCCGGAGGAGGAGGTGGTGGTGCCGGAGGAGGTTCTGGATCCGACGGCGTCGGTGGTACTGGTGGCGATGGTGGTACTGGTGGTGCCGGAGGTTCAGGTGCCGGATCTGTTATGATATTCGCCAATGCTTTAATCGTGGATTCGTCCGCTGATAACGCGATTATTGCCAACGGCGCTATGGGAGGGGACGCCGGAGCTGGCACTGCCGGCACGGCGGGTAGCGCGACCACTGATGCTTCCGGTGGTGGTGGTGGGGGTGGTTCGGGAGCGCCGGGGGGAAGCGGTTCCGGCGGTGCTGTTTGGATTAAAGTTGGAACATTAACATTTGCTGGCGGCCCGCCGAGTGAGCCGTGGTTAGCGGCAACGTCAACAGGCGCTCAAGGGGCCAGCGGTGGTGCGGGAGGGGCGGGAGGCAATGGGACGGATGATGGCGGTGGTGGTGGAGGAGGCGGTGGTTGCCCGGGCGGTACGGGCGGTACGGGTAATACTACCGCTGTTAGTGGAGATGACGGTGGGAATTATTGTGCTGGGCCAACCAGTGGCGGAAATCCCGGCAGCTCCGGATTTATCCGTCTCGATTACGACTCTCTGAATAGCCCACATCGCGGCCTTATCGCTCCTGGACCGGTGCATCTTTCAACTAACGATTTTGGTGAATTCCATGCTGGTTCATTTAACACAATCGCGGCTGACATCGCGGAAAGATTCCCGGTCTTAGATAGCTCCATAGAGCCGGGAGATATAGTTTCCATTTAGGGAAGAATAGCGACAAATAATGATACCTTGCGAGCTTCGGCTTATCTTGAAAAGGCGTCCCGTCCATATGATTCGGGCGCGGTCGGCGTGGTTTCAACCGAGCCGGGTATTGAACTAGGAAAAGAGGAATTCAAGAACCAACCGACTCGTCCCGTGGGTATCGGTGGGCGTGTCCCGGTTAAAGCAACGAACGAAAATGGAGCCATTAAGCCAGGAGATTACCTTACGACTTCCAGTTTGCCTGGATACGCGATGAAGGCGACGCGTTCCGGCACTATAATCGGTCGGGCATTGGATTACTTTGACGCGCGACAGGGTACGGTGATGATCTTCTTGGATGTGCATTATCGCTCAATGGGTTGGCGGACGGAAGTTAATGATACTTTTGATGGCGAATTGCAGGGTATTGGATCATCAACTCCGAATACATTCGTGATTGATCAGAAAGGTACCGGCGATCTCTTACAGCTTCAGAAAGACGGCATTGACCGCCTGTTGGTTAACAGTGATGGCGCCGTGCAGATTTTGGCTGAACCGCGTGATGAGCAACCGGAAAATAGATTATTCGTGATTAAGTCTAAGGATGCCGAGATATTTTCTATCAACATCAGAGGAGACGTTGGGATTAAGGGCGCGATTGTGGTAGAAAAGAATTCTTTTGCCGGTTCGATAGTGACAAATGAAGCTGGGGCGGCGGAAGTCAACTTTGACTACCATCTGGGAACCGGGAAACCGAGTGTGCAATTGACTGCCGAAGGTGAAGAATTTGCTCTAGCGCAAATCGCCCAGTTCTTTAATGATGAGCTTGGAAATTACACTGGATTTGAGTTGAAAGCGGCCAAATTGAAAGGTGGCGACGTGGCGGCCAGCACCACCGTACACTACTTAGTAGTTGCTAAACCGGATGGGTATGAAACCGCTTCCGCGACCCCTATAAGGGTAATTTCTCCCGAAGAATCAGCCAGCACTACCCCCGAAATTATCGTGGTTGAATCGCCGAATGCGGGGTTGTATCAAGCCGAGTTTCCTGTAATTAGCATAAACGGAAATAATCCGGCCCGAATTGAAGTTGGTGCCACCTACCTAGACCTCGGCGCGATTGTAACCGATGACAAAGATAACAATTTAGGAGTTCAAGTTTCGGGAGCGGAAATAGACACCTCACAAATCGGAACGAGTACGGTTACTTATACAGCTACCGATAACGATGGTAATACAACTACCGCGACCAGGGAAGTGGTAGTTTATGATTCTTCGCCACCTGAACCAGTTCCTGAACCAGCGCCGGAACCTGAGCCAGAGGCCATTTCAGCCCCAAGTCCCGTCCCAGAACCTACTCCAGAGCCGGATCCTGTACCTGAACCAGTTCCTGAACCCGCGCCGGAACCTGAACCGGAGGCCATTCCAGCTTCAAGTCCTGTTCCAGAACCTACTCAAGAACCCGTTCCTGTTTCGGAGCCCGACTTAAGCACGACTACTCCCGCCGAAACGCCACCGCCGATTATAGAGCCGGAACCGATTGTTGCTCCACAGCTCCCACCAGAACCAATACCAGAACCGGAGCCAGCTCCGATTCCAGAGCCCGAACCAGCACCAGCAACCAGCCCCGAGCCTGCTCCTAATCCTGAACCTGTGGTTGTTATATAATGTAGTGGTATGCGTATTTGCATAAATCTTCGCGCCATCTTCGCGCTATTGGGATTTTTTCTTTTAGCGAATGTGGCAGGCGCCCAAGAATTAACTTCGACTAATTTTAAAGTGGCTGATCCGGTAGTTTTTCCGGGCGGTTATTCCACATCGGATACATTTAAGCTGACTAGCGTAATTTCGCAGTTAGTTACCGGAACTAGCAGTACCGGTAGCACTTTCAATATTAATTCCGGATTTTTATTTTTTCCGGCGGTGACTACCCCCTCCTTATCGGCGACCGCGGGAAATGCTGAGGTGGCCTTATCCTGGACGTCGGCTACTGGTGTTCTTGGCTGGACAGTCTCTAGTTATATAGTAGGGCAATCAACAGTTTCCGGCGGCCCTTATACTTATACTGATGTTGGCGCCGTTACCAGTTCCACCAGAACCGGATTAACTAACGGGACCCTTTATTATTTCGTCGTCCGTCCGGCGGACGCTTTTGGTTATGGTATTGGCACTTCTAGTCAAAATTCCGCAACTCCGGTGGCGCCTTCGCCATCTCCGCCACCACCATCACCGTCCCCATCACCCAGCGGCGGAGGCGGAGGAGGAGGCGGCGGGGGAGGAGCTGTTGTTTCCGGCGCGGCAACGGTGATGTTTTCCGGGCGGGCTTATCCCAAAAGTAGCGTGACTCTTTTGAAGGATGCCGCGGTAGCAGCTAGTAGTTTTGCTGGCTCTGATACAGAGTTCGCCTTTTTGTTGAATAACGTTACTCCCGGAACGTACATTTTCAGTCTTTACAGCGAAGATAGCCAAGGAAGACGATCCAGTCTTCAGACTTTTCCGGTGAGTTTAACCGCCGGCGCCACTACTAATGTGACCGGAATTTTTATCGCTCCGACGATTGCCGTGGATAAGAGTGAGGTTAAGAAGGGTGATAATATCGCGATTTTCGGGCAAACAATTCCATCAGCGGAAGTGGTGATTAGCGTTAATTCAGAGCATGAATTATTTGTTAAGACCCCTGCTGATAAAAATGGTATTTATCTTTATAATCTTGATACGGTTGATCTGGAGTATGGCCAGCATTTCACTAAGTCTAAAGCGGCTTCTGCTAATGCCATCAGCGCTTTTAGTAAGAGTGTTGGTTTCGCGGTAGGAACCAAAAATGTCGCGGCGCTGCCGGAAGCAAAAAGTTCTGTAATTAAAGGTGACATGAATGGAGATGGTAAGGTTAACCTAGTTGATTTCTCCGTTGTTGCTTATTGGTGGAATCGAGTTCTAACGGCCACGGCAAAGGTTAATGTTGATGACAAGCTTTATCCGGACGGGAAGATAACTTTGCGCGATTTTAGTATTCTAGCCTATTACTGGACAGGATAGAATCAGAAAATAGAAAGTAGAAAATAGAAAATAGAATGAGAGAAGTAGAAAATAGAATTAAGAAAATAGAATGGGAGAATCAGAAAGTAGAAAATAGAATAGGAAAGATCGGAAACGGAATTAGGAAAGTAGAAATTAGAATTAATATAAAAATGGCAACAAAATCATTCAAAGATCTGATAGTCTGGCAAAAAGCCCGCGATTTAGCTGTGACTATTTACAAATTAACCGATGAATTCCCCAAGTCAGAAATATACGGACTAACCAGTCAGATGCGTCGAGCTGTTATTTCAATATCTTCAAACATTGCCGAGAGTTATCATCGTTTTCACAGCAAAGAGAAAAGACAATTTTTAGCTATAGCTTTTGGCTCCGGTTCGGAGCTAGAAAGTCAGATAGAAATATCAAAAGTTCTATTCCCAACATTAAAGTACGAAATTGCGGAGAATATTCTGAATGAAGTCATGCGAATTTTAAATAATTTTCTAAAATGATTATAAATTATTCCAGATCCCTTATTCTTTTTTCTAGACTTTTTGTATTTATTCTATTTTCTATTTTCTATTTTCTAGCTTCTATGCCCCTGGCGCAGGCGGCGACATTTGAGTTTGAACCCAGCCGGGCGGAGATGGGAGTTGGTGAGGTATTACGGCTGGAGGTGCGGATGGATAGCCCGGAAAACGTGAACGCAGTGCAGGGGCGGGTTGAGTTTCCGAAAGATATTTTAGAAGTTAAAAGAATCAGCGAGGGCGCATCAATTATTAATTTATGGATCGTTCACCCTAGGGTGACTGATGGGAAGATAGAATTTTCCGGAGCAATTCCCGGCGGCTATCCAGCTTTTGATGGAGTTTTGTTCACAATTGATTTTTTGGCAAAAAAACCCGGTAACGCTAAAATTTCTATTCAAAATGCTCTAGCTTTGTTGAATGACGGCGAGGGAACAGAGGCCTCGCTAATCCGTAGAGAAGCGGTTATTAAGGTAACCAGCGAGCCACAGAATCTTCCCGATCCGGAAGAACCGGATGAAATTCTCCCGGAGATTTTCTCTGTCACATTGATTGATGGCGGCGAGCTGATCGGAGAGGGTAAGTTCGCGGTATTTTCAACACAAGACAAGGGGTCGGGCCTCAGTCACTATGAAGTTTTTGAGGGTAGATCATTTATTTTTAGGCCCGATCCTAAGGAATGGCAAGTCGCCGGTAGTCCTTACTTATTAATGGATCAGGATCAGAAAAGTTGGTTAGCAGTAAAAGCAATTGATAATCAGGGTAACGAACGGGTTGTTTGGATTGCCCCGCCGGGCTACGCTTTACGTCTAATTCTGTTGACAATTCCAAGCATATTTATCTTAGCATTGGTGTTATTATTAAGGATAAGAGCCAAGCATAGCCGAGACACTAACAAACACTAAATGGGGGACACTAAACCAGGAGACACTAAAATGAGAGCGCTACTCTTTGTGTCAATTAGCGTCCTTTTATTTGTGTTTTTTAGTGTCTTACCAGCCGAAGCCGCTACCCTATATCTTTCGCCCGCTACCGGTAGCTATCCAGTTGATCGGAATTTCACGGTGAGCGTGCGGGTCAGTAGCGCGCAATCAATGAACGCGGCGGACGGAAAAATTACTTTTCCAAATGACAAACTACAGGTAGTTTCTATTTCTAAGGTTGGGTCCATCTTTAATCTTTGGGTACAGGAGCCATCATTTTCCAATGGGGGAGCGTCGGGCAATGTCGGTTTTGAGGGGGTAGTTTTGAATCCCGGGTTTACCGGTGATGGAAAAATATTAGATATAGTTTTTCGGGTTCGCGCGGAGGGATCGGGGGTGGTGAATTTCAGCAGTGGTTCAGTTCTGGCCAACGACGGGCAGGGTACCAGTCTCCCGATTGAATTAAAGGGAGGGAATTATTTTTTGCAGAAGGCCACTGCGGCGCCGGAACCAGCCGCGAGTAACGTTCCACTAAAACCATTTGTTTCGTATTATATTAAAAATTCCGATGGAAGTTCGTCGATTTTTAATCACAGTGACAACGCCGTTAAGTGGACCAATAGTACTTATGCCCGACTTGTTTGGCGCTTACCACTGGCCGTTACCGGTGTGGTGGAGTCTCTTGATGATCATCCATCCACTAATATCGGCAGTCAATCAGAAGGACTATTTGACAGTAAAACTTTTAATTTCCTTGAAGAGGGTAAGCATTATTATCACATCCGGTACCTTAGTGGCCAGGGCGCGGGACCGATCCTCCATTTCCCGATATTGATAGATCTGACTCCTCCCGAAAATCTTATATCAACATTTAGCGAAGGAGGAGCTCTCGGTGGTGGCGCATATACTCAATCAAAGTTGGTTTTTTCGGCGACTGACGGACTTTCCGGACTAAATCGTTATGAAGTGAAGGTGGGTGAAGGCGCTTGGGTGAGGGTTGACCCTCTGGCTGATAACTCCGGAGAGTTTTTATTAAGTGGGCAGACCGCCGGCGTAAAGTCGGTGTTAATCCGGGCAATTGATCTGGCAGGCAATACGACAGAGATTAAGACCGGCGTATCTATAGCATTGACGGCCCCGCCGATAATTACCGAATATCCGCGCCACTTGGTTTCTCCCGGGCAGAAGTTGGTCATTAAAGGAACAGCCGGATCAAATGTAGGCATAGAAGTCAGTTTGGTGGCCGGCAAGAATGAGCCAATCATCCTCTCTTCCAAGTCGGATAACAGTGGCAATTGGCAGGTAGAATATTCGGAAGCGTTACCGTCAGGAAGTGTCAAAGTTACTGCTAAGCAAATTTTGGGAACGGGCGCCGAAAGCGCGGACAGCAACCCTGTTTATATCGGCATTAATTCCCTGTTTTGGAAGTTTTTCGTTTGGATTTGGAATGTCGGCGGACTATTGGTAGTCATTCTTACGATCATCACCTTACTGGCTTTGTTAATATATTATTATTGGCATAAAGTAAAAATGTTCCGCAAAAAATTACGCCGTCAGGCGCATGAAGTTGAAGAAACTTTAGCGCACGGAGTGGCAAAAATTAAAAAAGAGTTAGAGCGAGGTGATGCTCGGCAGAAAATATCCCAAGATTTGGGAGAGGTCAAGAAAGAAGTTGACCAAGAATTGAAGGATCTGGATAAACGAATCTAGTAGAAAGTAGTAAGAAGTAAGTAGTAAGGAAAGAAAATCTGCAAGCTGCTTACTACATACTACTGACTACCAACTACTGAAATTAGTTATGCAAATTTCTGGGGGCGGCCGCCTTCATATTGAATTTCCAGAAGTTTTAATTGGCCGTCAACAATTTCGGATTTTAGAATCTTCATCCGTCTGCCGTCTTCTCTGCGCGTCCAAACTCCGGGCTCGGCGCTCAAAGCTCGGACCTTACGCTCAATCATTCCCGGATCATCTTTAGTTAAATCAACTTGGCCGTCTTCGGTGGAGAATTTTTTAGTAAAAGTTGCTTCATCGTCATTCTGGGGTCTGGGTTTAATTTTTCCGGCTACAAAATTAGGCAGGATTTCGGCCAGTAATTTACCGGAAAGGCGCGCCAACCGGTTCTCCAGAGTCTGGTAATCATTTTGTTCAATCAAGAGAGTTCTTTGAGCTAAAACCGGACCATTATCTACTTTTTCGTCTATTAGAAAGAGAGAGGTTCCGGTCTCCGATTCACCGGCTAAGATGGCCGACTGAATAGGGGTGGCGCCCCGATATTTGGGCAAAAGCGACGGGTGAACGCCAATAACGCCCAGTTTCGGCAGATCAATTACATATTTTGGAAGGATTTTAGAATAAGCGGCGACGATGAAGAAATCAAAGTTATTTCCCAGGAAATTCGGAATAGATTCTTTAGTTTCCGGTTGGGCGACGGAGATTTCGTGTTCCTTTGCCAGAATTTTTGTCGGTGGGGCGGTGATGATTTTTTTTCGGCCGACCGGTTTGTCGGGGTTGCAAACAACCACCGATGGAGGAAAGCCGGCAGAGATTAATTCTTCTAACACTATTTTCGCGAATTCAGGGCTGCCAAAAAATGCATATTTTGGCTTAGTAGTATGTAGCATGTAGTAAGTAGTAAGTTAAGAATTACAGATTGGCTGATCTTATGGCCTTCATCAGTCCATTCAGCATTTTACTGATTTCAATGCTGACTAATGTCATTTGGTCGAAAAGACCGGCATCTAGATAATTTAGGTCCCGAGCTATCAATAATTGATTTTGTACTTCACTCAACGAGCCAAGCGCCATAAAGTAAAATTGTAATTTTTCTTTATGTGTTTTTCGAGAAAAACCCTCCGCGATATTACTTGTTATGGAAACAGCAGCCCTTCTTAATTGATTAGTTAAAGAGAAAACTTCGGTTGAAGGAAATTGACCAGTTTTCTTGTAAATATCTAAAACTAATTTGTGTCCCTTTTGCCAAACTATTAGATCGGTAAAGTTTTTTATTTTTTCCATTTTCTTTTCTACTTACTACTGTCTACTCGCTACTAGCTACTTAACAAGTGGAATCCGTTCCACTTGTTTCGCTTTATCAATAAATAGTTTTCCGTTCAGGTGGTCCACTTCATGTTGAAAAACCTTAGCTAAGAGACCCCATGCTTTGATTTTTATCGGGCGTCCCATAGCATCCCATCCTTTCAGGGTTACTTTCGCCGGCCGCTCAACCCGGCCGTAAATTCCAGGGATACTTAAGCATCCTTCATCCAGGGAATTGGTTTCCGCTGAGCTCTGAATGATTTCCGGATTAAAAATTGCATAGAATTTACTTTCCACCCTGGCGATGAAAACTTTCATATCTAATCCAATTTGATTGGCGCTCAAGCCCACACCGCTAGCTTCCTGCATGTCGCGTTTCATCCTTTGGATCAACTCTCGGACTTCCTTTTTGGAATACTTCTTAAAATCAAAAGAGGCGGTTTTAGTCCGCAAGAATTTCTCGTCTTTTTTATTTGCTATAGTAACTATTTTTGTCATCCTTCTTCTTTAAATTTTGGTTTTTCAGGATTTTCATAAAATAAGCTCCTTTATTGCGGACCTCCTTATTTTCCGCCACGGTTTTCGCCAAGCGCAGCATTTCCGATTCCCCGTGTTTCTTCGCTAGTTTGATATAAAGGGACTTATGCTCCCAGTCTTCTAAAATATTAGCAATTTCTAATCCCGTCAACTGGTGTGGCTCATAGGCCCGGCTTTCCGAGGACCGCCTGCTTAATTCTCTTAAATATTCTTTCCTGGAGTCATCAATTGAGCGCATATACTAAGTATAGTAGAATTAACGAGTATACGAAATTACGAAAAATACGAAAGTACGAAAAAATATACAATGAAGATTTCTAAGGGTTTTTTGTCCATTTTTGGCGCCAGCCTATTGGCGATTGCCGTGGTGGGAAGCACGTTTTTGGTCGGTTATCGTTCCGGCCAGCATGATCCTAAGGTAATTACGGTTAAGAACATTACCAACGTTGATGACCCCGATATTAAGGCGGATTTTGGGATCTTTTGGCAGGTATGGGAAAAATTGAAGGAGCAGCACATTGATGGGGCGACCGCTAAGGACAAAGATCTAGTTTATGGCTCTGTTCATGGACTCGTGGGGGCTTTAAAGGATCCGCACACTATCTTTCTGCCCCCATCGGATGCGAAAAAGTTTGAAGAAGACGTCTCCGGTCATTTTGGAGGTATCGGCGCGGAAATTGGAATTCGCGATGAGCAGCTGGTGGTCATCGCTCCGGTTAAAGATTCTCCTGCTGATTTGGCCGGGCTAAAGCCGAAGGACAAGATTATTGAAGTGGATGGGACTTTTGTCTCTAATATGCCGGTGGGAGAAGCGGTGAAATTGATCCGTGGTGAAATCGGCACGAAAGTTGTATTGATGATTTTACGCGTCGGCTGGTCCCAGCCGAAGAAATTTGAGATTATCCGCGACGAAATAAAGACGCCGACTCTGGATTGGGATGTTAAAGAGGGGAACATTCTGCATATCAAACTTTACGCGTTTAATGAAAACGCGCCCAATCTTTTTTATCGGGCGATTATTGACGGATCACTGAAGGGCGCGGATGGAATAGTATTGGATATGCGTAATGATCCAGGTGGTTATTTGGAAGTGGCCGTCAATCTGGCCGGTTGGTTTTTCCCGCGGGGGACGGTAGTGGTGACCGAAGCTTTCCGAGATGGTAACGATCGCGTGTTTCGGACTAGTGGGAATGGAGCGTTGCAAGATGTTCCGGTGGTGGTTTTGATTAATGGCGGATCGGCTTCCGCTTCCGAGATTTTGGCCGGCGCCCTACGGGATTTGAAGCAGTCACCGCTGGTTGGTGAGAAGAGCTTCGGTAAAGGTAGTGTGCAAGAGCTACAATCTCTGAAAGATGGCTCCAGCTTGAAAATCACGGTTGCGAAATGGGTGATGCCCAAGGGATCGGTGATTGATAAGATCGGTTTAGTGCCTGATTACGAAGTTAAGCTTACCGAAGAGGATGCTGAGAAGGATTCCGATCCTCAACTGACTAAAGCATTTGAAGTCCTAAAGAAGATGCTTGTGAAATAATGAAGGTGCTTTTATTGCAGGACGTGAAAAAAATTGGGCGGAGATACGATGTGAAGGAAGTCTCGGACGGATTCGCGAGAAATTTTTTGATTGCTAAGAAACTGGCGGTTCCGGCGGATGAATCAGCGTTGCGGTTGAAAGCAGAGGTAGATCGGAAGGAGCAAGAAGAAAAAGCCGTCGCCGTAGCGGCAGTTGGAAAGCTCAAGGGTGAAATTTTGGAGTTTAAAGTTCGATCCGGAGACAAGGGGGAGGTTTTTGGTTCGGTCACTGAAGCCGATATCAAAAAATCCCTGGAAGCCAAGGGCTACAAGGGATTTTCTGTTGAGCTGGATCAGTCGTTGCGTTTTTTGGGAGACCGCGACGTTGATCTAATTTTCGGAAAAGGAATTAAAGGGAAGGTACGGGTAAGACTACTGCCACACTCTTAACATAGCGGGTGGTGCCATCAAAGCGGATTTTCTTGATGGAGCGGAACTTTACCACGCCTGTTTTCATCGCATAGAGAGTATCGTCGCCGGCCTGCCGCACGTTTTTTCCCGGAACATAATGATGCCCGCGTTGGCGGATGATAATTTCCCCGACTTTCACGGGTTGCTGATCGTTAACTTTAACTCCCAGCCGTTTACTTCGTGATTCTCTTCCTAATTTTGTTGAGCCGCCTGATTTTGTATGTGCCATTGTAGGATATTTTTATTGTTTAAATATTTAAACGTTGCAACGTTGGCTTAAGAGAATCCAGCTATTACAATTGAATACAAATATAGACTATAATTGGAAACATGTCAAACTGGCCTAAGGATAAGACGGAGATAGCTCTATTGATTTTGAGTCTGGTTTTGGCTTTCACGGCGGGAGTAGGAGCGGGCTATTTGATCCGCGGGGAACAGGCAAGAAACCCGATTTTGATTGATAGGGCTGGTGGGCCAGGTAAGTGAAAGTGCGAGTTCGCGCTTTCAGCGCGCGCATGAATTACCGCTCGCACTTCTACTTCCTGGTGTGCCAGGTAAGTGAAAGTGCGAGTTCGCGCTTTCAGCGCGTGCATGAATTACCGCTCGCACTTCTACTTCCTGGTGGGGATAACTAGTATTGACACCCCTTGCCGATTGCCGTAAATTAATAGTCTGTTCTTTAATTGAGACTCGCTTAGCTTCCGGCGGGGAAGCTACAAGATCGCGGATGCCATTAATTGGTGTCGCCTTGAGAGTCTCGATGTCCCGCCATTCAAAAGGGAGGAGTCCGCATATAGTGGGTTGCGTCTAGCGCCCGCCGAAGCGGCTCCAAATAAAGTGAGTCGCCAGATGGGCGGACTCCTCCAAAGCCCCCGACCATCCGGTCGGGGTTTTTCTTTTTAGGAATTTCTGCTATAATATTCCCTAGTTACTTTTCAAGGAGGTTTAGATGTATAAGTTGTTGGTCGTGTGCGCTTTTGCGCTTTCGGTGGTCGGCTGCAATCAGATTTTGGTGCAGGGTGAGACTGTATCCGAGAATCAGGAATGGCTTGATTTTAACGTGACCGAATATGATTATCAGGATTACCATGTGGTTTGGACCTATCATTACAAACAGGGATTACTTGGAATCAGCACTCCACAACCGCTTCGCACAACCCGGCAGGTAATCTATCTGAAAGACGGCAAGATCGCTAAGGCAGAGGACTTAGGTAGTGATCGCAAGGGATGGGTAGCGAAGCTGAAGGATCATGGCGTAAAGTGGAGCGATGGAGTGTTCTGGGCGATTGAACAAAAGCAGGTGATCGTCGGGATGACCTTGGATCAGGTGATGGTCAGTCTCGGCCATCCGCAAGTTTCGCCGCCCTTCAACTATAAAGTAACGCGTAAGCGGAACGAGCTGAAGGCCGACGACAAACTTTATTATCCGATGTACCGTTTTGAGGATGGCTTGTATGTGCATGTGGTAATGAAAAGCGGTGTCGTTGTCGCTCTTGAAGGCGTGCGTCCGGGAGTATTTCAGGAACATGACAGGTGGGGTGTCGGTGACCACCCAGTCAGATAACAAACAACCTCTCCAATCCGGAGGGGTTTTTTCTATCCTAAACGATCATTCTTAATGAAGATGAGGAGCCCATGTAACCAAACCTTAACGGCTCGCCAGAAGGGCATTATAGAGAGAAGATAATTTAATTCCACTAGTCCTTTCAAAATCCAACCGAAAAATCCGGAAATGATTACCGGGCCAATTTTTGCCAGGGCCCATTTGCCGCCAATCGGGATTACATACGGGTAGTTCATCGGCTTATATTCTTCATAGCTACCGCTTCCGGTGATGTCGGCGATAATATTGTTGGCGGCGATACCTCCCTGAATGATGGCCGCCCGAGCGACTCCGGGCATTGGTTTTCCGGTTGCCGGATCGTAGAAGCAGACGATGTCGCCAATGCCGTAGATTTTTCCATAAAGTTTTAGGTTAGGTGATTGCGGGAGACATTCCATTTTACCGGCAACTTCAACGCGTCCGCGTTTCTCTATTTTCAGCGGCAGGGGGGAGATTAGCGATGAGGCCTTTACTCCGCCGGTCCAAATCAGAACATCGCAAGGAACTTCAGAGTTGTTTTTCAATAAAACTTTATCCGGCAATGCCCGGTCAATTACTTCATTGTTAATTAGTTTAATTCCCAGTTCGCGGAGACGTTTCTGAGCTTTGCTGATAATCCGTGGATCAAATCCGGATAGCATAGTTGGGGCGGCTTCCACTATGGAAATTTCCGATTTAAATCCACTCATCTCCTCATTGAGTTCGCCGGTCCATTCTGCCAGTTCCCCGGCGATCTCAACCCCGGCTGATCCGCCGCCGCCTACAATTATTTTTAACTGTTTTTTTCCACCAGCGGCAAGTTCTACTATCCTATCCCTGATTTTCAGAGCATCTACAAAAGTTTTCAGAGGCAGGGAAAATTCTCTTAAACCCGGAATATCAAAATAGTTTACTTCCGATCCGGCGGCCAAAATCAGATAGTCGCATTTCAGATGCGCTCCGTTGGCGAAATGAATATCGCCGCCGATCAGATCCAGTTCTCTGATCTCCGCTTTAATGAAATTGATGCCGGTATTTGGAATGAGTTCCGCAATCTCAAAAGCGACGATATGTTTTAGTCCGACATAGTTGGCTGTTTCTTTTGAGGTGGTGGAAATTTCATAGAGCGTTGGGGTGTAGGTATGATAAGAATTCCGGTCTACTAAGTGAATTTCATATTGACTATCAAGATTACGTCGGCGTAGGCCCTTATTTAAAGCAAAAGCCGCTTTCATACCGCCAAAGCCGGCCCCCAGAATGACAATAGATTTTTTGAGCATAGTGCTAGAGAGTCAATATTAATTATATAATATAGGTATGTTTGAGATCAGGAATAAAAAGCTAAAAACGATTATTTTAAGCGGTTCTCCGAAAGAAAATGGCCGGGAGATCGGTCTTTCTTTGCGGTTAGATATCCAAAAGCTACTCAAGAGAGAAAGAAAATTATTGGATGCTACTAAGAATAGCAACCGCAATCTTTTATCTTTCCTACGCCGTAAATTAACTAAACTGTTTCCCAACTCAATTGCAGAATTGCAGGGTATGGCATCAGGAGCAAAAGTTGATTTCATTGATCTATTTTTGGAAAATTGCCCGGAGCTACTTCACAAAGAGGAAGGCTGTACTTCGGCCGTGGTCAAAAATAAAAAAGATTTCTTTATCATTCATAATGAGGATGAAGTCCGGGTGAGGTCAGCCAGTAGCGTGGCGTTGGTTCGTTATTCCGGAAAGAAAGGAGAGCGTGACGCGTTTCTTTATGGGGGAGAATTGGCCGGTTATGCTTTCGGCTGGGCGAAGGATTGGTTTTACTGCGTGAATCATTTACCGGTTCGGAAACCGGATTTACGGGGAGTCCCGAGATATTTTGTGACTCGCCAGCTGTTGGAACAAGATAGTATTGCCGCCGTCGTGAAATTTCTGAAATCTAGCGATGATGCGTCCGGGTTCCATTACTTAATGGGTGATACCGACGGAGAGGTGGTTTCCGTGGAGAAACGGACTAAAGATATCAGTATCCGGTCGGCGCTACCCACGTATTGTCATAGCAACCACTATATCCATCCGAAGTTCAAAAATCTGGAAACTATTCAAACAAAAAGTAGTCTCTTGCGGCTTTCTCTTGCAAAGGATGCTATTGGCCCTAATACTGACCAGGAAGAAGCTTTGACGATTTGGAGGAACACATTGAGCCGTCCTTTTGATAAGGACGACTACGGTTCCAAAACTTTTGCTACCGTGATTGCCGACCTGAAACAAAAAACTATTTCTATTTATTAAAAAGTTCTATACTAATTAAAGCGCTTTCAAATATGTCCAAAAAAAGAAAGGAGGAAACAAAAATGCTCCGATTATATGAGCCGGCAGAGACCAAGACCTATAAAGATCAGGAAAAGAAAATGAAAATTGATCAGGTTAGGAATCTGCGGGCAATTGACCGCAAAAGCCGTTCGATGAAGTTGAAATTCAATCCGCGTATCAAAAAACTTGACCGAATTTGTGGTGTTCAAGTTTGGTTGGTCAACGGGAGTATGATCCGCGACAATTTTGATGTGGATTTTGTATTTGGTGGGCACGGTTATCGTTATATTTATGTGCCGATCGGAGAAATTTGGGTTGAGAAGCTTTTTGATCAGAAGGATATTAAGCCCACTAAGTGGCATGAATTCACAGAGCGTCATCTGATGGAAAGAGGATTGAGTTATAACGACGCGCATGATTACGCGGCTCGGATGGAGATTGGTATTCGGCGTGGTACGGAGTTTGTTCTACCTATTCTTAATTTTGATCAGACCCGCCCCTCTTCCTGCGGAGCGGCAGCGTTGCGGATGGCGCTGGAATATCTTGGAAAAAAACTTCCCGAGAAAGAACTCATGAAGCTGGCTAATACGGCCGCCGGAAAAAAAGATTCCGGTACTGATCCGGCGGATATAGTGAAGGCCGCGAAAAAGTTAGGATTCAAGGTAATTCACAAAGAACGTTGGACGATCGCGCAAGTTAAGAAAACTCTTGAGCGGGGCTTGCCGATTATTGTGAATTTCCAGGAAACACCGAAGCTAGGCGACGGCCACTACGTCGTCATTATCGGATATACGAAAGATGAATTCATTTTTTCCGACCCGAACAATGGCGATACTTTCTGGAAACAAAAAGTAAAGGATTTTATGAAGCGCTGGTATGAGTTGGAAGACAAGACGAAGCAGGAGGGCATTGTTATCTATAAATAACCGAGCGCATACTCAATGCTCTCGGTTTTTTGTTACGCGTACCAGACATATAGAAAATAAGTGGGATGGTATAATTTATTCAATGAAAACGTTGAAGGATTTAGCCAAGAAAAATCTAACCGGGAAAGTTTGCTTGCTTCGGGTTGATTTTAATGTGGAATCGACTAAAGACGCTCTTCGTTTGGAAGCATCTTTGCCGACAATGAAATGGTTGTTGGCGAAGGGCGCGCGGCTGGTGATTTTGAGTCATCGGGGACGCCCACAGATTAGTAGCAAGTATAAAGTATTAAGTAGTAAGTATTGGGATCCGAAGTTGAGTTTGAGGGGATTCATTCCGTTTTTACGAAAAAATTTACGTGAGCAAGTAATTTTTCTCAACGACATACCGGATAAATTGCCAAAGGGGGGAGTGATTCTGTTGGAAAATCTTCGTTTTTGGCCGGAGGAGGAACGGGATGACGTGAAATTTGCTCGCAGATTGGCGAGTTTGGGAGACTTTTATGTTAATGACGCGTTCGCGGTCTGCCA
>ERZ1292625.2117-Hain-H41-01um-R1-2117-length-19655-cov-5_pt1 | contig 19655 bp, 21 predicted proteins | sample MGYA00564400_ERZ1292625 | MGnify/ENA primary metagenome ERZ1292625 (study PRJEB36523, sample SAMEA6512639) | groundwater metagenome | collected 2019-01-08 | study: AquaDiva: Metagenomics assemblies of 32 groundwater samples
CTATTTCAACTATTTCCACTCCTGGTCGGCTATTCAAAGTGAAATTGGCGGGCGGAAATTGGAGTCCGGCGATGTCTTGGAGTTTCTTGCCACTCATATCCGCCAGGTTCTTAATTTTTACACTAGCCGTTGGGGTGGCGCGATTAATGATATCCAGGTGATTGCTAATCCGATCAGCGCCGATATTTTAGAGACCGCGAAAAAGAATTTTAGCGCTTCCGCGCAAATTTTGACCATCGGAAAATATAATCAACTGACACCTTTGTGGTATGCGGCTTTGGGGGCGGCATTACGGGGAATGATGCCTCGCTCTAAGGACAAAGACCTGACCTTGGCCGCTACCGGTGTGGACGTCGGTTATTATCGGGAGGCTTTGTTTAATTTTATCCGCGGGTGGAGGGTGATGATTTCCGTAGTTCTCGGATTTTTGCTAATTGTTCTTGGCGTGGCGGACATATTTTTGTATAAAACTTCCGCCGCCCTGACTGTGGATTTAAATAACCGCTCTCTGGTGCCTCTTAGCGAAATCCAAGCTCTGCAAACTGAAGTCCAGGCATTCAATCGGAATGTGGCGTATGCTTTGGAAGCTCAAAAAGCCAGTGATCCCTGGGCGCCGATTTTTGATAAGGTACTTGCCAACATCAAATCTCTTTCTGGGCAGAAGATCACCATTGATCGGTTTTATATAGATCAAAGCTTATCGGCGTTGATGATTGCCAAAGCCAGCAATGATTCGGCGGTTATTAATTTCAAAAACGCGATGCTGAAAGAGCCCAATTTTGAGAATGTGGTCTTGCCTCTTTCCAATATCAAGGTAAATCAAGATGGCACCGTTTCCTTTACTCTGCAGTTCAAAATTAAATCGCTTAACTTTGAGGCAAATCAGTAATTGACGGGATCTTTTTTTCGTGCTAAAATTACGTCCAGTTAGTTGAATTAAACGCGATTTCCGGCGCGGGCTATCGGAGCCACTAGGCGATGATAGCGAACGGAATTGCCCTTTTCTTAGGAGGTATTTATAGATGGGTGCGAGAAAGCCAAAGAAGTCTGCCGGTAGTCGTTCCAAAGAGGTCAAACCGGATGATCCGGTGCGGGCGAATATGCCGGTGCCGACGGGAGTGGTGGAGGTTCTGTGCGTGACCTGCGGTTATACCAATCTATCCTAGGACAACGAGAATTATTGCAGGGCCTGCGGCGATCGGATCAAGAACAGCGAACCGGTGTCTCCTGCCCCAGATCTTAGCGACTCCAGTTTTCTAAACGACATGGATGGAAAAGAAGAGGAGGGTGGTCAGGATTTTGAAAAAAGGATGTTGACTGATGAACTGGGAAAAATGGGTGAGCAGGTTCAGATGGGTATTGATATCGGTCGGGCTCTCTTGCCCAAGATTAAGGAGTTGATTCTCGAGAATCAGGATTTCCTCAATGAGGTAGTGACAACGGTTGTCGGCGTGGTCTCTGATTTGGATGAAGGCCTTTCTGACCAGGTTAAGGCAATGTCGGATCGTCACGCCAAGAGGAGCTGGAACAAGTTCCAGGAATTGACCAAGTTAGGATTTACTCGCGAAGAGGCGATGCAGGTTTTGCTGGCGAAGTCCGATTCCAGCGCCAAGCTGAACGAGTCGATCGCAAAGATGGTGTCTAAGGCGCTGGAAGGTCCCAAGAAGAAGTCTGACTAAGAAAAATCAGGACGCTCAGAAATGAGCGTCTTTTTATTTTCCGCCGGAGGACAATTTTTCGGAAACCTCTTCAAAAACCAGGAAGTAGAAACTCGATCGTTACTTGCTGGCAGATAGTCGAGTTTGCACTTCCTGGTAAACCCCCTTCAGCGTTGCCATATCGGCGGCGCTGATTTTTTTGCCAATCCCGCACATAATTATGTGCGGGATTGAGCACCCCGCACTAATTTTGCCGCGTAATATTACGCGATGTGCACGGGCCGAATAGGCCCACCCCTTTGTGGGCGAAGCGCATCGCTGTTTTATTTAAGAAAGATACTAAAACTAGAAATGACTTGATTTGGAATGGCAAAGATTAGTGCTGGGGTTTATTCAACCGCAAGATGATTTCTTCAAACACCGATCCCAAGATTTTTTTGTCGTTTGAAGAAATCTTTTTCAAAACAAACTCTTCAGCTTTTTGGCGGACGGTTTCGTTGGCGGGTCTGATGCCGATACGAAGACGCCAGAAATCGTTGGTTTTTAGATGTTTTTGAATACTCTCAATGCCATGATGTCCGCCGGCGCCTCGTCCGAAATCAATTTTGTATTTTCCAATTTCAAGGTCGCTATCGTCGTGGGCGATCAGAATTTCTTCAGGTTTCGCTCCGGCCTTCTTTGCGGCCTTAACTACGAATTTCCCGGAGTTGTTCATATATTCTTCAGACTTTATAACTTTAAACTTTAAACTTTTAACTAGCGGGCTTTGTTCCGAGTAATCTATAAATAAAAATCCCGCATTGTGGTAGGTGTTCTTGTGTTCCGTGTCCGGGTTACCGAGGCCGATGATTAACTTTATTTTTTTCGGATCAAAGTCCATAAGATTCAGTTTATCAGAAAAAAAAGCTCCGAAATAGATCGGAGCTTGAGGTTTGGTTTAATGTAAGTTGCAGGGCGTGAGGTCTTCCACTTGGGACAGGGGAGCCCAGCTATCGGCCTCAAACCAGAGCCCACCTTCTACTCTGGTGAGTAGAAGGTAGGAATCGCAGGCGGCGTAAAGCGTAATTCTTTCCCTCGCGCCTTTCAGCCGGGCGGTGAAGTGGCCACCAGAATGTTCCACCCAGCTTTGAAGTTCGGTTACGTCTCTCCAGGCGGAGCGCTGCCAATGTCCACCCCTCTTTGTCAATTTCTGGAATTGTAGACCGTCACCATCAATGAAAACTACAATTTCTCGATCCTCGCCATTCAGTTTTGCCTTGTAGAACTGGCCTGCGTCTTTAGATTCAGTTGGCATCAAGGCCTCCGGTCGTAGGTGATTGAGTATTTCTGGAAGTTCTCAAGATTTTTATATCTCTTCTCGGTTTTTAGTAGTTCAACAATCGCGCAGTGAGCCGTCCAGAGCTCTTTTTCTCCGGGCTCCTTGATCGTCCAGTATTTTTGTAGCTTGCGGCTAAGATGGACCGCGCATTTCATCGTTGTTCGGTGAAAGAGGATCATTACCAGCGTCGCCAAGATGATTGAGCTGATAACAATCCCGATCGTCTTGTAGTCACCCAGCGCAAAAGCTATTGCTACGGCAAGAAGCGCTCCCATGGCCAACAGATACAAAACGGCAAAACGTCCGCCGCAGTAATCGCTGATAGGAGAGACCAGCTTGGCCGCTTCTAAGTCGGTCGTGCCGTTTTGGCAGTAGGAGTCTATTACTTTATGCTCGGCTCCGTGCCAAGGAGCGACTTTCCTCATCTCCCAAAAAAGTTTATAGATCGTAATTGTGGATCGCACCACCCGAGATAGCATGCTGTACATGACACATGAGAAGACGATGATGGATAGGAGCGCGAGTCCGTTGGCGAGAATCGGATTTACTATGACGACCGACGCAATGTATCCCATCAAGGATGCGTTGGCAAAAAAAATACAGGCGGCGAACCAGAGATAAAATTTCCAGTCCCGCTCGTCCACGTCGGGCTTGATGTTCTCATGAAGGTCAACTTCAACTGTTACCTGGTTTTTTTCTTCGTCATAGGTTGCGATTGAGGCGAAGTCATTGCTATCAATTCTGATTTTCCCCATTTCTGATTGCTCGCCAATAATGACATCGTTCAGATCCAAAGCCGCCTCCCTTTGTGGTTTGAGTTAGAGTTGTGAAGTTCTACGTAGGATTTTACCAGAGCTTCCTATATTTGTCAATCAGTGATTTGCGTTCATCGGCCTAATCAACCATAATTTAAGCAATTGTTTCTATGAGGAAGTTCCTATTATCTATTTGGGAAATCGTTGAGGTGGTTTTGATTTCTCTGGTAACAGTTTTTATTATCCGCACCTTTGTGGCCCAGCCATTTTTGGTCAGCGGAGCCAGTATGGAGCCGAATTTTCAGGACGGAAACTACCTGATTATTGATGAAGTGACTTATCGTTTCCGGGAGCCGGAGCGAGGCGAGGTGGTGGTGTTTCGTTATCCGAAAGATCCTTCCACTTACTTCATAAAAAGAATTATCGGCTTGCCGGGAGAGCGCGCGGTAGTGGATAATGGAGCAGTCAAGATTTATAAAGGTTCCAAAATCCTTTTTGAAGAAGGAGGCACTAGCGGGTCGGCTGATGTTACGCTAGGAGCTAATCAGTATTTTGTTTTGGGAGATAACAGGTATAATAGTTTTGATTCCCGCAGTTGGGGAGCGGTTTCTAAAAAATATTTGGTTGGGATCGCGCGGGTCAGAGTTTTCCCGATTACTGAATTAGGAATCGTAAATCATGAAATTTTAAAAAATGGCTAAAGTCGTAAAAAAAATAAAACCGAATGTCATCGCTAGCCCGAAGGGGATGCATGATATTTTACCGGCGGACCAGCCACTTTGGGAGAAGGTTCGGAAGGCCGCGCGCGATGTTGCCGCGTATTATAATTTTTCTCGTATTGACACCCCAATTTTAGAAAAAGCGGAGTTATTCACTCGAACCCTTGGTGAAGTCTCGGATGTGGTTGAGAAGCAGATGTTTGAAGTGAAAACGAAAGGCGGCGATTCTCTAATTCTGCGTCCCGAAGGCACGGCGCCGATTGCCCGTTCATATATAGAAAATGGTTTAAGCCATCTTGGTCAGCCGGTGAAGCTTTACTATGAAGGCCCGATGTTTCGCTACGAACAACCGCAGGCCGGGCGTTTCCGGCAGTTCCATCAGGCCGGTTTTGAGATTATCAGCAACGAGAATGACACGGTCTACGATATTCAGATCATGCTTTCTTGTTATCGTCTGCTGGAGGATTTGAAGCTGAAAGAAGTGGGGATTCAGATTAACAGCACCGGTTGTCAGCGTTGCCGTCCCGGTTTCCGCAAGAAGTTGTTGGACTATTATCGGCCGAAAGAAAAATCTTTATGCGGCGATTGCAGCCGACGGTTGAAGGTGAACCCGATGCGTCTTTTGGATTGCAAAGTTCCGTCCTGCGTTGAGTTGAAGAAAGATTCCCCGAATATTCTTGATGGGCTCTGCTTTGACTGCAAGCGCCATTTCAAACGGTTGTTGGAATTTTTAGAGGAGACTAAATTACCATATAGCTTGAACCAGTATTTAGTTCGCGGTTTGGATTATTACAGCAAAACCGTTTTTGAAATGTTCGCGGGCGGCTTTGACTATGCTTTAGCCGCCGGCGGCCGCTACGACTATTTAATTGATTCGCTTGGTGGTCGCCAGTCTCCGGGTGTTGGCGGAGCGATCGGATTGGAAAGGGTAATTGAAGTGATTAAAGCAAAAGAAATCAACCTGGTCGGCAAAATAAAACCTAAGCTTTTTATGATCCACATGGGCGATCTGGCTCAGATCAAGGCGATTGGGATGATTGAAGAACTTCGGCGGGCCAATATTGATGTCCGGGAATCGCTTGGAAAAGAATCCCTGAAAGCTCAATTGAAGATGGCGGATAAATTTAAATCGGAGTGGGCGCTGATTCTTGGTCAGCAGGAAGTTTTTGAGCAATCCATTATTATTCGTGATATGAAGAGCGGCGCTCAAGAAACCGTGCCTCTGAAAAAGGCGGTAGATGTCATCAAGCGCAAACTTCGCTAATGGACTGTGTATTTTGTAAAATTACTAAGAAAGAAATTCCTTCCGAAGTAATTTATGAGGACGATCAACTGTTGGCCTTCAAAGACATTCACCCTTCCGCCCCCATTCATTATTTGGTTGTTCCCAAAGAGCACATTCAATCCATCGCTCACCTGGAAGAAAATCATAGCCAAATTATCTCCAAAGTGATCTACGCGGCCAAGGCAGTGGCGGCCCAGCTGGGAATGAAGGGCTATAAACTCGTTTTTAACGTCGGTCGAGAGGGTGGGCAGGTGATTGACCATTTGCACCTTCATTTACTTGGCGGGTGGAGCAAAAAGGCCGATATTGAAGCTATGCCTCATCCGCGGCTAGACAAGTAGGGCCTGATTAGGTTATTATCTTAAAACTATGGAAGTGCGAAGAAAAGAGGGAGAAAATCCCAATTCACTAATATTTCGTTTCTTAAAGCGGGTACAGCAAACCGGAGTTTTACGCGAGGCAAAAAAACGCCGCTTTTACGGCCGCCCCGCGAATAAATTGAAGCGTAAATTATCCGCCTTACACCGCGTGGAAAAGAAGTCTGCCATGGAAAAAGCCCGCAAGCTTGGTCAGTTGGAAAGATTTGAAAAAAGATAGCGCATGAGTCTGAAAGCAAAGTTCAGCGAAGAATTAAAAACCGCCATGAAGGCGGGCGACGCCAAGAGATTGGGCGTTTTTCGTTTAATGATTTCGGCGCTTAGGAATAAAGAAATTGAAAAAAAAGGTCAGGGTAAAGAAGCAGAGCTTACGGATGAGGAGATCGTTCAGCTTTTGATGAGTGAAGCTAAAAAACGGAAGGAATCAATCGCCGTATTCATTCAGGGGAATCGTTCTGATTTAGCGGACACCGAGAAACAAGAATTGGAGATAATCCAGGAATTTTTACCGCAACAAATGTCGGCCGAAGATACCGAAAAGGCGGTTTCGGAAATTTTGTCCCGGACGGGAGCGAAAGAAATCGGTTCGGCGATGAAAGAAGTGACCAAAGAGTTGCGGGGGAAAGCTGATATGTCTTTGGTTAGCGAGATCGTCAAAAAGAAACTAGCCGGGTAGTATGAAGTTGGTCGTAGTCATCGGTCATAAAAGTTTCCTTAAATTTAAACCGACGATCCGTAAGGTCGCCGGTTTTTTGGCAAAGAAATTGAAACAGGAAAAGGCTTATTTGGAGGTTTATTTGGTAGGTAAAGAGTTTATGAATAAAAACGTGCTGGCCTTTCCGACGCCGAAGAGTTTCCCGCGTCCGGATATTAACCGAAAACCGCTGGGAGAGATCTATCTTAACCCACAATATATTAAAGAAAACGGCGAAGATTTGATCTTTATGTTTATCCACGGGTTTCTGCACTTATTAGGCTATGATCACAAGAGGAGAAATGATAGAATAAGAATGGAAAAAAAAGAAACAGAATTGTTGAAATCGTTACCGGGCCGTTAGGCGCTGCGCACTGAGTGTTTAGCGCTTTATTGCTTACAAACTAATCACTTAATATATGAATTTCATTGTCGGTTTAGACGTCGGTTCGCATAGTATAAAAGCCGCCGTAGCGGAGGTTAAAAAGAACGGGAAACTTTCGTTAGTTAAGGTAATAAAAATGCCCTCCGCCGGCATGAGGAGGGGTCTTATTGATGATCTACCGGAGGCGACGCGCGCGATCAGTCAGGTTTTGTCGGAGGTGAAGAAAGTTTCTAAAAACGCTGTTAAAAATATCTATCTGGGGGTGGGCAGTCCGGATTTTCGGGTCCAGCACTCTCAAGGCATCGTGGCAGTTTCTCGCGCGGATTCGGAAATTTATAAAGACGACATTGACCGGGCGGTGGAGGCCTCACAAGCGGTTAAGTTGCCGCTGAACCGGATGATTGTCCATTCAGTTACCAGGGAATTTATTGTGGATGACGTGGCGGACGTTAGGGATCCGCTGGGGATGGTTGGCAATCGCCTGGAAGTGAGGAGTTTGATTATTGATTCTTTCGCGCCGGCCATAAAGAACTTAACCAAGTGCGTGGAGAGCGCCGGGGGCGGAGTAGCGGCGTTGATTTTTTCTCCGCTGGCGGCTTGTCAGGCAATTTTGAATCGCAATCAAAAAGATTTAGGTGTGGTTCTGATTGATATTGGTTTTGGAAAGACAGGGGTGGCGATTTATGAAGAAAATAAACTTTTGCATACCGCCGTTTTTCCGGTCGGTTCCGGCAATGTTACTAATGATCTGGCTATTGGCCTGAAAACTTCCGTCAGTTCCGCGGAAAACATTAAACTGACCTTGGGTTCGGCGATCGCTAAAGAAGCGCCCGCCCGTGAGATTGTGGATTTGAAAAAATTTGATCCCGGAGCGCGTGGGACGACTGCCAGAAGGTTCATTTCGGAAATTATTGAGGTACGGCTTGCGGAGGTTTTAGAATTCGTGAATAATGAATTGAAACATATCAGTAAGTCAGCCAAGCTTCCGGGGGGAGTGATTATTACCGGGGGCGGGGCGAAGATGCCCGGTATGGTAGATCTGGCCAAACAGGAGCTGAGAATGAGCGCCCAGATCGGAGTTCCAAGTATATTGGATTTTGAAACCTCTGATCCGGATCTGATCTCCCAATCGGAGGATCCGGAGATGGCTTGCGCGCTTGGTTTGCTGCTGCTTGGATCGGAGAAGATGACCGAGGACAAGCCTTTTGATGGAGTCGGGATTTTTAAGAAGTTTTTCAGAATGTTCCTGCCTTAAATTCTAAATAATATGCCATTAAATAGTAAAAAAACTCTTGGCGATTACGCGGCCAAGATTAAAGTGATCGGTGTCGGCGGAGGCGGCGGTAACGCTGTTTCTCGCATGCAAGAGGATTTTCAGATTAAATCGGTGGATTTTATCGCGATCAACACTGATGCTCAGGATTTGGATTATTGTAAGGCCAAACACCGGATTTATATCGGCAAGAACTTAACACGTGGTTTGGGTACCGGTATGAATCCGGAACTGGGACGGCAGGCGGCCGAAGAGACTCGCTCCGAGATCGTGGAAGCGCTTAAAGGAGCTGACCTGGTTTTTATAACTGCAGGTTTGGGTGGGGGAACGGGGTCAGGTGCCGCTCCGGTAATCGCGGAGGCCGCTAGGGAGCTGGGGGCTTTGACGGTCGCGGTGGTAACCAAGCCATTTTCTTTTGAGGGCGCTCAACGGAGCCGGATTGCTCAAGAAGCCCTCATCAAATTGAAAGATAAGGTAGACACCCTGATCGTTGTTCCCAATGACCGCATTTTCAGCGTTATCAAAAAAGACACCCCGGTGGTAAAAGCTTTTGAATTCATTGATGATGTCTTGCGGCACAGCGTCCAGGGTATTGCCGAGCTGATTGCTATGCCCGGAATCGTTAACGTGGACTTCGCGGATGTTAAAGCGATTATGAAGGATGCCGGGTCAGCTTTGGTGGGTATCGGTATTGCCACAGGCCAAGAGAGGGCCGGCTCTGCTGTTGATCAGGCGATCAACTCTCCGCTTCTGGAGACCTCAATTGATGGCGCGAAAGGTATTTTGTTCGCGGTTTCCGGCGGTAAGGATCTGCGATTGAACGAAATTCATGATATTGCCAAAAGTATCGGTGAGTCGGTAGATCCGTCGGCAAAGATCATTTTCGGCGCCTATCATGATCGCAAATTACGCAAAGGAGCTCTAAAAGTTATTTTATTGGCTACCGGATTTAATGGCGCTTCTATAAAAAGCGCGGAGCCATCAATCTCCACTTTATTCAGCGCTGAAATTGCCCCGGTCGCTAAGCCGGTGATGATCTCCAAGGAGGAGATCGTGGCTAAAAACGGAAACGGCGGAGCCTCTGAACGAGTTTCGGATAAGGAGTCCCGCGAAAAGAAAAAAGATGATGACATTTGGGATATCCCGACCTTTCTTAGAAAAAAGAAGTAAGAATCAAAAAAACCAGCCGGAGCGACTGGTTTTTTGGTTTTAGGGCACGATGTGGAATTTTGCGATATCAACGACATTCTTTCGGAAATAATCCATTGTCATCTTTCTGCCGCCACTATGAATCACCGGTGTGTCCTTCTGACACTTCTTCACCTGTTCCGGCGGAATCGCGTAGCAGAAGGCAACCGCGAAACGCACCGGCCAGGCGCGCTTCTGTTGTTCTTCCAATTCCTCTTCGGTCGGTTTCAGTCGGCCTGGATTACCGAAGTGATCGTTGACTTTTCTTTTGCAGGTTGGGCATTCGTAGTGAGCGGATCCTTTGTGGGTCAGAGGATTCTTTTTGCCGGATAAGGCCGATTCGCCGGTAACCAGACTGATGTCGCAGACAAAGCAATATGGACCTGCCCAACTAGCAATCCCGATCAGCGCTTTGCTGTAATCTTTGGCGCCGTGGTTATAAAAGAAGTAGCTTCCTTCCATTTTTTGTACCTTAATGAACCAGAAATAATTTAGCTCTTTTATTATTGGATTGCAAACCCCGTCACCAGATCGAGCACTACGCTTTCTCATCGTTGCAGGTTAAACTCTGATTTTTGTTCGCAAGAATGGGTAATGCGAACTCCGGTGTTTTTCTAGGGAAAGCGGGTAGACGATGCAGTGCTCGGCTCGGTGCGGGGCAAATCAAAAACTCCCGACACTAGCCAGGTGAGTAGATCAAGAAGCGGCAGCGGCTTGAACTGATTGTCTTCGCTAGTTTCGTACACAATGCGTAACTAGATGAGGCAATAGTCGCAGATGCCAATACTTCTTGATTCACTCCCTGGCAGGCGGGAGTTTTTGATTTACGAGCGCCGACTATTAAGAGTGATGCTCAATTTCACTCTCCAACTTCAGCAACCACTTGGTCGCCAATTCTTTGCCACCCAAGCCAAAAGCCAAACCGCCAGCTAATGAAAGCATAGCGATCAATCCCGTGATCAGGGTGTTGATGATGCTGACCGCGACACCTAATTGAACTAAGGACGTTAACAGGCCGAAGATCACCACTACCCACCAGGTGAGCGTGCCCAATCCCTTTGCTCCGTGCAGGTTAGCGCTCATGACTGACGCGCGCACCAAACCTCGGAGGAAGCCAGCCAGCATTAAAGCGGCCAGTAAGATCAACATCGCTACCAATACCTGCGGTACGTATTGTAAGACGTCTCGCAAGAAAGCGGACAAAGTGAAGAATCCCAAAATATCGGATGCTGCCAATAAGAAGGCCAAGACAAAGAACCAGTAGACGACTCTTCCGGCTAATAAGCCAGCATTAAGCTTCATGTGAGCTCGCTCAACGATCGCTTCAACGCCTAATCTCTTCAATAAAGCGTCTAAGCGGACATAGTAGACAACTCGCTCAACTACCTTTTCCAAGACAGCGGCGACGATTAAACCGACGATAAAGACGATTAAAGCGCCGAGCAGAGATGGCAGGAAGTTAGCTACGGTGATCCACAGTTCTTGAATTGAGGCCCTTAAGACATTCAACCAATTTTCAATAACCATTTAGTTAATATAAATAAAAGGTTTCCGACCTTTCTATATGAGTCAATTATAGCATTTTCAAGGGGATGGATAGTCTTCTTGTGTGGAAAACTCATTTTCGGGAGTTGATTTGCTAAAATTTACCTATATGTCTCTTTTGACAAAATACATCATCGCTTCATCTGTCGTCCTAGTGACGATGATGGGGATGATTTATGCTTTTCAGTTTTCTCGGATTGAAAGGAACCTACCTTTAAACGAGGAGCAATTTAATCGGCTGGTGGACTTTGGTCCTCCGACAAAAGATTTTGGTAGTAACAACTCGGTTACGACGCGCGCGGACGACTTTGTCGCGCTGACGCCGTCTGACGCGCCCACAAAGGAATCCGGAGAGCAGATGACTCAATCCCGGTCTTTTTTTCAGCGTTTATTTGGCTGGGGTGATTCCAAGAATCTGGCTCTTAATCCCGCCAAAGAAACTTCGGTGAACACCGACAGTCCTTTTTGGATCCGTTTGCTGGAGCGTTTTGATCCGTTTAGTCTTCCCACGTCTCCCACGAAGGAGTTGAGTGATGCCCGCTTTGCGGTTAAACCACTGCCAACCCCGCCGTTACCATCTCCGACACCCGCTCCTTCAACCATTGGCGCTCCGGTGATCATTCCCCAACCGCAACAAATCGTTCAGGTTATAGAGAAGATAGTGGAGCGGATTATCATCAGAGAAGTAGAGAGGCCGGTTCCTACGCCGGTGCCGGTTCCCACGCCCGCTCCGTCGGCAAAGCCGGCGCCTTCACTTGTTCCGTCTGCAGAAACCAGTTCGGCGATCGCCTGCTCCCTACAAGCTTTTGATAACGCGGTCGGCGGCTCTTCCCACACTTTGATTTTCCGGTGCGACGATCCCAATGTCTGCTCTATCGCTAAAGATGGCGAGAGCTTCATTGATGTTTTGGGTAAGGGTTACTTTAACTTCGCCGGTCTTTCTCCCGCGAACTACAAAATTCGTTGCGGCGATAAATCCCGTTCTTGGAATTCCGCGATCTCGCCGTTTCCCACCAAACCCTCTTACGCTCAATCCGGTTTCCGCTGGTTCGTAAACGATGACGGCGAGATACCCGGACGGCCGCTGGCTGAAATTAACCAACCGATGAAGGGTTCTGTTTTACCCGGAAATGGCCAAGCGCGTTTGCGGTTGGCGGTGATGGCAAATCGCGTTCAGGTTCCCCGGGGAGACGCGAAGTTCAAGTTGCAAGCCGCCCTAACCACTCCCGTGGTCGGCTCCGCGGTAAATTCATCCAACGTCGGCGGTTTGTGTAATAACTTGCCGGATGGGCAATATAAAGATGTTCAGATTTTAGATAAGGTTAAATTTTTTGATAACCCATCGGTTAATGACAAAGTTCTGATGGCGACCAGGATTGATGATCCGTTTTATGGGATTGCCATACCGCAGACTTATAATGAGACAAACTCCATAGTGAATCTAAACGCCGCGATTCCCGCCGATACCCCGGCCATCTGGGATATTTCCCTCCGTCTGTCTCCAATCGGGACGGGCGAGTTAATGTGCTTCCGGCTGGTGCGAAGCGATGGTTTGCAATTGGAGTCGTATGACGTCTGGCCGGCGGTTTATAGCGACCGGTAAAGAAATGAATCTCCCCCAGCTCAGCTGGGGTATCGGAGGTTCACCCCGCACATATATCCATGGAATTGTCGTAGAATTTAACTTGAAAAATAATTTGCAATAACTATTTCTTGCCCGTAATCGTCAGGTTGGATATATGTGCGGGGTTTATTGTTTGTGATCCAAATTCATCCCCAAGTTTACGCTTGGGGTTTTCTTTGGACAAACAATAAAGTTATAATACTTTCAGTTTCTTTTTGGTGACACCGTGGTGCGAGAACAACTGATTGAAGAACTGATCCGTCTTTGGGATGATCCCGGAAATACGGATTCGGAATTGGTTTCCTGCTGGCAGAAACTTTTTGCCTCCATGGGTATTCAGGTGAGGATGCGGGTTTATAAAAAAGGCGGGCGAAAATTGGTTGATTTTGAAGACTCTAATCCCGCTGGCGCGCTGGATATGGCCTGTAACTGCTTTGAAGAGGCCAGCTTCTATCTTAATAACGCGCGGTTAAAGCATTTGCTTAAAGAGCTTCTGTTGGATATTTGTAATAAGTACAGCGTAAAATAAAGCCCCCTACCAGTTTTGGCAGGGGGTGTTTTTTTGCTGTTTAAGTATTCAGACCCCAGAGGATTAGCCCGATAAAGATACCCATCATCAACATCATCAATCGGATTCTGGCTTCTCGCGAGAAAATAGACAACCGGCTGACGGCGGGCATCGGTTTCCACATCGTTCCCTCCAGTTCTTTGCGCCGCTCTTCTGTCTGCGCCCCCAAGTTACGTTCAAGTTCACGATCCCAAGCTTTGTTTTCCACGACCGGTCTCCTATTCGTAAAGAGGTTCTGGGGAGATATTAGCAATAACGAATGCAAATGTCAAATACTCGCTTTGGGGAAAATATGCCAAGAGCTATCTTAAGTAATATGTATAAACCATCAGGCCATCAACTATTAAGCCAATACTACCCACTAGGAGTAAGAGACCGGAGGCCCACTTTGGGATAAAAACTCCGCGCACCATCAACAGGGCCAAAACTACAATATAAATAAACCCAATTGAGCCGAAGATATCAAAAAATTGTGGCGCTAATGAAAACATTAAGGTGGATCCGATGAGAATAGGTCCCGCTCGGGACTACTCCCACTCTCCTCTAATTATCCTTTCTTTTTTCTCCCTAGTCCAACCTTTTATCTGCACCTCCCTTTTTCTTGCGGCAGATTTATTCGGAAATGACATTGATAGATAAACTAAGTTAAAAGGACCCTGTTGTTTCGCGAAACGGGAGCCCTTTCCGGAATTGTGTTCCAAAATTCTCTCCTCTGCGTTAGTGGTGATCCCGGTGTAATATCTTTTTGTTTTTGACTTAGCTAGATAAACAAACCATGACATATTGTAGCTCTTCGATTCGCTGCGCTCACTCAGAGTCCTTCTCCGCTTGCGTGCTTGCCCTGAGCAAGCACGAGCAGAGCGAGTGCGCGTCGAAGGGTGGACCCAGGGAGAATCGAACTCCCGCTTCAGCAATGCGAATGCCGCGTAATGCCACTTTACTATGGGCCCTAACATACAAAAATCTTAAGGTTTTTGTTTAAAAATCGCAATCCTAGACTCAAAAATAAAAATCCCCGATTAGCGTCAAGAAAGTCCCCAGTTTAACAGCTTAAGCGAGGCCATTTTTTGTTCTCGTAGCAACCATAAGCGCAGGATAGTCCAAAATAATGAGCGGAGGGCGGATTTTTGGTTAAGAAATTCATTCCTATTATGAATTTCATCCCAAAAATAGACTGGAGCGAATATATTTTTTCTAGCCGGAGCGGGTTGCGAGAGAATAAAAATAGCCGAGCGACTACTTGGTGTAGTAGAAAAACTCCAGAATTATCAAGGCGAACCAGCCGATTTGTAAAACGAAGAATAAGACGATCTGAATCAGTTCCAGCAGTTGATGGCGGGAAATGCTGAAGTTTTCCTGCACGATTGCATAGATGTCTTCTAGCGTATCCAGCTTCTTTTGAACGATTTTCCGCCAGTCTTCCAGTTTAAATTTCTTGGAAGCCAGCTCGTAGAGGCGAGCGGAGTACCAATCGCCGATCAGTTTGATGTCGCGGTCAATCGCTTCAAAGTCAGCAATAGCTTTAGCGCGGACGTGGATCATTTCCCGGAAGGCGAGTTCCAGTCGTTTACGATTCCAGGTAAAACTTCCTTTGTTGGGGACTTCGGCGAATTTGGTTACTTTTCGCAAACGCTCGTCCAACTCCTGATCCAACGCCCGATAGCGCAAGAGTTGCAGGTTGGCTGTCTGCAGTAAATCTACGATGTCGTCAATTTCGCCTTTAGTGTCAAAAACCACGGCCCCGTCCCAGTCCACGATCACCATATCGTTTTGCGCGTATTTAATCTGGGTAGAGAGGGTATATTCAATTTCTTTTTCATCCAAGGGTTCTTTTTCGGACTTCAGGAAAGCGCCGATCTCAATACTCCGGTTCAAAAATTGTTCCGGATCCCCCTGATAGCCGGATACTAAAGCGATGGCGTACTCCTCGCTCATTCCCAGAACCCCGCCGCGCTTTTGGGAGATTTTCTGGCAGGCATCAATCATCGCCTCGCGGAGTTGGAAGGTCTCCACGGAAAATACATCCTCAACTTCCACCGAGGCCTCTACCAGGAAGTTTTCGGTAGGGTAAGTGCGGATTAAAAACTTGACCGGCTTACCTAATACTTCCTTTTTTTCTTCAGTGGAGGCGAACTGTTTCGGAATTACCGAATCATAATACTGCGGCGCGCTCTGAAGCGGCTTTTGTTCCAGTGCCTCGCCCTTTTTCAGACGAGGGGACTCGGCTATTACGAAAGTAATCAGTTTGTTCATGGCAGTGTTCCAACATCCTTATTTTACCACGGATTTGCCAAAAATTCCTGGAATTTGGATGATATGGCGGAAAAACTGGGGGTGGTGTATATATGTTATTATCGTAATAAGGGACTAGGGCTACCTTGCCTTAAAATAAGCCTGTCTACCGGTTCAGGCAGGCTCAAAATGAGCTCAAAGGTAACCCAAAAGCCCCTTATTCGTTATCTATGCTAGAGGGAGAACACAAGTTAATAGAGCAGGCTAAAGATGGTCAACAAGAGAGCTTCGGTAAGCTTTACGACCATTATATTACCCCGATCTACCGCTTCGTGATGGTTAAAGTTAACCATCGGGATGACGCCGAAGACCTGACTCATGAAGTCTTCCTTAGCGCCTGGCAGAACCTGAAAAATTATAAGTTTCAGGGGTTTCCGTTTTCTAGCTGGCTGTATCAGATCGCCCGGAATAAAGTCATTGATCATTACCGGACGAAAAAGATGCACTCCAGCATTGACGACGTGGACGAGAATATTTTTGAAATAGTGGGCGCGCTGGAAAAAGGGTTAGACACTTCCATTGCTCTCGAGACGGTTAAGGAAGCAATCGCTTCTTTAAGTCCCGACCAGCAGGATGTGCTGGTAATGAAGTTCGTTGAGGATTTAAACAATGGAGAGATCGCGACTGCTCTGAAGAAGAGTGACGGCGCGGTAAGGTTGCTACAGCATCGGGCGATCAATAATTTGAAAGCCAAGCTAATTAGCTCCGAGAATAACGAATCAAAAAAAGAACTTACAAGTTAATTCCATGGAAGACCAATTAATCAAAATTTTAAAATCGCTTAAATCAATCGTTCCGGATCAGGAATTTATTTCCAAATCCAGGAATTTGATTTTGTCCGCCCCCCAGCACACCCGGGGTTGGTTTATTTTTCACGGCGGCGTTTTGCAAAGTATCAAGATGGGCGCCGCGCTTACTTTAGCCAGCGGATTGCTTTTCATAGTTCTTGGAGGAATTTCTTTCTTTAATGTCCGCAACTTATCCCCGGTGATGCTTTCCAGTATTAATTCCAGCAATATTGAAGCCGAAGCCGATAGCGTGGATTTCCACATTCAGTTAGGTCAGGCGAAGTATGATGTTGATTCCGAAAAAGAAATCGGAGCCAAGATAGACGAACTTTTGAATAATCTAAGTCTATGATTTCAATCTTAGGCAGGATAAAGCTCGCCCGCCTGGGTGGGTTGGCGACACTTGGTGTAGTCGCCGTTGGTTTGCTGATCGCAACGCCGGCTTTGGCTTGGGATTTAGCCCCGCGGGCTTCCGCTCAATCGGACGCGGTGAAGTCCGCCCTGAATGAATTGGAATCGCCGGATCATGAACTGACTCCTTTAGAGCAGTTTTCGGGTGTTTTGGGGGTTCTGGACGCCCAAATCGTTGACCTACAAAAGAGTCTGATTTCACTCAAGGGGCTTAACTCCGATCAGGCATCACAGCGTGGCGAGTATCTGCTATTTTTGGAAGAATCCGCGAGTTACCTGACCGCTCTCCGTTTGGATACTGAAGTTGAAGTGGCGGATATTAAATTTTTGGCTGATGATTTAAGAACTTGGAAGGAAGAGATATTTGATCCCCAAGTTCAGGAAATTCTGAATTTTTCTCTGATTCTGCAAGCCCGCTCCATTTTGAGAACCGCGGAGTCGCGTTATCTGAAAATTCGCTCCGACATTGAACGTCTTTCGGATTTGAAAATCCTGACCGATAACCGGGCCAATCTTTTGCTGACCGAAGCTCGGCTTTTGCTGACCGCCGCGGATACCTTGTTGGATCAATCCGAGAATTTGCTGGACGAAGGCGGACAGGATGTCCAGCTAAGGAAGGCAGTCAACGCGGCAATCACGAAAATTAAGCTGGCCTACAGAAAGTTTTTGGATATTAGCTACTTAGTACGCAGCTCCATCAAATAAAAAATCGCCCCTCACGGGCGATTTTTTCTGGTTACTAGTGCCTAGTTTCCAGTGCCTATCTTACCGCGTCCTTTAGTCCTTGCCCTGCTTTGAACTTCGGTCGGGTCATAGCCGGAATCTGGAGCTTTGCTCCGGTCTTCGGGTTGACGCCCATGCGGGCCTTGGCTTTGACCACTCGGAAAGTGCCAAAACCGGTTACACCCACTTCTTCTCCACGGCTCAAGGTTTTGGTGATGGTATCAAATACCGCATTCACCGCTTCCTGCGCAGCCTTTTTGGATTCCAATCCGGCCGCCTTCATTACCGCCTCTATTAATCCTTCTCTTTTCATTTTCGTTATTTTGAAATTATTCTACGACCTTTTTATTAGTTTTTGTAATTCTGATCTAAGTATACAAATTAGGCGCGACAATGCGCAACTGGGTAAACCAAAAAACCAAAGACCCCGCTTGCGCGAGGTCTTTAGCCACAAATTGATAGGGCATTTCTCGATCCGGCTTGCGCTGGATTGAGCAATACTCACAATCACTCTAATTGCCAGTATACTCTCATTGACTTCATAAGTCAACCCCATTGATCTTTTATGCCCATTGCGGTACTCTATGGGTAAATACCAGACTTATAGAAAATAAATGGGATGGTATAAATACAAGTCGAATCTGTATTTCATGAAATTAAATCAATTTATACAATATGACTCAATCACTCCTTTTCGGAGCGGCATTTTTGGTCGTCGGAGTTACCTTAGGTTATCTGGTCCGTCAGCTATTATCGGCCAAGCAATCTAGTTCGTTAGAGCAGAAAGCGAAACAAATTATTTTAGAAGCCCAAGACAAGGCGGTGTCTTTGCTGAATGAAGCAAAAAAAGAAGAGCGGGAAAGAAAAATTCAGGTAGATAAGTTGGAAGAGCGGGCGCGGAGCAAAGAAGAATCTTTGGATCAGCAATCCCGCAATTTGATTAGCCAAGAAAATAAACTTAAGTCCGAGTTGGGTGGAGTGGAGCAGGCGAAAAAAGACGTTGTGGAAACGCAGGCGAAAGCCGTGGCGCAGTTGGAAAAGATTGCCGGGCTTTCCGTCATGGAGGCCAAAACCCGTCTGATGGGTGAAGTGGAGGAACAGCATCGGCATGAGTTAATCCGGAAACTTCAGGAGTTGGAAAAAGATAAACGGGAGGAAATTGAAAAGAAAAGTTTGGATATTATTACTACCGCGATGCAGCGCTATGCCCGATCGCATGTCGCCGATTTAACCACCACCATTTTTACTTTACCCAACGAAGATATGAAGGGCAAAATCATCGGCCGCGAGGGCCGGAATATTCGCACCTTGGAGCGCCTGACCGGGGCGGAGCTGATAGTTGATGAATCTCCGGAGAATATCGTGATTTCTTCTTTTGATCCTTTGCGTCGGGAGATCGCTCGGTTAGCGTTGGAAAAGTTAATTAAAGACGGCCGCATTCAGCCGGCGAAGATTGAGGAGAAAGTTGAAGAGGCGAAGGGTGAATTGGAAAAGCGGATGCAGGAAATTGGCGAGCAGGCCTCGTTGGAATTGGGGATTATTGATTTCCCGAAAGAAATTTCGCAATTGATCGGACGGCTGCACTTCCGCACCAGCTATGGCCAGAATGTTTTAGTGCACTCCGTTGAGATGGCCTACATCTCCGGTATGATTGCCGCCGAACTTGGAGCTAATGTGGATATCGCCAAACGGGGCGCTCTCCTGCACGACATCGGCAAAGCGATCAGTCATGAAGTGGAGGGAACGCACGTTAATTTGGGGCGGAAGATTTTACAGAAATATAATATTGATCCGCGCGTTATTCAGGCGATGGAAGCCCATCATGAGGAATATCCGTTTTCTTCCACGGAATCCTTCATCGTGGCCGCCGCCGACATTCTTTCCGCGGCTCGCCCGGGCGCTCGCCGCGACACGGTAGAAAATTACCTGAAGCGTCTGGAGAATTTGGAAAAGATCGCCACCAGTTTTGAGGGCGTGAAAACCGCTTACGCTTTATCGGCCGGCCGGGAAATCAGGATTTTCGTGGTTCCGGAAAAAATTGATGACTTCGGC
>ERZ1292625.1222-Hain-H41-01um-R1-1222-length-32286-cov-11_pt2 | contig 19630 bp, 25 predicted proteins | sample MGYA00564400_ERZ1292625 | MGnify/ENA primary metagenome ERZ1292625 (study PRJEB36523, sample SAMEA6512639) | groundwater metagenome | collected 2019-01-08 | study: AquaDiva: Metagenomics assemblies of 32 groundwater samples
ATGATTCGTGAAGTTGGTTATTGCAATGGCATAGAAAACTATTCACGCCATATGGCAGGACGCGCTGAGGGTTCCGCTCCAGACACGCTTCTTTCATATTTCCCACACACAAAAAAAGGTGAGCCTGATTTCCTAACAATTATCGACGAATCACACGTAACGATTCCTCAAATAGGCGGTATGTACGCAGGCGACCAATCACGAAAGAAAACACTCGTTGAGTTCGGGTTTAGACTTCCTTCTGCTAAAGACAACAGACCACTACAGTTTAGCGAATTCAATGAACGCGTTGGGCAAGTAATCTATACTTCGGCTACTCCAGGGAACCACGAGAGGGAAACAAGCAAAAAAGTTGTTGAACAGATTATTAGACCAACTGGACTTGTTGATCCTGAAATTACCATTCGACCTATCGCAGAAAAAGCTGCCTACAAAGGTCAGATACATGACTTTATCCTAGAGGCAAAGAAGGCCGTAAAGAAAGGCGGCCGCGTGATTGCAACAACACTCACAAAAAAAATGGCTGAGGACCTCAGCGAATATTTAAAGGGAGAGGGGATCAAAGCAGAATATCTCCACAGCGACATTAAAACTATTGAACGCATCCAAATCCTCACCGCGTTTCGAAAAGGGGAATTCGATTGTATTGTCGGCGTGAATCTTCTTCGTGAAGGGCTCGACCTCCCCGAAGTAACGCTCATCGGTATTCTCGATGCAGACAAAGAAGGTTTCCTACGATCAGAAACTGCGCTCATACAGATAATCGGACGCGCAGCACGTAACGTCTTAGGCCACGTCATACTTTATGCTGATGTGATGACAGGAAGCATTGAACGTGCGATAAGAGAAACCAACCGCAGACGTGCTGTTCAAGTAGCCTACAATAAAAAACACGGTATAACTCCAAAGACAATCATTAAAAAAATCAACGACATTACCGAGCACCTAACAACTGACCACATGAAGTCCGTGAAGTTTAATGTAGATATCGATGCTCAAGTATTTGCAAAGGACCCACAGAAACTAATCAAACTTAAAGAAAAGGAAATGTCGAAAGCTGTGAAAGAACTTGATTTTGAAACAGCAGCAATTCTTCGCGATGAAATAACGATTCTTAAAGAAAAATTCGGCGCCATGCCCCAAAAGAAAGAATTTACTGTAAAAAGAAAATAAAAATAAAATACTTGGTAATATTGCGTACCATTGCGTTTTTTAATATTAATGCTATATTTTGATTAGCAAATTTGACCTTTTTATAATCTCTATCGGAGGTAGCATGATTATTCGCTTAATTTTTAGGCTGTTACAAAGCGTAAGTTTCATTCTTCTTGTCTCTACGGGGATATTATTTTTGTTTTTTGGGATACCAGAGGGCACCACAAACGAAGAGCTGAAATGGGACTTTTTGTTTGTAGGTTCACTCGTACTTATCAAAACTTCTAGCGACTACGGGCTAATCCTTCTTAACTCTTGGGAAGAAGAGCGTAACTACGATAATATGATCGCTCGTGGACTCTTTTTAATTGTGGTACCAACTACGATAGCGGTATTGGGATTTTACAGAGCACACCAAGCAGCACCAGCAGTTTTTTCTGATGGACTGCTTTCTATGGCAGCAACAGGCACCTATCTTTACTTCATTGCCATGATCACCGCACTTCTCGCATCTGTGTATTTCATTTTGTGGGCTTACTCAAAACCTATCGGTTCGACAAAGCCCTTCTGATAAAGTCGACATTGCATCAAAAAGGCCCTCAAAGTGAGGGCCTTTGTTATTTTGACTTGCTTTTGCTAGTCTGTATCCATAGCCATGAAAGAACCAAAAAAAGAGAAGGAGCTTGAGAAGATTGTGGTCAAAGGCGCCCGAACCCACAACCTCAAGAATATAAACGTTGAAATTCCACGGAATACGCTCACGGTATTTACGGGACTTTCAGGTTCTGGAAAATCATCACTTGCGTTTGATACAATCTTCGCCGAAGGACAACGTAGATATGTTGAATCTCTATCCGCTTACGCACGTCAATTTTTAAACCAAATGCAAAAACCAGACGTTGACGAGATTACGGGTCTTTCTCCTGCGATTTCGATTGACCAAAAGTCCCACTCTTCTAATCCTCGTTCAACAGTTGCAACCATCACTGAGATTTATGACTATCTACGTGTACTTTACGCTCGCATCGGCAAACCGCATTGTCTTGTTTGCGGGGAAGAGATTAAACGCCTCGGTAATGAAGAGATCATCAACTTCATTATGGATGATGTAAAGACAGGTGCAGGCAAGGGAGCGACTTCTGTCAGGATTTTTGCACCGCTCGTCCGTGGCCGAAAGGGGGAGTACTATCAGCTTCTGTATGATCTTCTGGGAAAAGGATTCCTTATGGTCCGTGTTGACGGGGTTATGAAAAATCTTCGCGAGCAGATTGTTCTCTCAAAGACAAAGAAGCACGAGATAGATGTGCTTGTCGACGAGATACTTCTTGAAGATTTTAAGGGCAAGAATACCCATGGCCGTGAACGTCTTGGGGAATCTGTCGAAAAGGCACTCGATGAATCACAGAGTCTTGTTCGCATTGTCTTCACAAAAGAAAAAACTGACACAAAAGACACAATCATGTCTAACCGTTTTGCTTGTCCAAATGATGGTTTTTCATATCCAGAAATAGAACCTCGCCTTTTTTCATTCAACTCTCCGTATGGAGCCTGCCCTGCCTGCAATGGCCTTGGCTCAAAACATTTTTTTGGGAGCGAACCCTGTCCAGACTGCGAAGGCGCGCGCCTAAGAAAAGAGGCGCTCAATGTAACTGTCTCTGGGAAAAATATCGTTGATGTGACCCGTATGTCAATCAAGGACGCGGCAGAATTTTTTGACAGCTTAAAAATTTCACCTCGCGATAAAGACATCTCAGTTCCAGTTGTAAAAGAGATTGAAAACAGACTACGTTTCATGCTGGATGTGGGAATTGATTATCTCACACTAGGACGTCGAGCAAACACACTGTCCGGCGGGGAAGCACAACGCATCCGTCTTGCGTCCCAGCTTGGATCACGTCTCGTGGGAGCACTTTATGTTCTCGATGAGCCGACGATTGGGCTTCACCAGCGTGACAATGATCGCTTGATCAAAACACTTCAGAATCTCCGCGATATCGGTAATTCAATCATTGTTGTTGAGCACGATGAAGATACTATCTTTGCGTCCGACTATCTCGTCGATATCGGGCCAGGCGCAGGTGTGCATGGAGGAGAAGTCGTGGTGTCTGGGTACCTCGAGGAACTACTCACAAATCCAAAAAAATATAAGTCTCTTACCCTCGACTACCTGCGTGGCGACGCAAGTGTAGAGACTCCTAAGAAGCGCCGTGATGAAGACCGTGGACATCTACGCATCCGTGAGGGGTCAGCATTCAACGTACAACACCTGAACGCTGAGATACCTCTTGGCAAGCTTGTTGCAATCACAGGTGTTTCTGGATCTGGGAAATCAACGCTTCTCTACGAGATCATTCACAAGAATCTTCAAGCGCGTCTTGAGCACAAGTACCGAACGAACGACATCTTTAATTGCGAAAGTTTTACTGGTAGTGAATACATCTCCCGCGTCATTCTCATTGATCAGTCTGCAATCGGCCGTACACCGCGTTCAAACCCCGCAACGTACACTGGCTCATTCACCTTCATTCGAGATCTTTTTGCGGAGACTGAGGAAGCGCGCCTGCGCGGATGGGGACCAGGGAGATTTTCTTTCAACGTCAAAGGTGGACGATGCGAAACATGCCAAGGGAATGGAACAATTGCAGTCGAGATGCACTTTTTGCCAACCGTATATGTGACCTGTGATGTTTGTCGTGGAAAACGATTTGAAAAAGACACACTTGAGGTTAAGTACAAAAAGAAAAATATTTACGACATCCTCGAGATGACCGTGGAAGAAGCGCTCGCATTTTATGAAGACATTCCCTCTATCCACGATCGCTTGAAGACGTTGAATGAAGTTGGTCTCGGCTACTTGAAGCTCGGACAGTCTGCGACAACGCTTTCAGGCGGGGAAGCTCAGCGCGTAAAAATTTCTTCCGAACTCTACCGTCCTTATGCAGAACGAACCATCTATCTCTTGGATGAGCCGACGGTGGGGCTTCATTACGAGGACGTACGAAAACTCATCGAGATCCTCCAAAAACTCGTTGATAAAGGAAACAGCGTCTTCACAATCGAACACAACATGGATGTCATCAAGAACGCTGACTACGTGATCGATATCGGGCCAGAGGGAGGCAAGGGGGGAGGACAAATCGTTGCGCGCGGAACTCCTGAACAAGTGGCCTCGAATCCAAACTCATACACAGGACAGTACTTAAAAAAAGTATTGAAGAGAAAATAGAAAATTTCAACAGAACGGCATATGGAAAAATTAACCAAAAAACTTCCTGATAAGCCCGGTGTCTATATTTTTCGAGGGCAAAAACGGTCTATCCTTTATATTGGGAAGGCTACTTTTTTGCGTTCTCGAGTGCAGAGCTATTTTCGTAAAGACCTCATGGAGACACGTGGCCCAATCCTTGTGGGAATGCTTGAAACGGCGAGGACAGTAGACTTCATCGAAACCGATTCCGTCCTCGAGGCGCTTATCCTTGAAGCGTACCTCATAAAAAAACATTTACCTCCTTTTAATACCAGAGAGAAAGATAATAAAAGTTTTAATTATGTGGTTATCACCAAGGAAGAATTTCCACGTGTCATTACAATGCGCGGGCGAGAACTTGAAACTGACGCGTTAAAAATAAAATACTCATTCGGTCCTTTCCCGCATGGAAGCGCGCTCCGTGAGGCGCTCACCATCATACGAAAGATCTTTCCTTTTCGTGACAAATGCAAACCTAATTCTGGAAAGCCATGTTTTAATGCTCAGATAGGATTGTGTCCCGGGATTTGCTCGGGGAAGATCACGCGCAAAGAATACGCAAAGACTATACAGCGCATCAAACTTTTTTTTGAAGGTAAAAAGCAAACGCTTATGCGTGGAATTGAGCGCGACATGAAGCAATTAGCAAGAGAATTGAAGTTTGAAGAAGCGGGGAAACTCAAGAGAACACTGTTCTCATTGAATCATATCCAGGATGTCGCCCTGATCAAAGCTGACTTTGATCTGAAGAATGAGGCGCGAAAGAGAGGATATCGCATCGAGGCCTACGACGTGGCGCATATTTCTGGCACCAATACGGTCGGCGTTATGACGGTTGTTCTTGATGGCGAGGTGGTAAAAAGCGATTATCGGAAATTTAAGATCAAGACGAGCACCAATGACGACAATGCGAGCCTTCGAGAAACGCTTTCGCGACGGCTCGATCATCCGGAATGGCCTCTACCAAAACTAATCGTTGTAGATGGCGGAAAGGCACAAGTAAATACAGCGAGAAAAGTGCTAAACGATTCTGGAATTTTCTTGCCTATTGTAGGTGTGGTCAAAGATGAACATCATCGAGCTCGTGAGATCATAGGTGATACACATGCTCGCAAGGAACATGAGCGAGATATACTAATAGCAAACAGTGAAGCTCACCGATTTGCAATCGGATACCACCGAACAATACGAGGGAAGCTAAGCAAATAGCTCATCAACAACCGCCTTCACATCTGCTCCGTCTGCCTTACCAGCAAGTTCTTTCATTATTGCTCCAGTTAATTGTCCTGCCTTTGCTTTATCAGTGACTCCAAGTGACTGCTTTTTTTCAACTGCTACTTTTTTTATATCCTCACGTGACATTAGTGTAGGGAGATATTTTTCTAGAATTGCCAACTCTTCGCGCTCGCTCTCAGCTAGTTCAGGACGACCTCCTTTTTCAAATTGCTCAATAGAATCTTTTCGCTGATTTGAAAGACGCTTAATGACTTTGAGAACCTCATCATCAGAAAGAGTATCTTGAGGAGTCTTCCCTGTGGCGACGAGCTCGTTCATGAACGCCGATACCATGCCACGCACGACGCTGAGCCTGACCTTGTCTTTTGCAAGCATTGCTTGCTTGATCTCGCCTTTGATTTGTTCGTGTAGTGACATGAAAATAAATATTAGAAATAATACATTAAGTATATAGTTTTTTCGTCCATGCGGAAAGGTTGCTTATATTGTTTATTTGTGGTATTACATATTCAGTAGTTTATTATAACAAAGTACACAAAAGGAGTGTCCACATGAATACTGTACCTGAGTTGCTTGAAAAGAAGCGGAAACTTCAGCTTGAATTCGATGAGTCTTGTGAGAGATTTGATCAACTCATGAAAGATATCACCAAATGGATCATAATTGACGAACTGAATGGTCTATTCACGAGACAAGCTTTTGAAAACTGTGTTGCAATATGGCTCAACAACAGGGGTGAACGGGAGCACTTTTCTATCTTCAAAATACAGCTGAGCGAAGTTGCAAAAAAAGAATTTTCAGATTTACTAAAGTCTTTAGTGCGCCCTCGTGACATCTGCTCACAGAGCACAGAAAACACTTTTTTGCTTCTGACGATAGGGACCACTAGCGCCGATGCATTGAAGATCCAGATACGTCTTATGCAAAAGCTTGAAGTCTATCCTGTAATGATAGGGCATGCTTCAACCGACCTAGGCTTCATATCATGTCCAGAATTACTTGATGAAGCCCACAAAGATCTGGCATGGGATTTGCCAAAAGACCAAATTGAAGCGTAAACATTGTATTTTGCGGGGGGCTGATTAAATTCAGCCCCCCGTTCTTCATCTTGCTATTTCTGTAAAAGTCTGCTCTAATTAGACTAGATTTTTAGTTCCTACACAGGAGGCTCAAATGAGTGATGAAGACCCATGTTCCAACTGCACCCATTTTCAACTGCAGATAACAAAGCTCAAAAGCGAAAATAAGCGCCTCAAAGAAAGGCTCCAAAAAGCACTTGGCACTTGTCCTATGATTGGGCTATTGAACAAGTCCCGCATGATGAAGGAAATTGAACGAAATTTTTTGTTTTACGAACGAGGGATGCGCAAGAATCCAGATAACGAAGATAATCATTTTTCGATAATATTCATAGATATCGATGAGTTCACAAAGTACAATGAGATTAGTCATTTGTTTGCCGACAAACTCATTATTGAATTTGGAAATTACCTTAGTGACAATATCAGAAACATAGATCTTGTTGCACGATTCGGGGGTGATGAATTTTATATTCTCGCTCCTACAACATCAAAGGAACGAGCAGAAACATTGGCTTCAAAGATCCGATCCGGCCTTTCGCACTATGTTTTTGCACTTGATGAGATGCCAACTTACTTAACAGCTTCTTATGGAGTCGCCAGCACTTCTGACAAACTCTTAACTCCGTACGCGCTTGTAAGTAAGGCTGATGAGCGCATGTACAGGGAAAAGGCGAAAAAAAGACTTTCAATAAAGTAGTATACTTTTCTAAACAGGCCGTATAGCTACACGGCCTGTTTTATTTTTACCCTCTGTATAGTAGAATACACACATGGAACAAGAAATACTAAATCGCATCGCAAAACAAGAAGAGTTGTTAGAAAAAGTGTACGTTTCAGCTGAAAAAACGAGGATCTACTTTAAATGGACACTCATCGCTTCACTTGTGTTCTTTATTCTTCCACTCATCGGCCTCATACTCGTAATTCCTTTCTTCATGAGCACGATGAGCTCAGGTCTTCTTGGACTCTAATTCAGCATGTCTACATTCTTGCTTATTCTAATCGGACTCATCGTTGGCGCTTTGATAGCTATCATTTTTACTGCGTATCTTAGGAGAAGCACAAACAGATGGAGCAAGGAGCAAGAATCCCAACAAGACGGGCTCATGCTCATTCAAAATCAGATTAATAATTTTCAATCACAGCTCGGTGAATTCATGAAGAACGTAGACAAGAAAATGGGGGACTCTACCAAAGAAACTCAGCAAGCGGTGCATATGCAATTCAATGAGTCCCAAAAACTAATACGCCAAATCAATGAGCAAGTGGAGCGAAACCTATTGAATGTGGCAAAAGAAATGACAGCTGCAAATGAGACAAGTAAGCAAGTTCTCACGATCACTGACCAACTTCGAGATTTAGAAAAAGTCTTTAAGCACCAAAAGCAGCGCGGAAATCTCGGTGAGGCAGCGCTTGAGCTCATCCTCTCAAATATTCTGCCACCAAATGCTTATAAGCTTCAGCATCAGTTTAAAAATGGAGAAACTGTAGACGCAGTCATCATCACAAAAGATGGATTGATTCCTATTGATGCAAAATTTTCACTCGATAACTATAATCGCATCGTTAACGAGACAGATGAATCACGAAAAGAGGAGCTTGAGAAAGAATTTCGTAATGACCTCAAGAAACGCATTGATGAAACAGCAAAGTATGTAAGACCTGCGGAGGGAACACTACCATTTGCTTTCATGTTCATACCTGCTGAAGGAATCTACTACGACCTACTAGTCAATGACGTTGGAGCACTTAAGGTAAACACACGAAGTCTTGTTGATTACGCCTCAAATGAAAAGAAGGTTATTATTGTGTCACCGACTACATTTTCTGCTTATCTTCAATCTGTGCTATACGGATTTAGGGCATTCAAAATAGAAGAGTCTGCTCAGAATATCATTGGCCGTGTCGAAGAGCTTAGGAAACACCTGACTGCATATGAGGAGTATATGAAAAAGTTGGGTAATGCACTTGGCACAACTGTAAACCACTACACGACAGCTTACAAAGAACTAAAAAAGATCGACAAAGATGTTGTAAAGATTACAGGCGCATCAGCAGGTATTGACCCTCTACTTATAGACAAACCGCAACACCTTGATGATTAAATAAAAAAATCCCCAAGGGGTCGCTATAAAGGGGAGTAAATAGCGTCTCTTGGGGGCGGTCTATGATTGGACCAAGCTGAGAGTAGTAGGAAGCTACACTCTGTTTCAACTGCAACTCTACCCGAGCTGCAAGCAAAGGATAGCTTTATTATCTAAATTTGTCAAGTTTTTTAGTATTTATAGCAATATGAGAAATTTGACTAATTATTGATAAAGTGCTATAGTTGCACAGAAACAGTTCATTTAATAATCTTTGGGGGAAGAGATATGAAAGCGAAAAGACGGCAGGTTCATCCTTATTTGGCAACTATGACCAAGGTATATTTTGCAACATGGCTGGTACCAATATACGCCTGTATGGCTTATGTTGTTGTATGTTTGTTATTTTCCATCCCGCCTGAACATTACATTGGTATCATATTTGGCCTTGTTACACTTACGTTCCTGGTGACTGTTTATTTCCATTACCACATAAAAACAGACCATGAATACTCAAGACTTTCCGCTGAGGAACGGCTTACGATAGGTTGTTACAAGTTTTTGCGATACCAACGCTATTTGTTGCAATATGAGACATGCGCAGATAGATTCATCATGTTCTGGAATCCCCTTCGATTTATCAAATTCTCAAAGTAAATCATGAACCACTCTGGGCGCCTCTGTATAAAAGGGGTCCCTCAGGGTGGTTTTTTCTTTGTTTTTTCAGAATTTAGAGGATTTACCCATATACGCAATAAGGACTTGCAATTTTCAATATATCGTGTAGAATGTGGGAACTATGAATTTTGCAGTAATACAAACAGGTGGAAAGCAGTACAAAGTGGCTCCAGGCGAGACACTTACTATTGAAAAGCTTCCTCAGGAATTGAAGGTAGGGGACAAGATAATTTTTGATCAGGTTCTACTCGTTAACAATGACTCAAAGACTCTCGTTGGCGCACCGACCGTAACTGGCGCTACCGTAGAAGCTACTCTCACAGAAGAAGGTCGTGGGAAGAAAATAATCGTCATCCGCTATCGTCAAAAGAGTCGTTACTACAAGAAAAACGGACATCGTCAGCCATTTATGAAAGTAAAGATCGACGCAATCAAGTAAAAGAAAAAAACCGGCAGTGATGCCGGTTTTTGTTTTGTTTCAAGTTTTTAATCCTCCGTAATATTGGCAACCTTATGAGTGTCAGTCTTTTGTCCGCGAATGTCGTTCGCTTCAACGACTATACCGCTTTCAAATTCAGCAGAATCATAACAACTCTGATGAACGTGTTCATTGCCGACCAACCTCACTCTGTGCGCGTCAAAATCTACATCAGTTATTTCTTCAGAACAAATTCCGCAGAAGCACATGATACGCCCTCCTTTTAACAAGACCTTGTATAGAATATCTGGTAAATTGTGGTGGGTCAACAAAATCAACTACTTTTTTATTTTCATACGATGATATGCCCATCGAGCCCCACGAGACGTTTTTCGATCTCATGCTCGTTGAACGGAATATCGCCAAAGGGAAGATCTCTCCATCCATGCGGTCGTGCTGAATAATCGTGCCGTTCTGCTTTGCGATTTACCTCCTCTTTCTTGCGACGGTATGCACGCACCTCATACATAAAGAGAGCCATGCGCAGATGCTGTACCGCATCCATGGTCTCGAAGCAAGGAGTAATGTCGTTCAAATATATCGTGCGGTCGATGAGCACCCTGAGGACTTCTTGGGTTTGGAGTCCTGGCCACTCTTCATTATATTTGATAGCACCGCCTGACCTCTTGATAAACAACAAATGTTGTATGCATGGATTTTTGCCAATTTCCTTAAGTTCGTAAAGATGTCCCGGGTCAATGACTTTCAAGACCTACCTCCTTATAAGAATACAAATCTACTCCAACTATACAGATAAAAACCAAAGAGTCAAAGCTTGCTACCCACGATTTTTAAGCGCATGTTTCAAGGTATCGGCATCGGAATATTCGAGCTCGCTCCCAGTAGAAAGCCCTCGCCCAAGCGTTGTTATTGTAATCCCAAGCTCGGTCGCTTTCGAACCAAGAATCTTTATGATGTACTCGCGCGTAACGTCTCCTTCTGGGTTCGCAGAAAGCGCGAGAACGACTTCTGAAAGTCCTTCAGAGGCTCCATGCTCGATACGCAAAATGAGTTCTTTAATACGAATTCTTGATGCAGGGTCGCTCTCGAGAACGGGCACCACTCCTCCAAGAATAAAGTATCTGCCTTTCCAGCTTCCACCACGGTGAATGTTTTCAAAGTCTGTATCTTTTTCAACCACGAGAAGAATACTCGGATCAGCTTCTCCTCCGCAGATATCACAGGTTGAGTTATCGTTGCGACGTGGGAAAAATCTATAGCATGAGTCGCATCGCATAATACTAGATTTCAGCTCTTCGATTTCATGAATAAGACTTTCAACAAAACGGGGATTTTGCGCAAGAAGAAAATACACGAACCTTTTCGCTTGGCGTGTTCCTATTCCTGGAAACTTTGTAAATAATGTTGCAAGATTCTCGATTGAGCTCATACATATCGTCAGTTAAAAGTCGTCGACATTTCCTCCTCGGCTATTATTGCCCGCGCCGTGGTCATTACTTTTATCAATATTCAAGAATGTTGATTTTTCTTCATCAAAAAAGAGCTTAATGTAACCCGTAGGACCGTTTCTGTGCTTCTCAATCATGATCTCAGCGATATTTGTCTTTTCCATATTACGATCCTGCTTGTCTTCGCGGTGAATAAACATAACAACATCGGCGTCCTGTTCAATAGAACCTGAGTCACGAAGGTCTGAAAGCTTCGGTTTCCCACCACGGGACTCTACTGCACGAGAAAGCTGTGAAAGCGCTATGACGGGCACCTCAAGCTCTTTCGCGAGGCCCTTGAGGGAGCGCGAAATCTCGGTCACTTGGTTCACCATCGAGTCGTACTGTTTGGACGTCGTCATGAGCTGAAGGTAGTCAATGATGATGAGTCCGAGTCCATGCTCACGCTTGAGCTTTCGTGCCGCGCTACGCATTTTCATAATCGATGTGCCTGCTTGGTCGTCAATGAATATTGGTGCTTTGGAAAGCCTCTCAAGTGCGGAGCGTATCTGATCAAATTCTGAATCAAGACTGAGCTTTCCTGTACGGAGCTTCCATGCGTTAACACGAGCCTCTGCGGAGAGCATGCGATCCACAAGTTGTTGCGTATTCATTTCAAGAGAGAAAATACCTACAGGAATATTGTGCTGAATTGCAGCCTGGCGTGCGATGTCGAGTGCGAGCGTTGTCTTACCCATGCTGGGACGCGCAGCTAAAATGATAAGGTCGGACTTTTGGAGTCCTGACAGCAGATTGTCTAAATCATTGAACCCTGTAGGCACACCGCGAAGTTGTCCGCCTCCTTTGTGGATTGTATCGAGTCGCTCCCACGCTTCTTCCAGCGTATCTTTGAGCCCCACGAATTTTTTGGTTACGCCTGCTTCTGTGATAGAAAAAATCTTTTTTTCAGCGGCATCGAGAATGCTTTCAACTTCATCTATCTCATTATATCCGAGCTCTGAAATGTGTTCCGCCGCGTCAATGAGCGTGCGGAGGATATGTTTCTTTTGAATTATTTCCGCATAATGCTTTGTGTTCGTAGATGATGGAACTGCATCGACGAGCTCCGCGAGATAACTGCTTCCACCTGTGTTGTCGAGCTTGCCGAGCTCTTTCAAGCGCGACGACATCGAAAGAAGGTCGATCGGTTCACGTTTGCCATGAAGCTCGATCATCACGTCAAATATCAAGCGATGTTTTTCAACATAAAATGAATCGCGTGCGACGACATCAACGATGTCAAACATTCCCTCAGGACGAAGCATGATAGAGCCCAAGAGAGCCTTCTCGGTATCGATGTTTTGAGGGGGTATGCGAAGCGCTCGAGATTTGAATTGCTTTTCTGCCATATGGGCTATATTACCATACCGCTAGAACTTTCAAACGTTGAGAAGGGGAAGGAATAGTGGAAATCTTGGGGATACTGAACTTCAAGCTGAATTTGACTCAAATCTCTATATTTTTGCGACTTTTTGACCCTCTGGGAAATCTATGATCTCATAACCAAGCGTGCGCGCTTCGTCGCGAATTTTGTCAGATTCTGCCCAATTTTTTGCTTTTCTCACTTCTTCGCGCTTGCGTGCAAGTGCCAGTATGTTTTCAGGAATTTCTTCTGGTGCTTGATATGCGAGATTCAAACCAAAGATGCGGTCAAAGTCCAGAAGTGTAGCGGTTTTATCGGCAGGGGAAATGGTGGTGTCTTTTGCGACCTCCCATGCGAGCGCGAGCGCTTGCGGGATGTTGAGGTCGTCGGTAATAAATTCTACAAATCTTGAGCGATAGACTTCATCTACCTTTCCAATCACAGAACCGATATGATGCTTAAGTTTATCAAGAGAAATTTCCGCACCATGAAGTGCTTCCCATGTAAAATTCTGTTTTGATTTATAGTGCGAATTTAGGAAAAGATATCTTAAAGAAAGTGGATCAAATCCTTTCTCTTTGATGTCGGTGACAGTATAACTTGTACCTTCCGATTTTGACATTTTCTTGCCATCAACGAGTAAGTGTTCATTGTGCATCCAATAATTTGCGAGTGGCTTGCCTGTCAAAGCCTCGCTCTGTGCAATCTCGTTAGTATGATGAATTGAGATATGTTCAATACCACCCATATGAATATCGATTGTGTCGCCCATGAGGCTCCTGATCATCGCAGAGCACTCTATGTGCCATCCAGGGAATCCTTCTTTATCGCTAAAGGGATTCGCCCATGTCTGAAGTGCGTGCTCATGAACTCCCGCTTTGAAGAACCAGATGGCAAAATCGGCAGGGTTTCTTTTTTCTGGATCGCTTACCGAGCCATGTCCAGCATCCTCAATGTTCTTTTCTAAATTCTGATGCGAGAGACGTGTATAGTCTTTTGCTTTTGAAATATCAAAATAAACCGCAAGGGGAGTAACGTATGCAAAATCTTTTTCTATGAGAGTCTTGATGAAGGCGATCATCTGTGAAATGTGCTCGGTTGCCTTCGGACGGTGATATGGCGTTAATGTATTTAAAGAAGCTAAATCTTCCTCAAAAATACTGATATATTTTTCTGCTATTTCTGTTGGTGTTTTTCCTTCTCGGAGCGCTCCCTTTTCCATTTTGTCTTCGCCTGCGTCTTCATCGCTAGTCATATGCCCAACATCGGTATAATTTCTTACAAATTTAACCTTAAAACCATCGTAGTCAAACATGCGAACAAGAAGGTCAGCCATGACCATGGCGCGCATGTTGCCGATGTGTTGTGTCCAATACACCGTCGGACCGCATTGATATATACTTATTTCTTCTGGAATAATCGGTTCGAGTGTCTCTTTTTCACGAGAAAGTGTATTAAATAGTCGTATATTTTTTACATCCATTTTTTGTGGAACTTAAAGTAAGCAAACAGACACATCGCAACAAATCCCATAAAGCCAATGATCAACCAAAAACTGTTAGGAGTATTTGCAAGTGGAATTGTGTTCAAACTCATGCCGAAAAGCTGTCCAATAAAAGTAAGGGGAAGTATTATAAAAGCTGTTACCGTGAGCGTCTTCATAATCTCTGTAGTTTTTGACGTAAGGAGTGAGTCGTTGGTGTCACGAAGCTCGAGAAGGGTCTCGCGGTGACCGTCCAGAACAGAGGAAATCCTATAGTATCCTCCAATAATTGCGCGAAGATGGTATGAGAAATCCTGTCCGAAGAATTTGTTTCCAGCTAATTCAAAAGATTCCAAAACTTCCTTGTGCGGACGAAGTGTTTGTTTGAAATTCAAAAGATCGCGATTGAGATGAGAAATGGATGTGACCATATCGCGCTCCTTTCCGCTAAAGATCTTTTTTTCAATACCAGTAAAGTCGTTGCCGATATGCTCAAGCTCGCCGTCAAGCATTTTGTAAAATTCTTTGAGAAGATAAAAGAGAAGATACCCCGCATGATCCCCGATATTTGATTTTTCAAGAATAGAGTTCATCTCAAAAACTTTTGCAAATCGGTGAAGTTCCTCTACAGGACCATAGTGTGTGGTGATAAGAAAGTTTTTACCAACGACAAAATCAATTTCTTGATCATGCCCTCCATCGTGCTTGTGGGTGATAGATGGGAAATGAAGGATAAGATATATGAGGTTATCATAAAGATCTACTTTTGGGCGAAGGGTAGGAGCGAGGAGCTCATCTGCAACGAGCGGGTGGATATCAAACTCATCCATGAGAAGCCTGACCTCTTCTACAGTGGGCGCTTCAACGTCGACCCACACGAGGTCCTTGTATTTGTAACGAGAAATCATATTTGAGGTCCCTAAAGTATACCACGTAGACAAATACGCTACAAATTTTTTCAGATGCTTAAAATAATGTATACTGTTCACAATGATTGACCCCGTAAGAAAGTTCTGTAATACTGTCGAAATGAAGAAATTACGCAAATATTCGCTGAAGAAGTCGTTTCTCACTACGCTCGCCATTGTCGGTGTCGTGATCGCTTTTGGGATGGGCATGTTTGTCCAAAAAAAGATTGATGTCCAAAAGTTAATTTCGAATATTCCCAGCTCGCATGTCCTTACCGCAGAAACAGGGAATATAGACATGGAAACATTCATAAAAACGTATGATATTTTGAATATGAAATTTATTCCAACAACCGCATCTTCAACCATTCCTACGAATGACGAAAAAATATATGGAGCAATCGAAGGACTCACCGCTTCATACGGCGATCCTTACACTGTTTTTTTCCCGCCAAAAGAATCTGCAGAGTTTGCCGAAGAGGTTCGAGGTGATTTTAGCGGCATCGGTCTAGAAATTGCAATAAAAGACGAGATGTTAACTGCTGTTTCACCACTCAAAAATTCTCCAGCAGAACAAGCAGGGATAAAACCCGGAGATGTAATAGTAAAAATAGATAATAAATTTACAACAGGTATCTCGGTCGAGGAAGCGGTGAGCCGTATTCGCGGACCAAAAGGCACCACGGTTGTCCTCACTATAAGAGAAAACGGGTCTGCCCACGAAGTCTCCATAAAACGCGATATCATTAATATCCCCGTGCTCGACACCAAGCTTCGCGACGATGGGGTTTTCGTCATTTCACTCTATAATTTTTCCGCAAATTCACCTGAATATTTTCGCAACGCTTTGCGTGAATTCGTTCTGTCGGGGTCGGATAAGCTCATACTCGATCTCCGCAATAATCCGGGAGGATACCTCGAGTCCTCAGTCGATATGGCGAGCTGGTTCTTGCCGGTTGGCAAAACTGTCGTAATCGAAGACGAAGGAATAAATGCGGACCAAAAAGCACTGCGCAGTAAAGGGTACGATATTTTTAATAGCAATTTAAAGATGACAATTCTGATTAATGAGGGTTCAGCGTCGGCTTCGGAAATTCTTGCTGGGGCACTTAATGAGCACGGAATCGCAAATCTCGTTGGAGAAAAAAGTTTTGGGAAGGGTTCTGTTCAGGAACTTATCGAAATCACCCCGGAAACTTCTCTCAAAGTTACGATAGCGCGCTGGCTCACACCAAATGGTCACTCAATATCTGAAAATGGACTTGAGCCTGATGTTAAAGTAGAGTTCACGAAAGCAGATATTAAGAACAAATATGACCGACAATTAGAAACGGCGGCAAAAATATTACTCGCTAACTAAAAATCCATGAAAATAATTTTCCTAAAAGACATTGCTCACACGGCACGAAAATATGAAGTTAAAGAAGTTGCAGACGGATATGCGAAACACCTCATCGCGACGCGCGTAGCAGAGCCAGCAACAGCGGAAACTCTCTCACGCATTGAGAGGAAGCGAGCGACCGATATGACACAGAAAAAAGTTCATGCTGATCTGCTTTTGAAAAATCTCGAGGGTTTGAAGGGAGCTGTCATCACGCTCAAAGGTAAAGCGAATGAAAAGGGACACCTCTTTGCAAGCATCCACAAAGAAGAGATTATTGCGGAGCTCAAGCGCACAACGCGCCTTGATATGCATCCTGATTTTATTCTGCTCGGCAAACCTTTAAAGGAAGTGGGGACGTTCGAAATACCCGTACGCGTAGGAGATCACTCTGCGACATTTACTATTGTGGTAGAGGCTATTTAAGCCTAAAATTGTTTATAACTATCTCGATCAATATTCGGCAGTTACGATATTGTGTACACTTTAACTCTTGTGTGTGCAATAACGTGATCTATGAGGGGAAACAAAAAAAATAGCCCGTAATGAAGACGGGCTATTAACAAAAAGTGGGCTTTAAATTTTACCCAAATGTTTGTCGATTTCTACGTTGACTTTGCACATATCGATATTCGTGCTTGGAAGTACATCTCGATTAGGAACAAGATTGGAGCCTAGATACTTAAGCTGAAGCTTTCTCCCCAATTTTTGTTCTACTGCACGTTCTACGTTCAGTACGCTCATAGAATCCGTTATTGTCAGCCCAGTAACTTCTTTGAAAAAGTCTCCTGATCTTCTTTGTTTACTTTCAACAACAAGAATTGATTTCATCGGCACATCCTTGAAAGAAATTAAAAATCATAACGTTCGCCTCTTAGAGGACACTTTTAATTGCCTTAGTGACGGCGTCAAAACGTGCATTTGACGGCAGTTTAGTATTTTCTGTCCTGGTGTCGCCGTCATTGGGGTCTGGGTTTTTGCGTGCTATTCTTAGGCTGTTTTGTATCGCGGGTGAATTCATCAACGCTCGAAACCTTTCTCTTGCTCCTGTGCGTTCGGCTTCATTCATGATGCCTCCTTTAATATGAGGAAACTTCTTGGCACTCGTTTCAAAAAGATTTCGGTGTTCAATAGTACCCTTTCAGCTGGGTTGTCTAGTTCACACCTAGAAAGTGGTGTCGTGATGTCGGTCTGCATTGTACCTAGGACTTCTTCCCAGAGACTTCTCTGACTCTCAATGATATCGTTAGTAGGCCTGATTGAGTTATTCATTGTGCTCCCTTTTAATGGTGATGGTTGTGAACGTGCGACTATTCCTATTTAAGATTAGCATAGATGATCCTGTGACAAAAGTGACCCATCCGTAGATGGGTCACTGGGCTTATGCTGAAACCCTCGTTAATTTTCTACTCCGAGAGGAATGGGCCTCCTTCGTTTGTTGAAAAACGCTCCTGGTATTTCCATCAACTCCTTGAGGTTCGAAGGGGTGTCATCCACAAGTCTTTCCACAGGAACCCCTAGCTGTTTTGCTAGGTTATCCATAAAGGTCTCGCCGTGAGACTCTTCAAATTTTTTTGCAAACGCAAGTGTGTCATCACGATGACTGTTAATCAGAGCATCAATCGCAAGTGGTAGGACAAGTTTCATAAAAACTCCTTATAAGTTGCTGGATTAATACAAAAAACTTTGATTATCCTCGAACAAGGATTGGCTGAACTGCGAGCAAAAGCCTGCGCTGGAGTCTCTTTATTTCATTTTTGGGTTCAAGGATTGATTCTGCGATGGTAACGAGTTGCGAAATCCGAAACCCAAGAGCCTTTGCGATACCTTGGATAGTTTGCAGAGACAGATTGCCTTCACCACTTTCGATTTGTTTAATGGTAGAGGGTGGCAATCCGACCTGATCCGCAAGTGCGTTCACTGTTAGGTGCAGGTTCTTTCGTGCAAGTTTTATTGCTAGTCCAATTTTCATGGCATTTCCTTTTAAAAAAAGAGCTGGTTATGTACGGAAAATCTAACGTCCATGTTAAGAATAGCATAACAAAAAGAGGAAACAAGTTATCATCTTCTGCATTTAAAAAAACCGCACATCACTGTGCGGCTATAAAATAAACTCAACACCACTTTTCACATCTTAGGATATACGAGATTTTCTAGCGCAGGATTCCACCTGAGCGCTGCGTATCGCGCGCCGTCTTTGTATATTGGGATGTTTACTGAATAACCACGTGTCCAATTTCTTCGTGATAAGATTCCCTCATGTTTTAAAATCTCAAGCCTACAGTTAAGCATTAATCTGGCAAATGAAATTTCTTTTTCAGAGAATCCTTCTATAAAAGGACTTTCTAGTTCTAACCTCTTATTTACCTCTTGAAAAGTAAATTTGATGTTTGGCATTGTATAAATTACCAACGACAAAAGATCAGGTCTTGTCATTTTGTATCTTCTTACGAGCTCAATCGCTCGTTCAAGTGTAATGCCTTTTTCTAATACCTCCTTCGTATTCTGGATTTTATACCATTTATTAAACCCTGCCTCGTTAGCAAATTTTGTCCACGTGACTTCATTTTGGTGTTTGAGCACATGCTCGGTACCATATAACGCTACGATGTATCACTTTCTTGGCATAGTTAATGACCTCTTTTGTAAAAATAGATTTACGAAATTACTACCCAAATACACACTAACGCTTATCACTTACTAAGTCAAATTAATTTATTACGCCATATGTTTTAAAAAACCCGCCTCACGAGGCGGTTTTTTTAGCTAGGTTTATTTAACGTGCGCTACTTTGCGACGAGTCGTTGTACCGTCAAAGTTTCCCTTGCGCTTCTCGGAGAATTCTACAGTGCCTTCCTTGAGGGCGTAGAGGGTATGGTCTGAGCCAATACCAACATTCTCTCCTGCAAGAATCTTTGTGCCACGCTGACGAATAATAATAGAGCCTGCTTTTGCAAACTCACCAGCATAAAGCTTAGTACCGAGGTACTTTGCTTTTGAATCTGTTAGGTTTTGTGCGGATCCTCCCGCTTTTTTATGTGCCATGGTATTGAAATTTCGTAAATAATCCTAAAACACGTATAATTT